>Ga0209455_1001281_pt1 | contig 11747 bp, 11 predicted proteins | sample AraplaCol_mCL_r2_FD_184275 | JGI IMG/M metagenome (GOLD analysis project Ga0209455, IMG submission 184275) | Arabidopsis root microbial communities from North Carolina, USA - plate scrape CL_Col_mCL_r2 (SPAdes) (version 2) | ecosystem: Host-associated > Plants > Roots > Endosphere | place: USA...
GATGTCGAAATTGCCGCCGAGCTCGCGGTTGATGCGCACCAAGAGATTGAGGTTGAAGCGCGCGGTGACGCCGGCCGCATCATTATAGGCGGCGTGCAGCATCCGCTCGTCTTTCTCGAGGTCCGCGCCGACGATCATCAGCGCGCCCGGGCCTAAGATCTCGCGGGCCGAACGCAGGAAGCGGCAGGCTTCGTGGGGCTCGAAATTGCCGATGGTCGAGCCGGGAAAGAAGCCGACTTTCGGCATCTGCTTGATCTCGTTCGGCAGCGTGAACGGCGTGGTAAAATCGGCCACCACCGGATGCACATCGAGCTCCGGGAAGTCGCTCCGCAAGACCTCCGCCTGCGCGTTGAGGAAATCGCCGGAGATATCTACCGGGACGTAAGCGGAGAAGGCACAGCTCTGCAGCAGCAGGCGCACCTTGGTCGTCGCGCCGGCGCCGAATTCGATCAGCGCCGCGCCTCGCGGAATGATGGCCGCGATCTCGGGGCCGCGATCCCTGAGGATGCCGAGCTCGGTGCGGGTCGGATAATATTCCGGCAGCCGGGTGATCTGCTCGAACAGCTCCGAGCCGGTCTCGTCGTAGAAATATTTCGGCGACAGCCGCTTGGGCTGTTGCGACAGGGCTGCGATGACGTCTCGTGCAAAGGCCGACGTCCGCTCGTCGGGAAGGTGGGCATTGGCCAAAGCGGGCGCGTGCACATTCATGATACTCTCCTGAACGCGCTGATGGGCGCGCTTGGGTCCGAAATCAGCAGGCAGAACTTTCGAGGGCGCGAACAGGTCAGACATAGTCGGCGAGACGCAACCCCGTGAATTGCCAGCGGTGCTGGGGATAGAAAAAGTTTCGATAGGTGATGCGGCTGTGGCCTTCTGGCGTTGCGAGCGAGGAGCCGCGCAGCACCAGCTGATTGACCATGAACTTGCCGTTGTACTCGCCGAGCGCGCCTTCGATGGCGCGATAGCCGGGGTAGGGCGCGTAGGCGCTGCGGGTCCACTGCCAGACGACGCCAAAGGCATCGTCGAGCTGACGGCCACGCGCCGCGACCTCCCATTCCATCTCGGTCGGCAGGTGCTTGCCGCTCCAGCGCGCGAACGCATCCGCCTCATAGTAGCTGACATGGCAGACCGGTGCGTCGGGGTTTACCGGCTTCAAGCCGCCGAGCGTCATGATCCGCCAATCGCCGTCCACCTTGTACCAGTGCCCCGGGGCCTGCCAGCCTTCCTTGGCGACGGCAGCAAAGCCATCCATCAGCCACAGCGTCGCCGTCTGGTAGCCGCCATCGTCCATGAAGGCGCGCCACTCGGCATTGGTGACCAGATTGCGGGCAAGCTTGACCGGGCCGACAAGTGCGCGATGCGCCGGCTTCTCATTGTCGAAATGGAAGCTGTCGTCAGCATGGCCGATGCTGTGGATGCCTTCCGCCAGCGTGATCCAGTCGTTGCCGCGCTGTGAATCCGGATAGCGCCAATTGGGATCATAGGCCGGCGCGACGGGATTTTGCGCAAAGGCGTGCAGGATGTCCGTCAGCATCAATTCCTGATGCTGCTGCTCGTGGTTGAGCCCGATCTCGACCAGTGGCGCCACCTTGTCGAGCGTTGCCCTGTCGGCCTCGCGGAGCAGCTTGACCATCGCTGCGTCGACATGACGCCGATAGGCGGTGACCTCCTCGACGCCGGGGCGAGTGATCAGGCCGCGTTCGCCGCGGGTGTGTCGGGGGCCGGCGCTGACGTAATAGGAGTTGAACAGGAAGGCGTAATCGGGGTGATACGGCCGGTAGCCCTTCACGTGCTCGGACAGCAGAAACTGCTCGAAGAACCAGGTGGTGTGGGCGCGATGCCATTTCGCAGGGCTCGCGTCGGGCATCGACTGGATGACCTGGTCCTCCGCGCTCAGCGGCGCGGCCCGACGTTCGGTCTCGTTCCGGACGGCGAGATAGGAATCGACGAGATTCTGGGCGAGAGTGCCGGACCCGGAAAAAAACGACGGGTCGGCAAGCGGAGCGGGAGCCGCGGCGGAGGCTGGACTGGTCACAAGAGTCTCCGTTTGAAGGGAGAAAACGCTGTTCGAGGGAACAGGTTCCCGGCAGGTCCGTCCTAAATAGGCGCTGCGGTCCAGGATAAAACCCTCCCCCCGTCGGTTATATTGTTGTCGTCAGGCTATGGTCCGAAGGGGGCGGGCATCGATCAGCCGCATCCTTTGCATACCGGCTCCTCGGCATTTTACTTTGGCTTGCCAACGGTTTGCGCTACATATGATGGCAGTGACGCTGGTTGAGCGCCCCCAAGGGACATCAGAAAATGAGCATCGAGCAATTCATTGACAACGAAGTGAAGTCCAACGACGTGGTGCTGTTCATGAAGGGCACGCCGCAATTCCCGCAGTGCGGCTTTTCCGGCCAGGTCGTCCAGATCCTCGACCATGTCGGCATCGGCTATAAGGGATTGAACGTGCTGGAATCCTCCGAGCTGCGCGACGGCATCAAGTCCTACTCGAACTGGCCGACCATCCCTCAGCTCTATGTCAAGGGCGAGTTCGTCGGCGGCTGCGACATCGTCCGCGAGATGTTCCAGAGCGGTGAGCTGCAGCAGCTCTTCGCCGACAAGGGCATCCCTGCCGGTGCGGCGGCCTCCGCCTGAGGTCGCCCATTTACACGATCGGCGCGACCCGCTTCGAAATCGTTGTCGCTGATATCACCACGCTGCGCGTTGACGCCATCGTCAACGCGGCCAACACGTCGCTGCTGGGTGGCGGCGGGGTCGATGGTGCGATCCATCGCGCCGCCGGCCCTGAGCTGGTCATCGCGTGTCGCATGCTCCATGGCTGCAAGACCGGCGATGCCAAGATCACCAGGGGATATCGGCTGCCGGCCGCTCATGTGATCCACACCGTCGGGCCGGTCTGGCAGGGCGGTGATCACGGCGAGCCTGAGTTGCTCGCGTCCTGCTATGCCCGGTCGATCGCGCTTTGCCATGAGCACGCGCTCTCCTCCGTCGCATTCCCCGCCATCTCCACCGGGGTCTATCGTTTTCCCGCCGACCGTGCGGCCTGCATTGCCGTCGCTGCCACGCTCGAGGCGATCCAGCCCGAGACGTCGCTGGAGCACATCGTGTTCTGTTGCTTCTCCGAGGCGAGCGCCCGCCTGCATGATCAGGCACTCGGCCATGCGACCTCCAAGCGCAGTCCTACGCTGCCCGCGCGATCTCCCTGACGTACCCGATCGTCTCCTCGATCATGGCGGCGGTGACATCGAGATGGGTGCAGGCGCGGATGCGGCCGTCCATCATCGCCAGCGACACGCCCCGCTTGCGCAGCTCGGCGACCGCCTTTTCGCCGGGCACGCCGGCGCCGTCCGGCTTGAAGAACACCAGGTTCGTCTCCGGCTCCTGCACCACGATGCCGTCGATCTGCGCCAGCCCGCGCGCCAGTGCCCGCGCGTTGGCATGATCATCTGCCAGGCGCTCGACGTGGTGGTCGAGCGCATAGATGCAGGCGGCAGCTATGATGCCGGCCTGCCGCATCGAGCCGCCGAGCCGCTGCTTCCAGCGCCAGACCTCGTCGATGAAGGTCGCACTTCCGGCGAGCACGCCGCCGATCGGCGCGGCCAGCCCCTTGGAAAAATCGATCCAGGCCGAATCCCAGCCCGCGGTCATCTCGCTTGCGGGAATGCCCGTCGCCACCGTTGCATTCAGCAGCCGCGCGCCGTCCATATGCGTGATCAAGCCATTGGCCTTGGCGATGGCAACGATCTCGTCGAGCGCAGCCTTCTTCCAGATCGTGCCGCCGCCGATATTGGCGGTCTGCTCGACGCTGACGACCGTCTGCGGCGGCTGATAGCGCGAGCGCGGATGCAGCGCCGCATGGAACGTCTCGGGCGTGAACTGGCCGCCATCGCCCTTGAGCTGCGTGATCTGGAAGCCGCCGAGCGCGGCATGGGCGCCGCCCTCGCGCGAGACGATATGGGCAGTCTCATGCGCCAGAATCTCGTCGCCCGGCCGGCAATGAACCAAGGTCGCCGCGACGTTGCACATGGTGCCTGAAGGCATGAAGACGGCGGCTTCCTTGCCCAGCAGCTCCGCGACGCGTGCGCACAGCAGGTTGACGGTCGGATCATCACCGGTTTGCTCGTCGCCGACCTCCGCCCGCGCCATCGCCTCGCGCATCGCCGGCGTCGGCCGTGTCTGCGTGTCCGACAACAGATTGATGCGAACCGGTGGCGCCTTGGGATCGCGCGGGGGAGGGGTGTAGAACATGAGCAGTCCTCGTTCGTAGTCGCTTAAGCGACTGTGATCGCTTAAGCGATCGTGGATGACGAGGACCTTACTCAAATCCGGCGACGCCGGCAAAACGCGATCGCGTTCGGGTTTTGCAGACGTCGCGACTGTTTCATGCCGCGAGCGGCGGATGCAGCCAGATGCCGGCGCGGGTGCGGGAAGCCGGGGCAAACGGCTCGGCGACCAGCGGCGGCGCCTCCGCATAGTCGAACACCCAGGATTGCAGCGGGCTCTGCCGAGACGGGGAGAGGTAGAAGGCGCCTGACATGCCCGGCGGCCGCTGGTGGCGGATGTTCCAGCCGATGTTCAGCGCCGCCCATCCGACCAGCATGCTCCGCCATTCGTCGGCGAGTTCGCGTTCGTCGTCGAAGCAGTGCAGAAGCTCCAGCGCATCCGGATCGTAGCGGAGAAGAGCGTCGGTGAAGGTCAGCCCCGACTCGATATGGCGAATGACGAGAGCGGTATCGACGGTCTGAACGTGCCACTGCGAGCGTTCGAGGGTGTCGAAGACTGGCGAGGGAAAGACACCGTCGTTGAAGCGATAGAGGACACCGGAAAGACGTCCGCGTAACGGCGGCACGTGCAGCGGTGGCAACAGGAGCGAGGTGCCCGCGTCGGTTGCGGCCGCTCCAAACACAATACTGCGCCTGTTAAACTCCATGGCGAACGCCCCATACTTACCCACGCGGACATTGAATCACGGGACGATGAGGCTGTCAGCGGGGGCTCCGCCGATTATCGGGAACTGTTGCTTTCGGGAATCGGTCGCGCGGCGGCCCGCCAAATGCAGAAGGCCCCGGCATGCCGGGGCCTTCGATACGCAAGCGCCGCGAAAACTCAGCGCGAGTAGAATTCGACGATCAGATGCGGCTCCATCTGCACCGCGAACGGCACGTCCGACAGACCGGGGATGCGCACGAACTTCGCGGTCATCTTGGAGTGATCGGCATCGATATAGTCGGGCACGTCGCGCTCGGCGAGCTGGGCCGCCTCGAGCACGATGGCGAGCTGCTTGGAAGCTTCCTTGACCTCGATCACGTCGCCGATCTTGAGCTGATAGCTCGCGATGTTGACCTTGCGGCCGTTGACCTTGATGTGGCCGTGATTGATGAACTGGCGCGCGGCGAACATGGTCGAGACGAACTTGGCGCGAAACACAACCGTATCGAGCCGGCGCTCCAACAGGCCGATCAGGTTCTCGCCGGTATCGCCCTTGAGCCGGCCGGCTTCGACATAGACGCCGTGGAACTGGCGCTCGGAGATATTGGCGTAATAGCCCTTCAGCTTCTGCTTGGCGCGGAGCTGCACGCCGAAGTCGGAGAGCTTGCCCTTCCGGCGCTGGCCGTGCTGGCCGGGGCCGTACTCGCGGCGGTTGACGGGGCTCTTCGGGCGGCCCCAGATATTCTGGCCCATGCGGCGATCGATCTTGTACTTCGCCTCACTGCGCTTGGTCATCGCGTCCTCTTCAAGTCAAACGTTAAGGGTTTGAGGAAACGCGCCCTCCTGTGTGCCGGACCAGGGTCCGACACCGACAGGCCCAGCCCCCAAAGCATGAAGGGAAAAGGCCACGGGTCGCGAAACGCATCGCGGGCCGAAACGGCCCGCGAGCAGGCGGTTTCTACGGGCAAAACCGCCGCCTTGTCAAACCAATAGACCCGTCTTGATCGCCATTTGTGCCCGCATCAGCCGATTCCGGCGCAACTGACCCATTATGTTCCAAATCGGCCCGCCCCGCGGCTAGATTCCAATCGCCCGGACCGCCTTATGCTCAGTCTTGGGCTCGGCCGCCCGCAATGCCCGCAGCTCGGCCGCGATCTCGCCGTTGAGCACCTGCTCCAGCCGGCTGAAGGCCCGGGCGATCAGGGCCGCATCGGTAATTCGGTGATCCCAGCGAATCACGACATCGATGCCATGATCGGGCCTGACCCTGTCGAAGCTCAGGATATACGGCCCCGGGCTCAGCGCATGCAGCAGGCCGCCGCCATAGGCGGCGACGCTGGTGACGGCGAAATTGCCGAAATAATTGCCGCGCTGGCGGCCGAAATTGACCCCGATCGCCCAGGCGAGCCGGCGCAGCGGCTGCGGCAGCCTGGTCGCCAGCAGGATCTTGCGGAACATCGGCACCTCATCGAACGGCGCCTCCTTGGCGGTCCGGATCACGGCATCGACCTCGGTCAGCGACAGCTCATCGGGGCGGCACACCCGCTGCGGCAGCACGCAATGTTCGCCGTTCTCGACCCGGGCGATCGCCACCATCGCGACGCTGCGCGGCAGCTCATAGAAACAGGGCCGCGGCCATTTGGCATAGAGCGTGCGCAAGGTGGGCTCGTCGCGGGCCACGATCGCGAATGCCTTGACGAAGATGGCCGCATAGCCGGGCGGCCGGGTGAGGACCGCCCGGGCCTCGGTCAGCGGGCGGATGTTGAGAGCCCGCGTCAGCGACACGAACGGCACGTCGCGCGAGGCATGCATCAGATCGATGATCAAACGGCGCAGCAGTGAGATGTTCTTGACCGTTCCCTGCATCGTCCAATCCGGTTTCCGTCACCCTGTTCGATCGATCTCTGGTGCCTGCGTCCCTGCGGCGCCGGCTGCGTCACGCCTCGCTAGGAGCAGTTGGTGGCGCCAGCGAGGCACGCACCGGGCTTTGTCGATGCTACGAAGAGCAATGATCGTCGGTTCCGCGTCGGCGACGCAGCCGGAGCGCGGCCATCGCAGGAACGGGTTCCAGCGACCCTTCCGTGGCGCGAAAATGAAATGTTCCCGAGCATTGTTTCCCCGTCAGGACCTTAGCAGCGGCAGCCGGCGGCGCAAAGCCGGAAGCGCTCTGTGTTACCGCTTGATTCCCTCGAAGCTGGCAGCGATGCCGCGCTGGAACAGCGACCAGTCGAAGCCGAGCGCGATGGCGAGATAGCCGCGCGCGATCATCGCATTGGCCTGTTCCGCGCTCCGCGCCGCGCCGCCGATCGGCACGCCGCTTTTCAGGATGCCGGCCTCGGCGCGCGCGATCAGGTCCCTTACCTTGGGATCATCGAGCAGGCCGCGCTTGTCGATGGAGGTGGCGAGATCGCCGGGACCGATCACCGCGATGTCGATGCCGGGTGTCGCCATGATCTCGTCGATGCGTTCGACCGCCTCGACATGCTCGATCGTGACCATGCAGATCATATCGTCGTCGGCACCAGCCATGTAGTCGGCCATCGACACGTTCCAGCGGAACGGAGCGTGGAACGGTCCCCACAGCCGCTCGCCGCGCGGCGGATAGCGCACGCTGCGCACCGCCTTCTCGGCCTCGCCGCGGTTCGAGATCATCGGAAAATTGATGCCGAGCGCGCCGATGTCCATCGGGGCTTTTGCGAGATGCGGCTCGTTGGCGGCGATGCGCACCAGCGGTACGCAGGGCGTGCCTGATGTAGCCATGATCATGCCGTGCGCGGTCGAGAGGTCGATCGGCCCGTGCTCGAGATCGACGATGATCCAGTCGAGCGACTGCGCCATGATCCGCACTGTCTGGATGCTCGGAATGGTGGCGATGGCGCCGAAGGTCGGGCGCTTGTCGCGCCAGGCCTGCTTCAGGCGGTTGAGCGGCTGCGGCGATGGCGACATCTGAACAGGACTCCGATGGCTCACGCCGGCACCCGGCCGCCGAAGAACGGCGTCAGTGCCCCGCTCAATGCGTGCGGCTTATTCGAGGTGAAGATTATGGTGGCGCCGGCCCGGTCCGCCTCGCCACCGGGCGGACCCAGCAGATCGCGGACGCGGCGGGCAATCGCGGGCGCCGGGTCGATCCAGTCGACCGGCCAGGGCGCCAGTGTCTTCAGCCGGTCGAGCAGCAGCGGAAAATGCGTGCAGGCCAGCACCACCGTGTCGGTGCGCGCGGTGGCATCAGCGGCATCGCCGATGAAGCAGGGCCCGATCTCGGCCGCGATCGCATGGTCCGCCGCGGTGCCGCCGCCGAGCGCGGCTTCCGCGAGCGCGGCCAGATCGGGCGAGCCGACCAACGTCACTTCGCAGCCTTGGCCGAAATCGCGAATCAGCGCGCGGGTGTATTCGCGCGCCACGGTTGCCTTGGTGCCGAGCACCGAGACACGCTTGGTCCTGGACTGCGCGCAGGCCGGCTTGATCGCCGGCACCGTGCCGACGAACGGCGTGGTGTACGCGGCGCGCAGCGGCGCCAGCACCTGCACCGACGCCGTGTTGCAGGCGATCACGATGAGGTCGGGCGTATGAGCCGCGATCAATTCGCCCATCAGCGGCACCACGCGGGCGACCAGCGCCTCCTCGCTGTGATGGCCGTAAGGGAAGAAGGCATCGTCGGCCACATAGACGTAATGCGCATCGGGCCGCGCCCGCACCACCTCGCGCAGCACCGAGAGGCCGCCGAGACCGGAATCGAAGACGAGAATCGTGGGATAATCTGGCACGTGGCGATTGTAGCGGATCGGAGCAGGGGATTCAGTGGGTTTTTGTGGGGAGGGCTAGGCAGGAGCCGGCCGTCTCCTGCTCGGTGTCGTCGCCCGGCTTTGACCGGGGCGACCCAGCATTCCAGAGGCGGATGTGCTGAAGCCGAAAAGCTGCGGCGTGCTGGATCGCCCGCCTCCGCGGGCGATGACGAGAGAGAGAGGCTGGCTTTGTGCTCAATAGTGATGGAGAGGCATGCGTTCTCATTCCCGCGACGCCTCCGCGCCCAAGTTGTGCTGATCTTATCGCCCTCGAAAGGCAGAGGGCGCAGGGAAGGCCGGATGCCGTTCGCACCCGCGGTCCGCGTGCAGCAAAAAGCACGCGGCAGAACCACAGGTACGAGCCGGATCATCCGGCCCTCCCTGCGCGATGGCTTTACGGCTTATACGCGCTCTCCTCGGGGACCGGCGTTCTTGCCCCCGTCTGCGCCCGACGCCAAGCATCGTCGCGCATTGGTCTCAGCATCGGGAGACCAGGACCACACGACTTCGCCGTGCGTATCGTGCTGTTCGTCGGCGCGATTGCTCACGCTGCAGCCCGACACGCCCACCGCATCCCGCGCTCAACGTCCGTGACGGTCGCGACACGCCCCTCTTACCAAGGCGGGACGAGGCGACTATAGCACCGATTTTCGAAAAACAGAAGCGAAATGTCGCGTGACATCGCACCTGCTGGCGAATCAGTTGTTCATTCCGATATCTAGATCGACGACGACGCCGAAGTGATCGCTGGCCCAGATACCATTGATGGGCTTGTCGAAGGCGAGCGCAGCGGAGCGGATATGGGCATGCGACTCGGGGTGGGCATCCCATGAGCCAACGAGCACGTAATCGAAGCGCTTGCGGTAATCGGGCTGGCCGATGATCTGATCAGAACCGGCTCTGCCGTTGGGATTGTCTACGCCCCAGGTGTAACCCCGGCCGTCGCCCGCAATCTCCCATGCGTCGTGGTAAAGCACGCTGCGTCCATCTAAGGACTGGCGACCCGTCAGGAAGCGTATGCTCGCCGACCCTGGATCGGCATTGAGATCGCCCGCAATGATCGTGGGCAGGCCGCGGCGATGACGCGCATCGAGTTCGGCGATCGCGAGCGCCTGACGTTCTCTTACAGCCTCCGCCGCGGGACGCCACGCCATCGTTGCACCAACGAACAACAACTCACCGGCTTCAGGTATCTCGACCACGGTCGCCAGTGTGGCCCAGGGCACGTCAGCTGCGCCCGCAACGCGCATATCCAGAACCTCGACTACCCGGTGCGGCCATCGCGTCGCGACCGCACTGCCCCCATAGCGATCGGCGAACGGCGGCGTTGAGTGCTGCAAATCGGCCTGATGAGTCGCTTCGAAATCGAGCTTTGCCAGCAGCCGATCGAGCATCCTGTCATCGCGGGTCTGGATCACCTCCTGAAAAGCTATGAGATCGGGTTTGAGCGTTGCAAGCGTCTGGTTGATGCACTCCGGCCGCCGCGGATCGCCTTCGGCGTTCCATACGTTAAGTGTGAGAATTCTCACCTGCATCGCAATGTCTCCGACAGAAGTGCCCGACCACCGCTCGTTAACGAAAATTGGGCCTCTTGGTTGCGGACCGCAAAGCTCTGCCGCGAAAGCCGGAGCCCGCGCCCAGGCGATAAAGCCCAATTCGGATGATAGGCCCGAGCCTTCTACGGCTCCCGTTCCCTGCCCATATCGCTGAATGCTCGGCAATCCTAGGATCGTAAAAAAAATGCGTACGACGTCGGATCGGCGGGTCCTCATGCGTTCTAAGGTCGCAATCAGAAGACCAAACGATGCCAGAACGGGCCACCGCCGAAGAAACATTGATCAAAGCTCTGCTTGAGGATCGGCAGACGCTCAAGCTTTATTAGTCAAACTGCTATGAGTTCACTTTCTGACCTGCGGTGGTCGAGCCAAACAGGGTGCTTTCAAGCGAAACCAGCCCGAGCCAGCGACGGGGGAGGAGGCGAGAGTGTCATTCCAGATCGACGCGGACGCGATCGTGCGCGACAAGCCGGCCGAACAGCAAAACAACGCGAAACCCGCCGGCGCGTTGGCCAAGACCAGCAAGCCGGCCGGCCAGGAGTTCGTCTCTTCGGCGCGGGTGGCGCTCGACGCAACGCAGAAGCAGGTCGACGACAAAATGGTCAACCTTGCGCGTCGGAGCCGTTACAAGGGACCACTTCGTTTGGCAACATCTGGAACTAGTCGCAGGTGCTCAGGCCCGAACCTTCAATGGACATCGCTCCAGTATCGGTCAAATAGCCGCGCCGGGCAGCTGGCGGGAATCAAGCATGACGTTAAGTGCACTGGGGTACACTCCAGCACTGCACCGTAATACTGCTCCCGCCCCAGACAAAGTCCTCAATGAGCGTGGGCTTGTTCGAACAGATCCGCGGCAGGTGGTGAAAGCGCCGGTTTCCAATTCGTCAGCTTTTGAAATTGGTCGGTATCATAGGCTACCGCACGCCACGTCAGATCGATTTCTCCGAGGTTCTGCAACCGTGCGCTCGTGTTCGCCATGATCGCTGCGTTGGGATCGCCTTTGGACGTGACGTAGAGTCCGACCGGACCATCAAGCGTCGGCTCGGCAAAGCCGATATATCGACGACGTTCGTTGACTTGAACGACGGGCACGGCATCCCTTAGGTGCCATCGCAGCATTGAATAGATGCGGTAGTCGGTGGTCGCAAACCATTTTGCGCCGATGGCGTTGCGCGCCCCGTCGGCGGCAGTGACGACATCGGCAAATCCGGCCTCCTTGCCGATCGGATCGTTGTTCTTCAGATAGTTCGCCGTTCCCCAGATGTAGTACATCTGCGCGGCTGCCGTGAGCGCAACGCCGGATGCGATGGATATGACCATCAGAGAGGGGCCCGCTCGCGCCGTTCGCGCGTTCGGCAAGCGCTGCCGAATGTCTTTCAGGTTGATCGTCGTACAGAGAAACCCCATCGGCCAGACGAACAGCGGCCAGCTATCGCCGATGCGCGTGGAGAGGCCGTGCCAAAGAAAGAACCCC
>Ga0209455_1001283_pt1 | contig 11726 bp, 6 predicted proteins | sample AraplaCol_mCL_r2_FD_184275 | JGI IMG/M metagenome (GOLD analysis project Ga0209455, IMG submission 184275) | Arabidopsis root microbial communities from North Carolina, USA - plate scrape CL_Col_mCL_r2 (SPAdes) (version 2) | ecosystem: Host-associated > Plants > Roots > Endosphere | place: USA...
CAGCTACATTGCTTGTATCTATAACAATGGTTTGGCTCTGGTAGTTTTTATATCCCATAAGGGTTACTTTTATTATATAGAAGCCGTTCTTAACATTATCAAAAACATAGCTGCCATCGGTATTGCTAAGTACATTTTTTACCGCAGCCGAATCTTTCACGGTGAACAGGATAACTATAGCGCCATCCACAGGTTTAGCGCCATCTGTAACCGTCCCGCTTATTTTTATGTTTTGTGTTTGGGCTTGTGCATTATTGAAGATAGATATGCAGGCCAGAGCTATAAAAAGTATGTAGATGTGTTTCATGTATGTTATGTAGTGCCCTAAAGCCAAGCCCAATACATTGATGAGCGTAAAAGCCTTATTCTTTAAAAGGCTGCGCCAGGCGATCTTCAAATAATTTCTAAGCATATAACTGCGGTTTAATTTTTCATAGGCCCAAATTGGTGGGCTTTCTGAACGCAATATTACAGGCTGTATTCGTGCCAGGGGTGCCAACTTATCAATTGGTACCTTTTTTAAGCTGTTTTGTATTCCACAGGGGTTTTACCGGTCATCTCTTTGAAAACGCGGTTAAAAGTTGTTTTGGAATTAAACCCCGAGTCGTAGGCTATGCCCAGCAGGGTGATGTTGGCATAAGCCGGATCCTGCATTTTGTGGATAGCGTCCATAACGCGGTATTCATTATTGAAGTCGTTAAAGCTTTTTTTAAGGACGGTATTAAACACCCGCGATAACTCATGGGCAGGCAGACCCAGTTTTTCGCCCAACGAGCTTAGGGTTAATTCCGGGTCCTCATAATACCGGTTTTGATGAACGGCCTTTTTGAGCCAGGTTCCTTTTTTGCTTCAGTCCGGCGGGGAGCAACGGCTTTAAAAATGTTTTGGCAAAGCTAAGCTCGTCACTATCAGGCCTCGAATGAGCTGCTGCACCTATCCAGATCAGCATACCACCCACACTGAGATAAAAAAGATGATAAGTCTGTGCGCCTAAATGATAAAAATAAACCGCAGCAGTAATCGGTACCCAAAGCAGCCACAATAGTCCGAAACCAGCAAGCAGATGATGCAGCCACCGCCACTCAAACCGGTAACGGTCGCCGCCGGTAAATTTTTGGCGATGATAAAAACGTTCGATAAGTTGGTGCGAGAAATACAGGTAGGCAATAACCGAAATAAAAGTAAGTAACGGTAATACAGGGTTGGGTAATATGACCGGCTCCAATAATGCCGGGATGAAATGCAGCAAGTCTTTCCGGCTAAACTTGTATTCCGGCCGGGTTAATTTCAGTACGTAAAAATATATGAGAGGGCCAAGCGCCAATGAAAACTGTAGCGGCAACCGTGTATAGATGCCTGAGATACGGATCATCCACAAAACCATCACCACAAGAGCCAGGGCAAGAAACCTGTTTGCCGGGCGGTTTATCTTTTTGGTGAACCCTAACAACAAAGCAAAATTCAGCCCGGTAAACAGGATTCCCAGGACGGCCATGTCGTAAAAGTTAATATGGGATGTATAGAGATTCACGCATATCAAATATCGGGAACATTTTTTAAGATAATCGTTTTTGGCCGTCCGCTTTTTGTGGGTCGCCCTGGTGTTTTTAAGTTTACGAACTTCGGAAGATTATGCCTGTAAATAGCATCTGAAGTAAAATTAAAAAAGCCGCTTTACTTTCGTAAAGCGGCTTCGTAGCCCGTAGGGGAATCGAACCTTGTTCGTAACCCGTTGGTATTCAATATCTTTTTTAAACTGTATTTCCTAACTCATCGAATTACTCACTGCACCAATTTTACTTGCTCGTAGCTGTAAACCATTACACTAAGATAGTTAAAAAATCTGATAATCTCGCATGTTAATGTTTCATTTTTAACATTCTTTCTTGCACTTTCCTGAGAGGGAAAACTAAATTCCTATTATATCAAAATCATTGGGATTAGATGTAATCATCACCATTTAATAAAGGTTAGAAATATCAATCAGTTGGCTAACCTAAAAACTTGAATATCTATGAAGTGGAATAAATAAGTTTTAATATTGATGCTGAATTTTGTAAATTTAATCTTTGGAACCGAGAAGATGATAGTTAAACCCCTGACCAATGAAATTGAACTGCTAGCAAATCTGGCAGCAGGGGATCAGCATGCTTTTACGGTGATCTTTGAACATTACCAGCGTTTTGTATTCAGCTTTAGTAAAAAACTGACTTCATCAGATGAGGACGCGGCGGAGGTTGTTCAAGATATTTTCCTTAAAATTTGGCTTAATCGGGAGAACCTGAAACAGATCAAAAGTTTCGGTGCCTACCTCAACAGGCTCGTTAGAAACCAATCATTAAATGTAATTCGTCATCAATTACAGCACACCAAGTCGACTGATGTATTACGTCGGACACTTACCGAAACAGATGAATCTACCTTATTGGAACTTGAATTTAACGATATCAACAATTTGCTCAACCAGGTGATTGCAGAACTGTCACCGCAGCAACGCAAAGTTTATCAGTTATGTCATCAGCAGGGATTGAAATACAACGAAGCGGCGGCAGAAATGAATATTTCCGCGCAAACCGTCAACGACTACATGAAAGATGCCCTGAAAAAGATACGCGCGCACTTTAAAGAGCATTCGGTTGTTTATTCGATCCTTATTTTATACTCCCTAAAGAAATAAATTCTCCACGCGAATAAAATAATCTATTTGGTTATCAGCGTGTTGCAAATATTCCTTGCGGTCACTACCCTGTCTTTTCCTAACATTGGTGTCAATAGTATTAAAAGGCTAAAACTATACTAATGGGAACCAAAGTTAGACTTCAGTATCTTGTTGAACAATTTCTAAATAAAACGATAACCGATGCAGAACGGGCAGAATTGCTCGACTACATGGATGATCCTCTTTTGCTTGCGGAGATCGGGGAAATATTAGGAAATGCCTATGATCGTGAAGAAGGTACCTATGAAATGAACGAGTGGGGTAAACAACAATTGTTGCAAAATATATTTCAGCATGGAATTGAGGAAACATCTAAAAAACGTACTTTAAGAATTTGGCCGCGCGTAGCTGCGGCTGCCGCTATAATTCTTATGGTTGGAGGTGTATTGATTTATTATAACCATAAATCAGTTACGCAGCAAAGCCAGTTTGTCAAAAATGATATCAGGCCCGGCGGCAACAAAGCGATATTGACGCTTGCAAATGGACAAAAGATTTCTCTAACTGACGCAGCCACCGGGGCAATTGCCAAGCAGGCCGGGGTTTCGATCATAAAAGCTGCCAGCGGGCAGTTGATTTATTCCATATCGAATACCAATCATACTCTCGGAGAATCAGTATTTAACATGGTAGAAACACCCAAAGGCGGGCAATACCAGGTGAAACTTCCGGATGGGACGGAGGTATGGCTAAATGCGGCTTCGTCTTTGAGATACCCCGCTACATTTGAATCACAAAAACAGAGGAAAGTAGAACTAACCGGCGAAGGATACTTTGAGGTAGCAAAAGATAAAACGCATCCGTTTATCGTTAAAACAGACAAAGAAGATGTTGAGGTCTTAGGTACGCACTTCAATATCAATGCGTATTCAAATGAACCCGATATTAAGACCACACTTTTGGAAGGCTTGGTCCAGGTGCGTGCGGGTGATGGCAACAATGTAAGAATTAAGCCGGGTGAACGAGCAATACTAAAAAAATCCGGCAAAATAGAAGTGGGCACTACTGACGTTGAAGAGGCAGTCGCCTGGAAAAACGGCAAGTTTGTTTTTACCAGCGAAAGCATAGAAAGCATCATGAGGAAGCTTGCCCGTTGGTATGATGTGGAAGTGGTTTACGAGGGCGATTTCAGCGACCGGCCCTTTACCGGTTCGATCAGCAGATTTGATAATATTTCGAAAATATTAGACAAAATAACATTTACACAAGCTATTCACTTTAAGGTCGAGGGAAGGAGGGTTACTGTCATGAAATAACTCTACCCGACATGGCAGTAAAAGCAAAAACGGGAGTACTTGGAACTACCCCCGTTTAATGTCTGGTACTGTTCATCATAAATCTTGCGTGAAATAACAATAACATTGAACCAAACACCCAAAATTAATGAAAATTATTGATTCTTTATCGGGCAGGCAACCCGTTCGCCTCCCTACTCAACTTATACGGATTATGAAAATTACCACCCTCATAATGACGATATTTCTGCTCCAGGTAAGTGCCGCAACCAAGGCGCAAATCACACTAAATGCCAGGCAGCAATCTTTAACGGTTGTGCTGAAATCCATCAGTAAGCAAAGCGGGTATGACTTTATCTATTCAGATAACGATTTAAAGAATGCCAAACCGGTTAATATTAAACTGGACAATGCCGGAATCGACGAAGCACTCAAACAATGTTTTGACGGCCAGCCGTTGATTTACGAAATTTCCGATAAGACTGTAATGGTCCGAAAAAAAGAAGAAAAATCTGTTCTTGATCACATAAAAGAGTACTTCACTGCTCGTGACATTACTGGTATTATTCTCGACGAAAAAGGCCAGCCGTTACCGGGCGCGACGGTAAAGCTAAAAAATGGCAACAAAGTAACAACGACTGACGAGAAAGGCATGTTTAGGTTAAAGAACCTTAATGAAGATGATATTTTGATTATCTCATTTATTGGTTATAAAAACAAAGAGGTGCCAGTCAATACCGAGTTGATCATCAGTCTTGAGCTAAGTTCGTCCCAATTGGACCAGGTGCAGATCGAAGCTTACGGGCGAAACTCAAAACGTACCAGTGTAAATGATATCACCACAATCAAAGGTGCTGATTTTGAAAATCACCCGATAGACAATCCCTTGAAAGCCATGGAGGGGCGTGTGCCAGGCTTGATCATTACACCGGCCTCCGGCTTGCCTGGTGCTGCAATGACTTTACAATTGCGCGGACAAAACAGCCTGACGGGCGCAATGACAGAGCCGTTAATTATATTGGACGGCGTACCAATTTCCAACAATGTAAACAATTGGTCATACCCAATGACCACTGACGTGTTGGGCAATGAATCCTTCACATCATCACTTTCTTTTATTAACCCGGCGGATATAGAATCTATAGATGTATTAAAAGATGCAGATGCAACCTCAATTTATGGGTCGAAGGGCGCTAATGGCGTTATACTGATAACCACTAAAAAGGGCAAGGCGGGTGATACAAGAATAAACATAAGCAGCTATACCGGTTTTTCAAAGCTTACGAAAGAAATCTCCATGATGAATACGCAGCAGTACTTGCAGCTGCGTAGAGATGGATTTATCGCCGACGGCAACCCAGTACCTACCGATCCACATAGTGAATTTGACCTGACTCTTTGGGATCAGAACCGGAATACGGACTGGCAAAAGCTTTTAATGGGCAAGAACGCCTTTTATAACAGGGATAATGCCTCCATATCGGGCGGCAACGCTTTGATGCAGTATATGGTAAGCGCCAACTATGGCAGTCAGACATATGTATTTCCGGGGCCGGCGAAATTTCAAACAGGCGGCGCACATTTCAATATTACCGGAGCATCACGCGATCAAAAATTTCATGCCTCGCTGACAGGCAGCTATACAGGTACTTACAATCCGGATCCGGACGATCAAAGTGGTACCGCCGCCACTTTATCCCCAAATGCGCCTGCTTTGTATAAGCCGAACGGAGAACTGAACTGGGAACCCGGGCCCACTGGCTATGCCACATGGCTAAACCCTTTAGGAAAGATTGCGAACCAAAACTACTCAAAAGCGGGCGTGCTAACGAGCTCTCTGGACCTGAGCTATAAAATTTCACCCTCTTTCATGCTCAGAACCTCTGCTGGCATCACAAGTATAAAAATTAACGGTTTTAATGATCAAACCGCTGCGTCCCAGGATCCGGCCGCTCCACCTAACATCTATTCGAGTTTCTTTAACAATTCATCTGATTCCTGGAAAGTGGAGCCGCAAGTTGTTTATACCCACGCTATTATGGGCGGTTTGCTGAATGTCATCGCGGGGGCCTCACTTGACCAACAAAGCCGTTATAATCAAGTAGTCGAAGGCGTCGGTTATCAAAATGACGCATTATTACATAATTTGGCGAGCGCAGGCGGCTTTTTTGCTCAAAATAGTGCAGCTCAGTACCGATCAGAAGGTATTTATGCCAGGGCCACTTACAACTGGGCAGACAAATATTTGTTGAGCGCAAATGTCAGGAGGGATGGTTCATCACGTTTCGGGCCGGGGAACCAGTTTGGCAATTTTGTTTCTGGCGGCATCGGCTGGGTGTTTAGTAACGAGACCTTTATCAAAAAAGTGCTGCCTTTTATTAGTTTTGGCAAACTGCGCGCCAGCCTGGGAACTAGCGGGAATGATGGCATTGGGGACTATCGGGCTATTGCTTATTATAATACAGTCAGCATTCGCGGTCCCCTGGGCGATCAGCCTGTTAACTATCAGGGTATTAGTACGCTCTACAGCGCGGGCCCCAATAACCCTGACATTCATTGGGAAACAGTTACCAAGCTGACGCTTGGATTTGACCTGGGCTTTTTCAGTGATAGGATCTTACTTACCGGGAATTATTTCCGGAACCGTTCATCCGACCAGTTATTAAATGTAAACCTGCCGGCTACAACGGGAGGGACAAGTTTGACGATTAACATGCCCGCAAAGATCCAGAACATGGGCGGCGATCTTACCATCAACACTAAGAATATCGCGGGGAAAAATTTCAGTTGGTTCAGCTCAGGCACGATTTACTTCCAGCGCAATAAGCTGCTGAGCCTGCCTGCCGGTAATTATACGTCCCTTCTTCCAATTTTTGCCTACTATCGCAGCATAAATCAAAGCCCGGTAGGCAAGGCCTTCAACGGGGTAACTGCGGCAGCCGAGGCCCGAGGAGTTGACCCAGCCACAGGACTCTATATGTTTACCGGTGACGGTGGCAAAGCTGTAACTGCGGATTTACTAAATCCCAACAATGCAACCCTGGTTACCACTAATCCTCAATTTAACGGCAGCTTAGGCAACACCTTTAGGTATAGAAACTTCAGCTTGAATGTATTCCTGCGATTTACGAAACAGAATGGTTTAAATTATCTTTACCAGGGAAATGGCACTCCACCTGGTACTGATCAATCTGGTAACGGAGCTCTCAACATAAATCAGCCGCAGGGCTTGCTCAATTACTGGAAAAAGCCAGGTGATATCGTACCCATCGAGAGGATTTCGGCACAGGGATCTTACACTGACCCCAATACCGGGATTAGTTATGACCTATTCCATTATTACGACGTACAGGCACACAGCACGGCAGGTTATACCGATGCCTCCTTTATCCGGGTCCAATCGGTCGCCTTCTCTTATAGCATACCTGAGAATTGGGCCAAAAGGATCGGTGTACGGAACCTGAGGTTCAGTTTGAGCGGAGAGAACCTGTGGACCATAACCGGGTACAAAGGATTTGACCCCGAAACTCAAAACCTCATAACCCTGCCGCCGCTGCGCACCATTACCGCAGGGTTTGACATCGGATTATAAGTATTCATCATTTTAAATAATAGTACAATGAAAAGCGTATATAAACCATTAAATAAAAATACACCACCGGTGCGAAGGGCACCTGCCGTGGCGGGCATTTGTTTGATCATCGCCTGCCTATTCCAAACCAGCTGTAAAAAGCTGCTGGAAATTGATCCTCCTATTGATAAAATCTCAGCAACGACCGTCTTTAGCAGCACGACTTTCGCAGTGCAGGCAATGACCGGAGTTTATGCGGACATTATTCAACACTTTGAAAATGGGAATGTAATTTTAGACCATTCACTCAGGCTGGCATACATTGCAGATGAGTTAACCCCCGTTAAAGTTACAGGCGGTCCTGCCTTGCAATCTTATCGTAATGCATATTCGTTCGACCCTGGTGGTACCCAGGCTGGGTGGGTGGCCTGGTACACATTTATTTATCGGGTAAACGCAATCCTGGATGGTGTAAAAGCATCTACGGGGATACCTCAGCAATCGAAAACGGTGCTGAATGGTGAAGCTAAATTTATGCGAGCATTTTGTTATTTCTACCTGGTCAACCTTTATGGCGATTGCCCGCTCATTACCATGTCCCTTTATTCACAAAACATCAATGTCCCACGCGTATCCAGGGACCTGATATACGCCCAAATGGTGCAGGACCTGAAGGATGCGCAAAGCAGCTTGACCGATAATTACCTCGGTATCGATCTGGCAACACCTACGACCGAAAAGGTAAGGCCCAATAAGATAGCCGCTACCGCGCTATTGGCAAGGGTATATTTATATATGGGCAAGTGGAAGGAAGCTGAGGCCGAAGCCACCACAGTGATCAACAATTCCAACTACAGCCTGCTTACTGATTTGAATTCGGTATTTTTAAAGAATAGCGGGGAGGCCATCTGGCAGCTGCAACCGAATCCTCAGGGTTCTTCCAATTATATAACTGCAAATACGCTTCTCGCAGCCTATCTGATTCCCAACCCGGGCGATACCCCTAATTGGATAGCCAGTGATGACCTGTTGGCGGCTATGGAACCGGGCGATCTCCGTAAAGAAAACTGGCTCGAGAATGCCGATGACGGCAGCGGTAACTTGTACCTCATTCCATTTAAATACAAACTGGGAAAGTTTCAAATGGACCAACAGGAATATATCATGGTACTGAGGCTTGCCGAGCAATACTTGATCAGGGCTGAGGCTAGGGCCCAGCAGGGCAGGCTCACCGGATCCGAAAGCGCGGAAAGCGATGTTAACGCCATCCGCAGCAGGGCCGGATTACCGGGAACCACGGCGGGTAACGATCAAACCGCTATGCTAGCCGAAATAGCCAAACAGCGTTTTGCCGAATTATTTATGGAGTGGGGTGACCGCTGGCTGGACCTGAAACGGACCGGCAAGATCAATGAAGTGATGCAGGTTGCATGTCCCAAGAAAGGCGGAGTATGGGATCCAAATAAAGCTTTGTTCGCGATCCCTGCAAGCGAATTTCTTTACAATCCGGCGCTGCATGGACATCAGAACCCAGGCTATTTAGAAACAAATTAGAGTCCTTAATAATTCAGTATGGCTTATATCTAAAGTACTGGCGCAGCAATGCGCTGTGCCGGTACTTTGTCCAAAAGCCAATCCCAGAAGCGTTGATTAGCACTCAACTGTACGCCTATAAATCCAATTTGTCACATACCGTAATGATATTTCAATAACGGGAATTCGGTGCCACCGCCTAATAATTTATACAAATGAAACTAAAATTGAAACTGATCGTGCTTTTGACGTGCTTGTTACAGGCATGTTTCCTGACGTTACAGGCACAAAAAAAGCTTGTCACCAATGAGACCGGGTTTAGCTGGGAAAGCCTCTCGCCCAACTATAAAATATCCAACGATGGCAAATACGTATGGTACTCTTCCAGCGGACCAGGTGGTGCCACACTGGTGCTCACTTCAACAGATGGTGCGTATAAAAAAAACATTCCCGGCGTTTCTGACGCCCGGTTCACGGAAGACAGCCGGTTCATGGTATACAACTCTCCCAAAGGCCTGGCAATTCTTAAAATTGGAGCAGAAGAGCCGCAGTATATAGCCGGAGCGACCGAGCCTTCCCTCCCCCAAGAAGGAGACGGCAGATGGCTGGCCTATAAGCTTAAAGGGGACCTGTACTTAAGAGACTTGTCAAACAGTACCGATAAAAAATATGAAAATGTTTTCCGGTCCTGGTTCAACGATCAGGGCACAGTGCTGCTGCTACAAACCAAGTCTGCTGTGATCTGGGTTAATTTAGCGGATGGCAGACAGAAAACCATTTGCAAAGGGGACCACGCTGTCAACGCGAGCTTTGACCGGTCCGGTACCCGGCTTGCCTTTACGGCCCAGAAAGGTGAACCGATTAATCCCATGATGGCGGCACATGCCGCAAAAAAAGTAAAGTCCCAGGAAGTGAGCCTGCGTTACTTTCAACAAAGCATGGACAGCGCCATGGTAAAGGTAACCAATCATTCTCCCGGAATCCAGTTCGGGTTTATGATCAATGCCACTGCACCCGAATTCAGTTCTGATGGGAAACAGCTGATCTTTAAACTGGACCAGGATCAAACCATTACCGTAGCTACTGACACCTCCGTGATCACCGATAAGGTAGATGTATGGTCGTACAAGGATTCGATACTGATGTCCAGACAACTAGATAAACACCAATGGCCAAAAAACTATACTGCAACAATTCAAATAGATAAGGCAGCTAAAGTCATTCAACTCCAAAACGCAGAATTTCTGTTAGCAGGTCGGCCCGGAAACCAATATGCACTGGTACATAATAATGCCGCGGTATATAATGATTTTAACACAACGGATTCATTTTGGCGAAAGGATCAAATACCGGCCTGGTCGCTCGTTTCCTTGCATGACGGACACCGTCAAACGATCGGACAGCAACCCAAAGGATATACTCATTTAACACTGTCTCCGGCAGAACATTATGTTTGCTGGTTTGATACCTTAAGTAAACAGTACCGTGTCTATGATATTGCAGCAGGCACCACGAGGAGCATTTCAAGCGTAGTCCGCTCGGCGCTATATACGCTGGAAAACAATGAGGAAGCCCCTGGACCGTACGGCATTGCCGGCTGGTTAGCTGGTGATGAGGCGGTTTTAGTTTACGATCAATATGATATCTGGCAGTTGGACCCGAGGGGTTTCAAAGCGCCGATAAACCTCACTGCCGGGTATGGCACCGCCCACCATACTATTTTGCGGCTCGCAGCAGATAATAATTCCCTTCGATCCCTACGGTCAGGGGAGCCGATTTTACTTGCGGTACTTGATGATGAGATGCACAACGGCTTTTGTAAAATAAAGACCGGCGTTTCGGCGACGCCACGACCTGGAAATCTGCAGTCCTGCCTGTTCTATTTTCCTGGCATGTTCAACCAGGCATCTTCCAGCCCACTCAAAGCAAAGGACGCGGAAATTTACGTGATGCAGCGGCAAAGTGCCACCGAGACCCCCAACATTGTTGTAACCAAAGATTTTAAAACGTTTACTAAGCTTTCCGATATAAACCCGCAGCGGGACTATAACTGGATGACTTCGGAGCTTCTGCATTGGAAAATGACTGACGGCCGTTTGGGCACAGGGATTTTGTATAAACCCGAAAACTTTGATCCTAACAAGAAATACCCGGTTATCGTTTATTATTATGGGAAATTGAGCCAGGCGCTGTACCAGTTCCAGGCACCAATATTGAGTGAGGCCGATTTAAGTGTACCCTGGTATGTCAGTAACGGCTACCTGGTGTTTATTCCGGATATCATACGGTTCACCGGTTCACAGACAGAACAAATCCTAAATTCTGTTGAATCAGGGGCCAAATATCTTACTTCGTTGCCTTATGTAGATGCTACTAAAATGGGGCTGCAGGGCCACAGCTTCGGAGGGTACGAGACCAATGTGATCATTACTCATTCCAACTTGTTTGCTGCTGCGCAATCATCATCAGGGATTTCTGACCTTGTGAGTTGCCATGGTGCGCTCGGATTTGGAGGGTATAGTCTCAATTTCCTATTGGAGTCCGGTGAGTTCAACTTCGGCACAGGCAAAACACCTTGGCAATACCCAGAGTTATACCGGTTAAACTCGCCGATCTTCTTCGTGGATAAGATAACCACTCCCTTATTGCTTATGGCCAATAAGGAGGA
>Ga0209455_1001284_pt1 | contig 11725 bp, 14 predicted proteins | sample AraplaCol_mCL_r2_FD_184275 | JGI IMG/M metagenome (GOLD analysis project Ga0209455, IMG submission 184275) | Arabidopsis root microbial communities from North Carolina, USA - plate scrape CL_Col_mCL_r2 (SPAdes) (version 2) | ecosystem: Host-associated > Plants > Roots > Endosphere | place: USA...
AGGCCTACTTCTTGTTGCGACGCTGGTGGCGCGTCTTGCGAAGAAGCTTGCGGTGCTTCTTCTTCGCCATACGCTTGCGACGCTTCTTGATAACGGAACCCACGTGGACCTCACAAAGAATCAGGGGCATGCCGCGGGGCGCGCGGCGACACGAAGTGACAGTCTACCCGACGTCACGCCAAGTCCGCGACGCCGCCCTCGTGGACGGCGGCCGTCTGCAGCAGGTGCTCGACCGCGGACTCCGGAACGCGGAACGAGCGCCCGAAGCGGATGGCCGGCAGCTCGCCCGCGTGGACCATGCGATAGACGGTCATGCGGGAGACGCGCATCATGTCGGCCACCTCGGCGACCGTCAAGAAGCGCACATCCTTCAGATCGTGTGCCATCGTGTCCCTTTCCTGACCGCCATGGTACCCGGACGGGTCAGTCCCTGCGCCACTTCTTCGGCGTCACGCGCTCGGTCGCCGACGAGACGCGGTGCCGGGTGTCGGCGAGCACCTTGCCGACCGAGCTCGCGAAGTCCCGGGTCTCCTGCGCCAGCCGGACGCTGAGCTCCAGGTCGTCGTCGGATGCCGTGAACGGAATGATCCAGTCCTCGACCGACTCCAGGGGGCGGGAGTCGAGGCGGTAGTAGCGGTGCTGGCCCTCCTCGCGCACGGCCACCAGTCCCGCCTCGCGCAGCACTTTGAGGTGCTTGGACACGGTCGGCTGGCTGAGTTCGAGGGTCGCCACGATCTCCGAAACGGATATATCGCCTGCGGCATGCGTCGCATCCGAACTGCGGTCGAGCAGTACGCGCAGGATCTCGCGCCGCGTCGGGTCGGCGATCACGTCGAAGATGTCGGCCATGTTCCCCAGGCTAGTCATTCCCCCGGCGCAGTACCATGTCCGAAGCCCGCCCCCGAACAGGAAACGACGGGAAGGACGCGACATGAGCACCACTCGGGCGGTCCGTGGCGGCACCCTGGCGTCCGTCGGACCGGTCCGCGCCGCCGTCAACGGCTTCGCGGCGCGCAGCCCTTCCCGGTTCGCGATCGTCGTGTTCGCAGCGCTGATCCTGGTCTTCACGCTGCTGTTCTCGCTGCCCATCTCCTCCGCCGACGGGACGTGGACGCCGCTCGCGGACTCGCTGTTCACCGCGATGTCGGTCATCTGCGTCACCGGGCTCTCGACGGTCGACATGGCGACGCACTGGTCCTACTTCGGGCACATCCTCGTCTATCTCGGCGTGCAGATCGGCGCGGTCGGCGTGCTGACGATGGCCTCCATCCTGGGCCTGATCGTCTCGCGCAAGCTCGGCCTGCGCGCCAAGCTGATGGCCGCCAGCGACAGCAACCCGCTGCGCGTGCACGCCGGGCCGGTCGCCGAGGGCCAGGCCGTCCGGCTGGGCGAGGTCGGCAAGCTGCTGACCACAGTGGCGCTGAGCATGGTCGTCATCGAGGCGGGCGTCGCGCTGCTGCTCTTCCCGCGGATGCTGATCGCCGGCATCGACGTCGGCACGGCCGCCTGGGAGTCGTTCTACTACTCGGCGATGGCGTTCACGAACACCGGCTTCACGCCCAACGCCGAGGGCATCGACGCCTTCGCGACCGACTACTGGTTCCTGTCGGCGCTGATGGTCGGCGTGTTCCTCGGCGCGATCGGCTTCCCGGTCATCCTGGCCATCGCATCCAATCTCCGGAAGAAGCGGCGCAAGTGGTCCATCCACGTCAAGCTGACGCTCCTGACCTCCGTGATCCTGCTGGTCGCGGGCGCTGCGCTGTACATCATCCTCGAATACGACAACCCGAAGACGTTCGGGCAGCTGGATGCCGGGCACACCGTCTTCCAGTCGTTCTTCCTCTCGACCATGGCCAGATCGGGAGGCTTCTCGACCATCCCGATCGACGACCTGCACGGGTCGAGCCTGCTCGTCACCGACATGCTCATGTTCATCGGCGGCGGGTCCGCATCCACTGCGGGCGGCATCAAGGTGACGACGCTGGCCGTCCTCTTCCTGGCCGCTTTCGCCGAGGCCCGAGGAGTGGATTCGATGGACGCGTTCCGCCGCCGCATCCCGATCGACGTGCTGCGGCTGTCTGTCGCGGTCGCCCTGTGGGGTGCGACCATCGTGGCGGTCTCGACCATCCTCATCCTGCAGATCACGAAGGCGCCGCTGGATCACGTGCTGTTCGACGTCATCTCCGGCTTCGCCACCTGCGGCCTGTCGACCGGTCTGACCGCCAAGCTCCCGGATGCCGGCATCTACATCATGGCCGCCACGATGTTCTGCGGACGCGTTGGTACAGTGACACTCGCCGCCGCCCTGGCGCAGAGCCAGCGCCGGCAGCTCTACACGAACCCCGAGGAGAGGCCGCTCGTTGGTTGACCGGATCAAGCACAACGCGCCCGTCCTCATCATCGGCCTCGGCCGCTTCGGTGCGGCGACCGCCGGGGAGCTCGACCGGCTCGGGCGCGAGGTGCTCGCCATCGACACAGACGCCGGACTCGTGCAGAAGTGGGCGGATCGAGTGACGCACGCGGTTCAGGCGGATGCGCGGTCCATCGAGGGACTCCGGCAGATCGGCGCGGAGGACTTCTCCATCGCCGTCGTCGCCGTCGGGTCGTCGATCGAGTCCAGCGTCCTGATCACGGCCAATCTCGTCGACCTCAAGGTGCCGCAGATCTGGGCGAAGGCGATCTCGCGGTCGCACGGCACCATCCTTGAGCGCATCGGCGCCAACCACGTCATCTACCCGGAGGCTGAGGCCGGCGAGCGCGTCGCCCACCTGGTCTCGGGGCGGATGCTCGACTTCATCGAGTTCGACGACGACTTCGCGCTGGTGAAGATGTACCCGCCGAAGCCGATCCGCGGCCTGCCCCTCGGCCAGTCGGGCGTGCGCTCGAAGCACAACATCACGGTCGTCGGCGTCAAGCCGCCAGGCCGCCCCTTCACCTACGCGACGGCCGACACCGTCGTCACCGACCACGACCTCGTCATCGTCTCCGGCGCCTCCGCCGACATCGAGCGCTTCGCCGCCCTCGAGTCCTGACGGCGCGTCTTCGGTCAGCCGGCGGCCAGTTCGCGGGCGCGGGCCAGGGCGGCGTCGGTGGCTCGGGCGAAGAGGGCCGGGAGGTCGGCGTCGGTGAGGACGGCGATGGCGCGCTCGGTGGTGCCGTTGGGGCTCGTGACGCGGCGGCGGAGCTCGGCCGGGTCCTCGCCGGAGGAGACGAGCAGCTGGGAGGCGCCGAGGAAAGTCCCGTTGACGAGCGTCGCCGCCTGGTCGGGGGTGAAGCCCTTCTGCACGGCGGCCTGGGTCAGCGCCTCGATCAGGAGGAACACGTAGGCGGGGCCGGAGCCGGAGATCGTGCTCAGCGCATCCAGCTGCGACTCGGGCACCTCGACGACCTCGCCGACGGTCTCGAACAGGGCGCGCACCACGTCCAGGTCGGACGGATCGGTGCGCGACCCGGCCGAAACCCCCGTCACGGCCTGGCCGACCACGGCGGGCGTGTTCGGCATCGCGCGGACGACCGACACGGAGTCGGGCAGCAGCGACTCCATTGTCGCCGCGGTCACGCCGGCGGCGACGCTGACGACGACCGTTCCCGGCGCCAGCGAATCGGCGATCTCGGCGAGCAGGTCGCGCACCATGGCCGGCTTCACCGCCACGAGGACCACCTGCGCGCCGTCCACGGCCAGCCGGTTCGCGTCGGCCTCGGTCTCGGTCGCGTACGCCGTGACACCCGGCGTGCCGGCGAGCTCCGCCGCCTTCGCCTCCGACCGGTTGGTGACCCGGATGCCCGCCACCTGCACCCCGGGCGCCAGCAGGCCGCTCAGGATGGCGCGGCCCATCGAGCCCGCCCCGAGCATCGCGATCGTCGGAAGTGTCAACCTCTGCGCGTCGTCCATGGCTCCATCCTAGGATTGGGGTCATGAGCGCATCAGGTGGGACCAGAGCCATCGTGGCCGCGTTCGCGGCCAACCTCGGAATCGCCCTGACCAAGTTCATCGCCTGGTTCTTCTCCGGGTCGTCGTCGATGCTGGCGGAGGGCGTCCACTCGCTCGCCGACTCCGGCAACCAGCTGCTCCTGCTGCTCGGCGGCCGCCAGTCCCGGCGCAAGGCCGACCGCGAGCACCCGTTCGGCTACGGCCGGGAGCGCTACGTGTACGCGTTCGTCGTGTCGATCATCCTGTTCTCGGTCGGCGGCGTGTTCTCGATCTACGAGGGCGTCGAGAAGCTCACCCACCCGCACCCGCTCGAGAACGCGTGGCTGCCCATCCTCGTGCTGCTGATCGCCATCGCGCTGGAGTCGTTCTCGCTGCGCACCGCCGTGCACGAGTCGCGCCCGCATAAAAAGGGGATGACGTGGCCGCAGTTCGTCCGCCGCGCCAAGGCCCCCGAGCTCCCGGTCGTGCTGCTGGAGGATGTGGCCGCCCTCACGGGTCTGGTGTTCGCCCTCTTCGGCGTGGGGCTGACGATCATCACCGGCAACAGCGTCTGGGACGGCATCGGGACGGTGCTGATCGGTGCCCTGCTGGTGACCGTCGCGATCATCCTGGGCATGGAGACGAAGAGCCTGCTCGTCGGCGAGGGCGCGAGCGACCAGGACCTGGCAGCGATCGAGCAGGCCGTGACATCGGGCGACGACGTCGAGCGCATCATCCACATGAAGACGCTGTACCTCGGGCCGGACGAGCTCATGGTCGCCGCGAAACTCGCCTTCTCGGGTGAGCACAGGCTGGCCGACGTCGCCGCCGCGATCGACGACGTCGAGCGCCGCATCCGCGAGGCCGTGCCCGCCGCTCGCGTCATCTACATCGAACCGGACGTCTGGGTCGACCCCAACGACCGGGCGCCCGCCACCGACACCATCGTCATCAAAGGACTCGAGTGACCCGCACCGCCGTCATCCTGCAGCACGACCCCAGCATCCACCTCGGCAACATCGGCCCCGTCCTCGTCGAACACGGCTACGAGCTGCGGATCGTGGATGCGAGCAGCGAGGACGTGACGGCGATCGACCCGGCGGAGGCCGACCTGGTGGTCGTGCTCGGCGGCGAGATGGGCGCGTATCAGACGGACGAGTTCCCCTTCCTGCAGGCCGAGAGGGACCTGCTCCGCGCGCGGCTGGAGGCGGAGCGTCCGACCCTCGGCGTCTGCCTGGGCGCCCAGCTGATGGCCGGGGCCCTCGGGCAGCGCGTGTACCGCGGTGACACCACCCAGATCGGTTACCGCCGGGTGGAGCCGACGGAGGCGGGCGCGGACTCCCCCATCCGCCACTTCGACGGCGTCCCGGTGGTGGAGTGGCACGGCGACACGTTCGAGCTGCCGGAGGAGGCGACTCTGCTCGCGTCGTCCAGCGACTACTCGAACGAGGCGTTCGCGATCGGCGACTTCGCGCTCGCGGTGCAGTTCCACCCCGAGGTCACCGACGAGATGCACGAGGCGTGGGTCGCGGACGGGTACAACGAGCTGGACGAGCTGGCGATCGACCCGGAGGCACTCCGCCGCGACCGCGAGCTGCACTCGGCCCGGATGCAGGAGGCGTCCCGCGCGGCCTTCTCGGAGTGGCTCAGCAGCCTGAAGAGGTAGGCAGCAGCCTCAGCGCTTCGCGCGGAAGAAGTCGAGCAGCACCTCGCCGCACTCCTCCGCGAGCACCCCGGCGTACACCTGCACCTGATGGTTGAGCCGCCGGTCGCGCAGAACGTCGTAGACCGACCCGCCGGCGCCGGCCTTCTCATCCCACGCGCCGAACACGACGGTCGGGACGCGCGCCGCGAGCACCGCGCCCGCGCACATCACGCAGGGCTCGAGCGTTACGACGAGCGTGCATCCCTCGAGGTGCCAGTCGTCGCGCGTAGCCGCCGCCTCTCGCAGGGCCAGCACCTCGGCGTGCGCGGTGGGATCGTGCCGCAGCTCGCGCTCGTTCCGGCCTCGCCCGATCACGCGGCCCTCCTCGTCGAGCACGAGCGCGGCGACCGGCACGTCCCCGGTGTCGAACGCGCGCCGGGCGTCGTCGAGCGCGGCACGCATCCACTGCTCGTACGAGCTGGGGACGGTCAGGCTCACGGGGGCTCCTCCGGGATGTTTCGGCTAGCCTTGAGCCTATGCGAGTGCACGTTGCGGACCACCCCCTCATCACCCACAAGCTGACGGTGCTCCGCGACGCGTCGACCCCGTCGCCGGTGTTCCGCCAGCTCACCGAGGAGCTCGTGACCCTGCTCGCCTACGAGGCCACGCGCGGTGTGCGCGTCGAGCCGGTCGAGATCCAGACTCCCGTCACGAAGACGACCGGCGTCGCGCTGAGCGAGCCGCGTCCGCTGGTCGTCCCCATCCTGCGCGCCGGGCTCGGCATGCTCGAGGGGATGGTGCGGCTGATGCCGACCGCCGAGGTCGGGTTCCTCGGCATGGTGCGCAACGAGGAGACGCTGGAGCCGACGACGTACGCCGAGCGCCTGCCGATGGACCTCTCCGACCGGCAGTGCTTCGTGCTCGACCCGATGCTCGCCACCGGCGGTTCGCTCGGGGCGGCCATCGACTTCCTGTTCCAGCGCAACGCGGTGGATGTGACCGCTATCTGCCTGCTCGCCGCCCCCGAGGGCCTGGAGGCGCTGGAGAAGGCGACCGAGGGCCGCAACGTGACCATCGTTCTCGGCTCGCTGGACGAGCGGCTCAACGAGAACGGCTACATCGTGCCGGGTCTCGGCGACGCCGGCGACCGCCTCTACGGCACCGTGTAGCGGCCCGCAATATTACGTAACCATTTGACACGTCGAGTCATGATCGGTTTTACTTTCCTGCATGACTGACAACGCGCGTACCCTGACCTCCTTCGAGGCCCTTGGGAATGCCGGCATGATGATGGCCGGCCGCGACGCAGTCATGTGTTGCCGAATGTGCCGCTGATCTGACGACCATTCGCCGAGCAGCCGCCCTCCGACCCGATCCGGTCGTGACCTGGCGAACGCTCCCCGGGATCGCCGCAACCAGGCTCCCGCGCATCAGCCCTCTCTGACAGGGCACAACACGACACTCCCCGCGAATCCCCGCACCTCCGTCGCATCGGCGGAGCATCGTCGCACACCGGGACGCGGAACATCATCATCGAAGGACTTGATCCCCATGTCTCTGGCCACCATCGACACCACCTACGCCCGCACCGCCACCGTCTCGCCGGTCTCCCCGGTCCGCCCGGCCCCCGCCGCCGCGCCGGCCGCCAACGCACCGGCCCCCACCGACTCCGCTCCGCGCATCCGCGCCGTCCCGGAGGGCACCGAGGCCCGCGGCTTCGTGCTCTACGTCGGCATCGACGAGGCGAAGGCCCTCGCAGACGGCACCGACCTCGGCCGCATCGTGGAGGCGCTGAAGCGCCTGACCGCCGAGATCGCCCCCTCCGCCGAGACGTACGCCGCGGTCGCTCTGGCCCCGGCCGGCGCCGGCGGACGCGACGTGGATGTGGTCCGCCTCGCCCTGCAGGACCCGTCGGCGGTCGCCAAGCACCGCCAGGCCGTCACGGTCGACGAGGACGAGGACCGCGCCGCCTCCGGTGTCGTCGTCGACATCTCGCGCAAGCGCCTGGTGCTCGACAACCAGACCGTCGCGCTGACGTACAAGGAGTTCGAGCTCCTCCAGTACCTGGTGCTGCGCGAGGGCCGGACGATCGAGCGCTCCGAGCTGATCAGCTCGCTGTGGAGCGACGCCGACGAGGACGAGGTGCCGAACGAGCGCACCATCGACGTCCACGTACGCCGCCTGCGCTCCAAGCTGGCCCGCTACGAGGACATCGTGCGCACGGTCCGCGGTGTCGGCTACCGCTTCGACCGCCACGCCGACGTCTCCATCCGCTACGCGAGCGCCCCCTCCCCCGACCTCTTCTGACGGGGGAGGCGGCGCCCGCCCGGCATCAAGCGGTGCGCTGGTAGGTGCGGAAGGCCGAGGTGGCCCACGCTGCCATCACGACCGCAAGCGCAGCCAGCAGCCCGGCGTGGAACCAGAGGTCGGACCAGTCGGGATGGGCGCTCAGCGCCTGGCGGCCCACGATCACGGCCCACTCGAACGGGTTGTACGCGGCGACGTTCTGCACCCACTCCGGCGACAGCTTCGTGTTCATGATCGCCGAGCTGAGGAACATCAGCGGCAGCGTGATCAGCTGCGAGATTCCGATGAGCGCGGTCTGCTCGCGGGCCAGCAGCGCGACCGCGTTCGACAGCGAGCAGAACACCGCGGTCAGCAGCACCACTCCGAGAAGGAGCAGGAGGATGCCGACCACCCCGCCCTCGAAGCGCGCGCCCGCCCAGAACGCGATTCCGACCACCACGAGCGACTGGGCGACCGCGAGGATGGACTGGTACACCAGCGTCGACACGATCATCGCCGCGCGATTGGTCGGCGAGGTGAGGAACCGATCCATCACGCCGCGGTCCATGTCCTGGATGTAGACGGTGCCCGACCACGCGCTCCCGAACAGCGCGAGCATCATGACGACCCCCGGAGTCAGGTACTCGAGGTAGCTCTGCCCGACCCCGAAGCCGGGGATCTCGATGACCGACTTGAACAGCTGCCCGAACAGCAGCAGCCAGATCACCGGCTGCACCAGGTTCATGACGAGGAACGCCGGCATCCGCCAGGCCGCCCGCAGCTGACGCCCGGTCAGCAGCAGCGTGTGGGTGAGGAAGGTCGGGCCGGTCCGGCGGAGCGGGCGGGACGGGGCGAGCGTTGCGGCGGTCATGATGCGTCCTCCAGGACGAACTCGGCGGACTCCTGCGCCCGCGTGAAGGTACGGCCGGTGTGCCGCAGGTAGACGTCGTCCAGGCTCGGCCGGGCGACCGTGGCGGAGGCGACCGCGACGCCTGCAGCCTCAAGCGCCGCGAGGGCGAGCGGGAGGGTGGAGGCGCCAACGTCGGCGCGGGCGCGCAGCGTGCGGCCGTCGCCGCCGATCTCGCGAAGCGCATCCACCCGTCCCAGGGCGGCGAGTCCGGCGAGGGGATCGGCGTCCCCCGCCAGCTCGACGACGATGGCGTCGCCGCGGAGGCCGTTCTTCAGCTCCTCCGGGGTGCCGCCGGCGACGATGCGGCCGTGGTCGACGATCGCGAGCCGGTCGGCGAGGCGGTCAGCCTCGTCCAGGTAGTGCGTCGTCAGCAGGACGGTCAGGTTCTCGGCCGCCGTCATCCGCTCGAGCTCCAGCCAGAGCTCGGCGCGCGCCTCGGGGTCGAGGCCGGTGGTCGGCTCGTCGAGGAAGAGCGCCTGCGGCCGGTGCATGAGGCCGATCGCCACATCCAGCTTGCGGGCCATGCCACCGGAATAGGTCTTCACCTGCCGCCGGGCGTGGTCGGTGAGGCCGAAGCGGTCGAGCAGCTCGCGGGCGCGCGCCGCCGCCTCCCGACCGGACATGCCTTGCAGCCGCCCGGCCAGCACGAGGTTCTCGACCCCGGTGTCGGACGGGTCGGAGACCGGCTTCTGGGCGACGTACCCGATGGCCCGGCGCACGCGGGCGGGATGGCGGATGACGTCGATCCCGGCCACGGATGCCGACCCGGAGTCGGGCCGGGCGAGGGTCGACAGGATCTTCATGGTGGTCGACTTGCCGGCGCCGTTCGGGCCGAGCAGGCCGAAGACCGTCCCGGTCTCGACCTCGAAGCCGAGGTCGTCGAGCGCGCGGACGGCGGGCTTGCCCCTCCCGCCGCTGTAGGTCTTCACGAGGTGGGCGGCGGCGAGCGCCGGCCCGGTTGCGGATGCCATGGTGGCTTTCCTCTCTGATCTGATGGTCAGCCACCGCAACGGGATATCCTGGAAGGAGCCCTCGGTGACTGTTGACGCAGGTTCCGGATGGAACGACTGAAGGTGTGGATGGCCGGAGAGTTGCCGCTCTCCGGCCATCGTTCTGTCTACGCGCGGTACAGGGCGGCCGCCTCCTCCCCGAAGAAGCCGGCTGCGATGCGCTCGGTCAGCTCCTCCATCCCGACGCCTTCTGCGAGCAGCCGGTGCAGCTGCTCCCAGCCGTCGAAGCCGCCGATCGAGCGGTCGCGGATGCGCGCGGCCAGATCGGCGACGAACGTGCGCTCGGCCTCCAGGATCGCGACGCGGTAGTCGGACTCGATCATGAACAGTTCCGGAAGCCCCTCGGCCTGTTCGTGCAGCGCGCGCCGTGCGGCGAGGTCTTCGTCGATCCGGTCGCGCCGGCTCTCGAGCAGGTCGGCGGCGACCTGCGGCGGCAGCATCGGCAGGAGCGACAGGCCGGTCTCGATCGCCGGGTACTCCTTCACCGGCACCTCGATGAGTTCGCGGAGCCACTCCTCCGCCTCGACCCGACCGGCGTCGGTGATCGCGTACACGACCCGCTCGGGCCGGTTGCCTTCGCGCTCGGTCTGTGCGACCTCGATGAAGCCGTGCTTCTCGAGCGACTTGATGACCGCGTAGAGGGAGCCGAAGTTGAGGCGGATGCTGTCCTCCTTGCCCCGCTCGCGCATGGTCGTCGTCATCTCGTACGGGTACATCGGGCGCTCCCAGAGGCAGGCGAGCACGGCCAGGGCCAGCGGGTTGGATACGGCGCGCTTGGGCATGGTCACCTCCACTCGAGATCGATTACTCTGAGTAGAGTATTCGCTTTCGAGTGATCTTGTCCAGCGTCACGCCGGATAGGCGCGGTAGAAGAGGGTCTGCAGCGGGATGTCCGCGGGCGACGGTCCGTACTCCACCTCGAGGCGGCGCGCGAGCTCGCGGATGAGCGCCTGAAGGTCGGCCCCGCGCCGGCGCAGCTGGTCCGCCACCGGGTTGCCCAGCAGCAGGCCATCCGCGAAGACCGACCAGGAGACGACCCTCGACCGGTGCGGCAGCACATCCACCCGGATGCGGCCGAACCCCGCCGCCTGGGCGGCGTCGCGCAGGTAGCCCACATCGCTCAGCCCGAATGGAACCTGGTAGAACGCCGGCGGATCGTCGGGGAACGTCTCGACGATCAGCCGATGGGTGATGGCGGCGAACCGGTTCTTCGCATGGCTGTCCCACACCGAGAAGTGGAAGACGCCGCCCGGCGCGAGCACGCGACGGGCTTCACGAAGACCCGCGCCCAGGTCGGGCAGGAACATCACGCCGAATTGGCACGCGACCACGTCGAAGCTGCCGTCATGGAAGTGCAGGTGCTGGGCGTCGGCGACGTCGATGCGGGTCGACGCGGGCACTTTCTTGTGCGCGAGGTGGAGCATCGCCTCGTTGAGGTCGGTGAGTACGAGCTCCGCCCGCGGGCTGTAGCGCGCGATCGCCGCCGACGAGATGCCGGTGCCGGCAGCGGTCTCGAGGATGCGGCCCGGTTCGGTCTCGGCCACCGCGCGCCCGAGCACGTCGGCGTAGTGCTCGAACAGCACCGGCCCGAGGTTCGAGTCGTAGTGCGCCGGGATGTCGCCCCGGAAGGCCGCTGAGTCCTCGCTCACGCGATGAGGGTACCTCTCAGCGGACCGCTCGGCAGGACAGAGAAGATTCGCAGAAAAAATAACGACTTGATAACTAGATGCCGTTACCTCTTCGTTATATAGTTCAAGAGCAATGGTTGTTTGCTGTGGCAGCCATCGCGGAATGTGATTGCAGGACACTCTTGGTGCAAGGGAGAGGGCCGGTCGCTAGCCTCTGCGACCGGCCCTCGATCTTTGCCCGGGTGCCCTCTCCGTCCGCCTCTCGCCCGTGGTAACACGGATGTCGACGTACCCTCATGATGAGAAGATGCGAATGCATCGAGCATGAGGAGGAGA
>Ga0209455_1001288_pt1 | contig 11716 bp, 9 predicted proteins | sample AraplaCol_mCL_r2_FD_184275 | JGI IMG/M metagenome (GOLD analysis project Ga0209455, IMG submission 184275) | Arabidopsis root microbial communities from North Carolina, USA - plate scrape CL_Col_mCL_r2 (SPAdes) (version 2) | ecosystem: Host-associated > Plants > Roots > Endosphere | place: USA...
CACCCGCGCCCGCAGCTCCTCCAGAGACGAGGCGGAGGCCTCGAGATTGTTCCGATACAGCGTGATGCGGTCGGGCAGCTCCCCGAATCCGTACACCGACCGTCGAGTCAGCGGGCGCCCGCTGTAGAGCCCGAACAGTCGCGGCCGTGCGCCCGGCGGCTGGTCCTCGATGAGGATGGCGACGTTCTCGAGCGGGCCGACCATGTCGTCGGGGAGGGAGTCGAGGATCTCTCCCACCATCCGCTCGAACTCCTCATCGGGGATGCGCACCATGCGCTCATCCTGCCCGACGCCGAAGCGCCCCGGGGCGGTGTCCGCGGACAGCGGACGCCCCGGGGCGCTTCGACGTGATCGGGCGATCAGGCGGTCACGGCCGCCTTCTCACGCACGCCGCGCGTCGCCTCGATGATATTGCGGAGCGACGCCACCGTCTCGTCGTACCCGCGGGTCTTGAGCCCGCAGTCCGGGTTCACCCAGAGCTGACGGCCCGGGATGGCGCTGAGCGCCGTCTCGAGCAGTTCGGTGACCTCGGCGACCGACGGCACGCGCGGCGAGTGGATGTCGTACACGCCCGGGCCGATCCCGTGCTCGAAGCCGGACCGCTGGATGTCGTGCACGACCTCCATGCGGCTGCGCGCGGCCTCGATGCTGGTCACGTCCGCGTCCAGGTTGCGGATCGCGTCGATGACGACGCCGAACTCCGAGTAGCAGAGGTGCGTGTGGATCTGCGTCTCGTCGGCGACGCCCGAGGTGGCGAGGCGGAACGACCCGACCGACCACTCCAGATAGTCGTCCTGGTCGCGCTTCTTGAGCGGCAGGAGCTCGCGCAGCGCGGGCTCGTCGACCTGCACCACGCGGATGCCCGCCTGCTCCAGGTCGGCGATCTCGTCGCGGAGGGCGAGGGCGACCTGGCGGGCGGTCTCTCCGAGCGGCTGGTCGTCGCGGACGAACGACCACGCCAGGATCGTCACCGGACCGGTCAGCATGCCCTTCACCGGCTTGGACGTCAGGCTCTGCGTGTACGACGACCAGTCGACCGTGATCGGCGCCGGACGCGACACGTCGCCCCAGAGGATGGACGGGCGCGTGCACCGCGACCCGTACGACTGCACCCAGCCGTTCTGGGTCACCGCGAAACCGTCGAGGTTCTCGGCGAAGTACTGCACCATGTCGTTGCGCTCGGGCTCGCCGTGCACGATGACGTCGATCCCGATCTCCTCCTGGAGGTCGACGACCCGCTTGATCTCGTCGCGCATGCGGCCGAGGTACTCCGCCTCGCTGATGAGGCCCTTCGCGAGCTGGGCGCGCGAGCGGCGGATGTCGGCGGTCTGCGGGAAGGATCCGATCGTCGTGGTGGGCAGGAACGGCAGGCCGAGAGCCTCCTCCTGCGCCGCCTGACGCGCGTCGTAGTCGCCGCGGCGGAAGTCGGCGCGGGTCAGCGCCGCCTCGCGCTCGCGCACGGCCGGGACGCGCACACCGGGCGCCGAGGCGCGGTCGGCGAGTGCCGCAGTGGCGGCCGTCAGCTCCTCCTGGATGGCCTCGTGGCCGTCGACGATCCCGCGGGCGAGAACGGCGACCTGCGCGACCTTCTGATCGGCGAAGGCGAGCCAGGTCTTCAGGCGCGCGTCCAGCTCCGGCTCGTCGTCCACGTCGTGCGGCACGTGCAGCAGCGAGGTGGAGGTAGACACGGTCACGGACGGGCTGAGCGACAGGAGCTCGGTGAGCGTCCCGAACGCCGCCTCCAGGTCGCCGCGCCAGATGTTGTGGCCGTCGATCACACCGCCGACGACGGTCTTGGTCGCGAGCGCGGCCGCGGTCGCCGCGTCCAGTCCGGTCGGGACCGTCCCGCGGACGAGGTCGAGCGAGATCGCCTCGACCGGAGCGGCCACCAGCGGGGCGAGGGCGTCATCGAGGCTGCCGTACGGCGCCGCGACGAAGATCGCAGGCCGGTCGGAGGCGGAGCCCAGTTCGTCGTAGGCCGTGCGGACGGCGTCGAGCACGGCATCCCGCGGCTCGTCGATGCTCTCGCTGACAAGCGCGGGCTCGTCCAGCTGCACCCACGGAGCGCCGGCCGCGGCCAGGCGGGCGAGCATTTCGCGGTACACCGGCAGGAGGTCGGACAGGCGCGACAGCGGGCGGAAGCCCTCGGGGGCGTCGGGGCTCGGCTTGTTCAGGAGCAGGAAGGTGACCGGGCCGACGATGACCGGGCGGGTGACGAAGCCGGCCGCGCGGGCCTCCTCGAACTCGCGCACGATGCGGTCGGACGCGAGACGGAACGACGTCTCCGGCCCGATCTCGGGCACCAGGTAGTGGTAGTTCGAGTCGAACCACTTGGTCATCTCCAGCGGCGGGTTCTCCCCCTCGCCGCGGGCGATGGTGAAGTAGCCCGCGAGGTCGACGGAGCCGTCCGCCCCGGCGAGGTCGGCGAAGCGCGACGGGATGGCGCCGACGGTGACGGCGGCATCCAGCACCTGGTCATAGAAGCTGAAGCTCTCGGGAATGGACGCGTCGGTGCGGCCGAGGCCGAGGGACGCGAGGCGCTCGCGGGTGGCCGAGCGCAGGTCGGCGGCCGTCGCCTCCAGCTCGTCCGCGGTGATGCTGCCGGCCCAGAACGCCTCGACGGCCTTCTTGAGCTCGCGGCGGCGGCCGATGCGCGGGTAGCCGATGATCGTGCCCGCGGGGAAGGCGGGGCGCGCGGTGGTGTCGGTCATGCTGGTTCCTTCTGGGTGGTGGGGCGGTCGATGTCGCCGGACGGCAGTGCGCCGATCCGGTCCAGCACGGAGAGCACGGCCTCGTGCTGGTTGAACGTGTAGAGATGGATGCCGGGGGCGCCGCCGTCGAGCAGCCGCTGGGCGAGACGGGCCGCCCAGGCGATGCCGATCTCTCGGCGGCCCTCGTCGGTCGGCTCGACCTCGAGCTCGATGGCGAGGTCGCTGGGGAGGTCCTCGCCGCTCAGCTCCAGCATCCGCTTGAGGCGGGCCGGGCTGGTGACGGGCATGATCCCGGGCAGGATCGGGAACGCGACGCCGGCCTCGGCCGCGCGCTGCGCGAAGTGGAGGTAGTCCTCCGCGTGGAAGAACAGCTGGGTGATTCCGAGGTTGGCGCCGGCCGCCTGCTTCGCGAGCAGCGCGTCGATGTCCTGAGAGACCGAGCGCGACGACGGGTGCCCGTTCGGGAACGCCGCGACCGCGATCTGCACGTGCTCGCGGTGCTCCAGCACGGCCTGGGCGTGCAGCCCGGGGACCGGCAGCTCGCCGTACGGCACGCGCTCGGCCTGCACCCGGTGGATGAGCTGCACCAGTTCGGCCGTGGTCCGGATGTCGCCGATCGGGTCGACGCCCTCCGGGAGGTCCGCGGGCGGGTCGCCGCGGACCGCGAGGAACCGGCGCACGCCCGCATCCAGGAACTCCCGGATCAACCGGTTCGCCTCCTCGTGCGACGAGCCGACGCAGGTGAGGTGGGCCATCGGGCTGACGTCGGTGTGCTGCAGGATGTAGCGGAGGACGTCGAGCGACGCGGTGCGCGACGATCCGCCGGCGCCGAAGGTCACCGAGATGAAGTCGGGATGCACGGCCGCGAGGCGGTCGATCGTTCCCGGGAGCGCGACCGCCGCACGCTCGTTGCGCGGCGGGTACAGCTCGAAGGAGTACCGGGGCTCGGTACAGCTCATGGATCGGTTCCTCGGATGGTCGGACAGCGGCACGGGATACCCGCCCCGCGCGAGTGCGCGGTGGCGGTTTTCACGGGCGGGTGCCGGGCTCGGCTGTCGCACCACGTCAGCGGTCGCCCGCTTCGGTTGAGAGGCAATCTAGCAACGCAGAAGGCCGGACGGAATCGCCCGTGTCATGCTTCGACACAGTCGATCCCGTCCGGCCTCCCGGATCGGTGCGCTGCCGTTAGGCGGTCGCGGTCACCTCGAACGGCTCGAACGCCGCGTGGTACTCCGGCATGATCCGCGCGGTGACGCGGGTGCCCTCCTCCACGTACTCGGTCGAGATCACCCGGCCGCGCTCGTGCAGGGCCGAGATGAGGTCGCCGCGGTCGTACGGCACCACGAGCTCCACCTCCAGCGACGGGTCCGGCAGCAGGCGCGCGATGGCGGCGAGCACTTCGTCCACACCCTCGCCCGTTCGGGCAGAGGCGAAGATGGCGCCCGGCTCCAGGCCGCGCAGCACCAGGCGCTCGTCCTCGGGGATCAGGTCGGCCTTGTTGAAGACCACGATCTCCGGGATGTCGCGCGCGCCGACCTCGCCGATGACGTCGCGGACGGTCGCCAGCTGCGACGCCGGGTCCGGGTGCGAGCCGTCGACCACGTGCAGGATGACGTCGGAATCGGCGACCTCCTCCAGCGTCGACCGGAACGCCTCCACCAGCTGGTGCGGCAGGTTGCGCACGAACCCGACCGTGTCGGCGAGCGTGTACAGGCGCCCGTCGGCGGTCACGGAACGGCGGACCGTCGCATCCAGCGTCGCGAACAGCGCGTTCTCGACCAGCACGCCGGCCTTGGTCACGCGGTTCAGCAGGCTGGACTTGCCCGCGTTGGTGTAGCCGGCGATCGCCACGGACGGCACCGAGTTACGGTTGCGGTTCGCGCGCTTCGCCTCGCGGGCCGGCTTGAAGCCGGCGATCTGCTTGCGCAGCCGCGCCATGCGGGTGTGGATGCGGCGGCGGTCCAGCTCAATCTTCGTCTCACCGGGTCCGCGCGAGCCCATGCCGGCTCCCGCGCCGCCCACCTGGCCACCGGCCTGACGGGACATCGACTCGCCCCAGCCGCGGAGGCGCGGGAGCAGGTACTCGAGCTGCGCGAGCTCGACCTGCGCCTTGCCCTCGCGGCTCTTGGCGTGCTGGCTGAAGATGTCGAGGATCACGGCCGTGCGGTCGATCACCTTCACCTTCACCACGTCTTCCAGCGCACGACGCTGGCTCGGGGCCAGCTCGGTGTCGGCGATCACGGTGTCGGCGCCGAGTGCGGCCACGATCCCGGCCAGCTCCTCCGCCTTGCCGCGTCCGAGGTAGGTGCTCGGGTCCGGGTGCGGACGGCGCTGCAGCAGTCCGTCGAGGACGGCCGCGCCGGCGGTCTCGGCCAGAGCGGCGAGCTCGCGCATCGAGTTCTCGGCGTCCTGCAGGGAGCCCTGCGAGTAGACGCCGATCAGCACGACGTTCTCGAGCCGCAGCTGCCGGTACTCCACCTCGGTGACGTCCTGCAGCTCCGTCGACAGGCCGGAGACGCGGCGCAGGGCCGCGCGCTCCTCCCGGTCGAACTGCTCGCCGTCGTGGAGGCCGCCGTCGGCCCTCTCGGCCTGCAGCGCCTGGGCGCGATCCGTGCTCCCGGCTCCGAAGAGCGTCACGGAGGCACGGTTGCCCTCGGTGGCGAGCACGCGGGCGACGACGTCGTCTTCGGCGTGTTCGCGGATGTTGGTCTTATCGGTCATTCATTCCCCTGATCCGGGATAAACCCTAGTTCGTCTTGTTCACGTCTGTCCTGTACCGTCTGCTTATGGCCAGCGGAGATCACTACTTTTCCCCGGCGCCGGAAAGCGAACTGAACCTGCGGCCGTTCACCGCGCGCCTGGCCGGACGGACCTACGAGCTCGTGACGGCCAACGGCATCTTCAGCCCCGAGCGCGTCGATATGGGCACGAGAGTGCTGCTGGACCATGTCCCCACGCCTCCGCCCGGCGGTCAGTTCCTCGACCTCGGATCCGGCTGGGGACCGCTGGCTCTCACACTTGCTCTCGAATCCCCTCATGCGACGGTCTGGGCCGTCGACGTCAACAACCGAGCACTGGATGTGGTCCGCCGGAATGCGGAGAAGCTCGGCCTCACCAATGTAAACCCGGTGACCCCGGATAATGTTCCCGATGACGTGATGTTCACGACGATCTGGTCGAATCCGCCGATCCGCGTGGGCAAGAACGAACTGCACGCCATCCTGGAGCGCTGGCTCCCCCGGCTGGAGCCGGGCTCGGACGCATGGCTGGTCGTGCAGCGCAACCTGGGCAGCGACTCCCTGCACCGGTGGATCCAGGCGACGTTCCCGGAGCTCACGACGACGCGGGCCGCGACGTCGAAGGGCTACCGGGTGCTGCGGGCGCGGGCTCGGGCTCGGGCGTCGGAGTAGGCGGCCCCGGACGCGGAGCACTGCGGCCCCGAAGCGGTCAGGCCAGCTCGAGCGTCCCGGTGTAGACCAGCTCGGCGGGGCCGGAGAGGCCGACGCGCTCGCCGTCCTCCGTCGCGAACATGCGGACGCCGACCGTACCGCCGGGCACATCCACGCGCCACTGGTTCGGAGCGCCGTCGCCCGCCCAGTACCGGACCGCGAGAGCGGCGGCGGCCGCGCCGGTGCCGCACGACAGGGTCTCGCCGCTGCCGCGCTCGTGCACGCGCATCCGGATGCGGCCGACGCCGTCCTGGATCAGCGGCTCGCGGGGCACGACGAACTCGACGTTGGCGCCGTGCTCGGGCGTCGGCTCGAGGTGCGGGATGTACGAGAGGTCGGCCGCGTCCAGCTCGGCGTCGTCGGCGACCGCGACCACGACGTGCGGGTTGCCCATGTCGATGCCGAGGCCGGGTCGGGCGACCGGGAGCTCCTTGGCGCGCACCAGAGGTTCGCCGCCGGCGAGGTCCCACCGGCCGAGGTCGACCTGGAAGCCGTTGGTGCTGCGTTGGACGTCGCGCACGCCCGAGCGGGTGCCGATCGCGAGCGTCCCGCCCTCGGGCAGCTCGGCGAGGCCGGTCTCGAGCAGGTAGCGGACGTAGACGCGGATGCCGTTGCCGCACATCTCGGCGGCCGACCCGTCGGCGTTGTAGTAGTCCATGAACCAGATGGCGCCGTCGTCCTCCGCCAGCGCCGCAGCGCCGTCGGGCAGGTGGGCGGAGCGGACCGCGCGGATGACGCCGTCCGCGCCCACGCCGAAGTGCCGGTCGCAGATCTCCGCGATCTGGGCGGCGGTCAGCGGCAGCTTCCCCTCGGGGTCGGAGTACAGGACGAAGTCGTTGCCGGTGCCCTGACCCTTGGTGAAGTGGATGGTCGCCATGCGCTCCAGCCTACCGATCCCCGGCTGGGTGGTCGGCGGCGTCGAGGAGCGCCAGGGCGGCATCCACGAGCTGCGGGTCGTCGTACCCGAGCCAATGGATGCCCGGGTAGCGCTTGAACCAGCTGACCTGCCGGCGGGCGTAGCGGCGGGTGAGCTGCTGCGTCTGAGCGATCGCGTCCTCGCGGGTCAGCTCGCCGCGCAGCTCGGAGAGCGCCTGCGCGTACCCGATGGCGCGGCGGGCGGTGACGCCGTCGTCGATCCCCTGCGGGATGAGGCGTTCGACCTCGGCGACGAGGCCGTCCTGCCACATCTGCTCGACGCGGGCGTCGAGGCGCGTGACGAGTTCGTCGCGCGGTGCGGAGAGGCCGATGACGACGGTCGGCTCGTGCCAGTATCCGGGCTCCTCGGGGAGCGCGCCGCTGACCGACGTGCCGGTGAGCTGTGCGACTTCGAGGGCGCGCACGATGCGGCGTCCGTTGCGCGAGCCGATGCGGCGGGCGGCGTCCGGGTCGAGCTCGGCGAGTCGCAGGTAGAGCATCCCGGGGCCGTGCTCCGCGAGCTCGGCTTCGAGTCGTGCGCGGAGCTCCGGGTCGGTGGTGGGGAAGTCGAAGTCGAAGAGGACGCTCGAGACGTAGAGGCCCGATCCGCCGACGAGCACCGGCACGGCGTCCCGGCCGAGGATGTCGGCGATGAGGGCGCGGGCCGCCGGCTGGTACCCGGCCACGGTGGCCTCCGCGCTGACGTCGTGCGTGTCGAACAGGTGGTGCGGGATGCCGCGCCAGTCGGCGGGCGGCAGCTTGGCCGTGCCGATGTCCATTCCGCGGTACTGCTGCATCGCGTCGGCGTTGACGATCTCAGCGCTTCGGCCGCGGTCGCGCAACGCCTGGGCGACCGCGAGCGAGAGGTCGGTCTTCCCGGTGCCGGTCGGGCCGACGATGGCGACGAGAGGACGCGACGAAGCCTCGGCGCGCGGGGTGCTCAGCGCTGGCCGTCCGACGGGTCGTAGATCGGCATGGTGCCGACGCCGGGCGAGGTCAGGGGCTCGCGGACGCGGAGCGTCGGGAGGCCGAGCGACACCGGGCCTGCGCCCGAGGCGGCCGTGCCGCCGTGGGTCGGGACGGCGCACGAGTCGGCCTCGGCGCGATCCCACGCGTCGCCGGCGCGGGTGCGGCGGATGCGGAGGGGGCCGCCGTCGGTCGCGTCGGCGATGAGGTGGTGCGGGGCGGCCTGCGTGACGCGCACGGTGACGGTGTCGCCGGGGCGCGGGAGCTCGGAGCCGGCCGGCACCTCGAAGTGCACCAGGCGGCTGTCGCGCGCACGGCCGCTGAGGCGACGCGTGTCCGCGTCCTTCCGGCCCTCGCCGTTGGCGACGAGCAGTTCGACCTCGCGGCCGATCAGCTTCTGGTTCTCTTCGAGGGAGATGCGCTCTTGGAGGGCGATCAGGCGGTCGTACCGGTCTTGCACGACCTCCTTCGGCACCTGGTCCTCCATCGTCGCGGCCGGGGTGCCCGGACGGATCGAGTACTGGAACGTGAAGGCGGACGCGAAGCGGGCGGCCTCGACGACCCGCAGGGTGTCCTGGAAGTCCTCCTCGGTCTCCCCGGGGAAGCCGACGATGATGTCGGTGCTGATCGCGGCGTCCGGCAGCTTCGCGCGCACGCGATCGAGGATGCCGAGGAACTTCTCGGAGCGGTACGAGCGTCGCATCGAGCGCAGGATGCGGTCGGACCCCGACTGCAGCGGCATGTGCAGCTGCGGCATGACGTTCGGGGTCTCGGCCATCGCGTCGATGACATCGTCCGTGAAGGCGGCCGGGTGCGGGCTGGTGAAGCGGATGCGCTCCAACCCCTCGATCTGTCCGGCCGCGCGGAGGAGCTTGCTGAACGCCTGACGGTCGCCGAACTCCACGCCGTAGGAGTTGACGTTCTGGCCGAGCAGGGTGACCTCGATCGCGCCGTCGTCGACGAGCGCCTGGATCTCGGCCAGGATGTCACCGGGACGCCGGTCCTTCTCCTTACCGCGGAGCGACGGGACGATGCAGAAGGTGCACGTGTTGTTGCAGCCGACAGAGATGGATACCCAGCCCGAGTACGACGAGTCCCGCTTGGTCGGGAGGGTGGACGGGAACGTCTCGAGCGCCTCGAGGATCTCGATCTCGGCTGCGTCGTTGTGTCGCGCGCGCTCCAGCAGACTCGGCAGCGCGCCCATGTTGTGGGTGCCGAACACGACGTCGACCCAAGGCGCCTTCTCGAGGATGACGTTCTTGTCCTTCTGGGCGAGGCAGCCGCCGACGGCGATCTGCATCCCCTCGTGACGGCGCTTGATCCCTGCAAGGTGGCCGAGGTTGCCGTAGAGCTTGTTGTCGGCGTTCTCGCGCACTGCGCAGGTGTTGATGACGACGATGTCGGCCTCTTCGCCGTCGGCCGGCACGTACCCGGCGGCCTCCAGCGAGCCACTGAGGCGCTCGGAGTCGTGGACGTTCATCTGGCAGCCGAAGGTGCGCACCTCGTATGTTCGCGCCCGGCCGTCGGGACGGAGGGCCGCCACGGAGGGCTCGATGACGCTGCGCTGTTCCAGGATGCTCATGATGGCGACAAGTCTACGTATCTCTGCCGCCCGGAAACGACTCGCCTCTGTGTGCAGCGGCTACTGGAAGCGGACGCCGGACCCGCCGCGCGACCGCCGCCCGGCGAAGGCGGCGTCCATCGCCTGTCGCACGATGTCGGAGGTGTACCCCTTGCGTGCGAGGAACCCGTGCAGGCGACGCCGAGCGGTCTCGTCGTCGTAGCTGGACAGTTGCCCGATGCGCTTGACCGCGAGCTCGGTCGCGCGCTCCAGCTCGTCGTCCTCACCGATGTCTTCGAGGGCCGCCTCGATCAGCTCGGGGTCGATGTGGCGCCGCTTGAGGTCCTGCTCGATCACCGTGCGCCCCAGCCCTTTGCGGCTGTGCTGTGTGAACGCCAGCGTCGCCGCGAGGGACGCGTCGTCGATCACGCCGAGCTTCTCGAGCCGGTCGAGCTCCGGACCGAACACTTCCGGATCGATCTCCCGCTTGGTCAGCAGCTGCTCAAGCTCCCAGCGGGACATACCGCGACGTGCCAGCTGACGGATGGCGACGCCCGTCGCCTTCCGAGTCTGTCGCTCGGTCTTCTCGTCCGGCTCTTCGGAAGCGTCGTCCGAAGACGCCACCGCCATCGAACGCGGGCGCGCGGTCGGTGCCGCCGGGTCTGAGCCCCAGGTGTTGTTCCACCCCCCGCTCGAGAGCGCGGCGACGGGGCGCGCCGCCGACCTCCGCGACGGATGCGCATCGGACGCACGCTCGCGCCCCGCGCCCGCCGGGCGGAGCGGTGTCACGGGAGCCAGGTGCTCCCCTTCCTCCGCTCCGCCCTCGGGCGACGACGGGAATCTCACCACCACGCGCAACTCCTCCCGGAGCCGAATGCCACCGTCACGCGCCCTTGCGGGCCTGCAGCTTGTCTTCGATCGAGCCGACGTTGGACGGCGCCGCGGCGGCCGCGTTCGGGTCGGGGATGATGCCGAGCTTGATCTTGATCTTCTGCTCGATCTCGGCGGCGACGTCGGGGTTCGCGATCAGGAAGTTGCGCGAGTTCTCCTTGCCCTGGCCGAGCTGGTCGCCCTCGTACGTGTACCAGGCACCCGACTTCTTGACGATCGCGTGCTCCACACCGAAGTCGAGGAGGCTGCCCTCGCGCGAGATGCCCACACCGTAGAGGATGTCGAACTCGGCCTGCTTGAAGGGCGGCGCCATCTTGTTCTTGACGATCTTCACGCGCGTGCGGTTGCCGACCGCCTCGGCGCCGTCCTTCAGCGTCTCGATGCGGCGGATGTCGAGGCGGACGGACGCGTAGAACTTGAGCGCCTTACCACCGGCGGTCGTCTCGGGGCTTCCGAAGAACACGCCGATCTTCTCGCGCAGCTGGTTGATGAAGATCATCGTGGTGTTGGTCTGGCTCAGACCACCCGTGAGCTTACGCAACGCCTGCGACATGAGGCGCGCCTGCAGACCGACGTGCGAATCGCCCATCTCGCCCTCGATCTCGGCGCGCGGCACGAGCGCCGCGACGGAGTCGACCACGATGAGGTCGATGGAGCCGCTTCGCACGAGCATGTCGGCGATCTCGAGCGCCTGCTCACCCGTGTCGGGCTGCGACACCAGGAGGGAGTCGATGTCGACGCCGAGCTTGCGGGCGTACTCGGGGTCGAGCGCGTGCTCGGCGTCGATGAAGGCCGCGATGCCGCCGGCGCGCTGCGCATTGGCGATGGCGTGCAGGGTCAGGGTCGTCTTACCGGACGACTCCGGGCCGTAGATCTCGATGATGCGGCCACGAGGCAGACCGCCGATGCCGAGCGCGACGTCGAGTGCGATGGATCCGGTCGGGACGACCTCGACGGGCGCGCGCTCGTCGCTGCCCAGTCGCATGACGGACCCCTTGCCGAACTGGCGGTCGATCTGCGCGAGAGCGGTCTCGAGCGCCTTCTCGCGGTCTGCGGGTGATGGCATTGCGGTTCTCCTTCGTGGCTTCGCTACGGTTCGACTCTAGGAGTGACGTCCGACACTGGAAGCGCGGGCGCGCGATCTGTGGACAACCGGTTTTCGACTGCCGTTGTGAAGAAGTCTAGCCAGTTCCGAACATATCTTCGAGAGTCCGAATCCGGCG
>Ga0209455_1001290_pt1 | contig 11697 bp, 15 predicted proteins | sample AraplaCol_mCL_r2_FD_184275 | JGI IMG/M metagenome (GOLD analysis project Ga0209455, IMG submission 184275) | Arabidopsis root microbial communities from North Carolina, USA - plate scrape CL_Col_mCL_r2 (SPAdes) (version 2) | ecosystem: Host-associated > Plants > Roots > Endosphere | place: USA...
AATAGTGGTGAGGAAACTCGAGCCGTCCCGTCACTTCCGGATCAATTCCCTCCGGATGTGCGAATAGATAGAAGGCACACATCGAGAGCACATAGACCGGGTCGTACTCGATCACCCACTTGCCGGTCTGCGGATAGAGGGAGTCGAACTTCTTTCGTGCCTCTTTTCCGATCGCGCGAAGTAGTTCTAGTCGTTTCTCGCGCGGTACGTCCTCATTGAGTAGCGGCGGAAGTTCGAAGATTTTCATCTTCGGCGCAACCCAAGGCTCGATGTGCACCTTGCGAACCTCTTCCCGTCGCCTTTGGTGCTGCTTCTCTTTGGCCTTGCGCTTTCGGCGCCGCTGCTTTTTTCTCAGTCTTCCCATCTAACAACTCTAGCAAGTGCCAAGGGGTGAATCAAGAAAGACGGTGCGCTCTGTCGATGGGCTGGTCAAATTACTGAGAGAGCCGAGTCCCTCCTTCGCTGGGGTCGCGCAATCATGCGGTACGACGGGCGGAGTTCTTAGGTAAAACGAAGTCTGCCCCCTAAGTCGGCCCTGACCCCGAGACTCCTCCACGACATGGATGGTTGTCGAACCGTAATCCGCCTCGGTGATCACATAGAACTGCGCGCCGCGGACATGGAACGCCACAGGCTTAAAGACAATCGCAATCGTCAAGCCCACATCGAAGCGCTAAGCGCGCAATTGCCCTGGAACAGTCATTCGCCTACGACCACTTTTGGCCGCACTCCAACCAATGAGGCCAGCTCGACGCTCCTCGTCGCAGGGAGGTCGCAGCCCGACCAGTTACAGGCATTCGCTCTGGCACGGCAAATGTCAGGCCCCAGGCCTGCAGCAAAAAGCGGTCGGCCATAAGCCGTAAATCCTCACTTCTGAGAGGGACTAATTCGGGGTTCGGGTCAAGCGCACCAAGCAATATCATCAATATTTGATGATATTAACATCAAAAAAAGCTTGCTTTATGATTGCTGATGCAGTAACCTGCAATGGTAGTGCCAAGACGCGGCATCCCGCTGCGTCCCATTTCAACGGAGTGAACTCAATGAATCAAACAAACAGAGGATGTCGATATTTTTTAAATAAAGAACTTCGATTTTGTTTTCTAGGCCGATTCGACAAGCAGACTCCTGCTCCCTTTTTTGTTAAATGACACGGGTAGCCAAAACGCTGAGTCGGTTGTAGTAAAGCAGGAGTCACTAGTGCTGCCAGTGTCCCGCTAGGGAGCTGCGCATGAAGTGGAAGGTAAAAGTTGGTGAAGAGTTTGACCTTGAGGTCAGCAGTGAAGATGACTTGAAGGCTGAGTCGCTGAAAAACTGGAAGTCGCTGACCGTGATTGCAGTCTTCATCGCGGTGATGGCGTCGGGTGGCTATGCTGCCGTGACCCATGACTTCACCCTGTATGAAAAATTCCTCCGGGCCGTGGTGTCGGCTGCCAAGGCTACGGTGGGTGAACAAGGTAAAGACAATGCTGGAAAAACGGAGTGCCAAGGCAAAAACCACTAGGGTCCAGCTGGAGCTTCCCGAGAAATCGATGGAGCGCCTTCTGTCCTTGCGGGAAAAAACCGAGGCGGCATCGTATGCCGAAGTGATGAAGAACGCGCTTCGGCTCTATGAAAGCATGATCGCCCAGTTCGAGGACGGAAAACGCCTCTTTCTGAAAGATCAGCAAGGGCAATTGGTGGAATATGAAGTCTTCTATTAATTGCTCCTGTGCCTACGAAAAACGCCCGCATCCGCGGGCGTTTTTATCTTTATAGTTTGGAATTCCCAGGATTTAGTGGACAAAGTTAGCGTCCACTGAAGCAGAAGAGCGAGAGGCGGGGGCAACATGACAGGAGCCCGGTAGGTGGGGATTGAAATACAGTCGCCCTTCAACTGCCGAATCCTGTTCGTCCTTCTTGCAGATAGAACCGATAGGCATACTCGATCAGGTCGCGGACTAATTCGAGCAAACCACTCCACGGTAAGCCATCGAATGGATCGCCATGCGCGAGCGAGTTACGGATATCTGCGAGGGTCGGCCGCGAAGCATTTCCGCTACTCGATTCACCATGTTTCGAGCGACCACGGCGTAACACGGGGATAACAGAGCCGCCGTAATGTTGCGTGAAGGGAAGCCGGGCATCCGTGAGGCCATCGACGTCTACCATGTATTCAAGCAAGTCGTGCAACATTGGCACCTGCCTGCGCTTTCTTTTTTACCGACCTGTACCGTTTGCTGGCGAAAAAATGAGCCATATCGATCTGTCAACGCCAGTTCGAGCGCGGTCAGCGCGACCAATTCGCCGGCTTTTACCAGGTCTGCGTCCATCCACGCTAACGCGTAGAGCCGTTGGGCACGGCGGAACTTATCACCAGCAATGCGCGGAATGGCAGGGGGCAGTCCACGTTCTGCGATGAATGCGAGCAGGGCAGCCGGATTTCCCGGTTGAGGCCACGGCATGACGAAAGGTGCTTCGCTGCGGTCGATGTTAAAGGATGCAATGTCGAGAAGATCCGCGGTATGCATAACTTTTTAACTAACTGTAGATATTCTTGGGGCAATTGCACCCATCGGGAAAATTGCCTCGCGTTGGGCCAGGTTTTCGCGCAGCGGGGTCTCGGGGCGAAGCCCTGAGTCTCCCCAGTAGGGGATCAGTGCGACGGGCGCGAAGCGACCTAGCAATGGTCTCCGGTGGGCGCACAAACTTTAGTTTGTAGCTACAACTGGCATCCTGTCCTGGAATTTGGTTCAAAGTTGTAGATGAATTTGCAGTGATTCAAGCAATGAAAATCAGACGCCCACGTAAGGTTGTAGCCGGTAAGATGGGTAACGTAGTTTCGATAAAGAAACCTACTTGGATGCAACGTACGGTAATCCCCCCGATAAAGCGATGAGGTCAGAAGTAGAATTTTCTCGTTGAGGATTTCTACAGCATGAAGAAGTCGCGGTTCACCGATAGCCAGATCATTGAGGCGATCAAACGGGTTGAGGCAGGCTCGGCAATGCCTTCGCAGGGATTGGGTAGAGCTGGGCTTCCAGGGTGAGCCACAGTGCAGGCCTGGCTGAGGGCCGGAACAATTGCGTCCACATGAGCCATGTGGACAAACGGCAAACTGAGTGGCCCGATAACTTCCGTACTACAGGAGAATCGACGCGGACGTGCCGGCGTCATAGCAACGTACTCCACCATCTGATCGATCGGTGTCACCTCGTGCCAGAGGCAGCACACGAGCAAGCACGTAGCTTCAGTTGATACGAATAACTTGTGACTAGTTCGGCAACGTCGGTTGCACAAAAGATGGTGGAAGGAGACATTCGCCGCTGAGTGTGTAGGTAGCCTTTCAACCACCGTTCATACAGCCTATCGAATCAATCGGGGGATTAATCCGCGAGACTGAAGACATACGCCACTATTCATGGCGTTGTTTGCAAATCGACGTTGCCACCGACTTGAGGAGGATCCCTGTCCCCTTCCAGTTATTGAGAATATCTCATTAGTAAGCCTGTTTCAATTCTTTTTTCTCTAATGAGTTCAATAGATCAACCTCAGCCCAATTGACCTGCCATGAGGTCGCTTCCACGGCCTGAATATCCATCTGCACCTGCGCGGGCAGAGGTTGAGGCTTCCCAAGTAGGCCATAAATTGCATTAATCCAACGCGCCTTACTTGTATTAGAAACGCCCGGGCAGCTAAGCATATCGAGTAAGAGATATGCTTTTTGGCTATCTGAGAAAACATCAGAAAGATTATTTAATAATTTATCGACTTGGCGAAGCATTCGCTCTCTCAAGTTCTGATATTGAACAGTATCCTTAATGTAAAAGAGACACGAAATGATGGTGAAGTATGAAATATTTTCATTTTTAAAGAAAAGCCTTTCAATTGTCTTCAAAGGGAAAAGATAATTTTCTCCAAGCTCGCGCACCGCAAGAACTACGTTGATTGCTTCCAGCGAAATAAAATCATCGACCAAGTTCTCATTTCCATCACGAATTTCGTCAACTAGCAAATTTTCCGTCAAATCATAGATATGTTGCGAAATCGTATCCCCATAATTCGGTATCCGTTGTCTGAAAAATCGAATCAGAAGGATGACGGCAGTTGCTAATTTGTATGATGCCCCGACAGACGGGGATACGTCATAAAAAAAGTACATTACGTCTAAGAGAACTTTAGCTGCTTCAAGGTAGTTAGATTGCTCGCCTTCATTAGATTCCGTCAAATCGCTATTGACCAACTTCTTTACTCGTTCGGTGAGAACTGAGACCAAAAAAGACGCAATTTCATCGTAGTTGACTTGGCTTCCTGCACACAGTGATTTAATTGAGTCAATATAGCTTTTTGTCAGTTGCCAGGAGGAAAATATTTTCTTTGGAACTAGGCTATCACGACCAGTTTGATCAATGAAATGGTCGATAAACTTATTTGTTCGTTCACTTGCTTCGCTAACTAGTCTAGACTTTACTGTTTGAAACGGACGAGGCGTGCGCGTCGACTTCGCGAAGTTGGCGTGAAGATTGAATCCTATTAAACAATCCGCATAGGCCTCATAGACGATCTTTGCTGCCTCCTCACTGTCCGCGAAGATGTATACATCGTCCACATACCGGCGGAAGGTGTAGTCAATATTAAATTCCCATTTCTTAAGATCTTGAATTTTTCGAATTACTCGTTGGTCAATTTCCTGAAGAATAATCTCCGCATATATCCGACTTACCTCAGGCCCTATAGGTATTCCGTTTGTCTCGTTGTGGTTCCCATGCCTGATCACCCGATCAAACTCTTGCGGAAATGTTATCACAACTGATAGATGTTGTTTTGTGAATTCTTTATCCTTTACCGCCCACGAAATGCAATGAGTGTAGATGCTGTCAAAGCACTTGGTGACATCCAATGTCTGCAGAACCCTATATCTTTTCTCCAGATTAAAGAAGTCTCTTGAATTGAAAAACTTATATAGGCGATCATAACCACGGTATGCAAAGAATGACGGAGTATGCTTCGCGAATTTATCGCTTACCGTAGTTGCAACCGCATCATTCTTGTATTGATATATATTTGCCCACGAGCTCTTGTTATAAAAGCTACCAGCAACAGAGTTTGGAGATCGAATTGATGCTCGGCTGAATGAGCAAAAATGAAGCATTAACTGTTGATATTTTTCATAAAAACACCTGATTTGCCATTGAGACATCGGATGCAATAATGATAAGCGACGATAATCAACTGAATTTCTTCGGATTTTATATGAATATGGAATTGTCGAGTTAACTGCTTTCTGCAAACCCTCACCAAAGACAATTGCTCGGACAAGCGAATTTTCAAACTGATTTGATATATTTAATTTTGAAATTCGCTCATAAATCCCTTCGCTGGCAAAAATTATAGGCGTCTCATATGGCAGCGTCTCTGTAATAAGTGCTCGGTTAAAATCAGCTTTTTTTATTTTGTTTATTTTTTTGAGCACCATGTTCAGTACCTCCAGCACTTTTGAATCATTGCTATTCTCGGTGCAGAGAAATGAACGAAGCTCTTGCTAGAGTGTCCCGTTCGGAAGCTTTGCGCCAGCAGGGCACGTCGTTGCGTTGATGAAAGCAATACTCCCCCGATTCTTGTACCTCCACCTGATTTTGAAAGAACAGCATTCTTCAGAAAATAATCAAGCTCTCTTAATGAATCGGATTCTGACGTTAGCATTGGATAGCTGTAATAGATCCCTGCTAGCTTGCGACTTCCCGTCTTGTGCAAAATGCTGAAATTATTTGTCAGGTATTTGATTCGATCTAGGAGAAGAGGCCAATCGTTGTCTATTTTAAAGGCCAAGAATGATCGAGCTATTCTAGTTTTTATTTTCTTAATTTTAGAATCTGCAATCTCCACCAAAACGTCTCTTAAGTACGATCCAGGAGGTTTACCACTATGCCTCAAGGGTTCATCTACAGTGAATTGATAGCCTAGATATTCGATTTCCGCCAATCGATTTGGGATGGTCGTGGAGACTACCGAACTCACTCTCTTTTCAAGGCTAACAATTTTTTGTTTGTTTGGGTTGAGTGCAAGCTCTTCAGGAAGAGCCTTCTTAATATTGCGAATAAACTCACTCTCCTTCTCCTCGCCAGAGGTCATTATGATAATGTCGTCGACGTAGCGCGAGTAAAAGTGCACACCTTTCTTCGACGAGATAGTGGTGTCGAATGTGTTCATCAACATGTCTGAGAGAATCCCGCTAAGTGCAAGGCCTCTTGGCAATCCGCGCCCTCCAAGCAGCGTATGATTTCTCAGGACGGTGAGCGTTAGCTTTTTTGTTAATGGGCTAAGTCCTTCCATTCCCGAAATCACAGTCTTGATCTGAGCCTTTGAAAACGACTCATAGAAGCTCCGGATGTCTAATCTATAGACTCTATAGGGAACCCCCTCCTCCAGTAAAAGGCGCAAGCACGCAATGATTGCGCCTCTCCCCTTTAGAACGCCTTTCCGATGACGCCTAAGGTTTCTGCTGATCTTGCGAAGAACAATGTCGTGGTGAAGGTGCGCCATCTGGAAGACGGGCTTCTTCTTCAAGAGGAACGAAGTAAGCGGGTTCGCTACCGCGGCTTGTAAATCCGAGTGTGCGGAGGTAGACGCGTTATCAAGCAAGTCTTTTGTGTACGCAACTCTAGTTGCAGCAGGTACTCCCCAAAAATCGCCTTGATATAACACACGCGCCAGCGCGCGTTTGCTAAATGACTGATCGTACATTTAATCCGCCCCTATTTCTTACTATTGCTTTTATCGTAACCGAGGTCGGTAGCAGATCACGGGCTTTGGCAAGCGGGTGCCGCACTATTTACAGTGGCAGGTGGTAGATATATAGGTAGAGATAAGGTAGAGGATGACAATCACACAAAAAAGACCAAATCAATCAATGATTTGCATTAATGGCGTGCGACGTAACCCCGATATCATCTCCGTGATATCCACAAGCTGTTCTGAGTGAAATTTTCCCCCTCGAGTGTTCAGCTTATAGCTTGGTCCAGGCAGACTGGGGGGTGCCTTTTTTGCTCAGTTCGACCTGCCCGCCGGCGATGATCTCCAGGCGCTCGAGCTCGCGCATGGCGCGCTTAAGCGCGACAACGAAATCACGCATGCGGCCGCCATACTCGAGCTTCAGTTTCAGCCAGGTGAGGTCGTGGCGCTGGGTGCAATCCCTAGATGTGGCGATGAGTCGCTGCAACGCTTTGGCCATGTCTTGGTGCACGGCGAATCGCCTACGTTTGACCCAGTCGATGAGGGCGAATTCGCGGTTGCTATACATATCCCGCCAGCGCGGGTCAATGCGCAGTGTGTAGGCCTGCGCAGTGTCGTCGTAGTCATACCCATCCACCAGATGCAGGGCACGGGTCTTGCCGACGTGCAGCTTGGGTTGACCCTGTGATGTGGTCTCCACCACCAGCATGGCGAACGTGAGTGCGCGCATGCTGCGGTGGAGCCAAGCGTATTCGTACTGACCTGTGTGTCTGCCTAGCATCCGCAGGAATTCGGCTCGGTTCAGTCGTACTGGCTCGCCTAGCGGTTTCGCCAGGGCCGCATGCATAGCCTGCATCCAAACGTCTGCTTGGCTCTCGTCGAGTTGCTCATCCCAGTATGTGATCGTGGCATCGATGCGACTCACTAGGACGGTGCCCTTGTGTATGCGTTTTGGTCCCCGTGCTACAGGAGCAAACAAACTGGAGCGAGCCAGGTGATTGGGCATCGCTCGGAAGAATTCGTTCAATCCGGGCAGAAAGAGCTGTCTAGGCTCGTCGCGCCCAATGACGTTGGTCGACCGGTCATGCGCCTTGGCTTCGATCTCGGCCAGCCGCGACAGCAGTGCCGGCATCACATGCTTTTCCTTCATTTACCGCTGAGCATCTTGGCGACTTCGGCCGTGCGGAAGTAGACGCAACGGCCGAGCTTCATCCGCGCGGCATTGATTGGCCTCGTCCAATCCGAATCCGACCGTAAGGCAATACGTAGCCCTTCCTGCGAGCGATCGAGCACCTTTGCAAGCGTTGCGTATGTGAGCAACGGTCCGTATTGATGTGTCAGCGTTTCTTCGATTGACATAGTGTGAACAACGTTTGTTTTCGTTCTTGTATGTTGTTCATCTGAGCAATAAAATTAAATTCTATTTTTTGTCTATTTGGTTGACATGCAGATAGTTGACGCCAATGTGGCGGAATCTTCGGATGCGCAAGAAGATGATCTTGATATACATACACGTGCGCGCCGCTGGTTGATCAATCGCGCACAGGCCGACTCGGAACTTGCAAGCGCTCTACGAGCCATGAAAGAGCGATGGGGCCCTTACACCGAGCGGGGCCGCCGTTATCCACTTCTAAGGCTGTTTCACGAGCTGATCGATCCTGCATGGGATGACTTGTGTTCACGCCGATCTGCCCTGAGCCAAGAACGCACAGCAAGGGCATGGAATCGCTACAAAAAAGCCCTTTTTCAAAGCGAGAGTGAAGATCGAGTGATACGCGGCAGGGCGCGGTATCCACTACTGCTCAGCGACATCGCACGGGCTCACGGCTTTGACGAACTGACGCGATTTTTGGAATATCTGCTGCCACAGTTGCACGGAACCGATAAATGGAGCGTCGAGCTTCTACGCGATGATGTGGATGCCTGCGCGCTAAAAGTCGCCGACAAGCAAACCGTGGGCGGTGCGATGAAGATCAATGTTGAAGACATTGACTCGCTATGTCGTTTTTGTGGTCGAAAGACCGAGCTTTTCTCGTATCTGGCCGATGAAACCTCGCTACCTAAGGATGATATGAAGCGCCACAAGCGGAACAGATCCCGCCTTAGCGCCATCTTTTGCAGCGAGCATCGATCCAACGTTCCAAACAGCAAAAGCGTGAGCGCGCGTTATCGAACCGCCAAGCGCAACCAGGAAAGATTTCTTAGAGAATTTACGTATCTGGACACCCAAGCCCTTTGTTGGGACCTAGGCAAACCCCACGCAGAATCCAGAAGCGAGTTGTGCGATGAGTTCTTTTTTCGTCTTGTCCGCACCACGAGGCTAGGCGTAGATTACGGCGCCGAGGATTATGGGGCGCGAGCACAAGCGCAAGCACGAGAATTGGTCGATCGAAAAATATCTGATCGCAAGAAAGAAATCGTCGCTCTGCTTGCCAGCGGCTATAGCCAATCATCCGCCGCCGAGCAACTTGGCATCACACGGCAAGCTGTCTCCAAGGCGCTCAAATCGATACCAGACAACTATCGTCTAGACCGTGCCTGCAGTGACTAAATTCGCGCATGTCCCTAACTAAAGATGTCCCGGCCAAGCAGCATACCCAGCTTATATCAAGGGAGGTCATCATGACCGAGCAAAAGAGCACGCCTGACAGTGACCAGGTGATGAGTGCGCAGGTCGCGCAGGCCTTAGCCGAGCTCGGCCTGGCTGGTCGTGCCGAGGTGCTTGCACCGGACGAACCGGCCCCTCAGGTGGCTTTTCTGGAGGACGAGGGGCCAATGGAGGATCTTCCGCCTTTTCCGAACACGACCAATATCGGCCGCTTGTACGGTTGGCAACCGGGAGACACATTGGAAGAGGCTATGGCGCGGCATCAGCAGCAGGAGCGCTGATTCGTGCATGTGAAGTTGTGGTCGACCAGACCAAGCTCAGGTCAGTCGGAATACAACTCGGTCTGGATTTCCTGTGCCTGCAGAACCTCGAAGGGCATAGCGCCCTTGCCGAGGGCTTGCAGTGCCGCGTCGGTCATCAGGACTTGCTGCTCGCGTTCCTGTTGCTCCAGCAGTCGGCCCAGCAAGATCACTTCGCCCTGGCGTTCCAGAGCTTGTAGCGCCTCGGGACTGTTATACGCCCAGCGGTCGAGGACGCGCCACCCGTAGAGGTTGAACGGTTGCCGTGTCGCCGCCGCGATCGTCATGGGCAAAAGGACCTGTTTTGCATGGTGCAGGACATGAGTATTTGAATCAATCATCATTTACTCCAAAGCAGCCCCACCATTACAGGGCCTACGTCAGGGGTAGAAGCAGCGATCGACGCCTGCCCTCAACTACGGAAATTAATTACCACGTCGGTTTTTGATACTTCGGAACAAAGGCTTGCGCATTCGCCGTGGCGTGACCCTGCTGCGGGATCGGCTGCGCCTGCGATGCATCGCTCGTCGCAGGCCTATCTTCCTTCTTCGAGCAGCCCGCCAGGCAAGCCACCATCATCAAGGCAATGCATACAACTTGCTTCATTGATTTTCTCCTGGCGGCTTAGTCGACTCTCCCTCAGGGGTTTCTTGCAGTTTCCAGGGCAATGTAATTTCGGCTTTAAGCACGTCCTCGTAATCGATCCCGGTCTCTTCGAATGCGCCCATTCGTTCGGCCTCTTCCTGCGTATATATTCGTCTCATCTAGTCGCTCCGAGTTGCCATCAGAATTAGGCTTTAAGCCTATCGAGTTTTGCAACCAGATCTTCAGCTCGCAGGTGCGTATAGCGTTTGAGCATCTGCATGGACTTATGTCCACTAATTGCCGAGACCTCTTGGTCACTGAGGCCTGCTTCCACAAATCGGCTTACGGCCTCGTGCCTCAAGTCGTGAAATCGAAAGTCTGTCAGGCCTGCAGTAGCTTTGGCATCGGTCCAGGCCTTGTCGAACAAGTAAGGCCGGCGCTTGCCGTCTTTTCCCGGCTCTCCAAAGAATATCAAGTCAGTCTCGGGCGGACGAATGGGATGGTCCAGCGCCTCCGTGAAGGCCTGCGATGCCTGGATCGTCAACGGTACTGTGCGAGGGGTTGAGTTCTTGGTGTGCTCGAGTCGGACAATACGCCGATCCAGATCTACCTGTGAGATGCGCAGCGTTGTTATCTCGGAAAGCCGCATACCGGTCTCTAGCGCGATTTTGACGATCCATCTGAACATCGGGTTCGAATAGGCATTCACGGCGCTCCAAAGCCGCTTTTGCTCATCCTTGGTCAATCGCCTATTGCGCCCAGCGCCTGGGGCAGGACGGCGGATGTTGGATACAGGGTTGACCGGCAGGCCGATGCCCCATTCCTTAATCGCGACAGTGAAGAGGTGGCTGAGCAGGGCTAGCTCAAGGCGTACCGTATTGTTGCTGCGTGGAATGGTCTTGCCCTTTTCGTCGACATCCCCGGCAAGGCGCATGTCACGGAATTGAGCGATGAGCTCGGCGTTGAGCGCGGCCAGCGAATACCTTCCCAGGTGCTGGATGAGGGCTTTTGCCTTCTTATGCTCCCCGGCCTGCGTGGACTCGCGCTTGGTGGGCGTAACTTCGCGCAAGTAGCGCCTCAGGGCGGCTTCCACCGTCATGTGCTCGGCGGAGGCGCGCTGAATGTAAACGCCGCGCACCATTTCGTCTTCCGTCCTGCGAGCCCAGTCTTCGGCATCGCGCTTGGTGCGGAAAGTCTTGGCCGTAGTGGGCCAGCCAGTCTTGCGGATCAGGGCTTTCCAGGTACCCGAGGAAGTCTTAACGATAGTAGCTATGCATGCTCCGAAGTGAGGCGGCGCCGCATCACTGTACCGAAACTGTACCTGGCTTCAACTCTGAAAAATCCCCCGGCATAAGTCCGAGGCTGAGAAATCTTCTATGTTTTTGAATTATTTGAAGATTTTCTCTGGTGCCCGAGGCCGGAATCGAACCGGCACGCCTTGCGGCGGGGGATTTTGAGTCCCCTGCGTCTACCAATTTCACCACTCGGGCATGT
>Ga0209455_1001291_pt1 | contig 11697 bp, 8 predicted proteins | sample AraplaCol_mCL_r2_FD_184275 | JGI IMG/M metagenome (GOLD analysis project Ga0209455, IMG submission 184275) | Arabidopsis root microbial communities from North Carolina, USA - plate scrape CL_Col_mCL_r2 (SPAdes) (version 2) | ecosystem: Host-associated > Plants > Roots > Endosphere | place: USA...
ATCGGCGCGCGGCAGATCGTCGTCACCTGCGGCAGCCGGGGCGCCTATTTCAGCGATGGCGATGCGCCGCTGCATGTTGCCGCCAGGCCGGTGGAGGTCGTCGATACCTGCGGCGCCGGCGACAGTTTCATCGCCTCCTTCCTGACGGCCTTCATCTGCGAGCAGCGCGGCGCGGCCGAAGCGCTCGACAGGGCAGCCGCGGCGGCGGCGGAAACCTGCCGGCATGTCGGCGGCTTTCCCCAGGAGACGCGACATATCCCGGTCTGGCTGCTAACCAAATACGCCGCCTATATCACGCCGCCCAAGACCGGCCCGGCCAAAGGAAACTGAACGTGACCACGCTTCGCCTGCGGCAGCCTTCTGTCGCCGCTTTCGCCGATCGATCCTTCTGGCTGCAGGATGTGCATGCCGCCGCGGCCGGCGCGCCACTGCAAGGTCATGAGCGCGCCGATGTCGCCATTGTCGGTGGCGGCTTCACTGGCCTCTGGGCGGCGCTCAGAATCCGCGCACAGGCGCCGGAGATGCGTATCGTCATCCTAGAGGCGGATCTCTGCGGCTCTGGCGCTTCCGGCCGCAATGGCGGGCAGGTGCATTCCTGGTTCGCCGAACTGGATCAGATCAGCACCGTGGTCGGCGCCGAGGAAGCCCGCCAGCTCTGCGCCGAGACAGTCGATGCCATCGGCGAGCTGGAGCAGCTGCAGCGGGACGGCACCATCCAGATGGACCTGCGGCTCGATGGCTGGCTGTGGACGGCGAGCTCGAAGGCCCAGGAAGGAGCCTGGGACCGCGCGGTAGCCATGACCGAAGCGGCGGGCGCCAATCGCTTCCGCGCCCTCGACGCCGCCGAGATCGTGGAACGCACCGGTTCTTCCGCCTCCTATGCCGGTGTCATCGAAGCCAATGCCGGTACCGTGCATCCGGCCAAGCTCGCCACGGGCCTCCGCGACCTGGCGATCGGCCGGGGTATCATCATTCATGAACAGAGCCCGGTCCTCGATATCACGCCGGGCCGGATCTGCACCCTGCGCACCGCAAGCGGGACATTGCAGGCGGAAAAGGTCGTGCTGGCGGCCAATGCCTGGTTGTCGGCTTTGCCGGAATTGCGCCGGCACCTCTATGTCGTCTCCAGCCAGGTCATCGCCACTGCGGAGGTACCCGATCTCCTCGATAAGATCGGCTGGCGCAACGGCGCCTCGATCTGCGATGCGCAAGCCCATGTCCTCTATTACCAGCGCACGCCGAAAGGCCGGGTGATTTTCGGCCGGGGCAGCGGCCATATCGCCTTCAACGGCGATTTCGGCGCCAGCTTCAACCGCAGCCCGGAACATGGCCGCGACAATCGTCGAGAGTTGCAGCGCGTCTATCCAGCCCTGCAGGACGTGCGGATCGACTATGATTGGGCTGGGCCGATCGATTGCGTGCCGGAACATGTGCCGGTCTTCGATCATCTGCAGGGCCACCCGAACATCTTTTTCGGGATGGGCTTCAACGGCACCGGCATCGCCCAGACGCCGATCGGCGGGCGGATTCTCGCGAGCCTTGTCCTTGAACGCAAGGACCGCTGGAGTACCAGTGGCCTGGTCGGACTGAAGCGGCGCATGACGCTGCCGCCGGAGCCGTTCCGCTATCTCGGCGGCCGGCTGGTACGAGCGGCGATCCGGCGCAAGAACGATATCGAGATCCGCAATCAGCGCGCGGATGCGTTCACCAACTGGCTCGCCGGCCTGACACCGGGCAGCCGTGTGGAATAGACATGATCATCACGTCGCACGAAGGTCGCGCCCCGAAGGCTGCGGCAATGCCAGGACAACAGGGGAATAGAGATGGCTGATTTAACCCTTACCCAGGTCCGGAAGTCTTTCGGCGGGATGAACATCCTCCATGGCATCGATCTTGAGATCCGATCGGGTGAGTTCGTCGTCTTCGTCGGGCCATCTGGCTGCGGCAAGTCAACCCTGCTGCGCCTGATCGCCGGACTTGAAGACATCACCGATGGCGAGATCAGCATCGCCGGAGATGTCGTCAATCATGTGCCGCCGTCACAGCGCGGCATCGCCATGGTGTTCCAGTCTTACGCACTTTATCCGCATATGACGGTCTACGACAACATGGCCTTCGGCATGAAGATCGCCCGTGAGAGCAAGGCGGAGATCGACCGGCGTGTCCGCCAGGCAGCCGAGGTTCTGCAGCTCACGCAGTATCTCGACCGCGTGCCCAAGGCCCTGTCCGGCGGCCAGCGCCAGCGTGTCGCCATCGGCCGCGCCATCGTGCGCAATCCGAAGGTCTTCCTGTTCGACGAACCGCTCTCCAATCTCGATGCCGCCTTGCGCGTGGCGACCCGCATGGAGATCGCCAAACTCAAGGAAGCGATGCCGTCGACGACCATGATCTATGTGACCCATGACCAGGTCGAGGCGATGACCTTGGCCGATCGCATCGTCGTTCTGAAAGATGGCCGGATCGAGCAGGTCGGCACCCCGATCGAGCTTTACAAGCGGCCCGCCAATCTCTTCGTTGCGCAGTTCATCGGCTCACCGGCGATGAATATTCTGCCGGGTAAAATCGAACGTGCCGGCAACCCGACCACAGTAAGACTCGATAGCGGTGACGTGGCACAAGTGCCGGTCGAGACATCAGTAACAGCCACTGGTGCCGCAGTCAGCTTTGGTGTCAGGCCGGAAGACCTGCGGCTTGCCGGGGACACCGATGGCAGCGTGCTATTCGAGGGCAAGCTCCATTTCATCGAACAGCTAGGCGAGGTACAGCTTGCCTATATCGACATTGGTCCCGGCGATCGACCACTTATCGCCAAGCTGCCGGGCGGCCTCACACTTAAGCGCGGCAGCACCTTGCGCCTGACCGCTGATACAATGAATCTCTACCTATTCGATGCCGTGGGTAAATTACTGACTCAAGATTGACTTCATAAGGACGTTGGCTACGGGCGATTAGCTATGACAACGGATGGTACTCGCGCAACTGACGTCTAATGGCGCGAGCGAAATCAAGAACCGCTTCGATAGCATCTATCCGTGCCTGCTCTCTGCCCCGCCTGGGTGAGCCAGGCGCAGAATATGTCGACGCAATCGAGTGGTACCTGTTGGCTGACGAAGAGCGCCCGCCATCGGTCCCTGGGCCTTCCCCAAGATGGCAGAGATCGCAAAACAACACCTTTCCAATGGTGTCGCGTCTATGCCAAAGGCCGGCCACTCAACTATTGAACTGTGCCTCCCAACTCATCTTCGACATACACTTTGATAATCTCATCGAACGATGTTTCCGCGCGGAAGCCTAATTTCAATGCCCGCGTAGGCTCAAAGTCGGCCGGCCACCCTGCCACAATCGTTTCGATCGCGGGATCACGCTCACGACGGATGAGGCGGACCGCTTTTTCGCCGGCGATCCGTCGCAAGGCATCAATCTGTTCGCCAACTGTAGCCGACAAACCGGGAAGAGAAAGGTTGCGACGTGGGCCGATCTGAGCCGTGTCCAGTGCCGCCGCCTGAAGAAGAAAGCCAACCGCCGCCCGTGGGCTTGCATGCCAATGCCGTACCTCTTCCGATACCGGCAGTATCGCCTCTTTACCCGAAAGTGGTTCTCGCAAGATATTCGAAAAGAAACCCGATGCGGCCTTGTTCGGCTTGCCCGGCCGTATACAGATCGTTGGCAAGCGAATACCTACGCCGTCGAATATGCCACGGCGCGAATAGTCTGATAGAAGAAGTTCACATATGGCCTTCTGCGTGCCATAGCTCGTCAGAGGCGCGGTCAGGAAAGAGTCGTCGATCCGTGTGGGGAAAGGAGCCCCGAACACCGCGATCGATGATGTGAAGACCAGTCTTGGTTTGTAGCTATCTCGTTTGCCTTCCGCCCGAATGGCCTCGAACAGGTAACGTGTACCATCAAGATTAATTCGGTAGCCCTTCTCAAAATCCGTTTCGGCCTCACCGGAGACAATCGCAGCCAGATGAAAGATGATGTCTGGCCTCCTGGCGACCAGTTTCTCCGCCTCTCCTGGACTGGACAGGTCAGCTGTAAGAACTTCTATCCGATCGAGTAATGATTTGGCCGGAATTGATGGCTCGACCACATCGACCAGCGTCAGGCGGTCAGTCGCCACGCCATTTATCACGCCTTGGCTGACGAGACGCTCTGCAAGTTTGCGCCCCAGCATGCCTGCCGCACCAATGATCAAAACGTGCATTTAAGGAAGCCCCTTTGATAGAGCGATTACATCAATGTATCCGAATCCGAGCGATGGCATAAGACGAAAGCCAGATTTCCTGACCTCGTGGCGATGCCGCAAATCGATCGAGCAGATCCGGCATATGGCTCGCCTGAACGAAATTATCGGCATTGAGGTAGGCGATCTCGAAATCGCCGGCGTCGAAGTGAACAAGCTCTTCTTTCTCGGTCAGATTTGCGAGCCAGACTTCGGTTGCCGCCGGACTCTCCGCAGCAAGTCCCAGGACGCTATCGGGACGTGAAATATCGATGCGACGCAGCGCCGCCCCACGCAGCGCCGCGAGACCCCGCAGGATATGGAACACCGGGAACATTCCGCCCTGATCATCGTACCAAGGCTGCGGATATGGAGCCGGGCTATGGAGGACGCCAAATGGGCCCGTCAGGCCCCCGAGAGCAATAGCCGACGCGCCGCCATAGGCAAAACGAGCGAAGTAGCCGAGATTCCAGGCAGCTCCCAGTTGCCCGCGTTGCCGCGGATCGTTCCAGTTCATCGCCTGGCGGATATTTCGGGGATTGGATTTCGGCTGATCGCCATAGGGATTGGCGCGCATGCCAATGGCCGAAGGTCCGACCGAATAGGGACGGGTCGATGCGATCGTTCCGGCGGTCTTCGCTATGGCCGGCAAGGACTGCAGGCTTTCGGTCATCGACCGATCATCCCCAGCATGCACCATTGCCGAGGTCGTAAAGCTCACCAGGTCAAGCAGATCGACCGGCGGACGCTTGCGGTTCAGCTCGGTAAAATAGCTGAACATGCCGCCCCCAAGGCGCGCTTGCGGGAAAGCGGCTCGCGCGGCATGATAAAGCGCATCAAATGGCGGACACGGCGGCCAGGGGCTGCCCGGCAAGGTGCATTTGAGATCGGCTGCCGGAGATACCAGCACGGTCTCGAACGGCATATCAAGCCCACCGACGATGTCACCGAGCCTCGCAATCTCATCGGCAAATTTGTCGACCGACACGATGATAGCTTCCAGCCAGGGTTCCGCACCGAGTTCGCGCGCCACCTCCTGCTGTTGCCGCAGACTGTCCGCGTCATGGCCGCGGCGGGGGTCGTAATGGCAGATGAGATGATGAGGTACCACCTGGCGCAGTGTAGCGACAGCCTCACCTGATTGCTCGACATCGTCCGGATCCAGACCGATGCCAAGCGGCGGCACGGTTCCGATCTGCTCCCCGATCCTGACTCCGATCTTATCGTCACCTGCCTCAGCAGGCACCCCGCCGATCACGTTGAGCGTAATACGCTGGTCAATTGTCTCGCCGGCAGCCAGTGTATACGGCCAGGGCAATGCCAATGGCCTCACATAGGTCTTGTAGGAGGCGTCCGTCCAGTTGCGCTGATCTTCCATCTCATAGGTGTCGCCCTCCATAAGACATGCCACCCGCAGCCCGGGCCTGGCTTCATGCGTGAGCGAACGAAGCCCCATCATCGGCTGCACGGGGTCTATCTCGGCCGGAAATCTTCCCTTTACCACTTTGCCGTCGACATGGGTTATTTCGACCGGAGCGCCCGCGACGCCGTCAAGCGGATGCAAAATCACGAATCCGGTACGGTTGGTCAGAAAGGCTGCTTCCGCCTCACCGGTGCAGTGAAAGGACAGTTTGCCATCTGCCGATCCCTGAATATCGGCTTCATATCGGAAGGACTGCTTGTCGTCACGCGCAAGGGCGCTGTAATGCACGACGAATCCGCCGTCACTCTCGGCAACCGAGAGCTTAGAAATTTCCGGATTATAGGTTCCCCAATCCTTGTCGCGTACGATGAAGGAGATGGCACGAATGATCTCCACGCCACCGTATCGAATATAACGCAGATTACCGGACTCGAATTCTGCGGTCAGTCCACCAGCAGAAAGCACACGCGGCTTTTCGACCGGTTCGTCGGTGCCGTAAAGGCGAAGCGCTAAAGAAGGTTCGGTAGACATATATCTTCCTCCCGGCTAGCGGCTCGATCGCCAATTGACCAGGCGCTCGATCAGCAGAGCAACGATGATGATCGTGCCAATGGCGGAACCTTGCCAGAAAGGCGAGACGCCAAGCAGGTTGAGGCCGTTGCGGATCATGACCATGATGAGGACGCCGATCAGCGTCCCGATGATCGACCCTCTGCCACCGAATAGGCTAGCGCCGCCGATGACGACCGCGGCAATGGCGTCGAGTTCCATCTGATTGCCCATCAAGGGATCGGCTGAGAGCAGCTGCGCGATGGAAAAGGTCGAGGCTACCGCCGAGAGCGCGCCTGAAACGACATACGGCAGAACCGAGTAGAACAGGACATTGAGGCCGGCTGCTCTTGCCGCCTCTTTGTTCGAGCCAATCGCATAGATCGTCCTGCCGCCTTTTGTATAGGTGAGGTAGCCCCAGCCGGCGAGATAAAGCGCCAGCAGGAACAGGACGTTGCTCGGAATACCCAGGAACGAGGCATAGACGATGTTGGAAAGCGCATCCGGGATATTGGAGATCGCCGTCTGCCCGGAAAAGATATAGGCGAGGCTGCGACCGATCGCCATAACGCCAAGTGTCACGACAAAGGCGGCAAGCCCGAAGTAGGCCGTCAGGATGCCCGAGACCAGGCCAATGCCGGCGCCACTCAGGATGGCCAGCAGCATGGCCACCGGTATCGGCATATGCTGAAGGGAGAGCCCCAGGATGATACCGGTCAGTCCCACCACGGACCCGACCGACAGATCGATCCCGCCGATCAGGATGACCATCGTCATCCCGACGGCAATGATGCCGATCACCACCGACTGATCCAGGATGTTGAAGATGTTGTTGCTGGTGAGAAAATAGGGCGACATCACCGACAGGGCCGCCGCAATGACAATTGCAAGGCCAAGCATGCGGACTTCAAGGCGGCGGGTCAGGCCGCCGATGATATTCTTCGATGGACTGATACCTGTGGTCATCTGGGCTGCGGCTTTCATCGATCAATCCAACATGTTCAGTGTCGATACCTGAGACTGGATCGTCTCCGGCGGTGGCAAGGTCGCCGTATCCGGTAGCGTGAGGCCGACCCAACCGAGGTCATGGCCACGCTGGCTGCGCATGGGAACGAGGATGGTCGCACATGCAGCCTCCGAGTCCGGCACAAAAAATGGCGCCCGTTGCTCCAGGGCATTGGGGATTCTCGTCGCGGCTATCTTCGTCGCCTGCCCGGCATAGAGACCGGTATCCGTTGCGCCCGCGGCCATTGCCGAACTCAAGCAAATGACCTCGCTCTCCTCGATCAGTGCCCAAAAGCCGACGCCGCCATATTGCGCGGTCAATCGCTGCAGAAAATCAGTATTCCGGGTGGTGGATGTCCGCGGTGCTGCCAGCAGCGTCAGCTTCTCTTCGTCCAATACATTGGTTGGCAAATTGGCAATGCTGCGGCCATCGCTGATCACGACCACGCGCGAGCATAGCGACAGCAATTCGGAGAAGTCAGAGGAAATCACAACGACAGCGACACCGGTTTCGGCAATCTCCCGAAGAATGTCGTAGATTGACGCCCGGGTACCTATATCAACGCCTTTCGTCGGCTCATCGAGGATGAGCACTTTCGGTTCAAGCAACAGCCAACGGGCGATGATGATCTTTTGCTGCATGCCACCGGAAAAGGTAAGGAGATTTGCATCAAGACGATCCGCCGGAAGATCCAGCTTGGCAATCAAGAGGTTCAACTTGCGCTGCAGCTTCGCGTAACCGAGCCCGAAGCCGGAATGCACCCCAAGATGAGCAAGGAGCAGGTTCTCACGGACCGTCAGATCCGGCACGATACTCTGATATCGCCTGTCTTCCGCAACCATGCCTATGCCGGCTCTGATCGCTTCGCTAGGCTTGCGCGGGTTAATGGGCTTGCCGTCAATCTTAATCGATCCACCGCTCCGTGGGCGCAATCCGAAGATCGCCTCTGCAACCTCTGATCGACCGGCGCCAACCAGGCCACCCAGCCCGACGATTTCGCCTCGTCTGACGGAGAACGACACGTCTCGGACGATTGGACGAGCCGCCAGTTTTTCGACTTCAAGGACAGTCTCACTGCCGGAATAAGAGTCCGCATGAGCCGGCTTGGAATAAGCCGTGCTGAAATCTTGTCCGACCATATAACGGATGATGTCCGACTGACCTAGATTGGCCGTCTGCAGGGATCGTGCAACGCTACGCCCCTCTCGCATGATCGTCACCCGATCGGTAATCGCAAAGACCTCTTCAAGGCGATGAGAGACAAAGATCAGGCCGCGCCCATCCTCCCTCAGTCTCGACATGATGTCGAACAGGCGCTCAACCTCGGTCGGACTGAGAGAAGCTGTTGGCTCGTCGAAGATCAGCAGGTTGGCATCGAGTGCCAAAGCCTTTGCGATCTCCACCAGTTGCCGCTGGGCCGCCGAGAGCCGCTGGACTTCCAGATCCAGAGGCAGCGCATGTTCGTGGCCAAGGCGTATCAGGATATCGGCCGCGACCTTGCGCAACCGAGCGTAGGAAAGGCGTCCAGGCCGTCCGAGCTCCGGCAGAAAGATATTTTCGAGAACCGACAAGTGCGGCGCAAGGCTGGTCTCCTGGCTCACCAGGGCAATGCCCGACCGCAACGCGTCCCGGGCGGACAGCGATTGCAGAGCTTGCCCGCGATAGACCACTTCGCCCGCATCAGGCTTGATATGGCAACTGATGATGCGCGACAGCGTCGACTTACCAGCGCCATTGGCGCCCAAAAGACCATGCACCTCACCGGCACGCAACTCGAAATGCGCATCGACCAGCGCCCGCGTCCGACCGAAGCTTTTCACGATCCCGCTAGCCGTCAGCATGGTCTGGTGGTGATTTTCAATCGATGTGTCGTTCACGGCTTTCGTCCCGAAAGGAACCGGCCCGGACGAGCCGAGCCGGTTGACTGCGTGGATTAAAGCGCTATTTGACCTCGTTCGCGAAAACGGTTTCTTTGACGGTCGGCAGCAGCTGGTCGATATTCTTGCTTGTCACCACCAGGATCGGCACCAGGATCTCTTTTTCCGGCGTTCCCCCACCGAGATAGGTGAACAATGCCTCGGCGGATTTCTCGCCCATGAGGTAAGGCTGCTGCATGCCCGAGACGACCAGCTGACCGGATTTCAACAGGTCGACGAATTCAGGAATGCCATCAAAGCCGGCGACCATGACCTGACCATCCCGATGCGCCGCCTTGATTGCCCGCAGAGCGCCGATCGACGGCTGGTCGGTCTGGACAAAGAGGCCGCGCATATTCGGATTGGCGACAAGCATGTCCTGGGTGAACTTGAATGTCTCGTCGGCCGTGTAAGACTGCATCTGCTGCAATCCTGCGTCACCTGTGATCCCGGCGGCAGCCATGGCGTCTTTAAAGCCCTTGGTTCGCGCCTGCCCGTTCTTTCGCGCCTGGGAAATGGACACGATGCCGACAGAACCTCCCTGCCAGCCCTTCTCTTTCATCAGATCAGCAAGCGCCTGGCCGACACCATTGGCGCCCTTGTAGTTGTCAGAAATGATGAAGGAAACATAGTCGCCGCTATTGGTGCCGATATCAGCGATGACAACCGGAATATTGGCTTTTTTCGCCAATTGCAGCACGGTCGGAGCGGTCGAACTGTCGGTCGGCGAGATCACGATGCCGGCGACACCCCGGGCAATGGCATCCTGTGCATTCTGCAATTGGGTCTGCGCACTATTATGCGAATCCAATGCCTGGAAGCCATAACCTTTTTCGGTCGCCACTTTCTCTACACCCTTGGACAGGTAGCGCCAAAATGGCAAGTCGAGGCCGGGCGTCAGATAGACAATATCTTTTGACGCCGCGGCGGCTGGATGGATGGTGGACGTATTCAAGGCTGCACATGTTGCCACCGCGATGGCAAGGCTCACAAAAGATCGACGTTTCATGGATATATTCCTCCCCGGTTAGCTGTCATTTTTGATCAGCGGTAATCCAACTCCAACCTGCGATAGCGGCGACGGCTCCAGTTACGCGGCGTCGTCGCTATCCCGATTGGTTTTCTTGTCACCATGCCGCTTCTTTTCCGAAGCTTTGATCATGATGCGTGTTGTGCTGTAGATGCGGTCGAGATGAAGCCCGAAGGCCTGCAGGGCAGCTTCACTGTCGTGCGATTCGAGAGCCGCCACGATTGCCTTGTGTTCCTGATAGCTTTTGGCAATGGCCCCCGGCCGCGACATTACGCGCCGGCGATAATCCATCATATAAGTGTAGAGATCGGTCACCAGATCGGCGAGCAACGGATTGCCGCAAGCCCGGTAGATCGTGACGTGGAACTCGCGGTCGCAGATCAGGAACCGCACCGGATCATTGGTGCAATTCTTCTGCTCCTTGAGCGAATTGCGGAGCCTGGAAAGTGCCTCATCCGTGATCAGGCGGGCGGCATCCGTAACGACACTCCGCTCGATCAGCAGGCGCGCCGCATGGACCGCCTCGATGTCGTAGCTATTGATTGCCGCATGCCGCGCCAGATCAACGTGAAATGCGCTGAGATCGGCGCTGATGACCCGCGTTCTGGCACCTTGCGAGACTTCGACGATATTGCGGGCCGCGAGAATTTGGATGGCGCTGCGAACCGTCTGCCGGCTTACGTCAAGGGCCGTTGCCAGCTCCCGCTCACTCGGCAGCTCGTCGCCGACGCCGAGAACGCCCGAGGCGATCAACGCCGCGATCTTGTCACTAATAATATCCTTGCCGGTGCGGCGCGTCAGACTGCGTCGCAGGTCCATGGCTTCAGTCAGGACCACACGGTTCGTCGCTTGCACTACCCGCCTCCCGCGCGGCGAATACCGTGGCCGCCGCTTGCACGCACTGTACTGCTGGTATGCTAACTAGACCAGTTGAACCTAATGCCGGCTGTGGCATCATGTCAAGCGTCGACGGTCCGGCGGCGACTGTCGTCACTCAGCTCGGTCGCTCCGACCGCGCTTTCGTTCAGTCGCCGCTACAGCAAGGTGATCGCATGACTGCTACCAACGCCGCCCGAAAGGTCTCTGTCCTCGGCCTCGGCTCGATGGGTTTCGGCATGGCTCAATCGCTCTTGCGGGCCGGCTTCACTGTCGCCGGCTACGATACACGGCCCGACATCATTACCCGCTTTGCAGCGCAGCATGGCATTGCCGCGGCCTCACCATTGGAGGCTGTAAGCGGCGCGGATATCGTCGTCGTGGTCGTCGTCAATGCGGAGCAAACGAAGCAGGTGCTGCTGGCGGATGCCGAGCTTCTTGCGGCAACGGCGCCGGGTGCCGTGATCATATCCTGCGCCACCATGGCGCCCGACCATGCCCGTGAACTGGCCGCATCGGTCGAGGCGGCGGGGCGCCACTATCTCGATGCACCGATCAGCGGCGGCTCGATCCGTGCCGCCGAAGGCGCCCTCACCATGCTTGTCTCCGGTACGCCGACAGCACTGGAAAGAGCCCGTCCGGCCCTCGATGCGATGGCAGCGAAAGTCTATGTTC
>Ga0209455_1001292_pt1 | contig 11697 bp, 10 predicted proteins | sample AraplaCol_mCL_r2_FD_184275 | JGI IMG/M metagenome (GOLD analysis project Ga0209455, IMG submission 184275) | Arabidopsis root microbial communities from North Carolina, USA - plate scrape CL_Col_mCL_r2 (SPAdes) (version 2) | ecosystem: Host-associated > Plants > Roots > Endosphere | place: USA...
AACCGGGATACCGCGCTCGTCGATCCCGATCAACGTCCCGGAGGTGCCGTCGACGGCAAGCGCGCCCACCCGCGAAAGTTCAATCATCGATCCGAGGCGACCCATCGCCTCGTCCAGCCCGCGCGCCCAGACCGAGGCGTCCTGGGTGGTCCGCTGGCCGTCGCGTTGCGCAGCCGGCATCGCTGCAGTCGCAACAGCGATAACCTTCGCGGCATGATCGATCGCAGCGATCCGCACCCCGGAGGTGCCCACATCGATGCCAAGAACAAGATCGCTCATGGTGTCCTCGCATCGAGCGACTGCCGATATTTCTCTGCGTCCCAGTTCAGCAGTTGCGCTTCGTCGTTCGCGCTCAGGGGCGAGATCGGATCGCCGCTCTCAAGCCGGCTTGTGACGTCGGCGAGACAGCGGATCAGCGCGCGAGCGCCCGGCGTTGCCGTCTCGTGCACAAGGACCCCGGCGCCGGGCACAACGATTAACGGCACGGCGGCGCGGCCGCATCGCCGCGCCGCGTCTGCTGCACGCTCGCCTGCCTCGGCCGTCACGATGCCGGGACCGAGAAAGACGACGTGATCCGGATAGAGCGATCCGCGCCGGGCAGCAGAGAGATTGATCGGGTCGGTCGCGATCGCATGCCAGCTATCATCGTCCGCCATGGAATAGCCATCGCCTGCGGCTGCTTCCAGCCTCCCATATTCCGGCTTCGGCGCCGTTCGCGCGATGCGCGCGAGTCGCCGCGACACCTCCGCGCGCAACTGGTCCGCTTCGGCGACGCCGTCGCCAGCCACGACCAGTCCATGCTTGCCGAGCACCACGACGTTGGTCCCGGCCGCAAGATGCTCGGCCATGACCCGCCCGAGCGATGCGCCCGGGCGAACGTAGGGAACGAAGCTCCAGTTCAGTCCTGACAACAGCGTCGCAAGCCGCTCGGCCGCATCTGACAGGCACGCGGTTGCGATCGTCTCGACACAATGCACATGCACGACCACCCGCTGCGGCATGACGGCATGCAAGGTGGTTTCGATAGAAGGGCGCAACGTCAGTTCCGTGAGATCGCGGCGCACGAACGGCGCGCAGGTCTCGCAGGCGGGATCGCCGGCCGCGAGCCCCTTGAGCACGGCGGCGACGTCGATCGGAATCAGGATCGGCCGCTCCGTCGCCTCAGCCATCCAGGTGCCGCTCGCCTTGACCCACATCACGCCGTCGCGCTTGAGCGAGATGTTACCGCCGGGGCCTTGAATGGCGAGCGGATCGCGCCCGAGCCGCGCCGCAAGCGCGAGCAGGTCCCGCATCTCTGAATCGCCCACATCAGTCACGCTGATTTCGCCCTCGTGAACATCCAGTCGGAAAAGGCCTGCGTCTGGCCAGGCGTGAGATGAAGTCCATGCTTGGTCCGCCGCTCCAAAATATCTTCTGGCGTCGAGGCCCATTCCTCATTTTGCAGGAATTCGGCCTCGCGCTGATAGAATGCGCCGCCGAAATGACGCCCGAGATCAACAGCCGCGCGCACCCCCTCAAGCAGCCGGTGAGCGCGTGTCCCGTAGAGCCGCGCATAATGATTAAGCACCTCGGTCGGCAGGTTCGGATAGTCGCGGCGCAGGCTTGCGGCGAACGCATCGAAGTCAGCCGAAGCGATATCGCCGCCGGGCAATGCAGCGCCCGATGTCCACTGGCTCCCCATCTTGGGAAAGTACGGCTTCAGTCTTTCGAGCGCGTGCTCCGACAATTTGCGGAAGGTCGTGATCTTGCCGCCGAACACCGACAGGATCGGCGCGGCGCCTTCGGCGTCGTTGAGCTCAAAGACGTAATCGCGCGTGACCGCCGACGGGTTCTCGGCATTATCGTCGAACAGCGGCCGGACGCCTGAGAAGGAATGGATGACGTCGGCACGCGTGAGCTGGCGCGCGCAATAGCGATTCACGGCGCGAAGCAGGTAGGAGATCTCGTCCTCACTGGCTGCGACACGGTCGGCCTCGCCGCCATAAGGGATATCCGTGGTGCCGATCAGGCACAGATCGTCCTGATAGGGATTGACGAAAATCACCCGGCGGTCGTCATTCTGGAATAGATAAGCGTGGGGCCCGTCCCAGAATTTCGGCACCACGATATGGCTGCCTTTGACCAAGCGAACGCGATGCCCCGCATTCAGCCCGGCATTGCGCCGGAGCACGTCTTCGACCCATGGACCCGCCGCATTCACGATGGCTCGGGCCGACACAGTGCTGACGACGCCGGCCTGGTCACGCAGGTCCGCGCGCCAGCTCCCCTCTTGGCGTCGCACGGCGACCAGCGCCGTCCGCGTCAGGATGCGCGCACCACGAGCTGTTGCATCCAGCGCATTGAGCACGACGAGCCGCGCATCATCGACCCAGCAATCCGAATATTCGAAGCCGGTCCTGAACTCCGGCTTGAGCGCCCGGCCCGCGAGTTCGCTCGCCAGATCGAGGCGCCGTGATTTCGGCAGCAGCTTTCGGCCGCCGAGATGATCGTACAAGGTCAGCCCGAGCCGGATCATCCAAGCCGGGCGCTGTTCGCTGGAATGCGGCAACACGAAGCGCAGCGGCCAGATGATGTGCGGCGCTGCGCGCAGCAGCACTTCGCGCTCGATCAACGCTTCGCGCACCAGGCGGAATTCATAATATTCGAGGTAGCGCAGGCCGCCATGGATGAGCTTGCCAGAGCGCGAGCTCGTTCCCTGCGCCAGATCGTCCTTCTCGCATAGCACCACGCTGAGGCCACGGCCGGCCGCATCGCGGGCGATCCCGACACCGTTGATGCCGCCGCCGACGACGAGAAGATCGATCGGATCCGTCGCCATCACGCCTTTGCAATCTTCTTCGCTGGCTTGGACGGCGGATCCTGCACGCCATAACTGCCGAACGCGGCTGCCGTCTCTTTGATCTCGGCCTCGCTGAGCAGGACAGGGCCGCCGATCGCCAAGGTGAGATAATATTGCCGTGCGATGGTCTCGAGCTCGACGGCGAGCCACATCGCCTTGTCGAGCGACGTGCCAAGCGCGATCATACCATGATTTGCCAGCAGGCACGCGGTGCGGCCCTCCAGTGCCTTGAGCGCGTGCTCAGATAGTTCCTTGGTTCCGAAGCGGGCATAATCGGCGACGCGGACGTTCATGCCGCCGAAAGCCGCCATCATGTAGTGGCAGGCGGGAATTTCCTTGCGCGCGATCGCCAGCACCGTGGAATAGGTCGCATGGGTGTGCACGATGCCGCCAACCTCGGGCCGCGCTTTCATGATGTCGAGATGAAACCGCCATTCGGTCGAAGGTTTCAGGGGGCCCTGCCACGATCCATATTCGCCCGTGATCGGCATCGCGGCAACCATCTCGGGCGTCATGATGTCATACGGTGTCGCCGACGGTGAGATCAGCATGGTGTCGCCGTGCCGGGCCGAGATGTTTCCCGATGTGCCCTGGTTCAAGCCGGTGGCATTCATCCAGCGGCACTTGTCGATGATCGCTTTCCGCAACTGCAGCTCGGTGTCGTCCATGATCAGCTCCTGACAGCTCAGCAAAGATGGTGGAGGGATTCGCCGTTCAGATAGCGCTGCACCTCCAGCGCCGCGGCCCGGGCCGCGATCCTGACGGTCTTGACGGAAGCACCCGCGATATGCGGGGTCAGCGTGACGTTCGGCAGTTGCAACAGCGGCCAATGCGGCGGAACGGGCTCCACTGCGAAGGTTTCGATGGCGGCGCCGCGCAAATGATCGGAGGCGAGCGCATCATACAAGGCCTGGTAGTCCACCAGCGGGCCGCGAGCGGTGTTGACGAAGAAGCTGCCGGGCTTCATCTGCGCAAACTGCGCCGCGCCGAACATTCCCCGCGTTTCGTCGGTCACGCGCGGATGCAGGCTGACCACGTCGGATTGCGCCAGCAGGCGGTCGAGACCGACCTGCTCGACACCATCGCGCAAATCTTCGACCGCAAGCTGGACATACGGATCGCAAACCAGAATGCGGCAACCGAACGCCTTGAGCAGCCGCACCACGCGCGTACCGACATGGCCATAGCCGATGATGCCGACCGTCATCTCCGACAATTCATCGCCGGTGAGGTCGGCGCGGTAGAGGTCGCCGCGCCACTCGCCTCGGCGCAGCGAATCATGCCCCCGCGTGATCAAGCGGGTTTGCGAGAGGATCGCGCCGATGGTGAATTCTGCGACCGCGCTGGCGTTGCGTCCGGGCGTATTGACGACCTGGATGCCGCGCGCGCGGGCGGCCGTGACGTCGATATTGACCGGCCCGCCTCGGGACACCGCGACCAGCTTGAGACCCGGCAGACGATCCATCATCGTAGCCGACAGGGGCGCGAGATGCGTCACCAGGATCGAGGCATCACCTATGAATGCGACGATGTCGTCGGGTTGTCCCATATATTCCTTCAAGCCATCCATGCCCGCTTTGGCATATCCATGCTCCATCGGCTCATCAGGCCACGGTTGTTCGAGCGAACGGATCGCGAGTGCATCGCCGCAGACATCCCGTAACGCCTCCTCGAATAGGCGCGGCAGCATGAAACGATCTCCGATGATGGCCACGGACTGCATCATGGGTTCGCCTCCCTTGCGTCAGCCAGGGCGGCCCATACGGGGGGCATGGCTTCACGAACAGAACGATAGATCGGGAACAGCTTGTCGTAGAGCATGCGACGTTCGGGATCCGGACCGATCGAAGGCCCAAGCGTCGGCATGACCCATCGGTCTGCGCAAGCCGCAAGACTGGGATAGTGGCCGAGACTCATCGCGGCAATCATGGCTGCGCCCGCAGCACCTGTTTCCTCGCGCATCACCCGCCGCACCGAGGCACCGAGGATATCAGAAAAAATCTGCAATAGGCTCGACGAGCGCGCCGCGCCGCCGGTAACGCGGATCTCGTCCGGAATTTTTCCCATCGTGCTGTAGCAATCGCGCGCGGCAAGGCCGAGCCCCTCGTAGATCGCGCGGATCAACCCGGCGAAGGTGGTGTTGGTCGAAAGCCCCGTAAACTGCGCGCGCGCATCGGCGTTCATGAAGGGTCCGCGTTCACCGGCCTGCAGAATATAGGGATGATACAGCGCGCTTGCCGGCAATGCTGCGGCGACGTGCGCATCGGCGCCTGCGAGCAGCGCCTGCCGGTTGGCGTCGATCCCAGCCATGGCGCAAGCCTGCCGGGCCATCTCGACCGCCCAATCGATGTTGACCGTCCCCGCCATGTTGGACTGGATCTGCGCATAAAGAGCCGGTGCAGGCAGCGCCATGGTGTAGCCCGAACAGGCCGGGTTGAGCGCCACCGCGTCGGCACCGGCGCTCATCCGCATGTGCATTCCGGTCGAGCCGAGGATCGAGCAACCGACTTCGCCGCCGACATCGTAAAGGCCGCCTCCAATCGCCGAACAGACGACATCGACATAGCCGAGCACCACGGGCAGCCCGCTCGGTAGTCCGATCGCGGCCGCAGCAGCAGCCTTGAGCCCGTGATGCGACTGCGCGCCATCCACGATCTCGGGGAGCAGGCCGGCATGTCGCGCAATCCCGAGCCGCTCACTGACCTCGGGCGCGTAGTTGCGGCTGCGAAAATCACCATAGGTGAAGACGGCCTCCGAAGGGTCGACGGCGCGAACGCCGGTCAGCTTGAAATACAGCCAGTCCTTGCAATGCAGGGCGGCCGCTGCCCGTTCCAGTCGCTCCGGCTGATGCTGCTGCAGCCAGGCCAATTGGATCGACTGCTGGCAGGCGTTCAGGCCGGTGCCGGTTGTCGCGTAGTGAGCGGCATGATCGGGGCCTGCCACGAAGGCCGCCGCCATCTCGGCCGCCCGCGAATCCAGCCAGATCAGCCCGTCACCGACGGGCTCGCCGTCGGCATCGATCAGCCAGCAGCCATCGCCCTGTCCGGTCACGGCCAGCGCCACAACGCGCTCCGGCAGATTCGGCACCACGGCCGCGAGATCACAGAGCGTCTGCCTGGCGTCGTCCCACGTCCGCCTCATGTCCTGCTCGACGCATCCCCGCCCGAACCGCGTGTAGGAATTCGGACGCGACGCCATCCCGACTTGCGCGCCGTCGAGCGTGAACGCCACCGATTTGAGAACCGAGGTGCCGGCATCGAGACCGATGATGAGATCACGTGTCATGCGGCTCGCGCTCCATGCGCCAGCGCGACGGTGGTGTCGACATCAAAGATATGAAGATCCTGTGCCCGCACGCCATAAGGCACGCTTTCTCCGATCGCCGCCCTCACCCGCGCATGGGAAACGGCCACCAGCAGCTTGCCTGCTACCGCCATGGCGACGTGGCTCTGGTCGCCGAGCCACTGGTTAGAGACGACACGTGCCGTCTCGGCGCTTCCGTTGCCGAGCACGACACGGTGCGGGCGAACGCCAATCACGACCCTGCGCCGTTTGCCGATCGCCTGACGGACCTCCGGTCCCAGCTCATTATCGCCGAAGCCGAAGCTCGGACCATTGTCGAGCTCGAACATGGTCCGACCGTCGTCGCGGACAACAGATGCATCGAACACGTTCATCGGCGGCTCGCCGATGAACGTCGCCACATAGAGATTGGCAGGTCTTTCCTTCAGAACGTGCTGGGGTGCGAACTGCTGCAGCATCCCGCCCTCCATGACGGCAATGCGGTCAGCCAGCGCATTGGCTTCGGTCTGATCGTGCGTCACGAAGATCGAGGTCATCGCCCGGTCCTTGAGCAGGCGTTTGAGCCGGCCGCGCAGCACGGCCCGCAACTGCGGCTCGAGCTGACCCATCGGCTCGTCCAGCACATACAGCGCGGCATCACGTACCAGCGCCCGCGCCAATGACGCCCGTTGCTGCTGGCCGCCTGAGATCGAATTGGGATAGCGGTCGAGAATAGGCTCGATTTCCACCAACGCGGCCACCTCCTGCACGCGCCGCGACACCTCGCCGGCCGACAGCCGGCCTCGCTTCAATGCGAAGGCGATGTTCTCCCGCACCGTCAGCGGCGGGTAGAGCGAATAGCCCTCGAAGGCCATGGCGACGTTGCGCGCGGCCGGCGCGAGCCGCTCGATCCGCCGGTTCGCCAGCGATATCTCGCCGGCGCTGACGTCTTCGAATCCCGCAACCATGCGCAGCGTCGAGGTCTTGCCGCAGCCGGACGAGCCGAGCAGCGCGACGATTTCGCCGCGGTCGACCTCCATGCTGAGCGCCTTCACCGCATGGACTGACGACCGGCCGCGCGGATGATAGACCTTGTCGACGGCGCGAAGCGATAGCGATGCGCTCATGAGCCACCTTTCCCGTTCTCGGCGGGAATGAACCGCCGTCCGCTCTCGCGCTCGAACAACAGCAAGGTGTCAGGATCGATGGCGACGTGCGCGGGTCCGGGCCGGCGCGGCTCGTCGCGGTCGCCGGCCTCTGACGCCAGCAATTCCTCACCGCCTTGCATCGTCAACAGCAGCACGGACTTCTCGTTCAACGGCGTCACCGCCACCAAGTCCACCGCGATCGCGCCGGGCGCCGGTCCGTCGACCAGGCGCAGCCCTTCCGGCCGCAAACCGAGCAGACAAGGGCTACCGGCCGCCGCGGCGTAGCTTGCGGGAAGCCTGATCGCCGCACCGCCCAGGCGGATTTCTGGCGCGCCGTCCACCAGTTGAGGCGCGACTTCGATCAGGTTGAGCGTCGGGTCGCCGAACAGCCGCGCCACGCCGACGTTGACCGGCTCGGCGTAAATCCGCGCCGGTGTATCGCATTGCGCGATCCGGCCGTCGAGCAGAACGGCGACACGATCGCCCAGCGCCATCGCCTCCTTGAAGTCCTGCGTCACATACACCACGGTCGAACCGACGCGCTTCAGCAGTGCCGGAAGCTCCAGCCGCATTTCATATCGGAGCTTGGCATCGACATTGCGCAGGGGATCGTCGAGCAGCAGGATATCGGGATCTGCGACCAGCGCCCGCGCCAGCGCGGTGCGCTGCTTCTGGCCGTTGGACAGTTCGCGCGGCGAATGGCCGAGCACGTGACCGATCTTGAGAAGTTGCGCAACTCTTTCGACCTTGCGCGCGATCTCGCCGGCGTCCGTCTTCCGCGCGGTCAATGCGCTGGCGATGTTGTCGCGCGCCGTCATGTGCGGAAACAGCGCGAAGTTCTGGAAGGCCATGCCGATGCCGCGTTTGTCCGGCGGGCTGCCTGTGGCGTCGCGGCCGCGCAGGAAGATCGTCCCGGCATCCTGCGGATGGATACCGGCAAGCAGGCGCAACAGCACGGTCTTGCCGGTCCCCGAGGGCCCGAACAGGGTGACGATCTCCCCTTTGTCGACGCTCAGCGACAGCCCCTTCAGGACGGCGTCGTCCTTGAAGGATTTGTGCAGGTTTCTGATCTCAATCTGCGCCATGTCTATCTGCGCCATGTCAGCCCTTGACGGCTCCCAGCGACAGGCCCTCGACCAGCCAGCGCTGGGCATAGAGCGCGAGCAGCAACGTCGGTGTCACGGAGAGCACGATCGCGGCCGCCACCTGGCCGTACTGGATGCCGGAGGCGGTCACGAAAGCCAGCGCGCCAACCGTGACCGGCTGCTTGTCCGCGGACGCCAGCACCAGCGCGAACACAAAATTGTTCCAGCAGAAGATGAACGACAACAAGCCCGCCGCCGCGATGCCTGGCCCGGCCAGCGGTACGGCGATCTTGAAGAAGGTGCGCAGCCAGGAGTGGCCGGCGATGCGGTAGGCATTCTCGATATCAGGCGAGATATCCTCGAAATAGCCGCGCACGATCCAGAGGATCAGCGGCAGCGCGATCAACTGATAGACCCAGATCAGTCCGGTATACGTGTCGTCCAGCCCGAGTTCCTGGAAATACAGCGACAGCGGCAGCAACACCAATAGCGGCGGCGCGAAGCGAAACGACAGCAGCGTGAATGCGATGTCCTCGCTGAGCCAAAACTTGAACCTGGCAAAGGCATAGGCCGCCGGCACGCCGAGGATTAGCGCCAGCACCACGGCGCAGGTCGACAGCAGCACGCTGTTGCCGAGATTGCGCATGAAGGCGATGTCGAGCGAACCAGCGCTGGTCAGCAGATGACCGCTGATCAGGGCTTTGTAATTCTCCAGCGTGGGAACGAAGGAGAGGCTGGGCGGAATGCGCAGGATCTGCTCGTTGGTCTGGAACGACATCAGCAGGATCCAGACGATCGGAAACAGAAAGAAGATCACGATCAATGTCAGCAGCACGGCGCGAAGGACGCGTTCGATGGTCGAGTTCCGGTCCATTTGTCCCCTCCTCAGGCCGAGGCGTGGCTGCGTTCGCGCAGGCGCAGCCAGTTCTTGATGAAAAAGTGCGAAAGGACGTAGGTGATCATCCAGAGCACGACCAGCAGCGCCGCTGATTTTCCGACATTGGTGTACTGGTAGAATTCGAGATAGGCGCGGACCTGAAACACCAGCAAGGTGTTGCCGGGGCCGCCCTGGGTCATCGCGTAGATGATATCGAACTGCTGGATGGCGTCGAGCAGCCGGAACAGGCTTGCAGTGATGATGTAGGGCGATAGCATCGGCAACGTGATCCGGAAGAACACGAACAACCGGGGAACGCCGTCCAGGGCGGCCGCTTCGAAGGGCTGCGGCGGCAGCGAGCGCAATCCGGCCAGCAGCAGCACCATCATGAATGGCGTGTAGACCCAGACGTCGACCAGAACGACGGTGAACAAGGCTGTGGACGGGCTGGATGCCCACCTGAAATCGGACACGCCCGCGAGACTGACGAGATAGGACAGGATGCCGAAATTCGGATTCGTCATCAGCTTCCACATCAGCGAGGCGATCGCCGGCGCGGTCATCAGCGGCAGCAGCAGCAGGACCGAGATCAAATTGTTGAGCCGGGTCTGCCGCTGCAGCAGCAGCGCGATGACCAGCCCGAACACCAGCTCGACACCCACCGTAATGGCGGTGTAGCGCAAGGAGATGCTGACCGTGTTCCAGAACTCGGAATCATACAGCAGGTTCGTGTAGTTGCCGAACCAGATGAAGCCCTTCAGGGCGGGCAAATTCAGCCGAAATCGCAACGCCGAATAATACAGCGCGGTGACGAACGGAATCAGGATGCCGATGCAGACCAGCAGCGCCGGCAGGCTGAGCAGGTAAGGAAGCCACTCGACCGGACGGCGATCGACGACGCGAACGGGCTCGTCAATGGGCTGTGACGTCATGAAGGAGCCTCCGAAGCCCGACCCTCACGGGTCGGGCGGAGCAGTCATGAAAGAACGATGATCGCGGGCGCGGGGAAGGCTCAGCCGAGACCGGCTTCCCGCAACTGCTTATCGATGCTCGCAGCCAGCTGATCGAGGCCTTCGCTGACCTGGACCTCCTTGGCGACCATTTTCTGCAGTGTTTCCGCCCACTGGGTGGTGACGTCGAAGAACAGCGGCTGGGCGGTGAAGTAGATCTTCGCGCCTGGTGCCGAGACGTCGTGCTGCTCGAGATAGCCGGGATAGGATTTGGCAATGCGGTCGCGGAATTCGCTATCCTTCCAGACCGAGGCCCGGACCGGATTGACGAAATCCATCTTGCGCGCGCCGAACAGATCGTGTTCGACCGACGTCGCCCACTGCATGAACTTCCAGGCAGCATCCTTCTTCTTCGAGAAGCTGGACATCGCCAGCGACCAGATCCAGACGTTGGGCGTCGGCGCCTTTGCCGCGGGATTGGCCGCGAACGGGGCATAACCCAGATTGCCTTTCTCCTTGTTGTCACCGCCATTCTCGAAATAGCCGAGAATATCGGCGTCGAAGATCATCGCCGAGGCGCCGGCGCCGAGATCGGTGCCGACCTGATACCAGGTGTAGGTGGACCAGTTCTTCGGGCCGGACTCCCGGATCATGTCCACCCACTGCTGGTGGAACGCCTTCGAGCCCGCGGAATTCATCGCCGCCTTGAGCTTGCCGGCGTTGACCGTGAAATCCCTCTCGCCGAAATTGGAGTATCCCGAAAGAAAGCCCGGATGGATCGTCGCCCAGGAGCGCGATCCGCGAACGCCGATCCCGTAGGGCCCGCCGAGATCCTTGGTCAGCTTCGCCGCCGTCTCCTTCAACTCGGCCAGGTTTTTCGGCACGCTGACCTTGGCCTTGTCGAACATCTGCCGGTTGTAGGTCAGATTGTTCAGCTCATAGCCCCAGGGAATGCACCATTGCTTGGCATCCGCCGAACCGAGCTCGCCGCCCGGTACGCCATTCCAGGCGGTCGACGCTCGCAAGCCGGGCAGCACGTCATCCCAGGCGAAATTCGGGTTCGTCTTCTTCGGATCCTTGATGTACTCGTTGAGATCGACCACCCATCCGGCCGGACCATAAGTCCAGGTCATGTAAGCGCCGGTCATGAAGGCATCGTACTGATCGGACTTCGACGACAACGCCGCCGTCACCTTGTCGAAATAGACGTCTTCGGGAAACACATCATAGCTGACCTCGATACCGGTCAGCTTCTTGAAGTTCTCGAGATCGGCGATCATGGCGTCGGCATAGGGATGCTTGTTGAGCAACAGCTTGATCGCCGTGCCCTTCTGCGCCTGCCAGTCGTAGTCGGCGGCCATCGCCTCGACCAGCGAGGAGCCGAGCAGCATATTGGCGCCGGCTGCGGTGATACCGAGACGGGCGGCGCCGCGCATCAGATCGCGACGGCTGACACGACCAGCCGCATAGGCGTCGAACAGAGCCTTCATCCTGTCTGTCATGTTTCACTCCCTTG
>Ga0209455_1001293_pt1 | contig 11695 bp, 12 predicted proteins | sample AraplaCol_mCL_r2_FD_184275 | JGI IMG/M metagenome (GOLD analysis project Ga0209455, IMG submission 184275) | Arabidopsis root microbial communities from North Carolina, USA - plate scrape CL_Col_mCL_r2 (SPAdes) (version 2) | ecosystem: Host-associated > Plants > Roots > Endosphere | place: USA...
GTTGGCCGGCGACAGCGGATCAAGCGCCGGATCGACCGACAGCGGATCGTTCTCGTCCGCCACGCTGGGGTCGATGCAGTTCATCAACAGCGCGCCCTGGCCCGGATGCGGGCCGACCAGCACGAAACCATCGACGGCCGGCATGTCGAGCTCGGCCAGTTGCGTGGGGCGTCCGCCGGGCGTGCGGGCGATGCGCTGCGCGCCGGGCAGCGACGACTGCTGCACATACAGCGCGTACAGCCCTGCCCCGCCGGAGTTGCCCAGCAGCACGATGCGCTTGAATCCCGCCGACTTCAGATACTGCAGGCCGGCAGCCACGTCGTGCAGCGCGAATTCGTGCTCCAGCCGCAGATCGTTGCCCACCGAGCGCGGCGATTGCGACCACGCGGCATAGCCCGCGCCCACGATGTCCGGGATCAGGTAATGACAAGCCATGAATTCGCGCGGATGCATCACGCACACCACGGTGTCCGTGGGCGTAGCCGGGCGATAGAGCGAGCCGCCAGTGGCGGCCTGGTCCGCGGTGCGCAGCATCACGTTGGTCGTCACCGCGCCGGGCGGGACGTCGCGCGGATTCCAGTCGGTATTGAGAAAGCCGGCGGTGGCCTGGGCCGCCGGGGCGCTGGAGGGTTCAGGCTTGCTCATGGACGAATGCTCCTGGCATAGACGTGTAGCTATGCTAGGAGAACTTGACACTTACGTCAAATTTTTGACTTAAGTGTTAATACCTATGCCGCAGGCCCTTGCGGCCCCTGTCCGGGCAGTCAGCTTTTGGCAGCCAGCCTCTTCTCCATTTTCTCCAGCGCCTCGCGCATATCGGCCAGGTCCTGGGCCATGCCGGCGCCCTTGCCCCCGCGCGACGAAGCGCGCCGCTTGCCGGCCGCGGCGTCGTCGACGCACACCATGCGCAAGCCCAACGAGGCGATGAGCTCGGCGATGGGCTCCGCAGGCTCGCCGCGGCGGCTGTCGAACCACCAGGCGCACCAGTTGCACATGCCGATGATCGAAAAGGCCGCGACGTCGGCATCGATGGCGCGGAACACGCCTTGCTCGATGCCGCGCCGGATGACGTTCACGAAGTCGTCCCGCACGGCGCGGCGCGCGGCCTGCGCGGCGCGGCGCTGCGATTCGGGCAGGCTGCTTTCGCTGCGCTCGGCCACGCGAAACTGCAGGGGGTGCGCAAGGATCAGGCCGGCGTGGCGCAGTATCAGCTGCCGCAGCACTTCGTCGGGCGGCAATTCGGCGCGCCGCGCGACTTCCTTGGTCAACTCGCTGGCGCGCTCGGTCACTTCCTTGGTCACGGCCTCCAGCACGGATTCCTTGCTGGGGAAGTAGTAGTACAACGCGGTGCGCGTCATGCCCACGGCATCGGCGATGTCGTTGATATTGGTTCCGCCGAACCCTTTTTCGATGAACAGCAGCGAAGCCGCATCGAGGATCGCCTGGCGCTGGACGGCGCCGCGGGGGGAACGGGCTTTTGCCGCGGTCGGAGTTTTACTCATGCCTGGTATGCCTAGTCATGTGCGCCGCATGTTATCACCCGCAAAATCGAGGCCCGGCCCGGCGCCCTTGCGTCCGGACGATTCCCAAGCCGAGAAACCGGCTATTCAAGTAAATTTTGGAATCCACCCCACCGGCGCGAGGAATTCCCCCATGGACAGCAAGAGCCTGCACACCATCTGCCACGCCTGCGGCTGGCAAAAATCCATCCCCCAGCATGACGACACGCCGATCGAGCCGACCCATTGCCTGCAATGCGGCAGCACGGACATCGAGAACAAGTGGACGCAGGGGAACCCGCTGCAGAACGCGCTGAGCGACGCCATCAACCGGGTGTTCGGACAAGACTAGCCGCTCGACATGTCGCTGCCAGGCTTCATGAAGCACCCGGCCGAGGACGGCGGCACCACGCCGCGTTTCGTGCACGATCGCTTTTTCGACGAACAGGCCCGGGCCGATCACGAGCGCGGCCGGCGGCCGGCGTTCGGGCGGATCGGCGCCCTTCTGCTTCAACCCGACGCCCAGGAGGCGCGATGACTCACCAAGGAAGCTGCCATTGCGGCCGTATCAAATTCGAAGTCGAAGGCAGCATCGATTCGGCGCTTTCATGCAACTGCTCGATCTGCCGGCGCAAGGGGTCGCTGTTGTGGTTCGTGCCGCGCGAAGCGCTGCGCCTGTTGACGCCCGAGAGCGACACGGCCACCTATACCTTCAACAAGCACGTTATCCGGCACCGCTTCTGCCCCGCCTGCGGCATCCATCCCTACGGCGAAGGCAAGGGGCCGGACGGCAACGCCATGGCGGCCATCAACCTGCGCTGCATCGAGGGCATCGAGCTGGAGTCGGTGCCGGTCAAACGCTACGACGGACGGTCGGCGTAATTGTGCCGTTATGTAGCTGTGGCCTCGCCGTCAGGAATCGAACCTGAATCCCACGCTTAGGAGGCATGTGCACTATCCGTTGTGCTACGGCGAGACGGCTTTATTTTCCTACCTCTGCGAGGCAAGAAGGGCGGCATTGTAGCCGGATGCGCCAGCATGCCGCTTGCTGCGGATCGGGCCCGCCGGCGGCTCCAGAAACGGCGCCCGGACCGTGAAAAGCCATGGACATGAAATAAATTGCGGACATGTTTTGACATGTCCCTTTTTAAAATATGCCATTATTTGCGGGTTGGCCTTGCCAACAACCTCAAAATCCGATTTAATTTCCTCGCGTAACTCGCTAATTTCTCTGGTGTTTTATCCCAGAAACCTATCGGGTAGACGATACGCAAAAAATTTTACACACACTCAAGGTCTGCTTACATCATGGGATTTCACTGGGTGCGCACGGCGACGTTGACCAGGGCAGCCATAACCATCGCAACGGGAGTGCTTTTCTCCTCCCCCGCGCTGGCTGCCTCTCCCTCGCCGGCTTACTGCAAGAATCATCCTTCCACGGCTGCCTGCAAGGCCGCCGCAAAAAAAACCTCTCCGCACGCCGCGGCTAAAAAGCCGGGCGCCGCGCACACGACGGCCAAAGCCGCCGCGCCCCATCATGCCGCGGCCGGCACCAAGGCCAAGACCGCCGCCGCCGAAACCCGCAAGACTCACATCGTCTACAAGGGCAAAGGCAGGGGCAAGAAAGTCGCCCATCGGCGCGCGCCCGTGAGCGCGGCCGCCCTGCTGGCCGCCGTGTCGGCCTCGCCCGGCGGCAACGACGTGGCCGCGCTGCGTTCCAGCTCGGCCTATGTGCAGGACATGCACACCTCGACCGTGCTCTTCGAGAAGAACTCGGACGTGGTGCGCCCCATCGCCTCGATCTCCAAGCTGATGACCGCCCTGGTCGTGCTCGACGCCCATCAGCCCCTGGACCAGATGCTCCAGATCACCGATGCCGACATCGATTGGCGCAAGCACACGGGTTCGCGCCTGTCCATCGGCACCGAGCTGTCGCGCGAAGACATGCTCCATCTGGCGCTGATGGCTTCCGAGAACCGCGCCGCCAACGCGCTGGGCCGCAACTGGCCCGGCGGCCTGCCGGCTTTCGTCGAAGCCATGAACGCCAAGGCGCGCGAACTGGGCATGTTCCACACGCACTTCGTCGAGCCCACTGGCCTGTCGTACGAAAACGTGTCCTCGCCGCACGACCTGATCCAGCTGCTGCGCGCCGCGTCCCAGCAGCCGCTGATCCACCAGTTCACCACGTCGTCGGAATACACGCTGAAGGTCAAGTCGACCATGATGACCTTCCGCAACACCGACATGCTGGTGCGCCGCCCCGATTGGGACATCAAGGTGTCCAAGACCGGCTTCATCAACGAAGCCGGCGAATGCCTGGTGATGATGGCCAAGATCGACGGCCACGAAATGGGCATCGTGCTGCTCGATTCGCGCGGCACGCTTTCGCGCATCGGCGACGCGATCCGCATCCGCCGCATCCTGGAACGCCAGATCGCCATGCTGTGATTGCGTCTGGCACCCGCAAAAGCAAACGGCCGCACAAGCGGCCGTTTGCTTTTGCGGCGCAAGATCAATGCTCGATACGCGTGCCCAACACCTTGAGGAACTGCGCCAGCCAGGCCGGATGCGCGGGCCAGGCCGGAGCGGTCACCAGATTGCCGTCGGTATGGGCCTGGTCGATGGCGATATCGGCGTAAGTGCCGCCCGCTAGCCGCACTTCGGGTGCGCAGGCCGGATAGGCCGAGCAGGTGCGGCCCTTCAGGATGCCCGCCGCGGCAAGCAGCTGCGCGCCGTGGCACACGGCCGCGATGGGCTTGCGGGCCTGATCGAAGTGCCGCACGATTTCCAGCACCCGTTCGTTCAGGCGCAGGTATTCGGGCGCCCGGCCGCCGGGGATCACCAGGCCGTCGTAGGCGGCGGGATCGACCTTGGCGAAATCGAAGTTCAGCGCGAAGTTGTGGCCGCGCTTTTCGCTGTAAGTCTGGGCACCCTCGAAGTCGTGGATGGCGGTGGCGACACTGTCGCCCGCCTTTTTGTCGGGACATACCGCGTGCACCGCATGCCCCACCGCCAGCAGCGTCTGGAAGGGCACCATGGTCTCGTAGTCTTCGGCGTAATCGCCCACCAGCATTAACAGCTTCTTGCTCATGCCTGTCTCCGTGTAGGCGACCGGCGGAACGTGCGCCGGCCAATCTGCTCGTCCACATTATGCGGCAGGCCTCGCCGCTTTGATATGGCTTGCCGCAGCATCCGTCGCAGCGTTGTGCCTGTCGGCGGGCCTCAGGAAATGATCCTTTTTAGCCCAATTATGAGCAAATTGAATCTTATGAAGATCTCATCCAGTGCCTAAAGTGTTCTCACGCCCGCATCAAAGGGGCTTTCACTTTCCCAAGGAGTCATCATGAGTCGCATCGCCATCCCCCCTGTCGAATCCGCCACCGGCGCCACCGCAGCCCTCTACGATCAAATCCGTAAGTCCGTGGGCGGGTCCCTGCCCAACCTGTACGCCGCTCTGGGCCATTTGGCGCCGAGCGGCCTATCCGCCGTGCTGAACGCCGAAGGCGTACTGAGCTCGGGCAGCCTGGACAAGCCGGATCTCGAAACCATCAAGCTGTCGGTCAGCGCCGAAACCGGCTGCGATTATTGCGAGGCCGCGCACAGCTTGCTGGGCAAGATGGCCGGCCTGTCTCCCGGCGCGCTGCGCGCCATACGCACCGACGCCACCACGGGCGAGGCCAAGCGCGACGCGCTGCTGCGTTTCGTGCGCCTGATCCTGCGTACCCACGGCACGCTCGACGAGAAGGAGGTCGCGGCTATCCGCGCCGCGGGCTATTCCGATACGCAGTTGGCGGATATTTCGCTGGCCATCGCGCTGACGATCTACACCAATACGTTCAACCGGATCAACGACACGGCGGTCGATTTTCCGCCGGTGCGCTGAACGTCCGGGCGCCGCCCCGGTCCCTTGGCGGCGTCCGGCATGGCTGTCATGCCTGCCGGCCGCCTACCGCGCCGGCGCCGGTCTCCGGAAGAGGGCCGGCATCGGCGCAGAGCGCTTGCTTGCGCCACTCTCCCGGCGTCACGCCCAGCCATTGCGTAAACACCTTGCGGAACGCCGAGACCGATTGATACCCCGCCACGCCGGCGATGGACTCGACCGACACCGAGGGGTTGCGCAATTCGTTGGCCGCGACGCTCATGCGAACATCGGTCAGCAGATCCATCGCCGAGCGTCCGGTCGTGCTTTGGAAATGACGCATGAAGGTCGCGCGCGACATGCTGCAGCGCTGTGCCAGCTCGGGCAGTGTCCACGGGTGCGCGGGATCGTCGAACATCGCCATGAGCGCCGGCAGCAGGCGCGGGTGGCCCGCCAAGGCCAAGATGCCGTCCCCGGTCCCGCCGGACTCGCTGGCCGCGCGCAAGACGAGCGCGAACAGAGCCGACGACAGCGCATCCAGGATCGCCGGCCCGCCCAGACCGTATTCCGCGGACTCCGACCGCATGACCTCGACCAGCCGGGTCAGGCGTGCCACGTAGGAGTCGGTCTTCGCGGCATCCCGGCCTTCGCGCATGCTGACGATCAGTGTTTTGGGGAAATAGGCCTGGATCAATTTGTCGTGCGGCGGCACGACCAGGAAGCGCCCGCACAGCATGTCGAGCGTTTCGCCGTCGCCGCTGCTCGCCCTGACGGGAACGATGCCCTCTTCGCGGTCGAATACCGGCAGCGGCGGCAGGCCGCTGCCGTCGTGCAGGACGTGCGCGGAGCCGTGCGGCAGCAGCGCGATATCCCCGCCGGACAATTCCCGCCGCTGCCCGTCGTCGGGATTTTCAAGAATCGCCCGCCCGCGCAGGACAGCGTGAAAAGGAATCTCCCGCGCCGGCGACGAGGCGTAGTCGACCCGCCACGGCACGCCCAGGGCGCAGCGAATCTCCAGCCGCCCCGTGACCGTGACCAGATCCATGAAACGGGTCAGCCAATCGACGTTCTGCTTCATGTGAGTCCGGCTCATTCCAGCGCCGCGTCCACCGGCCTGGCGCCCAGCAGGTCGACCAGCGCGGCGGGCGCGATGCTCACCAGATAGCCGCGCCGCCCGCCGTTGATGTAGATGCGCGGCAAGTCCAGCACCGAAGCCTCGACCCAGACGGGCATGCGCTTCCTGGTGCCGAAGGGCGAAGTGCCGCCCACCATGTAGCCGGAGTGGCGCTGCGCCACCTCGGGCCTGCAGGGCGCGACTTTCTTGGCGCCGATCTGGCGCGCGAGGTTCTTGGTGGACACCTCGCGGTCGCCGTGCATCAGCACCACCATGGGCTTGGCGTCCTCGTCTTCCATGATGAGGGTCTTGACCACGATGTGCTCGTCCACGCCCAGCTGGCGGGCCGACTCGCCCGTGCCGCCGTGATCGACGTAATCGTAGGGATGCTCGCCGAACGCCACCTTGTGCTGCTTGAGGAACTGGGTGGCGGGCGTTTCGGAGACGTGCTTGGCTTTGCTCATGATGCCGGCGAGTTCAGTGTTGGCGGGTTCCGAGCCTCAGCCGCGCGGATGATGCGCGGCGTGCAAGGCCTTCAAGCGCTCGCGCGCGACGTGAGTGTAGATCTGCGTGGTGGAAATGTCGGCATGCCCCAGCAGCATCTGCACCACGCGCAGGTCGGCGCCGTGGTTGAGCAGATGCGTGGCGAAGGCATGGCGCAGCACGTGCGGCGACAAGGGCGCGTGGATGTCGGCCTGCACGGCATATTTCTTGATGAGCTGCCAGAAGGCCTGGCGCGTCATGGCCTGCGCACGGGCCGTGACGAAGAGCGCGTCGCTGACCTTCGCGCCGGTCAATTCGGGGCGCGCCTGGCGCGAGTAGCGATCGATCCAGTGCGCGGCCTCGGCGCCCAGCGGCACCAGGCGGTCCTTGCCGCCCTTGCCCTGCACCACGCGCACCACGCCTTCGTTCAGGCTCACCTCGAGCGCGCGCAGGCCCACCAGCTCCGACACGCGCAGGCCGGTGGCGTAGAGCGTCTCCAGCATGGCGCGGTCGCGCAGGCCGCGCGCGGTGTCGGTGTCCGGCGCGCGCAGCAGGGCTTCCACTTGAGCTTCCGACAGGGTCTTGGGCAGGCGCGGCGGCTGCTTGGCGGCCACCAGGGTCAGGCACGGATCGCGCGGGCTGCGGTGCTCGCGCAGCGCCCAGGCATAGAAGCGGCGCAGCGCGGCCAGGCGCCGGTTGGCGGTGGCGGGCCGGCTTTGCGCGTGGCGCGCGGCGAACCAGGCTTCGATGTGGGCAGTCCCGGCCTGCGTCAGCGGGACAGCCGCCGGCAAGCGGCTTTGCGCGGGGGTTTCCAGCCAGGCGGCAAAGGCGGCGAGGTCGCGCCGATAGGCGGCCAGCGTGTTGGCGGCCAGCCCATCTTCGAGCCAGACCGCGTCGATGAAAGCGTCGATGTCGGCCTGCGCGGCCAGGGGCGCGCTCGAAGACGGGGTGGAATGCGGGTCTTGGCTCATCGCCCTGCGATTCTACCCGGGCGAACCGCGGCCATCCCCGCCGTGGGTTTACTCTTATGCCTGGAATTTCAACGGCGCGATCACTATCCACCAGGAAGCCACGGCATGAAGACCTATTTTCACGAAGACCAGAAGCTGCACCATCCGCAGACCTTTTTCTCGCGCGGCAAGATGCGCACGCCGCAGGAAATCCCGGCGCGGCTGGACGGCCTGGTGGGCGCGGCCCGCAAGCTGGGCTTCGACGTCGGCGCGCCGGCCGACCGCGGCGCGGGCGCGATCTCGGCGGTGCACACGCTGGACTACCTGCGCTTTCTGGAAAGCGCGCATCGCAACTGGAAGCAGCTGCCCGAAGACTGGGGCGACGAAGTCATACCCTCCGTTTTCGTGCGCGAACCCAACGCCCTGCGCGGCATGCTGGCGCAGGCCGGCCGCTACCTGGCCGACGGCAGCTGCCCGGTCGGCCCCCAGACCTGGCAGTCGGCCTATTGGTCCGCCCAATGCGCCATCGCCGCCGCCGAAGACCTGCTGGCCGGCGAACGCCAGGCCTATGCCCTGTGCCGCCCGCCCGGCCACCACGCCCGGCGCGACGCCGCCGGCGGCTTCTGCTACCTGAACAACGCGGCCATCGCCGCGCAGCGCCTGACCGCAAAATATCCCAAGGTCGTCGTCCTCGATACCGACATGCACCACGGCCAGGGCACCCAGGAAATCTTCTACGAGCGTAGCGACGTGCTGTACGTCTCGATCCACGGCGATCCGGAGAACTTCTATCCGGCGGTGGCGGGCTTCGAGAACGAGCGCGGCGCGGGAGCGGGCCATGGCTACAACATCAACCTGCCCATGCCGCACGGCTCGCCCGAGTCGGTCTTCTTCGACAGGCTGGGCCAGGCGTGCACGGCCATCGAGCTGTTCCAGCCCGACGCGATGGTGCTGTCGCTGGGCTTCGACATTTTCGAGAAGGACCCGCAGGCCAAGGTCTCGGTCAGCGAGAGCGGCTTCGAGCAACTGGGCCGCGCGGTCGGCGCATTGAAGCTGCCCACGCTGATCGTGCAGGAGGGCGGCTACTACATCGAGGCGCTGGAATCGAACGCCCGCCGCTTCTTCGAAGGCCTGGCTGCCTGACCTCAAGTGCGGCGGTCCGGCGCGGGGCCGGGCCCGCAAATCCGCGGACCAGTGCCGTTCACTCAAGACCTAGTGCGATTTTCTCAATTGCCCTATGCGCCGCCGGCACATTACTCTGGCCTGATTTTCCGCTTACCACGTTGAGACGCACATGATTTCCACTTCCCCTGCCCGCCTGGGCGGACACATCCTGGTCGACCAGTTGGCGGCGCAAGGCGTCAAGCACGTGTTCTGCGTGCCCGGCGAGAGCTACCTGGCCGTGCTCGACGGCCTGCACGACGCCAGCATCGAGGTGACCGTCTGCCGCCAGGAAGGCGGCGCGGCCATGATGGCCGACGCGCATGGCAAGCTCACCGGCGAGCCCGGGGTGGTGATGGTCACGCGCGGCCCCGGCGCCTCCAACGCCCTGGCGGGCGTGCACATCGCCAAGCAGGACTCCACGCCGCTCATCCTCTTCGTGGGCCAGATCGAGCGCAGCATGCGCGAGCGCGAAGCCTTCCAGGAAATGGACTATCGCGCGGTGTTCGGCACACAGGCCAAGTGGGTCACCGAGATCGACCAGGTCGAGCGCATCCCCGAGATCGTCTCGCGCGCCTTCCACGTGGCCACCTCGGGCCGCCCCGGCCCGGTGGTGATCGCCCTGCCCGAAGACATGCTCACCGAAACCGCGCAGGTGCCCGACGCGCCGCGCCACGACGTCGTCGAGACCGACCCGGCCCCCGGCCAGCTGGCCGAGCTGGCCCGCCTCCTGGCCAGCGCCAGGGCGCCGGTGGCCATCGTGGGCGGCACGCGCTGGAACGAGCAGGCCGTGGCGCAGTTCGCCGAGTTCGCCAGGCGGCACGACCTGCCCGTGGGCGTGTCCTTCCGGCGCCAGATGCTGTTCCCGGCCGACCACCCCTCTTTCATCGGCGACGTGGGCCTGGGCATCAACCCGGCGCTGGTCGAGCGCATCAAATCGGCCGACCTGGTTCTGCTGGTGGGCGGGCGCCTGTCCGAAGTCCCCAGCCAGGCCTATACGCTGCTCGACATTCCCGTGCCCCGGCAGAAACTGGTGCACGTCCACCCCGACAGCGGCGAGCTCAATCGCGTGTATCGGGCCAACCTGGCCATCAACACCTCGCCGATCGCCTTCTGCGCGGCCCTGGCGCAGTTCCCAGCCCCCGTCGGGCGGCCGGCCTGGACCGAGAGCACCGAGGCCATGCACGCCTCCTACCTGAAGTGGAGCGACCCGGCGCCCATCCGCACGCCGGGCAAGCTGCAGCTGGGCGAAGTGATGCAGCACCTGGAAAAGGCGCTGCCGCCCGATGCCATCATGACCAACGGCGCCGGCAACTACGCCACCTGGCTGCACCGCTTCCACCGTTTCACGCGCTATGCCACGCAGCTTGCGCCCACCTCCGGGTCCATGGGCTACGGCCTGCCGGCCGCCGTGGGCGCCAAGCGCGTCATGCCCGATAGAACCGTGGTGTGCTTCGCCGGCGACGGCTGCTTCATGATGCACGGGCAGGAATTCGCCACCGCCGTGCAGTACGGCCTGCCCATCGTCGTGCTGCTGATCGACAATGGCATGTACGGCACCATTCGCATGCACCAGGAGCGCCACTACCCGGGCCGCGTCTCGGCCACCGGCCTGCAAAACCCCGATTTCGTCGCCTATGCCCGGGCCTTCGGCGGGCACGGCGAGCGCGTGGAAACCACCGAGCAGTTCGCCCCGGCCCTGGAACGCGCCCTGGCCAGCGGCAAGCCGGCCATCCTGCACTGCCTGATCGACCCCGAGGTCATCAGCCCGTCCACGACGCTGGAAAAGATCCGCGCCGCGGCGCTGAAGGGCTGAACCGCCGGCCGACCCGCGCAGAGCCGCCCCTAAGGCCGGCCTCGCGGGGACGCAAGCCTCGGGATACGCCTCGATTGCGCGCCCAATTACTTTAAGTCTAAACTATTAAGATCAATCAACCGGAGACAGGACCATGTCCGAGAGCCCCTCTTTCAACTGGCAGGACCCGCTGCTGCTTGACCAACAGCTCACCGAAGAAGAACGCATGGTGCGCGACGCCGCGGCGGCCTATGCCCAGGACAAGCTCGCTCCGCGCGTGCTCGAGGCCTTCCGCCACGAAAAGACCGACCCGGCCATCTTCTCCGAGATGGGCGAGCTGGGCCTGCTGGGCCCGACCATCCCCACCGAATACGGCGGCTCGGGCCTGAACTACGTCAGCTACGGCCTGATCGCCCGCGAAGTCGAGCGCGTCGACTCCGGCTACCGCTCGATGATGAGCGTGCAGTCGTCCCTGGTGATGGTGCCCATCAACGAATTCGGCAGCGAAGAGCAAAAGCAGAAATACCTGCCCAAGCTGGCTCGCGGCGAATGGATCGGCTGCTTCGGCCTGACCGAACCCAACCACGGCTCGGACCCCAACGGCATGGAGACCCGCGCGGTCAAGATCGACGGCGGCTACAAGATCTCCGGCAACAAGATGTGGATCACCAACTCGCCCATCGCCACCGTGTTCGTGGTGTGGGCCAAGTGCGTGGGCGGCGAGCACGACGGCAAGATCCGCGGCTTCATCCTGGAGAAGGGCATGAAGGGCCTGTCGGCCCCTGCCATCCACGGCAAGGTCGGCCTGCGCGCCTCGATCACCGGCGAGATCGT
>Ga0209455_1001296_pt1 | contig 11664 bp, 12 predicted proteins | sample AraplaCol_mCL_r2_FD_184275 | JGI IMG/M metagenome (GOLD analysis project Ga0209455, IMG submission 184275) | Arabidopsis root microbial communities from North Carolina, USA - plate scrape CL_Col_mCL_r2 (SPAdes) (version 2) | ecosystem: Host-associated > Plants > Roots > Endosphere | place: USA...
GCAGCAGCGCCTGGTCGATCAGGTGCGCCCCGAGGTCGAACAGGATGCCGCCACCCTCGTCCGGGCGCGTGGTCGACTTCCACGATTCGTCGGCCGACGGCTTCCACCATTCGAACCGCGACTCGAAGCGCCGGACTTCGCCGAGCGCGCCCTCGCCGACGAGTCGGCGGAGGGTGAGGAAGTCGCCGTCCCAGCGGCGGTTCTGGAAGACCGTAAACGGCACCCCGGCGGCCGCGGCCCGCTCGACGAGCGCCTGGCCGGACGCGGCGTCCGGCGCGAACGGCTTGTCGACGACGGTCGCGATCCCGGCATCCACCGCGGCCGTGGCGTGCGCGACGTGCAACGGCGTCGGCGAGGCGACGACGACCAGGTCGAGCCCCGGATGCGCGAGCAGCGCGTCCACATCGGGCACGGCGACGGCGGACGGGTGGTCGGCCGCCAGCCGGTCGGCCTGCGACGTGACCACTGCCGCCAGGTCGAACGCGGGATCCGCCGCGAGGAACGGCGCGTGGAACACCCGCCCCGCGACGCCGTACCCGATGAGGCCGACACGGAGCGGCGCGCCGCTCACAGCACCTCCGACAGGAAGCGCTGCAGACGCGGGCTCTGCGGACGGTCGAACAGGTCCTCCGGGCGACCGGCCTCGACGACCTTCCCCTCGTCCATGAAGACGACCTGGTCGGCCACCTTGCGGGCGAAGTTCATCTCGTGGGTGACCACGACCATGGTCATCCCGCGACGGCCCAGGTCGGCCATGAGGTTGAGAACGCCCTTGACGAGCTCGGGGTCGAGCGCGCTGGTGACCTCGTCGAAGAGCATCACCTCCGGCTCCATGGCGAGGGCCCGGGCGATCGCGACGCGCTGCTGCTGCCCTCCGGAGAGGTCGCGCGGCCGGTGGTCCATCCGCTCGCCGAGGCCGACCTCGGTGAGGCGCTCCTCGGCGATCCGGCGCGCCTCCGCCTTCGGCATCCCCTTCACGCTGCGCAGCGCGAGCATGACGTTCTCGAGCGCGGTGTGGTCGGGGAACAGGTTGAAGTGCTGGAACACGAGGCCGATCCGGCGGCGCAGCGCGTCCGGCTTCGTGCCTAGGATGCTCTCGCCGGCCAGTCGCACATCACCGCTCTTGGGTTCGTGCAGCCGGTTGATGCCGCGCAGCATCGTCGACTTGCCCGACCCCGAGGGGCCGATGATGCAGGTCGTGGTGCCGGCCGGGACGGAGATCGACACGCCGCGGAGCACGTCGATGTCGCCGTAGGCCATCGACAGGTCGACCAGGTCGAGCGAGGAGCTCGTGAACTCCGGGGTCGTCTGGGCGGGAAGGGGCGAGGTGTACGTCATGTGTTGCTCCCGAGGGTGAGGGGCGCGGGCGGCTGGACCTCGTCCAGCTCGTCCAGTCCGCTCTTCGGCGGCGCCGGCTTGCGGCGACCGGTGCGGAACCGGTTGTCGAAGTAGTTGACGAGGTGGGTGAGCGGAACGGTGATGACCAGGTAGAACAGTCCGGCGAGCACCAGCGGCGACAGGTTGCCCGTGAGCACCGCCGCATCCTGGCCGACCCGGAACAGCTCGCGCTCGCCGACCAGCAGGCCGAGGAAGTACACGAGGCTCGAGTCCTTCACGATCGCGATGAACTGGTTCACCAGCGCCGGAAGGACGCGCCGGACGCCCTGGGGCACCACGACCAGCGCCATCGCCTTGGCGTAGCTGAGGCCGAGCGCGCGGCACGCCTCCAGCTGGCCCTTGTCGACGCTCTGGATGCCGGCCCGGAAGATCTCGCCGATGTACGCAGCCGCGATCAGCGACAGCGCGAGGATGCCGAGCGGGTACGGCGACGGTCCGAAGATCGACTGCGAGAACCGCGCGAAGCCCTGGCCGATGAGCAGGATGGTGAGGATCGCCGGCAGTCCGCGGAAGATGTCCGTGTAGACGCGGGCGGGGATGCGCAGCCAGCGGGAGGTGGAGATCCCCATGACGGCGACCACCATGCCGAGCACGACGCCGATGACGGTCGCCGCGATCGAGATGATCAGCGTGTTGACGAGTCCGACGCCCAGCAGCTGCGGGAAGACCTGCAGCATCGACGGGATGTCGAAGAAGGTGTGCGTGATGGTGGTGAGCCAGTCCATGGGGATCTCCCTGCGGTGCTGTTACTTCGACGGGGTCGGCGTCGAGGTCTGCTCCGCCTTCGGCAGGTACTGCTCGGGCATCGGCGAGCCCGGGAACCACTTCTGGTAGAGCTTCTTCCAGGTGCCGTCCTCCATCGCCGCGTGGAGCGCCTTGTTCAGCGCGTTCTTGAGGGCGGGGTTGCCCTTGGCGATGGCGAAGCCGGCGGGGGCGTCGAACGAGGGGATGTCGTCCGCGTCCTTGAGGGCGGGGTACTGCGCGACGTAGCTCTTCGCGGCCTCGTAGTCGAGGAAGTGCGCGTCCACCGAGCCGCTGTTGAGTGCCGAGACGGCCGCGTTGTTGTCCGGGAACCGGACCAGGCTCGCCTTCGGGAAGTTCTTGACGGCGTACGCCTCCTGCAGGGTGCCCTGCACGACGCCGAGGCGCTTGCCCGAGAGGTCGTCCTTGGAGTCGATGCCGCTCGTCTTCGTGGTGAGGACGGTCAGGTAGCCGGCGAGGTAGCCGTCGGAGAAGTCGACCGTCTTCTTGCGCTCGTCGGTGATGCCGATGGCGGCGACGCCGACGTCGAACTGGTGGTTCGCGACGGCGGCGAGGAGGCCGGAGAAGTCCTGGCCGGTGAAGACCGGCTTGCCGATGCCGGCGCGCTTCGCCACGTCGGTGAACAGCTCGACGTCGAAGCCGGTGAAGTTCCCGCTCGCGTCGGTGAACGTGTACGGCTTGGAGTCGCCGAGGCTCGCAACGCGGACGGTGCCCGCTTCCATGAGGCCGTAGGGGTTGTCCTTCGTCGAGGCGCCGGAGGCGCCGCCTGCGCTGCAGGCCGCGAGGACCAGGGCCGCGGAGGCCGCGGCAGCGAGCAGCGCTGCCGGCCGGAGGATGGTGCGTCGTTTCACTGCGGGTCCAATCGTGTGGGGGCGGGACGGCGAGGAAGGGGACGTGCGATCCTCGTCGATCTCCTGGTTGCTGAGACCGGTCTCTGGCGATTACGCTGAGACCGGTCTCAGTTGGTTTTCTGGGACGCTACAACACGTTTCCCGGGTTCGTCAACACCGGGAGCGCGACCAGGAAGGGTCAGCGAATGTCCCCACGCCCCGCGTCCCGCCGCGCTGCCACGGTGGCCGACATCGCCCGCGCGGCGAAGGTCTCGAAGGCGACGGCCGCCCGCGCGCTCGGCGACTACGGCCAGGTGAGCGAGGCCGTCCGGTCACGCGTGCTGGCCGCCGCGGAGGAGCTGAACTACCGCCCGAACGCGCTGGCCCGCTCGATGAACACCGGCCGCTCGAACACGATCGGCGTGGTCGTCGGCGACATCGAGAACCCGTTCTTCGCCCACGCCACGCGCGGCATCTCCGACGTCGCCAGCAAGGCCGGGTACGACGTCATCCTCACCAACTCCGACGAGGACGTGGACGCCGAGGAGGCGGCGGTCGACCTCCTTCTCGACAAGCAGGTGGATGCGCTGATCGTGGCTCCGGCGTCCTCGGCGCGGGTCGACCACCTGGCGAACGCGGGGGCCGCCGGCCGTCCGCTGGTGCTGCTCGACCGGCGCGACCAGGACGGACGCTACGACTCCGTCACCGTCGACAACCGCACCGCGGCCGCTCGCGCGACGGCGGAACTGCTCACCGAGGGCCACCGCCGGATCGCGTTCATCTCGACCCACGATCACCCGACAGGGGTCTACGCCCCCGGCGACACCATCACGATGTCGAGCGTCGCGGACCGCGTCGCCGGCGTCATGGAGGCGCTCACCGACGCGGGCATCCCGTCACCGGAGCGCGACATCCGGCTCGACGCCCGCCGCCGTGGCGTGGATGCCGTCGCGCGGGAGCTGCTCACCGGCCCCGACCCGGCGACCGCCGTGATCGCGTCGGACAGCCTCATCGCGATGACCGTGTTCCAGACCATCCGCACGCTCGGGCTCCGCATCCCGGACGACGTATCGCTCATCGCGTTCGACAACCCCGAGTGGACCGGCATCACGACGCCGCCCCTCACCGTCGTCGAGCAGCCCATCTACGAACTGGGCGCCGCCGCCGCACGCCTCGCGCTGCAGCGCATGAGCGGGGAGCGGGTCGACGACCAGGCCGTCGTCTTCGACGCGGGCCTCGTCCGCCGCGCGTCCGTCGCTCCCCCGCCGGTCGCCGCGAGCACCGCCTCCCCCTGACTCGTGCCGATTCGTGCCGAATGTGCTGGTCCCGGTTCAGCCCCGCGGTCGCCACCCCCCACTCCGATTCGTCACGAATGGGCGCGATTCGTCACGAGTCGCCGCGATTCGTCACGAGTCGCCGCGAGCGCGGAGGTCAGCGGCCGGTCTCGCGGGCGGATGCCGCCGCGCGGAGGTCGCTGAGCGCGCGGTCGGTCTCGCGCGAGACCGATCCCCCGCGGGCGAGGATCGCGGCCGGCAGCCAATCGCTGAGGCGGAAGCGCCGCCGCTCGACAGCCCGGCCGCCGCTCGCACCGCTCGTCCGCGCCGGGCGTGCCACCCAGCCGTGATCGATTCCCTGTGTCCATGTCGTGTTTGCCATGTCCTCCACGTTACGAACGTAAATATCCGGTCACGAGATGGCTTCAGGTCTATCTTCGTAAAGATCCGGCCACTACACTGAGGGCATGATCCGATCCGTCGCGGTCCCCCTCATCGACGACTTCGCCATGTTCGAGTTCGGCGTCGTCTGCGAGGTCTTCGGCCTCGACCGCAGCTACGCGGGGCTGGAGCCGTTCGACTTCCGCGTCTGCGCCGTCGACCCGTCGAAGCCGATCGTCAACCCGACCGGCGTCACCCTGACCGCGCCCTACGGACTCGAAGCGATGGAGGACGCCGACCTGATCGCCGTCCCCGCCGCGACCGTCCGCGACGAGTACCCGCCGGAGTTCCTGGAGGCGCTCCGACGCGCCTACGACCGCGGCGCCATCCTGCTCAGCGTCTGCTCCGGCGCGTTCGCCCTCGGCGCCGCCGGCCTGCTCGACGGGCGCGACGTCACCACGCATTGGCGCTACGCCGAGGCTCTACAGCGCCGCTTCCCCGCGGCCCGGGTGGATCCGGACGTCCTCTTCGTCGACGACGGCCGCATCATCACGAGCGCAGGCACCTCCGCCGGCATCGACGCCAGCCTCCACCTCGTCCGCCGCGAGCTCGGCAGCGCGGTCGCGAACACGATCGCACGCAACATGGTCGTCCCTCCGCAGCGCGACGGCGGCCAGCGCCAGTACATCGACAAGCCGGTCAGCGACTGCGAGGACGACACCTTCAGCGAACTGCTCGACGACCTCACCGGTCGCCTCGACGAGACGCACACCGTCGGCAGCCTCGCCGAGCGCGTGCACATGTCGACCCGCAGCTTCTCGCGCCGGTTCGTCGCCGAGACCGGCGTGCCACCCATGCAGTGGCTCACGACCCAGCGCATCCTGCACGCCCGCCTGCTGCTCGAGACCACGGATCTTCCGATCGACGAGGTGGCCCGGCAGTGCGGCTTCGGCAGCGCCACCCTCCTGCGGCACCACTTCGACGCGGAGGTCGGCGTCCCGCCGACGCGCTACCGCGCCGCTTTCGCGCGGGTCTGACGCCGCGGCATCAGGTCGTCACCGCGGTAGTGGCGCAGCAGCCGCCAGTTGCGCACCGCCAGATCGGCGCAGAGGGCGACGGTGACGAGCCCGCACATCACCACACCCCAGGCACGAGGATTCTCTCCCTGGGTCGGGATGGCGACCGCCAGCGCCACGGTCGCGATCAGGGCGAGCGCCGCGAGCACGCCGCCCGCCCCGGCGAGCCGCCGGGCCCGAGCGCGCTCCGATCGGTCTCCCATGCAGCGGAAACTACTCCGCGGACGCGGTGTACGAAAGATGAACGTGTGCTGAACCGGAGATGAAGCCGCCGGCGCCCTAGACGACGACGTCCCCGCGTGGTCGGACCACGCGGGGACGTCGGGATGAAGCGTCAGTCAGTTCTTGAAGGCGTCCTTGACCTTCTCACCGGCCTGCTTGAGGTCGGCTTTTGCCTGGTCGCCCTTGCCCTCGGCTTCGAGGCGCTCGTCGCCGGTCGCCTTGCCGGTGGCCTCCTTGGCGCTGCCGCCCAGCTTCTCGCCGGCGTTCTCGATCTTGTCGTCGAGTCCCATGACGTCCCCTTTCGTGGTCCGATTCGCCACAGACGTTCCCACCGTCCGGGGAGCGGGTCTACCCCCGATCAGCGAGGTCTCACCGGGCACTCAGCCAGACGCGTCCCGCCGGTCCAACGCGTCGAGCGCATCCGACATGCGCCCCAGGAAGCCCGTCACGACATCCGCCTCCCGCGCGTCGAGCTCGGAGGCGGCGGCCAGCATCCGGCGGTGCATCGCGTCCAGCGTGTGCCGGACCTCCTCATCCGCGCCGGGCGTCGCCACGATCACGAGGGAGCGGCGGTCGCGTGGATGCGGCCGGCGGCTCACCCAGCCGGCGATGGTGAGGCGGTCGAGCATCGCAGTGACCGAGGACGACTTCAGCTTCAGCAAGGCGCCCAGCTCGGCCGGCGTGGCCGGGTCGTCCTCGTTCTGGCGCTTCAGCAGGAAGCGCAGCGCGCGCAGGTCGTTCTCGCCCATCCGCATCGACTCGCGGGTACGGCGGCGCATGGCCTGTTCGGCCGCGCGGTACTCGCGCAGCGCGTTCAGGACCTCCACGGTGTGGGAGTCGGCACGGTCGTACCAGTAGCCCCCGGCGTTCTGATCGTCGATGGGGCGATTTTACGCGGTGCCGCCGACGCGCGGACGCCCGAGGTTCGGACCGTGCACGTTGCGGCCCGCGTCGATCCCGTCGACGGCGTCGCGCATCCGGCGGAGGAAGTCGACGACGATGCGCGCATCCTCCGGGGTCAGCGAGGCGGCGACCGTGACGAGCTCATCGCGCATGTCGCCGAGGATGGCGCGCTGGAGCTCGTCCTGCGGGACGACCGGTACGACGATCAGGGCGCGCCGGTCGAACGGGCTGGCCTCGCGCCGGATGTGCCCGGCTCGCTCGAGGCGGTCGAGCAGCGCGGTGACGGAGGAGCTCTGGATCCCCAGGTACTCGGCGAGCTCCTTCGGCCCGACCGTGCGGCCCTCCTCAGCCGCCCGCAGCAGGTAGCGCATCGCGGACACGTCGTTCTCGCTCATCCGGAGCACGCCTTCCGAGCGGCGGCGCATGGCGGATTCGGCGGCACCGAAGGCGCGCATGGCCTCCAGCACCGCGAGGCCGCGCGAGCGATCCTCCGGCTCGTCCTGGTACCAGTAGTGGCGCGCCGATTCCTGCGTATCGGACGTCATGGCTTAACGATAGGGCACCGAGTAAAGAGGCTGTCTAGCTTCTGGCCGCACTCAGAACCGGCTCGGACATGACGAGCAGTCCGTTGGGCCGGTGGGTGCCGTCCATGAGGGCGTCCAGCCACTCGCGATTGAGGGGCGCGATGGTCGACTCGTCGTAGCGGAACCGGATCGGCAGGCCGTTGTCGACCCAGATCGCCTCGCGTCCGCCTTCGCCGTCCGGGATCCAGCTGAGCGTGAACGACTCCCGGCGGCGGAGCTTCGTGGTGATCACGACCTGCAGATGCGACAGCAGTCGATCGCCGAACAGGTAGTCCGTTCCGCCGTAGTTGAGCACGCCCATCCCCGCCGCTTCCTTTCTGGTACGCCCTGTTCTACGGACGTACGTGTAGTTAGTCTAATCATATTGCTTGCTTGTCTAGCAATCTCCCCGGGCAAGGATTTCAAGGCCTGCTCGCGGAGGCCGCGCTCCCGGAGAATGAACGACGTGAGCACCTACCGCCTTCAGATCTCCCCCGACTTCACTCTCCGCGACGCCGCGCAGGTGCTCGACCACATCCAGCGTCTCGGCGCCGACTGGGTCTACCTCTCCCCGCTGCTCGAAGCCGAGCCCGGCTCGATGCACGGCTACGACGTCGTCGACCACAGCCGGGTGGATGCGTCCCGCGGCGGCCCCGAGGCGCTGCAGGAGTTCTCCGACGCAGCGCACGCGCGGGGTCTGAAGGTGCTCGTGGACATCGTCCCGAACCACATGGGCGTCGCCACCCCCGCGGTGAACGCCTGGTGGTGGGACCTGCTCACCCACGGGCAGAAGTCCCGCTACGCTCCGTACTTCGACATCGACTGGGAGTTCGGCCGCGGCAAGCTGCGGCTGCCCGTGCTGGGCGACGGCCCGGACGAGCTGGATGCGCTGCGCGTCGAAGACGGCGAGCTCCGGTACTACGACCACCGGTTCCCGATCGCTCCCGGCACCGGCGAGGGCACCCCGCGCGAGGTGCACGACCGCCAGAGCTACGAGCTGATGTCGTGGCGCCGGGCGGACGCCGAGATGAACTACCGCCGCTTCTTCGCCGTGACCACGCTGGCCGGCCTCCGCGTGGAGGACCAGCAGGTCTTCGACGACACCCACCGCGAGATCGGCCGCTGGCTGCACGAGGGACTCGTGGACGGCCTCCGCGTCGACCACCCGGACGGCCTGCGCGATCCCGGCCAGTACCTCGAACGGCTGCGCGCCCTGGCGGGCGACGCCCCGATCTGGGTCGAGAAGATCATCGAGGGAGACGAGCGGATGCCCGACTGGCCCGTCCAGGGCACCACCGGCTACGACGCGCTCGGCGTGATCGACCGGGTCTTCGTCGACCCCGCCGGGGAGGGACCGCTGACCGCCCTGGCCGGCGAGCTGGACGATCGCGAGGAGAACCAGGACTGGACCGAACTGGTCCACCGCCGCAAGCGCGCCGTGGCCGACAGCATCCTGCGCTCCGAGGTGCTGCGGGTCGTGCGCGAGCTGGGCGAGGGGACAGACGAGGAGACCGCGGACGCTGTCGCAGAGCTGGCCGCCTGGTTCCCGGTGTACCGCAGCTACCTGCCGTTCGGCGCCGAGTACCTGGAGGATGCGCGCCTGGCCGCCGCCGAGTCCCGGCCCGACCTCGCGCCCGTCATCGCCCGCATCGCCGACCGCCTCGGCGAGCGCTTCGAGCAGACCACCGGCGCGATCATGGCGAAGGGCGTCGAGGACAACGCCTTCTACCGGTTCACCCGGCTGACGTCGCTGACCGAGGTCGGCGGCGACCCGTCCGAGTTCGCGCTGTCGCCGGAGGAGTTCCACCGGCGGCAGGAGGACCGGCAGCACCGGCTCCCGGATTCCATGACGGTCCTCTCGACCCACGACACGAAGCGCGGCGAGGACACACGCGCCCGGATCGCCGTGCTCGCGGAGCTGCCCGGACGGTTCGAGCGGTTCCTGCGCACGGTGCGCGAGCGGGTCGGCTTCGGCGACGGGTCGCTGGAGAGCCTGCTCTGGCAGGCGGTCGTCGGCGCCTGGCCCGCCTCGCGCGAGCGGTTGCAGGACTACGCGCTGAAGGCGGCGCGCGAGGCCGGCGCCTCCACCTCCTGGACCGACCCGGACGAGGAGTTCGAGGCCAGCATGAGCGCGGCGATCGACGCCGCCTTCGACGACGAGCGGGTGCACGCCGAAGCGGAGGCGCTGGCGGCGGTGCTCGACGTGCCCGGTGCGAGCAACGGCCTCGGCGCCAAACTGCTCCAGCTTCTGAGCCCCGGCCGGCCGGACGTCTACCAGGGCTCCGAGCGCTGGGAGCGGTCGCTGGTCGATCCCGACAACCGCCGCCCCGTCGAGTTCGACGTCTCCGCTGGCCTGCTCGCGCACATCGACGAGGGATGGCAGCCCGAGATCGACTCCTCGGGCGCGGCCAAGGTGCTGGTCACCTCCCGGGCGCTCCGCCTGCTGCGCGACCGGCCGGAGCTGTTCACCGGCTACCGCCCGGTCTACGCGGAGGGCTCGCGGGCCGGCCACCTCGTCGGCTTCGACCGAGGCGGCGCCATCGCCCTCGCCACGCGCCTGCCCGTCGGACTCTCCGCCACCGGCGGCTGGGCCGACACCACGGTCGACCTCGGTGACGAGGCTGTGCGAGACGAACTCACCGGCCGTGAGTTCCGCGGGCGCGTGCCGCTCGCCACCGTCTTCGAACGCTACCCCGTCGCCCTTCTGGCGGTGACTCGATGAGTGCGTACGGCGACCACCGCTTCCCGGTCTGGGCGCCCAGCGCACGGACCGTGGATGTCGTGATCGACGGTGTCGGGACGTTCCCGCTGACCTCGCTGCCGACGACCCCGGACGCCCCGGCCGGCGGCTGGTGGGAGCTGGCCGAGTCCCCCGGCCTCCCGGACGGGCCTGTCGATTACGGGTTCGTCGTCGACGGCGACGGACCGTTCCCGGACCCCCGCTCGCTGCGCCAGCCGCGCGGCGTCCACGAGCTGAGCCGCGAGTTCGACCCGCGCGCGCATGCCTGGGAGGACGGCGCCTGGGAGGGTCGCGACCTCACCGGCGCGGTCGTCTACGAGCTCCACATCGGAACCTTCACGCCCGAGGGGACCCTCGACTCCGCGCTCGACCGGCTCGACCACCTGGTCGACCTGGGCGTCGACGCAATCGAACTGCTGCCCGTGAACGCCTTCAACGGCACGCACAACTGGGGCTACGACGGGGTGCTCTGGTACGCCGTGCACGAGCAGTACGGCGGCCCCGCGGCCTACCAGCGGTTCGTCGAGGCCTGCCACCGGCGCGGCCTCGCCGTGATCCAGGACGTCGTCTACAACCACCTCGGACCGAGCGGCAACTACCTCCCGAAGTTCGGCCCCTACCTGGGGCAGGGCGCCAGCACCTGGGGCGTCAACATCAACCTCGACGGGCCGCTGTCGGACGAGGTGCGCCGCTACATCCTCGACAACGCCGAGTACTGGCTGCGCGAGATGCACGTCGACGGCCTGCGGCTGGATGCGGTGCACGCCCTCCAGGACCACACCGCGACGCACCTCCTGGAGGAGCTCGCCATGCTGGCCGACGAGCTCGCCGGCGAGACGGGCCGACCGCGCACGCTGATCGCGGAGAGCGACCTCAACGATCCGAAGCTGATCCGCCGCCGCTCCCACCACGGCTTCGGCCTGCACGCGCAGTGGGACGACGACGTGCACCACAGCATCCACGCGAACCTGACCGGCGAGGCCACCGGCTACTACGCCGACTTCGCCGGCCCGGGCGCGCTGGTGAAGGTGTTCGAGCGCGGCTTCTTCCACGACGGAACGTGGTCGAGCTTCCGCGAACGCCACCACGGGCGCCCCCTGGACGCGGACATCCCGTTCACGCGCCTGGTCGCCTTCAGCCAGGACCACGACCAGATCGGCAACCGCGCCGCGGGCGACCGCCTGACCGCGACGCTGGATCCCGGCCGTCTGGCCGTCGCCGCCGCGCTGACCCTGCTCGGCCCGTTCACCCCGATGCTGTTCATGGGCGAGGAATGGGCGGCCACGACCCCCTGGCAGTTCTTCACCTCGCACCCCGAACCGGAGCTCGGGAAGGCGACGGCGGAAGGACGCATCGCGGAGTTCGCGAAGATGGGATGGGACCCGGACATCGTGCCCGATCCACAGGACCCACAGACGTTCGAGCGCTCGAAGCTCGACTGGTCGGAGGTCTCGCGGCCCGAGAACACGCGGATGCTCGACTGGTACCGCACGCTGACGGCGCTGCGCCGCGACA
>Ga0209455_1001298_pt1 | contig 11641 bp, 11 predicted proteins | sample AraplaCol_mCL_r2_FD_184275 | JGI IMG/M metagenome (GOLD analysis project Ga0209455, IMG submission 184275) | Arabidopsis root microbial communities from North Carolina, USA - plate scrape CL_Col_mCL_r2 (SPAdes) (version 2) | ecosystem: Host-associated > Plants > Roots > Endosphere | place: USA...
TGAAACGCAGGGATCTGTTTCAGGAGTCCTGGCCCACCGTCTCGAACGTCTCGGCGACCCAGTCGGCGATGATGCCGGCGACGTACGGCATGTTGTCGATCGAGATGTGCTCGGTGCCGCCCTCGGGGTCGTCGAAGATCCGCAGCTCCCGCTTGGGGCTGTTCACCGCTTGGTCGAACGTCTCATGCGCGTACCGCACCGGGATCTGCCGGTCGCCGGCGCCGTGGGTGATCAGCAGCGGCACAGTGATCTGCTCGGCGACGCCGTTCAGGTGCATCCCCGCGGTCTTCTCGATGAAGGCGTCCATCGAGTCCACGCCCCACACCCAGAACACGTGGTCCCAATAGTGCGGCACCGGGTTCTCGCCCTCGCGGTTGCGGCGCGCCTCCTGCACCGCGGCCCAGTTGTGGTTCGCGCCCCACGCGACGGCGAGCTTCAGCCGCTTCTCGAAGGCGGCGGCGCGCGGCGCGTAGTAGCCGCCGAGCGACCAGCCGACGATGCCCAGCCGGTCGACGTCGGCGTTCAGCTCTGACGCGTTCGCCTCGATCCAGTCGACGATCGCCGCCGCCCAGACCTCGGTGTCGTAGCGCGCGGTGAGTCCGCGCAGCCGCAGCGCCTCGCCGGAGCCGGGCGTGTCGATCATGAGGGTGGAGATGCCGCGTTCGGCGAGCATCTTCGGGAACCCTGAGTAGTACATCATCTCCTTGGTCGAGTCGAGACCGTTCCACTGGATGACGACGGGATGCGGACCGTCACCCGGCGCGCGGTAGAAGTAGCCGGGCAGCGAGGACCCCTCGTACGGCACCTCGACGCGGGTGAGCGGGATGCGGCTCAGCTCGACGTGCTTCAGCAGCAGGTCGATGGACTTCTGATAGGCGGCGTTCCGTCCCTCCCACCGCGGCGACTGCAGGCGCTCGGCCTGGGACGTGTAGAGGGACGCGCGGTAGTAGGTCTCGCCCGCGCCGATCCGCCGCCCGGCGGCCTCGTCGGCGGCGGCCTTCGCGACCAGCCGGTCGGCGACCGCGGCCCACGCGGCGTACAGCTCGGCGGTGCCGGCGTCGTCCCCGTTCTGCGAGGCCAGCAGCACCGGCTTGCACGCGCGGTCGACCTCGTCGATGTATCCGCCGTTGTTGAGCGTCGCGACGACCGCGAGGCTCCACACATAGTTGGTCGGGAAGTACATGAACACGAGGGGACTCCTTCTTGCCTGTGGTCAGCGGGCGCCGGCGGCGATGCGGTCGGCGAGGTGCTTGGCGCCGGCCGACGAGGCGAAGCCCCCGTCGACGGGGATGTCGGCGCCGGAGATGTAGGCCGCCGCGTCCGAGAGGAGGAAGGCGACCAGGCCCGCCACGTCGGCGGGCTCGCCGAGCCGTTCGAGCGGGGTGAGGTCGAGCTGCGCCTCGCGCATGGCGCCGGGCGCGTTCGCGGTCATGCCGGTCTCGATGAAGCCGGGGTGGATGGTGTTGACGCGGATGCCGCGCGGGCCGTACTCGGTGGCGGCGACGCGCGAGAGGCCGCGCAGGCCCCACTTGGATGCGGTGTAGGCGGCCGTGTAGTGCCCGGTCAGGCCCGCCACCGAACCGACGTTCACGATCGACGAGCCCGCGGACATCAGCGGTGCGAGGGCGCGCATCCCGAGCATGGGCCCGGTCAGGTTCACGGCCAGCACGCGGTCCCAGTCGTCGCGGGCGGTGTCGGCGATGCCCGCGCGGTGCGTGACGCCCGCATTGTTGACGAGGCCGCGGAGCGGAACGCCGGCCAGCTCGGCTTCGATCGTCGCGGCGAGCGCCGCCCACCCGTCCTCATCCGTCACATCCAGCGTCCACACGTCGATGCCCGACGGGAGGCCGCCCTCCGCCTCGACCACGTCGGTGGCGATCACGCGCGCACCTGCCGCGGCGAGCAGCAGGGCCTCGGCGAGCCCCTGGCCTCGCGCGGCCCCCGTGACGACGACGGTCGAGCCGGCGAGACCGCCGGTGAGTTCCGGGCCGGAGGTCATGGCGCGACCTGGTCCGCCTGCGCCCGCTCGCGCCGGCGGGAGCGGTGCCGCGCGGGCGGGAGGTCGGGCGCCGCGACCGCCGTGCCGACCGGGCCGATCAGCTCGCCGATGCCCTCGACGACCATGCGCACCGTGTCGCCCTCGACCAGCGGGCGCGGGGTGAGCTCCCCGCGGCGCCCCCACAGCTCGGCGAGGCAGCCGCCGTTGCCGGTCGTCCCCGACCCGAGCACGTCGCCGGGGACGACGCGGGAGTTGCGGGAGGCGTACGCGACGAGCTCGGGGAACGGCCAGCCCATGTTGGAGACCAGGTCGTGCCCGACGAGCTCGTCGTTCACGAAGACCTCGGCGCGGATCGCGAGGAAGCCGTCGGCGTCGAGGAACGGCTCGAACTCGTCGGCGGTGACAATCCACGGGCCGAGGCTCATCCCGAAGTCCTTGCCCTTCGCCGGTCCCAAGCGCACTTTCATCTCCCGCGACTGCAGGTCGCGTGCGGACCAGTCGTTCATGATCGTGTAGCCGAAGATCGCCGCGCTGGCCTCGTCCGGAGTGAGGTTCGCCTCCCGCGAGCCGGGAGTGCCGCCGACGACGGCCGCCAACTCCAGCTCGAAGTCGAGCCGTTGCGTGACCGGAGGCCGCACGGGCTCGCCGGGGCCGAGGACCGTGTGCGGGTTGGTGAAGTAGAAGGTGGGCGCCTGGTACCACTCGGGCACCACCTCGCTCTTGCCGTCGACGGAGGCGCTGACGCCTTCGACGTGCTCCTCGAACGCCACGAAGTCCCGGATGGATGCGGGCACCAGTGGCGCGAGCAGACGCACGTCCAGCAGGGGGCGGCCGACGGCGTCCGCGACCTGGGCGTGCAGGCGCCGGGCCTCGGCGAGACCGCGCGCCAGCACGTCGGAGACGGTCAGGCCGTCCGGGAACGGCACGACCGCGTCGCCGACGACGAAGCCCTCGCCGACAGCCCCGGTCGTGTCGCTCCAGCGCGCGATCCTCATGCCGGCTCCGCCATCCGGTGCGCGATCCCGAACATCAGCCCGGGCGCGTCCGCGTCCGGGTCGTGGTCGATCTGCCACTGGCCGAGCTGCACCGACGCCTCGACGACCGCCTGGGCGCGAGGCACCCGACGGGCGTGGAACGCATCCCACAGCGCGTCGTCGAGCGCGTCGGCCGAGACCAGCAGCTCGGTCAGCACGACGGCGTCCTCGAGCGCCTGAGCGGCGCCCTGCGCGATCGTGGGCGGACAGCTGTGCGCCGCGTCGCCGATGACCACGGCGCGGCCGCGATTCCAGGGAGCGGGGACGATGTGGTGCGTGAACCAGGTGTAGTTGACGTGCGCCCCGCGCTCCAGGTCGGCGCGGATGTCGTTCCACGGGCCGCCGTACGCCGCTGACTCCTCGATCATGATCGCCGTAGCCTGCTCGTCCGTCAGGCCCTGGCGGTCCTGCGCCGCCTCCACGAGGAAGGCGTACATCGTGTCCTCGCCGGTGGGGGTGTAGCCGGCGATGTAGACCGGGCCGCCGTAGTAGAGCTCGCTGCGCTCCACCGACGCGGGCCGCGAGACGAAGGCGCGCCAGATCCCCATGCCGGTCCGCTGCGGCTCGGTCTCGATGCCGATCAGCCGCCGCACGCCCGAGTTGAGCCCGTCGGCGCCGATGAGCAGGTCGTAGGTGCCGGCCGGACGTCCGCCCACCTCGACGGCGACCCCGTCGGGTCCCTCGGAGACCGCGGTCACGGGGGCGCCGAAGGTGACGGTCGCGCCCGCGGCCTCGGCGTGACGGAGCAGGATGCGCGCGAGATCCGGCCGGTACATCCCGCCGGTCGCCGGGAAGTCGGGGCCGCCCGTCTTCACATCCGGCAGCTCGGCGACGACCGGCGCATCCGGACCCGGCGCGCGGAGGGTGAGCCCCTCGAAGAAGTAGCCCGCGGACTGCACGTCTTCCCAGACGCCCAGCGCGTCGAACGCCCGCAGGGCGTTGCCCTGGAGGGTGATGCCCGAGCCCAGCGCGCTGAGCTCCGGCTTCGCATCGAACACGTCGACGTCGACGCCCGCCTTGGCGAGTTGGATGGCGGCGGCCAGACCGGCGACGCCGGCTCCGGCGATGGCGACCTTGGTGACAGCGGTCACGTCAAGAACCTCTCTGTTCTCTCTTCAGCGGCCCCGCGTGGGGCGACTACAGCACTGCGATGGGGTTGACCGGCGATCCGACCGCTCCCGTGATCGGCAGCGGCGGCGCCGAGAGGAGGAAATCGTATCTCCCGAGCCGCGCGCACTCGGACGCGAGCTCCTCCAGGTCCCACATCTCGCCGATCGTGAGCCCGATGTTCGGGATGACGACCTGGTGCAGCGGCTGGAAGGCGGGCACGTCGAACTCGTTCGGTCGCACCTCGAACCCCCAGGTGTCCGTCGCGATCGCGGCGATCTCGGAGTCGTGGAGCCAGCCCGCCGTAGTCAGCGAGAGCCCCGGCGCCGGCCCTCCCGCGTACTCGCCCCAGCCGTCCCGCCGCACGCGGGCGAGTTGGCCGGTGCGCACCAGGACGATGTCTCCGGTGCGCACCGTGCTCGTCGCACCCTGAGCCTCGGCGCAGGAGCGGAGGTCGGCCGCCGTGATGGCGTAGCCGTCCTCCAGCTCACCGGACTCGGGGCGCAGGTGCCGTCCGACGTCGAGCAGCACGCCGCGCGAGACGATCGCGGCGGCCGCGTTCTCGATGCCGGTCACCAGGTCGCCGTCGCTGGTCACGACGTCGCCCGCGCGGCGGCCGTTCCAGGCGAAGCCGTGGTCGAAGATGTGGCCGAGGCCGTCCCACTGGGTGGAGCATTGCAGCGGCATGGCGATGACGTCGTCGGCGCCGCCCAGTCCGTGCGGGAAGCCCTGGCTGCCGCGCTCGGCGTCGGTCCCGGTGTCGAGCATCGTGTGCACCGGGTTGGTGCGGCGGCGCCATCCCTTCTGCGGGCCGTTCATGTCGAACGACTGCGAGAGCGACACCGCGATGCCCTCGCGGACCAGCCCGGCAGCGCGTGCCCGTACGTCGGCGCCGATGAAGTTGAGCGTGCCCAGCACGTCGTCCTCACCCCAGCGGCCCCAGTTGCGGTAGGCGTCGGCGCGCGCGGCGATCTCGGCCTCCGGGTCGTTGCGGTCCAGGTCGGCAGGGCTCGCGCTCGGCGCTGCCACGGCGGTCAGCCCCGGCCCTGGACGGCGTACGGGTTGAGCAGCGCGTCCTTGATCTCGTCCGGGACGCCCTCCTCCGTCGCGCTCGGGCCGTCGGCCGCGGGGAACGACTCCGTCATCGACATCGGCATGGCGCCGTTGCGGTAGAAGTTGTTCGAGCCGAGCGACGGCTTCCAGGTGTTCGGCTGCCAGTCCGGCACGTAGTTGCGGTAGCCGCCGGTGTTGAGCTCGATCCGCAGCGTCGACGGCTCGCGGTAGTAGAGGAACGTCTGCTCGCCGATCCCGTGGATGGAGGGGCCGTACTCGATCGGCACCCCGTTCTCCATCAGGGTGTCGGCCGCGATCAGCAGCTCCTCGTAGGTGTCGACCCAGAACGCGTAGTGGTTGACGCGGCCGGCCCGGGTGGATCCGTCGAGCACGACTCCGAGGTCGTGCGACTTCTCGTTCGTGGTCAGCACCGAGAAGATCGAGACCGGCGCTTCGTCGAGCACCGTGCGGGCCATGATGCGGAAGCCGAGCACGTCGTTGTACCAGGCCGCGAAGGCGTCGACGTCGCTGGTCGCGATCGTGACGTGGTCGAGCTGACGCGGAGCGCCCGCGACCTTGCTGCGCTTCTCCGGGCGGTCCGGGTAGATCGACGCGACGTGGCCGGGTGCCTGGTGGCGCGTCACGTCCCAGTGCAGGGTCATCGAGTGACCCCACGGACCCGTGAACCGGAATGCGCGGCCGATGGTGTGCACGTCATCCAGCCACTCGCCCTCGATGCCGGCGGCCTGGACGCGCGAAGCCGCCTCCTCCAGAGCCTCGGCGCTCGAAGTGCGCCAGGCCATCGTCACGAGCGTCGGCTCGGGGCCGGGCGAGACGACGACCGAGTAGGCGTAGTAGTCGCCCCAGCAGCGGAGGTAGACGGAGCCGTCGATGCGATCGACGACGGTCAGCCCGACCTGTTCCTCGTAGAACTTCACGGACGCCTCGACATCGGGGGACGTGATCTCCACATACGACAGGTGGGAGAGAAGCTTGATCATCCTTGATCCTTTCCAGACGGGCGGAGGTGGGTGCCCGGTATCAACTCTCGGGGGCGCGCTTTCATCGGGGAACCGCATATCGGCTATGCGGGGGATCAATGAGAGTGATTTCCAAGGTGCGTATCGGTCAAACTTCAGTCGCAGTACGACTCAAGAAGGGGGCGCGCGCGACGAAAGCACCCGCTCTTGTGTCAGAATCGAGCATGGCCAGGGAATCCGCACTCCGATTCGGCGCGCAGACGGACGAGGTGATGAGCCTGCTCCGCGTGGTCAATCTCGTGCGCACAGGGGAGGCCGACACGCGCCCCGAGATCGGGCGCCTCACGGGCCTCGGCCGCGGCGTCGTGACGCAGCGCGTCGATGCGGCGATCGAGATGGGATTCCTCGAGGACGGCGAATACGGACCGTCGTCGGGAGGTCGCGCGCCGCGGACACTGCGCTTCCGCGCCGATCAGGGCCACATCGTCGTCTGCGCGCTCGGCGCCCTCCACATCCGCGTCGGGCTCTCCGACCTCGCGGGGAACGTGTCGGCCGAGGCCCATCGTCCTTGGGACATCGGCCGCGGTCCGACGGAGACCATCGAGACGGCCCTCGGGATGCTCGACGAGCTCCTGGCGCAGAGCGAGAGCCGTCCCGTGTGGGCGGTCGCGGTCGGCGTCCCCGGTCCCGTCGACTTCGAGACCGGTTCCCCCGTGGCGCCGCCCATCATGCCGGGCTGGAACGGCTTCGACGTACGGGGCCGATTCGAGCAGCGCTTCGACGCACCGGTCTGGGTCGACAACGACGTCAACCTCCTCGCGCTCACCGAGCGCAGCCACCGCCACGACGACAACGTCGACCTCATCTACTGCAAGGTGGGCAGCGGGATCGGCGCCGGACTTGTCTCGCACGGCCGCATCCACAGGGGTGCGAACGGCGCGGCCGGTGACATCGGCCACGTCCGAGTGCAGGACTCGACCGCTCAGTGCCGGTGCGGCAAGATCGGTTGCCTCGAAGCGGAGGCCTCCGGCTGGGCGATCGCACGCGACGCGGAGCAGGCGATCGCCGACGGCGCGGGCGGCATCCTCGCCGGCCTGGCCGAGCGGGGCGAGCCGATCACTCCGGCGAACATCGCGCTCGCGGCGATGGACGGCGACGCCCTGGCGATCTCGCTGGTCCAGCGGTCCGCACGGCTCATCGGCGAGTCCATTGCGGCTCTCGTCAACATGTTCAACCCGAGCGTGATCGTGGTCGGCGGTGCCGTGTCCTCGGCGGGCGAGATCTTCCTGGCCGAGGTCCGGCAGCGTGTTTACGAGCTCTCGCTCCCGCTGGCGACGCGGGATCTGTCGATCGTGCGCTCCATCGGCGACGAGAAGGAGCCGCTGCGCGGAGGCGCCCAGCTCGCCATCGAGGAGCTGTTCGACGTGACCTTCCCCCGCTGGTTCGCCGACGGCCGCCCGACGGTCGATGGCGTCAAGGCGGCTGCCTGAGAATGGCCCTGCCGATCCTGCGGGACGACGCGCTGACGGCCGACGCCGCCGGCTTCGTCCTGCGGGTGAGCCTGCCGTGGATCCGGTCGCTGCCGCTCTCCAGCGTCTCCGACGTCCGCGTCCGCATCGACGGCGACGAGTGCACGGTCGAGGTACCGGACGGCGACGGCTGGTGGTTTCTCCAGGACCGCATCGCGCTTCGCGGATCCCGACCGTTGCGGGTCGGCTCGCACCACGTCGTCGTGTCGTTCCGGCTCCTCATCCCGTACCTCCCGGGAGGCCCGGACGCGCCGCTCGTACTCGACTTCCGCGACGAGCGGCAGGTGGAGGCGACCGGCGGCGCGCCGTGGACGCTCGCCGCCAGCGCGTTCAACTGGACGCCCGAGGTGCTCCGCGCCGAACGGCCCGCCACCGACATCGCGGTCGGGATCGTCGCCACTGGAATCGCACCCGTCGTCGAGCTGGAGCCGGGCCAGCTGTGGCGCTCGTACCCCGGGACCTCGAGCGTGGAGGCGGTCGATCTGCGCGAGCGGATCGCGGCCGCGGGCGGCCGGGTCGGCATCGTCGGCGCCAGCCTCGACGATTGGCTGAGTCCCACCCGCCGGCGCGATGACGACGAGCGCTACGACTTCCTCCTCCCCCAGTTTCGGACCGCCCAGGACCTCGGCGCCGAGGGGGTGCGCCTGCCGATCGGCCAGGCGGGACCGGCGCTGCTGCGCCGCCTGCAGCCGGTGCTGCACGAGCTCGGGCTGACCCTGTACGAAGAGGTGCAGGGGCAGCAGACCCCGGATGCGCCGCACGTCGCCCACGCGCTCGATGACATCGTGGCGCTGGACGACGCGCGCATCCGGCTGCTGGTCGACACCAGCATGTTCATGCCCGCGCTGCCGGTCACCTACCTCGCCGCGCTCGCGCCGAGCATCCCCCGCCCGTTGCTGGAGCGACTGACGGTCGCGTGGCTGGAGCCGGAGACGCTGGACGCGGTCGCGTCGCACCTGCGCTCGGGCGCGGTGCCGCCGACCTCCATGGCGCTGTACATGGACCTGCTCGTCCGGTTCGGACGCTCCCCGGTGGGGGTCGTCCGCGAGATCCTGCCGCTGGTCGGCGGCTTCCACCTCAAGTTCTGGGACCTCGACGACGCCGACGGCCGCGTCTCCCAGCCGCTGCGCGACCTCGGCGCACTGCTGCGCGACGCGGCTCCCGCCTTCGACGGCATCCTGTGCAGCGAGTGGGGCGGCCACGAGTGGCTCGACGCCGACCCCGCCGAGCAGACCCGCGCGCACCTGGCGCTCGCGGGTGCCTCCCTCGGCGACCCGCAGCGCTCAATCCTGTGACTCAGAGTGCTTCCGTTCACACCCCTCTAGATTGTGCAGCGCGCCTGACACTGCGCCCTTTGCAACCGCAATTCTGGTTTCACAGGTTCACATGCTCCGGATCGATTGAGTGGACCGACCAAAGCACTCCGTCACTGTCCAGTAACCAGGCTCCGCCCTCGACTTCACGTGCAACCGCCTTGAACCAATGAACGACGATCTGCTCCCACCTGAATTCGACCGAGCATGCAGCAAGAGACGAGAGCGGCGACAACGGCGGCATGCCGACAACTCGATCAGGCGGTATCGAGAGGTCGTCGTCGGATTCGAGCGCGAATACCGTCATGATTCGTCCCTGACGGTCAGAGATCTGAGCGTAGTCGTGGCCGGCGGTCCGGCCGCCCTCCGCGACGATAAGAGCACTGAAGGTCTCGAACAGAGCCGGGTCCTCCGAAAGAATGAAGGCGCTCTTCATCGCATCTCCTTAAAGATCCCTACGAACTCGGCGGGCATACGCCCGCTAGGTACTCCTTGCCGTTCTGCTGCCTCCCAAGCACCGGCATGTCGGGCGCGTATCCGACTGTAGTGCGGCCAGTGGTCGATGCCGCGGTGGAAGTCCCCACGCCCGATGGAGCGCCGGTACGGCTTCTGAAGGAACTTCAGCCGCCTTGAGGCTGCTCGGGAACAGTGCGATCTGTCATCGCCGCGAACCATTCAGCGGTCATCGAAAAACGTTCGTCATCCCCATCTGGGCTGAGGACGCAGAGAAGTGCCCGGGCAACTCGACCATTTCTATCTTGCACATCAGTCTGGCCGGGAAACTGGTCAAGGTAGGACCACACGTGGGCTCTTTGTTCGTCCAGTGGTGAGATATTGCTCGTCTCGCCGCGCCAATACCCCTGCGCAAACGTGTATGCGGGAAGGACCTCAACCGGCAAGCGAGTCCGAGCCAGTTCGTCTAGCAACACTCTCATCAGCCCGACCCACTGCGCGACTCCATCATGGTCGGCGCGCTCCCGCGCTCTCACCGTTATCTCGTCCGCAGTCATCGGCCAACTCCAAATCTATCGAGCACTACTGCGCAGCTACTACTCTCCGCGACGACAAGAACGAATGTCTCGAACAGAGCCGGGTCCTCCGAAAGAATGAAGGCGCTCTTCATCGCATCTCGGTAACTATCGCCACGAGCTCTTCCGGCGTACACGCAATCGGTATCCCTTGCCGCGTTACCGCCTCCCAGGCGCCATTTTGCGTGTCGGGAGCGTTTCCAACTGTGGTGCGGCCCGATCCAGCGGCCGCAGCGCTTCGATTAGCGCGTCTTCCCCGTCTCGTAGATCAGCCGCCCTTGAGCTTCTTGCGCGGACAGGTAGTCCGATACAGCACGTGCGCTGCGCTCATGGGGCACATCTACAGCAAACATGCTCGACGACGACCACTCCACAAGTGCACCGAGCCCTGTCAGCTCCGCAATCACCTCGTCACGCACACCGAACATCGCCTCAGGAAAATAAACGCGGAACACGAACCGGCCCGAACGCGCGACGACCCGCTCGATCATGTAGGAGGCGTCCACTTCGACGATGTCCCCAAGCGCCAAGTCATACGCGAAGAATGGGACGCAGCAGACTTGATACCGCGTCGGCCCCACCTTCTTCGCCCACAACTGCTCGGTAGAGACGGAAGTTGACTGAGGATCGATCGACACCCCGATAACGAAGTCCGCTTGACTGCGCCAAACAGGATCCCGGTGGATTGCCTCTCTCATCGCGTTCACTCGTTTCGCCACCACTCTGGTGGCCAAGCGCCGCGATAACCCGGAGGAGGATTCACTGGAAAGTCCCTAGCGCCTTTGGATGGATTACACCAGCCGCATGTGGTTTGGGCATTTTCAAGGGTTGCATTTCCACCTCGCGACTTGGGGATGACGTGATCGATTTGGGGGCTGTCCGTCTTCATTTGGCAGTAGACGCACGTGTCAGGGTTCTCGTTGAGAGTCTGCTCCTTGATGCTACGCGGGAAGGACTTGCCCGCCGTAGGACCGCCCGCAGAGCCCGCCTTGATCTGGGGTGCCGAACCGGCCCCCGCGCTTTCCACCTTGCTGGCGATGCTTCCGAGGGTTTTCCCGCTGCTGGAGGCGGCGACCAATCCCGCCACGGAGCCGGCGGCGGCGCCGATGGCGGAGCCGAGGAGCCCTCCGGCGGCACCCCAGGTCATAGCCTGGACGGCTCCCTGCACGGACTTCAGCCCGGGCTGCAGCGCGTAGGTGGTTCCTGCTGCTGCGATCCCGCCGATCATTCCCGCGGCGAGGATCGCAGCCCCGCACGCACCGAATGTGGCAGCTGTGCACGCCGCCGCGCCGAGGACCGCGGCGGCCACCGCTATGCCGACGCCGATGCCGGCCGCGACAGCGCCAACGCTTTGCCAGGTCTTCCCGGACCAGGAGAACGGGTTCCACCAGTCCTCCTTCTTCTTCGCCGACGAACGCTTCGACGACGACTTCGTCTTCGACCCGGTCGCCGACTGCTTGGGCTTGGTCTTGCCCGCCGGCGCCGCCTTCGTCTTCGCCTTTGTCTTGGACTTCGGCGTGGACTTCTGCTTCGACGGCTTCAACCCGGACGGGTCAGACAGAGTGACCGGTGAGTTGTGGGAGTACGAATACCCGTTG
>Ga0209455_1001299_pt1 | contig 11640 bp, 7 predicted proteins | sample AraplaCol_mCL_r2_FD_184275 | JGI IMG/M metagenome (GOLD analysis project Ga0209455, IMG submission 184275) | Arabidopsis root microbial communities from North Carolina, USA - plate scrape CL_Col_mCL_r2 (SPAdes) (version 2) | ecosystem: Host-associated > Plants > Roots > Endosphere | place: USA...
GCAAGACCACCTTCGCCCGCGTGCTGATGGGCCTTACCGGGCCGGATGCCGGCGCCACCTTGGAACTCGACGGCAAGCCTTTGGCCGGGCGCGTCAAGGAGCGCACCAACGAGGCGCTGAAATCACTGCAGATCGTCTTCCAGAACCCCGATTCCGCGCTCAACCGCTCGCATACCATCCGGCGGCTGATCGACCGGTCGCTGCGCAAGCTGACCAACCTGCCAAGTGCGGCCCGGCTCGATCGGCTGATCGCCCTCACCCGCGCCGTACGCCTTGCTGATCGCTATCTCGCTGCACGGCCCCGCCAGCTTTCCGGTGGTCTCAAGCAACGTGTCGCCATTGCCCGCGCCTTCGCCGGCGATCCCCGCATCGTCGTCTGTGATGAGCCGACCTCGGCGCTCGATGTCTCGGTTCAGGCGGCGATCCTTAACCTGCTGGCGGAGCTGCAGAGCGAGCGCAAGGTCAGCTACGTTTTCATCTCCCATGACCTTGGCACCGTGCGTTATCTCTCCGACCGCATTGCCGTGCTCTATCTCGGACGCCTGATGGAGATCGGCCCGGCGGAACGCGTCTTCTCCGGTCCGCATCATCCCTATACTGAGGCACTTCTCTCGGCCGTGCCGACGATCGACGGAACTGCGCCGGAACGCGTCAGGCTCAAGGGCGAGATCCCCAGCGCCATCAATCCGCCCAGCGGTTGCGTCTTCCACACCCGCTGCCCGCGCCAGCTCGGCGAGGTCTGCCGCAGCCAGGAACCGCCCTTGCTGCCGGGTGCCGAGCCGGGCCATTTCATCCGCTGCCATATTCCCGTCACCGGGCTGGCGGTCGATCGACGTGAGTTGAAATCTGCACAAGGTGCGGCCGAATAAGAAAGCGGATGCAATCATGTCGACTGTCATTCCCGAGATCGATGAGGCGGCCATCCGCGCCCATCGCCTCGCCCGTGTGCGCCAGGGTCTGCGGGCCAGCGACTATGCCGGCCTGCTGCTCTTCGATCCGGTCAATATCCGCTATGCCACCGGCAGCCGGAACATGCAGGTCTGGACCATGCATAACCCCTGCCGCTACGTCTTCATCGCCACCGAGGGCCCGGTGATCCTGTTCGAACTCGGCAGCGCCCGGCATCTCGCCAAGGATCTCACGACGATTGACGAAATCCGCCCGGCCTGGGCCTGGGATTACATGATTGTCGGCGAGCGCAATGAGGAGATGGCCGGCAACTGGGCGAAGGAGATCGTCGATCTTATCCAGCAGCATGGCGGCGGCAATCGCCGCATCGCCATCGACCGCGCCGACTGGCTGCCGGTCATGTGGCTGCAACGGCATCAGTTGGAGATCGCCGACGGCAAGCCGCTGGTGGAACGCGCCCGCGCCATCAAATCGGCGGAAGAGGTCAAGGCGCTCAAGATTTCCTTCCAAGCTTGCGCGGATTCCATCGCGGTTCTGCGCCAGAAGACAGAGCCCGGCATGACCGAGAGTGCTGCACTTGGCCTGTTACTGCAGGAAGCGATCACCCGCGGCGGCGAATATCCGGAAACCCGCTTGCTCAGTTCCGGGCCGCGCACCAATCCCTGGTTCCAGGAGACTGCCGATCGCGTCATGCAGGCGGGCGACCTGCTCTCCTTCGACACCGATCTCATCGGCCGCTGGGGCTTCTACACCGATATCTCGCGCAGCTGGGTGATCGGCGATCGCAAGCCGACCGATGAGCAGAAGCGGATCTATAATCTCGCCCGCCAGCAGCTTGATCACAATATCGCATTGCTGCGCCCCGGTATGAGCTTCCGCGAGATGTCGGCAAAATCCTGGCCGGTGCCGGAAGCCTTCATTGCCAATCGGTACGCCGATATCGCCCATGGCGTCGGGCTCGGCGTCGAATATCCCCTGATCTGGTACCAGGAGGACGAGGCCTATGGCATGTATGACGGCGTCTTTGAAGAGAACATGGTGGTCTGCGTCGAAAGCTATATCGGCGCCGTTGGCGGCAGAGAAGGCGTCAAACTCGAGCAGCCGGTGCTGATCACCGCCGATGGCCCCAAGCTCTTCTGCGACTGCCCCCTGGAAGATTACTAGAGACGGATTCAGCTTTCAGGTTGAAGGTCTTTTGCTTCAACCTGAAAGCATCGCGCTCTAAGCCTTCGCCGACCAGGGAAAGTCGCCGAGCATCTCGATGATCTTGTCGTGTGAAGCATCGGCGCGGCTGCCGATCGCGAGCCGGATGAAGGGGGTTCCCCGCGTCGGCACGATCGCCTGAAACCGGTGACCGCGAAATCCGAAACTGCCGCCACGCTGCAGCAGGATGCCACGACGATGCGCCTCAATATCGATGGCATTCTCAAACTGCCGATATGTCGCCCCATCCTGCGCCGACAATTGCAGAAGCGAGAATGGCGCCACCAGATTCGGTTCACTGCGGGCGGGGTGAGACAGAGTAAGCTCCTTGTTCGCGCGGAACCGCCCCGCCACCCGCGCATTGTTGGCAAAGATCCGGTCGGCATAGCGGTCGCTTTGCGGACCCAGAAACCAGGGCACCGAGAGCGCATTGATGTCCTCGAAGCTGGGGCCGCTCCCCGTCAGTGTCCGGATACGGCGCAGCTCCGTCGCAAAAATGCCAGCCGCATCCTTTTTGAGCGCGCTGGCGCTTAGAATAGTGACAATGCCGACATTGGCCAGTTCAAGACCGGCCTGATCCAGCTTCAATCCTGACCGGAAGATAATCACCAACGGCACGGGATCGAGCCGCAACACATCCGCGAGCAGCCTCGGGTAATCGAAATGCTGGCGGCACAGCGTGCTGTCACAGATGAGCACTTTCGGCACCTGCGCGGCGCAGGCTGCTGCGAGGTATCGGTGCTGATCCGCAGCTTTCGCCTGCCCCTCCGGCGTGCATTGGACCGGTTCGTAGATAACGATATCGGCGGCCTGCGGCGCGTCTTTTTCACTGCGCTGCCGGGGGCCCAAGTTGAACAGCCCGGTCCCCGCCAGCAATGTGACCAGTTCCCCAGTTTCGAAATAGCTGCCGAGATGCGTCAGGCTGCAAGACTTGCGTGGCGGCATGAGACGGCGTGCCGCCAGGAGGATCGCCTGCAACGCCGACTGGCCGCTGGAGAAAAGCAGATGCCGGTTCGACCAGCCTGGCGGCGATATCGCGCAGGCGGCAGCCCGTCTTTCCAGCTCGATCGGGCGGATGTCGCGTTCATAGCCGAAATCGAGCGGATGTTCTTCGCTCGTGCGCGGAACTTCATGGTCGGGCGGCGAACGATATACCGAGATGCTGTGAAGATTGGCAACCCGCAGGCAGATCTTGCGCAGCCTGGTCGCGAGATCGTCGAGCATCATCTCCGCAGCGATCGTCGTTTCAAACGCATTGCGCGCCAAGGCAGCGCAATGTCGATCCCAGTTGCGCAGCGCAGTGGCTGAGCGTGGAAAATCGGCGCGCAGCGAATGCGCAAGCCCGGCCAGTTCATCGAGCTCGCTTTCAAACCACGGCGTGATGAAGCGCTTCATTGTCTTGCGATGTTGGGGCATGGCTTCCGGACGATCTGCTGAATCATGAGCCGCCGATCAAAGCCGGGCCAGCAAACCCGCAGGATGTCGGCCAGTTCCTGCGGCGCAGATCATCCGTAGATCGGCATCGCGTGCCGGCTGATCGATCAACGACCGGCTATTAACCGGGCGGCCGATGACTTGTTCCTGCTCCGGCCGTAACCGCCCGACGGATCGTCCCATATCCGGCAGGCAAGAAAATGGCCTCCGCCGGCATAGCGGAGGCCGAACGCAGCAGCGATTTTTCCCGGTCTATTTCAGCAAGGCCTTCAGGCTCACCAGAATGCCGAGAGCCAAAGCGATCGCTGTGAGGATGGAATCCAGTGACGTGAAATCGATTGTCATACGGCCTCCCTCGACGCGTGATGAACGAGATCATTCTGAGGAAAGATATAACGTATTATGCGTTTTACGTCAAGGAAAAAGCTTGCAAGTTTCAGTTTAATATATTGATATAACTAGATTATATTCGATACTTCCCGACAAACACACACTTGTATAAACGCAAAAGGCATACGTGCATTTGTAGGCAATGCCGCTAGGGCTGCGGGAAATCCCAGTCGATCAGAATGACGGGCGCGGTGAAATCGGCCTCGATCCGTGTTGCCGTCTTATAGGCGTGCAAGCAGGCATCCCAGACCTCGGGCAGCCGGTCGAGCACAGCCCGCTCCAGCAGGTCGCCGCAAGCGACGTCAAAACCAAGAACTTTCACGGCCAATTCCTCCGGCAGGATGAAACGCACATCCTGCTCGTCCCGATCGGTATCGACGGCATGCAGCAGAAAGCCGCGAGGATCCGGCTCCGGCCTCCCCAGCAATTCAAGTTTCATGACAGCCTCCATTGTTGATGCTTCTTGCACGGACCGCTGCGCTGCCCCCGCCGCGCTCACTCAACAGGAGAATCATCAACCGGCGGCAAGGTTCCGCTGCCCGGCAGGCTCGGCCGATCTGCCGCATGAATTGTCGTGGCGCTCAATCCGGCAGAAACGCAGCGCGCTGGAATTCCGGCTTCAAAGCCTGGTAGAGCGCAGCAAAGCACTCCAGGCGGGAACGATATTGCGCGTGCCGTTGGGGGTCAGGCTGCGTGACATCGAGCACGGCCGGCTTGCGGCAGATATCCGCCACCGCCTCACCCGTCGCGGCGAGCCGCGCCAACCGGGCGGCGCCAAAGGCCGGGCCGGCTTCGCCATCAACAAAGCGGACCAGCTCGATGCCGAGGATATCGGCGATCAGCCTGGTCCAGAACCGGCTCTGCGCACCGCCACCGACGACGGCTGCCTGGCTGATCGCTGTGCCCGCCTCCGCCAGGATGCGATGTGCCGTCTGCAAGGTGAAGGCGACACCTTCCAGCACTGCCTGCATGATCGCCGTTTGGCTGGTCTCGGGATCGAGGCCGAAGAGAACGCCGCGCGCCTGGGGATCGTTATGCGGCAGACGTTCGCCAACCAGATAAGGCAGGAACAAGAGATCGCCTGGGCCGCGATAGGTCTGTTCTGTCTGCCGCAGCAAGGCCTCGATATCGTCACAGCCCAACAACCGGGCCGCCCAGCCGACACAGCTGGCGCCATTGAGGACGGCGCCCGCCTGGAACCAGCGCGACGGCAATGCATGCGCATAGCACTGCAGCAAGGTGGTCGGCGCCGGCCGATAGTCCGGCATGGCAGCAAAGACCTGTGCCGCGGTTCCCAGCGCGATATAGGCATCATCCGCCGCACCACCTATAGCGCCGATGCCGATGGCCCCTGCCGCCGCATCGCCAGCACCAGCCGCGACGACAATGCGCTTGCCGGCAAGGCCCCAGGCTGCGGCAAGTTCCGCGCGCAACAGACCGGTCGGTTCGGTCCCTTCGGCGAGATGCGGCAGCTGGTCGAGCCGCAAGCCGCTGGCCGCGGCGAGTGCCGGCGACCATTGCCGCGCAGCCTCATCGAGCAGCAGGGCGCCGGCAGCATCGCAGCAATCAGTGGCATAATCACCGGTCAGTTTGAGGCGCAGATAGTCTTTCGGCAGCAGCAGTTTGTAGAGATTGGCGAAGACCGCCGGCTCGTGCTTCTGCAGCCACAGCATTTTCGGCGCGGTATAACCCGGCACTGCCTGGGCGCCGGCCAAAGCGGCGAGATCCGGCACCGCGGCATGCAAGGCATCGCATTCCGCCGTCGCGCGACCGTCGTTCCACAGGATCGCCGGCCGCAGCGGCAGGCCGTCGCGACCAATGGCAACCGCCCCATGCATCTGCCCGGAAAGACCGATTGCTGAAAGGCGGCGAAAGGCGTCGTCATCCTGGCGCCGCAGTTCCGCCATCGCCCGTTCTGCCGCGTGCCACCAGTCTTCAGGCGCCTGCTCGGACCACAAAGGTTGCGGACGCGAGGTGGTGATGGGCACATTGGATGACGCCAGCACACGCTGCGCGTCATCGACCAGGATCGCCTTCAAGGCCGAGGTGCCGAGATCGAGGCCGAGATAGGTTGGACCAGGCATGCTCAGGCCTGCTGCCAGCCGGCGATCTTCAGGACAACAGGTCGGCAGCGCCCGATGCGCGTCCTCACCTGCTCAGCCAAAGCCCTTCTGGCTGCGGGCATGGGCTTCGTGGGCGGAACGCAGATTGGCTTCGATGAAGGCTTTGGCATGACGGGCAAGATCGAAACCATCGTCCCAGAGATTGCGCCAGATCGCCAGGATGCCGGAAAGCTGCTGGTTGACCACGGCGGAAGAGAAGGATTCAAACGTGATGGGGCCAGTATAGCCGATCTGCGCGAGGCCGCGGAAGATCTTGTCGAAATCGATCGAGCCGGCGCCGAGATAGCCGCGATTGCTCTCGCCGATGTGGAAATAGCCGAGATAATCGCCGGTCTGGCGGATCGCCGCCTCGATATCGGCTTCCTCGATGTTCATGTGATAGGTGTCGAGATGCACCTTGCAGTTCGAGGCCCCGATGCGCTGGCAAAATTCGACCGCCTGGGCCGCCGTGTTCAACACATTGCTCTCATAGCGGTTCACCACTTCGAGGCCGATGGTGATGTTGCTCTTCGCCGCCTCGGCACAGAGCCGCTGCAAGACTTCGACAGAATGGGCCATCCCCTTCTCGGTCGGTGGCACGGAATATTTCTGGAAGCCGGAATAAAGAATGCCGCACATATGGGTGACGCCGACATCGCGCCCCAGGGCCAGCGCATCGCGCAGCTTTTGCTCGCCCCGCTTCACGCGCTCCGGGTCGGTACTGGAGATGTCGCAGGCATCATCGAGCCCCAGCGACATGGTGATGCCGAGCTTGTTGCGCTCCAGCACCTTGCGCGTGAAGGCCGCATCGAAGGATTTCGGTTCGAGTGCTGCTATCTCGATGAGATCGTAGCCGAGCGCCGCCGTCTGCTCGATCGCCTTGGTGCATTCGTCATGGCTCCAACCACCGACCCAGACCAAGGCATGTACGCCGAGCTTGTTCATCGCATTCTCCAGCTGTTTCGGGCTGCGGCTTCCAGTCGCTGCGAAGCCTGCTTCGCGGTTATTGCCGCTGCGTGATGTCGATCGGCAGCGGCACCGCCCGGGTCGATTGGCGGATCTTGAGATGCGCCGTCAGTTCGTGGCGTGTCGGCGCGGCAACATCGCCCCCGATGCGCCGGCGCAGGCAGTCCCAGGCAGCAGCACCCATGCCATTCACCGGCTGGCGGATCGCCGTGATCGAGGGGTTCGAGGCGGACATCCAGGCATAGTCGTCGAAGCCGACCAGCGAGACCTCCGCCGGCACGCTGATCTGGTTCTTGGAAAAGGCCGCAAGCACCGCCATGGTGGCGAAATTGGTCAGCGCGATCACCGCGCTAGGTCGGCCGCTGGTCTCGAACTGGCCTTCCAGGCTCTCCGCCACCGCCTCGAAGGTCATGCCGACTTCGATGAACTTCGGCAACTTCACGCCGGCCTCCCGGCAGGCGAGTTGCACGCCCTCGCAACGCTGGCGGATATTCAGCAGCTTCAAGGCAGAGGCAACGACCCAGATGTCGCGATGCCCGAGATTGATCAGATGGGTCGTGGCGTCCCGCCCCGCTTGGACATTGTCGATGGCGACGATATCGGCCTGCAGATCGGTGCCGACCCGGTCGAGCACAACGTAAGGTAGCGCGGCCGCATCGAGGAGATCGCGATTGGCGAAGCTGTCATGGGCCGGAACAATGATGACGCCGGCAGGCCGCCAGGAGAGCAAAGCGGCAAGCCGCCGCCGCTCCACCCGCTCATCGTCATTGGCGCTGGCGACCAGGATGTCATAGCCCTCTTCCTGGAGCTGCCGTTCCACCGCCGCGATCAGCGAGGTGAAGAAGGTGTTTTCCAGGCTGGGAACGAGGATGCCGATGACCCGTGACTTGCCGCCCCGCAGATGCGAGGCAGCCCGGTCGATCTGATAGTCCAGCTCGGCAGCTGCCTGCCTGACCCGCGCCACGAGATCCGGATCGACCGCCTTCCGGCCGGCCAGCACATTGGACACGGTCGCCGGAGAGACGCCGGCCCGCTTTGCCACATCGGTCATCGTCGGCGGTTTGCGTGCGCGCATGTATGACACCTGGCGTTTCCGCTAGGCCCTCCCCGGAAGCCTTTACTATTCTTTTCTTTGTTAAATCGTTTTACGTAAATCGTTTTACAAAACAATCGCGATCCGGTCAATCCAGATAGGGATAAGCCCTGCCTAACGCGGTGAAACTTGATGGGCCGGCACGCGGCCGATCCCCGCGCATGACCGTGACAGCATCATCGCGCAGGGCTGCGACACGCCTCCAGCGGCACGATTTGATGCGGGCAGCTTCTCCTCCGCCGCGCGACCGTCAATTGTGATCGCGCGGCGAAGGAGCATCAGGCATGTGCCGGCAAGCGGCAGTCACCCCTCAGGCTGTCACCAGCTCCGGGTGATAGGTGATGGTGGTCCCCAGATCGTGGTCCCCGCCCGCCTGGAAGCCGGCCGCGGCATACTGACCACTGAGGCCGATCTGCGCCGTATGGACACCATCGGTCACGGACAGCACGCCGCCATTCCCGGCCTCGTTGGCGGCATAGCTGACATTGGTATTGCTGCCGAAGGCGACATCGCCAAGATCCAGGACATCATTGGCATCGAGGCCCGACACCGTCCCCTTATAGCTCTCCGAATGATCGAGCTTCAGGGTACCGACGGCATCGCTGTCGAGATTGATGTCCTGTTGGATGCTGCCGCCGAAATCCAGCGTCGCGGTACCGCTCACCTGGGCGTGGCCGCTGCCGCTGACATCGCCGTTGACCGTCACATTGCCGCCATTGGCCCAGAGTGTTCCGCTATTGTCGAGCGGGCTGTCGATGACGAGGCCGCCACTGCCGGTTGCCTCCAGTGTGCCGGTATTGGTGATGTGATTGGCGCCGGTATCGATGGTCAGCGCATGGGTGCCATCGGCGATGATGCTGCCATCGTTGACCAAGGTCAGCGAACCGGCGCCGATATTGCCGGCACCGGAGATGGTGTTGTCGACATTGTGCAGCAGCGCATCCGAGGTGCTGCCATAGATGGTGTTATGGCTGTCGTCAGAGAGCACGACCTGCCCACCACCCTGCAGCGTCGCCCCGTGCTGGATGATCTCGAGATCGGTCTCGCTGCCTGCCGAATTCAGCTGGATGACACCGGTATTGTCGATGATGCCGCTGACCGGCATGAAGGCGCCGTCGCTGATCGCCAGGATGCCGTCATTATGCATGACCGGTTCCTGGTCGAAGGCGAAATTGCCCGCCGTCAGCTGGCTGGCATCGACGCCGTCGATGGTGATGGTCTCGCCGTCACCCAGGGTGATCACCGCATTGCCATTCGCGTCATTGGCGATATGCCCCTGCAGCGCCGTGAAATCGGCGATGCCGAAGCCAACAAGGTCAACCTGATCCATGCCGGTATCGAAGTGATGGATGACATCATTGCCGATCGGATTAGCGAAGACGAAGGCATCCTTGCCGGCCGACCCGGTCAGCGTATCATCGCCGGACCAGGCATAGATCGGCGAACCGGCAGCGTAGGCTTCGACGTTGTCGGAGACGTTGACTCTCGTCGTCGTTCCATCTGCATTGGTCGTAGTTGCTTCGATATTAAGCATCAAGGCGCCGGCATAAGTTGAAGCTGTCGTCACTTCAAGAGTAGCCAAATCCGCTTGCTGCACCAGCCAAGTACCATTGCCAAGATTGGCACCCTGATTCAGCGACCAATCCGCGGGCATGCCAGATACTTTGACGGTAATGGGATTGTCTGTAGAAAGTTGCGGTATCAATAGAGCAAGATTGATCGGGCTCCCAGAGGTTCCGGCCGGTGCGCTATATGTCGCAGTATTGCCTGTCGCATGATTACCTGCGACATCATCCGCAGATATTGCCACAGACACTGACGTGTTGTTTTTGAATGTGTTCGCAGCGATGTTGAACGTACCGTTGGCAGACTGCGTCACAGTCACAATCTTCGCGTTATTCTGGTTATCCACACCCGTAAAAACCAGCGTTGCCGTTGCGTCGGCATCCAATCCAGAAACTGTGTATTGCTGATTTCCGCCCACTTTACTCCCAATTGAAACAGAGAGGTTGTTGCCAACGTCAGCAGTCGTATCGATTGTCACCGCCTGACTGGTCGTGCTCTCGACATTATTGGAACCGTCAACGATTCGCGCCTGATAGGTAAAGCTCACCGCATGTGTCGTCGGATCCGTGTAGCTCCATGTTGTTGCCGTAGATGATGTAACATCGAACCAATGGGCGCCGCCATCGCTGCTGACTTGCACTTTTTCACCAGCCGCTAAGGTGCCATGCGTGCCGGAAACGGTGAGAGACGTATCGTTGGTGATGAAATCGCCAGCCGTGCCGCTATCCGTGGCGATGGTGGTAATGGCAACAGTCGGCACCACATCGTTGCTACCGTTGATAGTAACGGTCACCACCTGGGTAGTCCCGTCGGCCGTCGTCACCGTAATATGGTCAAGAAGAGTTTGACCGTTGTTTAGCGCCTGAACCGTGACGTTGTTGTTGTCGAGCGTATAGGTCCACACCCCGCCCGCCGTCACCTGGTAGGTGCCGTAGCCGTCAGTGCTGGTTGTACCAGCCACCACTGCCTGGAAGGTGTTCGGCGTATTGTCCACATCGGTATCCGTCAGCGTGCCCGTCGCCGTCGGCGTCCCAGGCCCGCTTGCCCCTGCCTCCGTCACCGCGCCGGTGGTGGTCCCGCTGATCACCGCGGCATCATTGGCACCGTTGATCGTCACTGTGACGACCTGGGTCGTGCCGTCCGCCGTCGTCACCGTGATATGGTCGGTCAGGGTCTGACCATTGTTCAGTGCCTGCACCGCGGCATTGCCGTTGTTGAGGGTGTAGGTCCATGCCCCGCCCGTGGTCACTGCATAGGTGCCGTAGCCGTCGGTGCTGGCCGTCCCCGCCACCACTGTCTGGAAGGTGTTTGGCGTATTGTCCACATCCGTGTCCGTCAGGGTGCCGCTCGCCGTCGGTGTGCCCGGCGTACCATTGCTCACACCGCCCGCTTCCGTCACCGCGCCGGTGGTGGTCCCGCTGATCACCGCCGCATCATTGGCACCGTTGATCGTCACTGTGACGACCTGGGTCGTGCCATCGGCCGTCGTCACCGTGATATGGTCGGTCAGCGTCTGGCCGACATTGAGTGCCTGCACCGTGGCATTGCTGTTGTCGAGCGTATAGGTCCACGCCCCACCCGCCGTCACCGCATAGGTGCCGTAGCCGTCGGTACTGCCGGTGCCTGCTGCCACCGCCTGAAACGTGTTTGGCGTATTGTCCACATCCGTGTCCGTCAGCGTGCCGGTCACCGTCGGTGTCCCCGGTGTCCCATTGCTCACACCGCCCGCTTCCGTAACAGAGCCGGTGGTGTTGCCGCTGATCACCGCCGCATCATTGGTACCATTGATCGTCACTGCGACCATCTGGGTCGTGCCATCGGCCGTCGTCACCGTGATATGGTCGATCAGGGTCTGGCCATTGTTCAGTGCCTGCACCGCGGCATTGCCGTTGTTGAGGGTGTAGGTCCACGCCCCACCCGCCGTCACCTGGTAGGTGCCGTAGCCATCGGTACTGCCGGTGCCTGCCGCCACCGCCT
>Ga0209455_1001301_pt1 | contig 11637 bp, 8 predicted proteins | sample AraplaCol_mCL_r2_FD_184275 | JGI IMG/M metagenome (GOLD analysis project Ga0209455, IMG submission 184275) | Arabidopsis root microbial communities from North Carolina, USA - plate scrape CL_Col_mCL_r2 (SPAdes) (version 2) | ecosystem: Host-associated > Plants > Roots > Endosphere | place: USA...
CCGCGCTACAACGACCTCATCAACTTCACCGATTACATGGCGGGCGATGGCAAGGATGTCACCAATCCGGGCCTCGATCTCGACGACTTCATCGGCCTCTCCTTCGGCACCTGGACCGACGGCAAGGTCTACCAGCTGCCGACCCAGCAGTTCGCGAACCTCTATTGGTTCCGCTACGACTGGTTCACCCGGCCGGAGATCAAGGACGCCTTCAAGAAGAAGTTCGGCTACGAGCTCGGTGTCCCCGTCAACTGGTCGGCCTATGAGGATATCGCCGACTTCTTCACCAACACGGTGAAGGAGATCGATGGCAAGAAGGTCTACGGCCATATGGATTATGGCAAGAAGGACCCCTCGCTCGGCTGGCGTTTCACCGATGCCTGGCTCTCGATGGCCGGCAACGGCGACAAGGGCCTGCCGAACGGTAAGCCAGTCGACGAATGGGGCATCCGCATGGAAGGTTGCAACCCGGTCGGCTCCTCGGTGCGCCGCGGCGGCGACGTCAACGGCCCGGCGGCGGTCTATTCGGTCGAGAAGTATGTCGAGTGGCTGCACAAGTATGCCCCGCCGGAAGCGGCCGGCATGACCTTCTCGGAATCCGGTCCGGTCCCGGCCCAGGGCCAGATCGCCCAGCAGATCTTCTGGTACACCGCCTTCACCGCCGACATGGTGAAGCCGGGTCTCCCGGTGATGAACGACGACGGCACGCCGAAATGGCGCATGGCCCCGTCGCCGCACGGCGCCTACTGGAAGGAGGGCATGAAGCTCGGCTACCAGGACGTGGGCTGCTGGACCATGCTGAAATATGCCGATCCGCAGAAGCTGAAGGCCGGTTTCCTACACGCGCAGTTCTGCGTCTCGAAGTCGGTCAGCCTGAAGAAGAGCCATTTCGGTCTCACCTTCATCCGTGAAAGCGATATCTGGCACGAGAGCTTCACGAAGCGCGCGCCGCAGCTCGGTGGTCTGATCGAGTTCTACCGCAGTCCGGCCCGCAAGCAATGGACCCCGACGGGCGTCAACGTGCCGGATTACGGCCGTCTCGCCCAGCTGTGGTGGCAGAACATCGCCGACGCCGCCTCCGGCACCAAGACGCCGCAGGAAGCCATGGACAACCTCGCCAAGGCGCAGGATTCGGTCATGGAGCGCATCGAGAAGTCGGGTGTGCAGGGGGCCTGCGGCCCGAAGCTCAACAAGCTCGAGAGCGCCGATTACTGGTACGACAAGTCCGCCAAGGACGGCAATATCGCGCCGCAGCGCAAGCTGGCGAACGAGAAGCCCCAGGGCGAAACCATCGACTACGACACGCTCATCAAGAGCTGGCCGGCAACCCCGCCCAAGAAAAGCTGAGCTGTCGACCAAGACTTCCCAGTGAACTTCTTCCTCGTGAAGACCAAGGGCCGGACAAATGTCCGGCCCTTTTTTACGGGCGGAAGGTAGCTGCGTATGAAGGGGTTTGCTGCAAAGCCCCTTTCCTGCCGGCGCGTCGCATTCTAGGCTTGCGGTGAAAGACAATAGGCAAGCCGATGCGCGTCATCTTCCGCTGCGACCCGAAACTGCACGACCTTCTGCCGCCGCCAGTTCCGGCGCGCCGTGCGCTGCCCGACTGGATCCGGCAGATGCCGAAGGATGCTTTCTCGGCGACTCACGGCCAGGATGTGCGGACGGTCAAGCAATGCCCGCCTTTCATCGATGCGATGAGCCATGGTTTCATTATGCCGTTGCCTTGCGATGTCATGGTGAAGGGCGGCGTCCTCTCCTGGGATTGGGATCTGCCGCCGCTCTCGGTCGAGGCGCATCCACGCGCACCGATCAGCTTTCATGTGCCGGCCCAGGTGACGGGGACACCCCTGCACGATCCCGACCGGGCCATTGTCAAGTTCAACAGCTTCTGGACCATCGAGCTGGAGCCCGGCTGGTCGCTTTTCGCCATGCATCCGGTCAATCGCGCGGACCTGCCCTTTCGCCTGCTGACCGGCCTTGTCGATGCCGATCGCTTCAGTGATGTCGGCATCCTGTTTCCAGCCGTCTGGAGCGATCCTGGCTTCGAAGGCCTCTTGCCGCGCGGCACGCCGGTGGCGCAATGCTTTCCCGTCCCGCGTGCACCCTTGCAGCTGGATGTGCAGAGCATGTCGGCGGAAGAGCAGGCGCGTTATGCAACGACAGCGGGCGCCTTGCTCAGCGAGGCCGGCATCTATCGCAAGCGCTACCGTGCAGAGCGCTTGAAGGCCGATGACAGCGATCAGTGAAGCTGGCGCTCAGGTCTGAAGAAACTGCCGCAATTTCCCGAGATCGAGCCACAGCTCGCCATGCGGTCCGCTGGTGATGCCTTGGGCGATGCGTCCGAAGGTTTCCGGCCGCGACGCCAAGGCGCGGCGATAGCAGGCATAGGCGCCTGCGCGGTCGCCACTTTCCTGCAGCAGCAGACCGAGATTGACCTCCGCCTCCGCAAGCTCGGGGCGCTGCGCCAATACCCGCCGATAGGCGGCAATTGCCTGATCCGGCTGGTGCCGATCCTGATATAACGTGCCGAGACGAAACCAAGCCTCTACCAGCCGGGCATCCATGGTCACGGCCTGCTCATAAGCAGCAATGGCGGCATCCATCTCGGCACGTTGTTGCAGGATCAGGCCACGCCGCAGATGGCTGTCGGGACGCCGATGGGCGCGGGCGAAGGCCGACAGGGCGGCCTCTGTCTTATCGGCGCGTTGCAGGCTGACGCCGATCTCGAACCAGCCATCAGCCTCGTCCGGAAAACGTGCCATCAACTGGTCAAGCAGGTCCCGGGCGGTGGGATCGCCACGCTCAAGCCGAATGACGCAGGTCATGAAGGCAGCCTCGGCTCGCTGTGGCTCGACTGCCAGCGCCTCGGAAAAAAACCGGTCGGCCGCGGCAAGGTCACCGCCGAGCCGGGCTGCCCTACCGGCGATCAATAGCGTTGGCGCATGTTGCGGCCGGGCTTCGAGGCTGCTGATCGCATGCTGCGCCGCTGTTGCGATATCGCCTTTGCCGAGCGCGATAACCGCAGCAACCTGGCGCGCGGCTGGATCGTCCGGCAGGCGGGACAAGAGTGCGACGATGAGGGCTTCCGCCTGCTTGGTGTTGCCGGCGCGCAAGGCTTGCAGTGCCAGACCGATCTGCTGGTCGCGCTCCTGGATGGGGCCGGACTGTGTCATGCGCCTTCGTTTGCTGCCTTGATGGAGCCGCCAGAATACATCGGCTGTCAGGGAAAGAAAGATCAGCCGCGGCCTGCTATCGGCCGAAAATTGCCGCGCCGCCGAGACAGCTGTCAGCAACCCAGCGTCGGCGCTCGGGGAAAGACGGCGTCGCCGAAGGGCGGAGCCGGCCTCATTACAGCGGTAACCTGATTCCGCGCTGCCGCAACACTCCGGCAATTTGCGGCCGACAGACTCGTCTGGCTGGCTCGCAGTCTGGCAGCCGAGTAGCGGGCTGTCGGCAGGGCAAGCGAGCTGCCAGGCGTATCTGCCCGGTGTGCTTCCAATTTTCTCCCCGATCACGGAGAGCATCATGATCCTCATTCCTCAGCTTTTTACCGAGACATTAAACGATGAAAATCCCCTCGGCAGAGATCCCCTTGGCGATGATGCCACTACTCGGGGGGCAACCGATCTGCCCACCCCCAGCCAGCATGCGCGTCGGGCAGAGAGCCCGTTCTTTCGTCCGACCCGGTTTCTCTCGGCGATCGAGCAGGAATCCCTGGTAGCCGTTCAGGCATTCTGCCGCGAAATTGCCGCGATTGCCGACGCGCAGACGACATCGGCCTGGAAGCAGGCTGCTCTTTCCAATTGGCGCAGTGAAATGGCCAGGCTCTTTGCCGGCGATCCGCGCCACCCGATCAGCCAGGCTCTTCTCGAGCCGATCGACAGGCATCATCTGAAATGCGAGGATTTTCTCGCCGTCATTGAAGGTACCGCGATGGAAGTGCATGGCGATATTCGTGCACCCCATGACGCAGAGCTCGATTTCTGGATGCAACGCGGTACGGTCGCCGTGGCGCACCTGGCCCTCAATATCGCCGGCACGTCCACCCAGGCAGCGAGGCGGATTGCGGCGGAGCTCGGCCGTGCCCTGGCGCTCACGGATATTCTGCTCGGGCTGGCTGACGATGCGGTTCATCATCGCCTCTATCTGCCACGCGAATTGCTGCGGGCAAACGGCATCTACGCGACCTTGCCAAGTGCGGTCCTGGCCGACCCGGTCTTGCCGGCGGTCTGCCGTGAAGTCGCTCTCCGCGCCGACCGGCACTACATCGCCGCGCATGCAGCACTCAATGACTATTCATCCGCCAAGTTGAGAGCCGCGGCTTTCGTCCTCCATACCCAGCGGGCAATGCTTCGTACGCTGGTGGCACGTGACTGGCGACGTCTGGGTGAGCCGGTCGATGTCTCCAGCAAATATGAGGCCATGCTGACGCTGCGCCTCAGCCTGTTCGGCCAATAGACCGGGGGCCACTACCGCCAAACCAACTCTGTCGACTCATCATCGTCTTTAGTGATGCATCGTGACGGCGTGATAAGTCACGCCGTGCCGGTGCGCTGCCTTCAGAAAGGATCATCCAATGTGTGGCATCGCTGGCTGGATTAGTTATAAGAACGACTTGCGTCATCAGGAACCGATCATCGCCGCGATGACCGCAACCATGGCACTGCGTGGCCCGGATGCCGGCGGTCTCTGGATCGACCGGCATGTCGCCTTCGGGCATCGTCGCCTGGCGATTATCGATCTCAGTGGCGGTGTGCAACCGATGCAGGCTGAGGAAGAGGGACGGGTGATCGCTTCCCTCATTTATACCGGAGAAGTCTATAACTTCGAGGAATTGCGGAGCGAGCTGATCCAGCTTGGTCATCGCTTCAAGACCCGCAGCGACACGGAAGTGGTGCTGCACAGCTACCTGGAATGGGGCGATGAGATGGCCGAGCATCTCAACGGCATGTTTGCCTTCGCCATCTGGGACACCCGCACGGAAACCCTGTTTCTGGTCAGGGACCGCATGGGGGTGAAGCCACTCTTCTATTACCCGACGGGTGACGGTGTCCTGTTCGGTTCGGAGCCGAAGGCGATCCTGGCCCATCCCGAAATCGAGCCCCGGGTCGGCAAGGAAGGCATGCGCGAATTGTTCATCCTCGCGAAAAATCCAGAGACGACGATCTATAGCGGCATGTATGAGGTGCGTCCGGGCCAGATCGTGCGCGTCAACAGCGAGGGTATCGTCAAACGGCGCTATTGGCAGCTCGAGGCCCGTCCGCACGAAGATGATTTGCCGAAGACCATCCAGACGGTGCGGGATCTGCTGGAAGATATCGTCCGCCGACAGGTGGTAGCCGATGTGCCGCTCTGCAGCCTGCTCTCGGGTGGGCTCGATTCCTCGACGGTGACGGCCATGGCCGATCGCGCCATTCGCGTGCAGCAGAAGAAGCGCGTGCGCTCCTTCTCGGTGGATTTCGTCGATCATGGTGTCGGCTTCGTCGCCAACGAGCTCCATAAATCGTCGGACACGCCTTTTGTCCGGGATTTCGTTTCGCATGTCGGTTGCGACCATACGGAAGTGGTGATCGATAGCCGCACACTCGCCGATCCCGATCTCAATCGCGCCGTGGTCGCCGCGAGCGATTTTCCGCTGAGTTCTTCCGGCGACATGTTCTCGTCGCTCTATCGCCTGTTCCAGGCGATCCGGACGGATTCAACTGTCGCGCTCTCCGGTGAATCCGCCGACGAAGTCTTCGGCGGCTATTCCTGGTTTCATGATCCCAAGACAGTCAATGCCAACACCTTCCCCTGGCTAGCGACGACCGGGCTGGTGTTTGGCGGCGCCAAGGTGCTGAGTGCGGATCTACTGGAAGACCTCGACCTCACGGCCTTCGAGGCGGACAGCTACGCCCAGGCGCTGGCCGAAGTGCCGGTTCTCGATGGCGAGGTCGGGCATGAGCGTCGCATGCGGGAAATCAGCTATCTGCATCTGACCCGCTTCGTTCAATTCCTGCTCGATCGCAAGGACCGCCTGAGCATGGCCGTCGGGCTCGAGGTGCGCGTTCCCTTCTGCGACCACCGCCTGGTGGAATATGTCTTCAATATCCCCTGGCATATGAAGACATTCGATGGACGGGAGAAAAGCATTCTGCGCGCGGCCGGGCATGATCTCCTGCCGCAATCTATCGTCGACCGGGTCAAGAGTCCCTATCCCTCGACACAGGATCCCGCTTACGAGAAGGCCATCCGCGACGACGTGCAGAGCATTATGCGTGACCGGACGCATCCGGGAACCTCGATCTTCAATGCCAAGGTCGTGGGCAACATGCTGGCCCAGCCTTTGGGCAATGTCAGCGGCTTAGCACAGCGTGCCGGGCTGGAGCGGGTACGTTCTATCAGCAACTGGGTGAAAGACTATGGCGTCGTCATGGACGCCTAGGCTGGGGCAGTAAGGCGCCGATCAGCGCAGTGCCAGCCGCCACCGTTCGGCTGTCGCTGCGTTGGCCGTTTAACTTGGGCGTTACTCAGCTGCCAGCTCGGACCGGTAGCCGGAGACCGAAGCGCCATCATCAACGGCCAACCGCCGATAGGCGAGGAGTGCACAGAGCGTGATCACGGCCTCGACGATAAAGACGACGCGGAAATCATTGGCGGATGAGGTTCCGTCGGCGGATGCCATCAAGGACAGCAATGCCGTCGCGCTGCCGATGCTGACGGAAACCGACAGCCGCCAGAAGATGTAGTAGAAAGCGCTGAAATCAGCCAGCTGCGTCGCACCGACATCTGAGTAGGAGAGGTTGCTGGCGGTACCCCATTGCAGCGACCGTGAAATACCGAAAATGAAGATATAGGAGAGGCCGAGCCACATCGGCATCGTTGCCTGGAAGAGGGCGAACCCGCCGATCAGTGCGGCAACGACCGGGGTATTGATGACGAGGACGTGGCGGAATCCGTATTTCTTGAGAAGGCGCGGCAGGAAGAGGCGTGGCAGCAGGGAGCCGATGCCGACGACGAAGGTCCAGGAGCCGGATTGCACCGCCGTCATGCCGAAGCCGACCTGGAACATCATGGGGAGGAGCAGTGTGACGGCAGTCATGCCGACCGTGTCCAGCCCGCCGCCGGTCAGGAGCGAGATCCGAATGGTGCGGATATTGAGAAGCCGCAGATCGAGGAGCGGATTGCGTGCCTGGTATAGATAGAGGATCGCCGCGCCGAGAACGAGCACTGAGAGCGCCAGCATGCCCAACGCCATCCAGGCGGAATGATTGCGGTCGCCGATCGAATCCATGCCGAAAACCAGCAGTGTCATACCGGCACTGACCAACATGAAGCCGAAGAGATCCAGTTTCGGCGCCGGTCCGTTCTCTTTGCGCGGGAAATGGGTCACGGCAAGTGCCGCTGCGCCGAGCGCCAGCGGTACATTGATGAAGAAAATCCAGTGCCAGGACAAATAGGTCGTGAGCGCGCCGCCGACGAGAGGTCCGACCAGGGGGCCGACTTGCGCTGCCAGCGACATATAGAGGTTGATCTTCAGGATTCTGGAGCGGGGAAAAGTGCGCAAGATGGCAACCTGTCCGACCGTTCCCATGAGCGCCCCGCCGAATCCCTGCAAGGCACGGGCGAGGACCAGCGTCCAAAGATTTGTGGCGAGGCCGCAGGCGATGGAGGCGGCAGCGAAGGATATCAAGGCACCGGTATAGCAGGTGCGGGTACCGAGGCGATTGGTGAGCCAGCCACCGAGGGGCATTGAGACGATCAGTGTCAGGACATAGATGGTCATCACCAGCCCGAGCTGGCTTGGCGCACGTCCGAGCGAGGCGCCGATCCCGGGTAGCGCCGTGACGACGATGTTCTGGTCGAGATTGACCATGAAATTCCCGCAAGCGACGGTGAAAGGCAGAAAGAACAGGGTGCCTGCGGAAAGTCGCAGGGGCGAGGCGGTGACGTGAAGCTCTTCTGTACTCATCTCTCGTGTCGGTCTAGCGCGTCAAAGGGGCACAGTCGTGAAAGGGATCTGTGGGAAAGGCGGCGGAGGGGAACTCAGGTGAGGCATTGTGTGTGGTCTGCATGCGCGAGAATGACCGGCATGCGCTATCGCGGATGGCAGCTTACTGGCAGGTCTGAGCGATTGCCTGCTGGGCTTCGGTGGCTGTCTGGTCGATTTGTTGCGCTGTGCTCTGGACGGCATTGACCCGGGCCGAAACCGTGGTGCCGCCAGAGCAATCCTCGCCTTTATCCGGTGGTGGCGGTGGAAAGTCATCTGCATGCGTCGAGATGGCTGTCAGGAAACCCGCGCCGGCAACGAAGCCGCTCGCCAGGATGGGCTGTCGGTAAGTCATCGTTTTCCCCAAGTCGGACCCTACCGAAATACAGCATCAAGGATGCAAAGATAAATCAAGAAAGAAGAGGAGCGCCATCCCCGTTCCCGGGCGAATTGGGCTTGAAAAGATGCTGAATTCGAAAGGATTTAACCTGTGCCGGCACCTGCGGACGTCAGACACCCAAGACGAGGGCGCCACCGGTCAAACCGGCGCCCGCCGCTGTCAAGAGCAGCCGCTCTCCCGGTATGAAGGGCCGGCCTCGGTTGGCCAGGGAGAGCGTCAAGGGAATCTTGGCGGCCGAGGAGTTACCAAATTCTTCGATCGTCCGTATGCTCCTGCCTGGCTCGATGCCGAGCTTTTCACTGACTGCATCGAAAATGCGCGCATTGGCCTGATGTGGAATGAAGCGGGCAATATCGGCCGATGTCAGTTCTGCCTGCTTCATCGCTGCCTGTGCGCAGTGCGTCATGATCCGCACGGCCTGGGTAAACATCTCCTGCCCGTCGCGCATCGTTATGAGCAGGTTTTTCGGATCGATGTCCGGCGCAAATGGCGACGAGTTGCCGCCAGCCGGAATGGAGATCAGATCATATCGGCTGCCATCTGCAATCAAATCGGCGCCAAGTATTCCCGTGTCCGCCGCGAAGCAGGGTACCAGTACGACCGCGCCGGCGGCATCGGCGAAAAGCACCGTGCTCGCCCGTTCTGTCCAGTTGATGCGCCGGCTGAGAATATTGGCCGCGACCACCAAAGCGGGCCGATTGTGAATCCGCACGAAGCCATCGGCCAAGGTGAGGGCATAGAGAAAGCCGGAACAGGCGCCCGCGAGGTCGACGGCGCCGGAATTGGTGAGTCCGAGCCGATGCGCCAATAGCGGTGCCGAGGGTGGCAACAGGTGGTCTGGAGCCGACGTGGCGAGAAGGGTCAGTCCGATATCGGCATGCGAGATACCTGCGCCCTCAAGAGCTGCCGCACCGGCCTTCGTGGCAAGATCGGTGAGCTTCTGCTCCGGCGCTGCCCAGCGCCTTTCCCGGATACCAGTCCGCCGCTCGATCCACCCTTCGCAGAGGCCAGGGCGCATCGCGGGTGGAGAATGTAGTTTTCACATCAAATCAAACCAGTTCACTGCTCGCGGACTTGGTAGCCCAGCGGTACGACGGAATACTCCCTGCCTACACTCTCACACTTTTCCCAGAGTGCGCGTCAGGAAATTATAGAATTTCGGCTCATCGGCTCTGGAAATGTTGATGCGGGTTCCATTTCGGCTCGCCGCCTTATCGATCGTGAACACGCTTCCAGGGGCCAGGAAGATGCCTTGCTTCGCGGCTTCCCGAGCGAGCTGGATGTCGTCGACGCCCGGTGGAAGCATCAAGTAGACGTAATATGCGCCGGTCGGCGGAGTGAATATCTCAAAGCCCCGCCGTTCGAAGCTGCTGATGACGCGATCGGTTGCCGCCCGGATCCGACTGCCGAGGCGTTTCAGGTGCCTGCGGTAGTGGCCATCCGCCATCAGGCTTTCGACAAGGCGCTCGACATGGCCGGAACTGTTGACGGTGGTCAGCATCTTGAGCTCAGCCAGCGAGCCGATGAGGTCGGGCCGCGCCGCGACATATCCGCAACGCAGGCTTGCCGACAAGGTTTTCGAGAACGTCCCGATGGAAATCACCGAATCGAGCTGGTCAAGTGAGGTCAGGCGCAGATTGTCGACGGTCGGCAGATCGACGAACGGGTCGTCTTCCACGATGAGGAAATCGTGCTGGGATGCGAGCTTCAGTATGGCATGGGCAGTCGGCAGGTTCGTGGTTCCGCCCGTCGGGTTATGGCCGACTGATTGTGTGAAGAACATGCGGGGCCGGTATTGAGCGAGCTTCGTAGCAAGATCGCCTATGTCCGGCCCGGTAGGCGATCGACGGATGCCGACGATCTCGATCTGCGCCAGTCTCAGCTTGGCAAAGAGCGGATAATATCCAGGATCGTCGACGAAGACTGTATCACCCGCCATGAGAAATCGTCGGATGATGAGGTCCAAAGCGTGATTGGCGCCGAATGTCAGGAGAATCTGATCGGCCGAGGCTCGCAAGTCGTGTGCATGCAAATGCGTTGCCAAGCGTTCGCGCAGGCTGGGATCTCCGAGCGCAGAACCGTAGCCGTCCTCGCGTCCGCGTCGCGTGACTTGGAGGCCGAGATGCCGCCGGATCTCCGATTCTTCCGTCCAGGAGGCCGGCGGGCGTCCGTCGCCGACGCGGATGGAGAAGCTTTCCTCGAGCTGGGCATTGAGGAGGGATGCGATATCGATCGCTTCGGCGACATGCCGGGGCCGCTCATTCGGTGGCAGACGTTCGCGTCTCTTCACCGTGAAACCGGAGCCCGGCCGAGAAACGATCCATCCGCTCGCCACAAGGCGTTCGTAAGCTTCGATGATCGTGTTCTTCGAGACATCGTATTCTTCGGCCGCCCGACGTATCGACGGAAGCTTCGTTCCCGCCTTCAACATCTCGGTCTCGATGAGGCGCGTGATCGTCCCGACGACCTGCTCGACGCGGGTCGTGGCGGCTGGCTTGGCTGGGGATGGCTTAAGCGGCATCCGTACCTCTTATTTTAAGGGTACAGTCTGGCGCGGTTTCATCAAACTGTACCTTGATCAATGGTATCAGTTGAACCAATGCTTAGGCAAAAGAAACAAACAGCGCATCAAGCATTATGGGGAGGCGACCTTGGTCGAGCAGACCGCAGGTGTGAACATCAATTCCCGTTTGGAGAAGTTTCGCGACCTGACGCCATCAGAGCGTCTCGCCCGCGTCGGCGGGGCAACAGGGGTTGATTGTACCCAGCTGTCCGGAGGCTCTCTGCCCATCGAACTCGCTAACGGCATGATCGAAAACGTCGTCGGCAAGTTCGAGCTGCCGCTAGGCGTCGCCACAAACTTTACCATAAATGGCCGCGACTACTTGATACCCATGGCAGTCGAAGAGCCGTCCGTCGTTGCCGCGGCTTCCTATATGGCGCGCATCGCTCGCAGCTGCGGCGGCTTTCAGACCTCGAGCAGCCTCCCCATCATGCGCGCCCAGGTCCAGGTCTTGGGCCTCCAAGATCCCCATGGCGCCCGGGCCCGGCTGCTGATGGCGAAGGAAGAAATCATCGCTGCGGCGAACGCCAAGGACCGCGTCTTGGTGCAGCTCGGTGGCGGCTGCCGTGACATTGAGGCCCATGTCTTCGATGCAAGCTCTACCGGTGCGATGCTGGTCATGCATCTACTCGTCGACGTCCGCGACGCCATGGGCGCCAATACGGTAAACACCATGGCCGAGACGGTGGCTCCGCTGGTGGAACG
>Ga0209455_1001302_pt1 | contig 11633 bp, 11 predicted proteins | sample AraplaCol_mCL_r2_FD_184275 | JGI IMG/M metagenome (GOLD analysis project Ga0209455, IMG submission 184275) | Arabidopsis root microbial communities from North Carolina, USA - plate scrape CL_Col_mCL_r2 (SPAdes) (version 2) | ecosystem: Host-associated > Plants > Roots > Endosphere | place: USA...
CCGCCCGACAGGATAACCGGGGTAATCTGGCTCATCCGCGCCTCACGGCGCGTGCACGCAACTTCGGCATCTACAATCAGGCTTTCGCTGGAGTGAAACTGAGCGCTACGCCGTCCATGCAATAGCGCAATCCGGTCGGCTTGGGACCATCGTCGAAAACATGGCCGAGATGGCCCCCGCATCGGCGGCAATGAACCTCGGTCCGGTCTTCCCCGATCGAGCGGTCGTCGCTGGTGAGGACCGCATTCTTGAGCGGCGCCCAGAAGCTGGGCCAGCCGGTGCCGCTTTCGAACTTGGTGTTGGAGGCGAACAAGGGCAGCGCGCAGCCCGCGCAATTGAAGACGCCTTTGCGGTGTTCGTTGAGCAGCGGGCTGGTGAAGGGGCGCTCGGTGCCCTGCTGGCGCAGCACGTAATAAGCCTCGGGTGAGAGCTTGGCGCGCCACTGCGCATCGGTCAGCGTAACCGCATAATGTGTCGGCGCGCCGGTGCCGCCTGAGGGCCAGAACCACGCCACTGCGATCGCGCCGGTGCCCGCACCGATCAATGCTCGTCTCGAAATCTGCACGACTTTCCCTTCCCGCGGTCTCCTAAACCCCGTCCCCTGAAAAGTGTTCATCCGATCAGCAAGATACAAGCGCGGGCGCGCCGATGTGATAATGTAGGTCAGTGACACCACCCTTTTCCATCGAAGCCGCGATCAAGGCGGAGGCGCGTGCGCTGGGTTTCGCCGATTGCCGGATCGCGCGGGCGGACGCGATTCCGGACGCGTCGGAACGCCTGCGCGACTGGCTGGCCGCGGGGGCGCACGGCGATATGGCCTGGATGGAGGATCGCGCACATCAGCGCGGCAGCCCGGCGTCGCTGTGGCCCGAGGCGAAGTCGGTGATCATGCTGGGGATGAGCTACGCGCCGCCCAACGATCCGCTGGCGCTGGCGGACGAAGCCGGGGTCGGCCGTATCTCGGTCTATGCGCAGGGCCAGGATTATCATGACATCGTCAAGAAGGGGCTGAAGGCGCTCGCGCGCTGGCTGGTCGCGAAGATGCCCGACACTGACCTCAAGGTGTTCGTCGATACGGCGCCGGTGATGGAGAAGCCCCTGGCGGAGGCAGCCGGCCTGGGCTGGCAGGGCAAGCATACCAACCTCGTCAGCCGTGAGGAGGGGAGCTGGCTGCTGCTCGGTGCGATCATGACCACGCTGGAGCTGGAGCCCGACGCGCAAGGCGAGGTGAAGTGCGGATCATGCAGCGCCTGCCTCGCCGCCTGTCCGACCGACGCGTTCCCCGCGCCGTTCAAGCTGGATGCGCGGCGCTGCATTTCTTACCTCACGATCGAGCTCAAAGGGCCGATTCCGCACGAATTTCGCGAAGCAATCGGCAATCGCATCTATGGCTGCGACGATTGCCTTGCGGTCTGCCCCTGGAACAAGTTCGCCGAGGCGGCGCATGCCAACCGCGCCTTCCACGCGCGCGCCGAACTGGCCGCGCCGGCGCTGGGCGACATATTGCAGCTGGACGATACGAGCTTTCGCGAGGTCTTCTCGGGATCGCCGATAAAGCGGATCGGGCGTGACAGGATGATGCGCAACGCGCTGATCGCGGCGGGGAATAGCGGGCTGCCGGACTTGCTGCCGCGTGTGTTGGCTTTGCTTGACGATCCAGCGCCGGTGGTGCGGGGTGCGGCGGCCTGGGCGCTGTCGCGGCTCGATCCGGCGCGGTTTGAGGAAGAGGGGGCCGTGCGGCGCGCGGTCGAGCCGGATCCGAACGTACGCCGCGAATGGCAGGGTCTGGATCGCCCTGATGAGGTGGCCTCGCAGGTGGCGACCAACACCTTATAAGCTGGTCGTCTGAAATCCTCGGTACGCCGACGTTGGGCCAGGGCCTCCTCCTGGCGGGGAGGAGCGAATATCCGCAACGGGGCGGAAGCGGCCAGGCCGTTCAAATGAATGTTCTACGGGGCCGATACGGGTCTGGCCGCCTCCGGCGATCCCGTCACGATGTCCCGCAGCGTGCCGAAACAATCGCCGTCGATCGCGCGTCCGACTTCGGATTCCATCACCGCCAGCGCCTCGTCCACGGGCATCGCCGCGCGATAGGGTCGGTCCGCCGTCAGCGCATCGTAGAAGTCGCACACGGTGATGATCCGGGCTTCGCGCGCGATCTGAAGCTGGTCGAGCCCGAGCGGGTAGCCGCGCCCGTCGAGCCGCTCGTGATGCGCGCCCGCGATCGCGGCCATGCGGCGGAACGGCGTAATGCGCGACAGGATGCTCGTGGTCTGCGCGGCATGGTTGCGCATCACGTCCCATTCGCCTTCATCGAGCTTTCCCGGTTTTTCGAGAATGCGGCTGCTCACCGCGAGCTTGCCGACATCGTGCAGCACGGCGGCGCGGCGCAACTCGCGGACCGGTTCGGGCGCGAACCCAAGCGCGCCGCCGACCAGAGCGGCATAGTCGCCGACGCGAGTGGAATGGCCGCCGGTGAAAGGGCTCTTGGCATCGATCACCGCGCCGAACGCTGCCGCGATCGCATCCAGATAATCCGCGTCGACCGCGACCCTCTGTTCCTGCGGTTCGAGGTCGCGCACGCGGATCTCCAGCAGGGGGTCGCTCAAACCGGCCCAGAACGCGTCCTCCGCCGCCACGCGTTGAAACAATTTTACCACTGCCGGGTCGAACCAGGTGCCCGATCGAGCTGCGACCTCGTCGTGCGCCGCTTGCGCGCCGCCGACCGAATGAAAGACATCGGCGATCTGGCCGAGCAGCGCGAACTGGCTGGCGGTGGGAATGGCGTGATTTTGCAGGCCGAGCGGCTTGCCGCTTCCATCCCAATGTTCGTCCAGCGCGGCGATCGCGTTCGCGACTTCTTCGGGGAAGCGGAGCTGCCGGGCAATGTCCGCGCCGCGCGTGCAGCGCGTCTGGATCAGTTCCCGCGCGATCGCGCTCCCGTTGCGCAAGATGTGCAGCACCGCTTTGGTACGGACGCTCAACCCTTCTTCCCGTCCGGTGGCGGCGAAGACGAAGCGTAAGGTCGGGCCGATCCCCTGCGGCAACAGCTTGAAGTCGTGCTTGAACGCGCGATCGTCAGCCAGATAGACTTCGGCGATGCGCGCGGCGTTGCTGCTGCAGCCCAGATCCTTGAGCAAGGTCGCATAATAGATCGTCCGCCGCTCGGTCGGCGTCATGCCCGCGGCGGCCGCCATCTGGCTCGCGATCCAGCAGGTGCGCAGCGAGTGCCCCTCCGGCTGCCCCTCGGTCAGGTCGAGCGCGTAGGAAAAAGCGCCGAGGATTTCGGCGAGCGACGTTCCGGAATTATCGTCCTGGGACAGCGCCCTGACCGGTGCGTAATACATGGCTCACCCATTGAAACGGCCATGCTTGCCACGCGGAGGTTTAAGGAGACGTCAATGCGGCGGATTGGGACGCGCTCGCGTCGGGCGTGTCGGGCTTAGCGCCCGGGCGCGACGGTCAGATCGGTGAACAGGAATTCGCCGGTCGAACACATGATCCGTAGCGCGGGGGCAGCCGCCTTCATGGGGATGCTCTTCGTCTCCTTGCCGAGTGTCACCGCGACGGTGCTGCCATCATAGGTCAGCACGAACGGCTGGACCGTGCCGGGCTTGGTCATCACCGACATTGGCAGGAATTCGTCATCCTTGCCGTTGACCGAATAGCTCAGCATCTGGACCACGGCCTCGCCTGTCGGCGACTTCTTCGCGTCCATGGGGAGTGCGCCGAGGGAGAAGCCCGCAGCGGCGCTGGGCTGCTGACCCGGCGCGGCAGGATCGACGATCTGGACGCGTGTAACCGGTGCGAACTTCTTGCTGCCGGCAAGCGTGTTCAGCTTGACGTTACCCGACACGGTGAAGGGAACGCTGCCGGACGGCAGGACCAGTTCGGAGAAATGGTCAGCGGCGGTATCGCAGTCATAGGTGATGCCAGCTGCCCCGACCATTGCCGGGAACGCGCACAAAGCGATACCCGCGACACCCAAGCGGAAGATCGGCATCATAGGTTCTGTCTCCTGAAGCGGGAATGTTTGGGGCGGCGCGCTCGGCTCATTCGCCCGGTTCCGCGGGCGGTGCGAATTGGTGGACGAAGCGCAGCGAGAACCCCGTTTCGCCGGCCTTGCGCCGTTTCGCATCGGTGATGTGCTGTTCGAAGACGAACAGGGATTCGGTCCGCTTGTCGGGCAGGATGCGCTTTTTGCCCACGGCGTGGATATGAATGTCGCCCTGCTGGTCGTCATAGGGTTGGACAGGCGTATAATTGCCGGTGAGCTTTTCGTAGATTGCGGCGATCGCGTGATAACGAGTGAGATCGCCCACCTCGCTCGCATTCCAGCGGACCGAACAAGCGTGGTAGGGTGGATATTCTATCCAGAGCGTGGCGCCGCCGTCGTTCAGGTCCCAGGCGCGTGCAGGATCGTCCCGCATTGTCACCTTGACGTCTTCCTGGCTGAGCTCGCGCGCCTTGTTTGCTTTCATCAGCGCCTCGACCGCCTGGTCGTCGGGGAAGCTGCGCAGGCAGACCATGTCGTAAATGGCGGTCATGCGCTCAAGCCGAGAATCGGATTTGAGATCGGCGATGTCTGCAAGCAGCAGCAAAAGCGTCGACACCCCATTCTCCCCCGATCGATCCCCTGGCGAAACCAAATGGTAACGGGCCGACCACTAGGCGCAACAGTCGCGTTGTGACCGAAATGGTTGGGGAAATGCATGCGGCGCCTTGGTCAAACCTTGCTTCTGGTCGTCACGCTGGCTGCGGTGCCCGGCTTCGCAGCGGCCAGGAACTCCTGGCCTCGCCTGCCGACAAGGTTCGTGAACAGCCGTGCTGCCACCGATCGGGACGTAAAGGAGGGCAGAGCATTCTTTCTGCCGACACCGGAAAATCGAAGCGGGCAGGCGGCGTCGGTGCGCGTGCCGCAATATGCGCTGTGGCGGGATGGGGCGGGCACGCTGCGTCACGTAGTCGTTGTGCAAGCTGAAAAGAATCGCGACGGCAGCGAGGACGTCGCGGTGATGACGACAGGTGGCGAAGTCGCAATCGTACCGCGCGAGCAGCTCAAGCTACTGGGCCTGAAAAAGATCGCCCCCTAGACCTTCCCCGCTTGACCGCGCGCTAAGTGAAGACTGCCGCGAAGCCGACCAGGAACAGATGCCGCGCGGCGGCGAGCGGGCGTTTCTGGCGGATCCCGACCCGGGCCAGGCCCCAATGCGAGGCGAGGTGGAGCTTCTTGTCGGCATGGCACGCACCGTGCGCGCGGCCAAAATGGCGCTTGGCCACGACAAGATTACCGCGCTGATAGGCGGTACGGGCTAGCCGCAATTCGTTCGCGCAATCCATGAAGCACCTCGTTCAAGCACCGTATGCGGCATCCGGCGCTTTGCCCTCATGCCACGGCTATAGGCACCCCGCGAAGGCCGGGCCGTTTCACGGGCAGCGGTGTGTGGAACTCCCGGTGGATGCCGGAACAAGTCCGGCATGACGGGTATAAAGGCAACCCTGCTTCCCCCAACGCAAATCAGGTTCTATGCGCGCTTCCATGAGCGACGCGGCGATCAGCCTTCAGGGGCTTAGCAAGACGTATAAGGGCGGCAAGCAGGCGTTGACCGACGTCACGCTGGATGTGCCGCAGGGCCAGATTTTCGGGCTGCTCGGGCCCAATGGCGCGGGCAAATCGACCACGATCAACATCCTGGCGGGTCTGGTCACCAAGACCGCGGGCAAGGCCTCGATCTGGGGCTTCGACATCGACGAGCATCCGCGCAACGCCAAGGCCTCGATCGGGATCGTGCCGCAGGAGATCGTGTTCGATCCCTTCTTCACGCCGTTTGAGATGCTGGAGCTTTATGCAGGCCTCTACGGCGTGCCGAAGAGCGAGCGGCGGTCGATGGAATTGCTGCGCGCGGTCTATCTCGACGAGAAGGCCAATGCCTATGCGCGCTCGCTTTCGGGCGGCATGAAGCGCCGGCTTTTGGTGGCGAAAGCCCTCGTCCATAACCCGCCGGTTCTGGTGCTCGACGAGCCGACCGCAGGCGTGGACGTCGAACTGCGCCAGCAGCTCTGGGAATATGTGCGCAAGCTCAATGGCGATGGCGTCACGGTGGTGCTGACCACGCATTACCTGCAGGAAGCCGAAGAGCTGTGCGACCGGATCGCGATCATCAATCATGGTCAGGTCATCGCCAACCGCCCGACGCGCGAATTGCTGGCGATGGCGCAGGAGAAAGCAGTGACCGTCACGGTCGATCGCGATCTCAAGAAAGCGCCGCAGGCGGCTTGCTTCGGCAAGAGCGAGCTCAAGAACGAGCGCTCGGTCGTGATCACTTACTCCAAGGACAAGGTGAATGCGGGCGAGGTGCTGGCGGCGCTGCAATCCGAAGGGCTGGGCATCGTCGACGTCTCCACCCACGAGGCGGACCTGGAGGACGTGTTCCTGAACCTGACCCGGGCGCCGGCGCACGGCTGATCCGATGAGCGCCGCGCATCACTACGACGTCCTGATCATCGGCTCCGGCGCGGCGGGGCTGACCGCGGCGCTCAATCTGGCGGATCATCTCAAGGTGGGCGTGCTCGCCAAGGCGGGGCTGGCCGAAGGCTCGACCGCGCATGCGCAGGGTGGGATCGCGGCGGTGCTGGAGCCGGGCGATACGTTCGAGAGCCATATCGAAGACACGATGATCGCGGGGGCGGGGCTCAACGACCGCAAGACCGTGGAATTCGTGGTCGAGAATGCGCCGGCCGCGATCGAGCGGCTCGCGCAATTGGGCGTGCCGTTCAATCCGGGCGAGGATGCGAGCGGCGACCGCTGGCACCTGACGCGCGAGGGCGGGCACAGCCATCGCCGCATCGTCCATGTCGACGACGCGACTGGCTGGGCGGTGCAGCAGGCGCTGCAGAAGGCGGCCGAGGCGCATCCCAATATCAGCCTGATCACCGACATGGCGGCGATCGACCTGGTCACCGGACGCCATGCGGTGCGCTATTCGGGCGATGGGTGCGTGCGCGGCGTCTATGCACTACATCGCGCGACCGGGCATGTGGCGCTGTTCACCGCCAAGGCGACGATCCTCGCGACGGGCGGGGCGGGGCGCGTCTATCAATATTCGACCGCACCGCGCGGTGCCTCGGGCGACGGGATCGCGATGGCGTGGCGCGCGGGCTGCCGCGTGTCGAACATGGAATTCAACCAATTCCACCCGACCTGCCTCTACAATCTGGAGGTCAAGAACTTCCTGATTACCGAGGCGATGCGGGGCGAAGGCGGCATTTTGAAGCTGCCCACCAACGGCCACCGCTTCATGCCCGATTTCGATCCGCGCGCGGAACTCGCGCCGCGCGACGTGGTGGCGCGCGCGATCGACCATGAGATCAAGCGGCTGGGCCTGGACTATGTCCACCTCGACATCAGCCACAAGCCGCCCGAATTCATCGAGCAGCATTTCCCGACCATCTACGCCAAGCTGCTTGGGTTGGGGATCGATATCACCAAGGAGCCGATCCCGGTCGTCCCGGCGATGCACTACACCTGCGGCGGGGTAATGATCGATCTCGACGGGCGGACCGATCTGCCCGGCCTCTATGCGGCGGGCGAGGTGACGCAATCGGGGCTGCACGGGGCCAACCGGCTTGCATCCAATTCCTTGCTCGAATGCTTCGTGTTCGGCGAGGCGGCGGCCAAGCATATCCTGGCCAATTTCGACGATCTGCCTGCGCCCGATGCGATCCGGCCATGGGACGAAAGCCGCGTGCGCGATTCGGACGAGGACATCGTCGTCCAGCACAATTGGCGCGAAATTAGGCGCTTCATGTGGGACTATGTCGGCATCGTTCGCACCACCAAAAGGCTGGAGCGCGCGCTGCACCGCGCCACCCTGCTCGCGCAGGAGGTCGAGGATTATTACGGCAATTACCGCATCACGACCGACCTGATCGAGCTGCGCAACCTGATCGTGGTCGCGACCCTGATCGTGAAATCGGCGCTCAAGCGCAAGGAGAGCCGGGGGCTTCACTATACGCTGGACCATCCCGAGACGAAGGCGCGGGCGGTCGACACGGTGCTGGTACCCTAGGCGATCCGCCCGTCCTGGAACGCCTCACTTCTTCGAGATATTACAGAATGCCGGTTTGGCGACCAGCTTTGCGATCACCCCATTCACATTGACCCCTTTCAATTCCTTCTCGGGGTAAGGTGACCAAAAATACTGCTTTTTGACTGGAGTAATCTGTTGCGTCACTTGCGTGCCGGGCTTTGGCGGCTCGGCTGTGAAATCCACCTCAAAGATACCGTCCTTTGGCGGTACGATATAAACCCGGGGCGTAAGAGTAGGGTTGGTCCAACCGCCGGTCGGTACTTCGCCCATCGCGCAGACGAGGATGGTGTGGGGTTGTTTCACAACTTCAACCGCGGCCATTGTCGTCTTCACTTGTTTCGGTGCGGCCGTGACGTTGGCACCGAGGCTGATGGAAAGCAGGGCAACTGCCGACGATTTCAGAAAGAGGCGGGATGTCCGGGACATGGCAAGCTCCATCGCTCAAATGAAGATCACGCCACGCCGCAATACGACCGAGACAAGGCGGAGAGCATACTAGCTTCCGTGAAGCGGCACGATGAACTTTGGACGCCAAATTGGTTATATCGGCTCAGCCGCCAAAGCGGCGGCGGCCGAAGCGCTTGTGCTCAGCTTGACTCAGCGCTTGGAGCAGGCGGCTGAATCCATAGGCGATCCGACGACTAGCGCGGTTTGACGAAGCGGAGCGTCATGCGGTCGCTTTCGCCGATCGCGAGATATTTGGCGCGATCCTTGTCGCCTTGCGACAGGGTCGGCGGCAGCGTCCAGACCCCGTTGGGCCAGTCGGCGCTGTCCTTGGGATTGGCGTTGATCTCGCTCTCGCCGGCAAGCTTGAAGCCCGCTTCGGTCGCGAGCCGGATCACGGTCGAGCGCTTGACGTAGCCGCTGCTATTCTCGCGCGCGGCATCGGCTTTCTCGGGCAGGCGATGGTCGACCACGCCGAGCATCCCCCCAGGCTTGAGCGCCTTGAAGGCGGCGCGGAAGAAGGCGCGCGCGACGGAACCATCCTTGGCGCCGCCATCCTCGGGCATCAGCAGATTGTGGATGTTGCGGAAGGTCAAAACGCGGTCGACACTGTTCGGCTTCGCCATGGTCGCACCGGCGACATCGAAACCGTTCACTTCGGCTTTCGTGGCACCCGGAAGCGGGGCGATCAGCTTGCGCGCGCCCTCGATCGCCTTGGGGTTGTTGCCAACCACGGCGATGTAATGGCCGTGCGCTGCCAGCAGCGGCATCAGGATGCGCGTGTACCAGCCGCCGCCCGGGCTATACTCGATCACGGTCTGGTTGGGCGCGGCCCCGAAGAAGTCGAGCGTCTCGAGCGGATGGCGATATTTGTCTCGCGGCTTTTCGGACTCCAGTCGGCTGGAATTGGCGATCGCAGCCTTGAGCGCCGGGTTGGGCGCGGCGTGGACGGGCGCGACGAACAGGATCGAGACGGCGAGGGCGGTGAGGCTGGGGGAACGCATCGGGGACATCCTCTTCGAATTTTCGTGGCCGATCCGTACCCTCTCGGCAGACGGAGGCGAAACGAAAAAGGACTCGGCCGATCGCATGCACGGGCGCTTCCACGAATGGCTAACACACTCTAGAACACACCTCGCATGGCTTCCAACCACCTCTATCTGGTCGATGGCTCCGGCTATATTTTCCGGGCTTATCATCGGCTTCCGCCGCTCACCAATCAGCATGGCCAGCCCGCGGGCGCGGTCTATGGCTTCACCACGATGATGTGGAAGCTGGTCGAGGAGCTGAACGCGGCCGACGGGCCGACGCACATGGCGGTGATTTTCGACGCCTCGTCGAAGACGTTCCGCAACGACATGTACGACCAGTACAAGGCGCATCGGCCGCCGCCGCCCGAGGACCTGGTCCCGCAATTCCCGATGATCCGCGATGCGACGCGCGCTTTCTCGCTGCCGTGCATCGAGGAAGAGGGGCTGGAAGCCGACGATATCATCGCCTGTTATGCCAAGGCCGCGCTGGCCGAGGACTGGAAGGTGACGATCGTCAGCTCCGACAAGGATCTGATGCAATTGATCGAGCCCGGCAGGCTCGATTTGCTCGACACGATGAACAATCGCCGCCTGAGCGTCGAGCATGTGAAGGAAAAGTTCGGGGTGCTACCCGAGCAATTGGGCGACGTGCTCGCGCTCATGGGCGACAGCGTCGATAATGTGCCGGGCGTGCCAGGCGTCGGGCCGAAGACGGCGAGCGAGCTGATCCAGACCTATGGCGACCTGGAGGGCGTGCTGGCGGCGGCGCCGAGCATCAAGAAGCCCAAGCTCAGCCAGAACCTGATCGAACATGCGGACAATGCGCGCCTGAGCCGCGAACTGGTGCGGCTGGTATGCGACCGCCCGCTGCCGCAGCCGCTGGAAGAGCTGGCGCTCAAGGGGCTGGTGCGCGAGCCGCTCCAGGCCTTCCTGATGCACCAGGGCTTCCGCTCGCTGCTGACCAAATTGGGTGGCGAGGAGGTGAGCGCGCAGCTTCCGGCGCGGGTCGAGGATGCGCTGCCGTTCAACCACAAGGATTATGAGGCGGTCATCACCGAGGCCGACCTCGACCGCTGGATCGCGGACGCTTTCGCAGCGGGCGTGGTCGCGGTCGATACCGAGACCGACGGGGTCGACTGCATCCAGTGCAATCTGGTGGGCATCAGCCTCGCCACCGCGCCGGGCAAGGCCTGCTACATTCCGGTCGGCCATGGGCGGAGCGGCGAGGACCTGCTGACCGAGCGGCCCGAGCAATTGCCGCACCCCCTCGTGCTGGCGAAGCTGAAGCCGCTGCTGGAGGATCCGGCGGTGCTCAAGGTCGGCCAGAACCTCAAATACGACCTGATCATGTTCCGCCGGGCGGGCATCGATATCGCGCCCTATGACGACACGATGCTGCTTTCCTACGACCTCGACGCGGGGCTGGGCGGCCATGGCATGGACGAACTCGCGCGGCGCCACCTCGATCACGCCTGCATCGAATTCAAGGAAGTGTGTGGCAGCGGCAAGAGTCAGGTCACGTTCGACGCGGTGCCGATCGACCGCGCGACCGAATATGCGGCCGAGGATGCCGATGTAACGCTACGGCTGTGGAAGCGGCTGAAGCCCCGGCTGGTGCCCGAAGCGGCGAACCGGGTCTACGAGCTGGTCGACCGTCCCCTCGTGCCCGTCGTGGCCGAGATGGAGCGCGCGGGTATCCTGGTCGATCGCGGCGAATTGCATAAGCTATCGACCGAATTCGGCGAGGAAATCCTCAAGCTCGAGGCCAAGGTGCACGAGGCGGCGGGCGGCCCGTTCACGATCGGCAGCCCCAAGCAATTGGGCGAGGTGCTGTTCGACCGGCTTGGCCTCGCCGGTGGGCGCAAGGGCAAGTCGGGCGTCTATTCGACCGACGTCAACGAGCTGGAGCGGCTGGCGGGCGAAGGGGTCGAGGTCGCAAAATTGGTGCTCGACTGGCGCCAGCTCACCAAGCTCAAATCGACCTATACCGACGCCCTGCAGCAGCAGATCAATGCCGGCACGGGACGCGTCCACACGAGCTTCAGCCTCGCGGTGGCGCAGACCGGGC
>Ga0209455_1001304_pt1 | contig 11612 bp, 16 predicted proteins | sample AraplaCol_mCL_r2_FD_184275 | JGI IMG/M metagenome (GOLD analysis project Ga0209455, IMG submission 184275) | Arabidopsis root microbial communities from North Carolina, USA - plate scrape CL_Col_mCL_r2 (SPAdes) (version 2) | ecosystem: Host-associated > Plants > Roots > Endosphere | place: USA...
TATACCAATGCAGCGCTTTTTGGGGCCTTAAAAAATGTAGGGAAAATTGTGTAAATCAAACTTTTCATGGTTATTAATTTATATTCCCCGGGGTATTTACCGGGCCAGGAATTGGCACCTTCTCCACTATCTGAGGGTTGCCAGCGGGTCATTGAGCCTGATCTCTCGCCGCTTCTTTATAAATCAAAACCTTTTTCGGAGGTAATGATCTTGATATTGCTACCAAATATTGTTGCAAATATAAGGTGATATTTGCGAGGATTCCAAATTTAATTTGTCATTAGTCATCAATCATTGCTCATTAGTCATATTTCTCAATCACAAATGACCAATGACAGCGCAGCGGAATGACCAATGACCAACCTAATTATAAGCCGTTATATGCCTGTCACCAACCACCTGTATATCATACTCTTTTTTCAGCGGATCGTAAGGTACTGATTCGTTTATACTGATATAAATGTTGCCCAGTTCTTTTACCGAATAGGTTTGAATATCGGCAACCATGCCGTCTTTTATCAGGTACTGCGAAATAGATTCGCGGATGAGGTTGTATTGGTTAAGCTCGTTTGTTTCGATTTCGATAAAAAGCCGCCGCCCGTCGACCCTGAGTGAGATGATGTTATGTGTGCCACCTATGAGCGTTAAGGCATATTTCCTGTTTTTTGTATTATTATCTTTTTTAGTGATTACGTAGCCCTTCGCGGTCAAAAAAGTGTCTGCCTGGTGTATGTTATTGTTTAACAGGTATTTAATATCCTCGTATGAAATTAAACTTTTTTGGCAGAAACCATGTGAGGCTATTATCATCAAAACGAAAAGAAAGAAATACCTCATGCTATGTTATTAATATTACATCCAAGTTAAACTAATAATATGGTAAAGTATTACCTTAGCTTCATTGTTACAAAAATAGAATATGCCTAAAATAGAACTAGCTCGCGTAAAAGGCGACTTCGGCTTTGAAGCAAAAGACGAACAGGGACATGTGGTTAGAATGGATAGCAGCCCCGAAAGCGGTGGCTGGGATTTTGGGGTACGCCCGATGCAAATGCTGCTGATGGGGCTTGCGGGATGCTCGGCCATAGATGTAATTACCATCTTAAAAAAACAGCGCCAGGACGTTAAGGATTATAAAATGATAGTTAACGGCGATCGCGAACCGGGCGTTGAACCATCACTTTGGAGAGAGGTATCAATTGAATTTCACCTCTACGGGAAGGTTGATGAAGATAAAGCAATCAAAGCTGCAGAATTATCAATAAACAAGTATTGCTCTGTTGCAGCTACTTTGGTAAAAGCGGGTGCTCAAATTAAATGGAAAGTTTTTGTGCATTCGGCCTGAGGGAAGAACCAAGAATCAAGAGCCAAGAATCAAGAGCCAAGAATCAAGATAAAAGAATTAAGGACCGGGATAAAATGCTTTTATGGATAAGCCTATACCCATTCAAACAATTCATCTTTTCCCCATTTTAGATAAACTGCTGATTGAGCTGCTCCGCTCGCTTGAGCCGGAAGATTGGAACAAAGCTACCGTTTGCCCGCTATGGACGGTTAAAGATATTGCTGCGCACTTGCTTGATACCAACATGCGCACCATTTCGGGTGCGCACAATCATTTCGGCAAAGCTCCGGAAAATGTTAACTCGTACAGCGATCTTGTAGGTTACCTTAACGAGCTCAATGCCGTTTGGATAAAAGCGATGGACCGTGTAAGCCCTCCGCAACTTGTTGCAATGCTTGAAGCAACCGGCCCTCAATATTGTGACATCATGGCGTTGCGTAAGCCCTTCGAAACGGCGAGGTATGCAGTCTCATGGGCGGGCGAAGAACAATCGGAAAATTGGTTTGATATTGCCCGGGAATATACCGAGAAGTGGCATCACCAGCAGCAAATACGCGATGCCGTTGGTAAACCCGGCATTATGCATCGTGAATTATTTTATCCCTGCATGGATACGCTTATGCGGGCGCTGCCGCACACTTACCGCAATGTTGACGCAGAGGATGGAACTCTAATACAAATCAGCATTAGTACAAGCGATGGTGGGGATTGGTATCTTCAAAAAAGAGAAACCGGATGGGGGCTGGCCGATAAACAGGATGGTAAAGATCCGGATGCGTCGATTGTGCTAACGCCCGACACAGCCTGGAAGTTATTCACCAAAGGGATGACAGCTGCAGCAGCCATTGAGAAATCGGAGTTGCGGGGAGCTGGTAAGTTAATTCAGCCGTTGTTTGGTATGCTATCGGTAATGGCATGATAACTTTAATAGCTGATATTTTATTACATTTATCCCTAAACCTTGTTCAAATGAGAAGACTGTTACTTTTTTGCTTCCTGTGCTCCTTTTCAATTGCGGTAATGGGCCAGGATGTCCGGCGCCATATCAATTTCAATCCGATAGATAACGACAGCTTGGATATGTCGTTAAATTCAGCGTATCAGTTAATTGAAGATAGCTGCGCACAAATTATCCGGCACACACGCATTAATTTCAGCACTCGAAAGTTCCATGGACCATTTAGCGATGTGAGCAAACAAAACCCTGCGGTTGTTCTTAATGAAGGAAATTATTCCAATGACGGATTAAAAGATGGCCTTTTTATTATGCGCTATCCAAGCGGACGTACTATGGCAAAAGGTGCCTTCAAAAAGGATGTGTTTGATGGGAGATGGGATATGTTTTACGAAAATGGCAAGCCGCAGCTAAGCTTTGAAGCAAATAATGGCGTTTGTACTATTATAGATGCCTGGGATACACGGGGAAACAAAACGATAGACAAAGGCAATGGAAATTACACGGTTGATTTAACTTTTTTTTATTGGACGGGTAAATTGATTAATGGCAGGCCAGATGGTGCATGGAAAATGTACGGCGCAAACGGCAAAAATAAAGAGCCTGCTGTTATAGAGCATTTCAAAAAGGGCGCTTTTGTAGACGGCGAAGGCCCTTTGGGCAAATACACCAATGAATCGCGCATTAGTCTTGTTAGTACTGATGAGTTTAAGTTTTTCAACACTGAGAAAATGTATATTGGTGATCCATGCAACCTTCCGGCAATTCACAATCGCGTTGTTGTAAATGCGCACTATAAATCAGGTATCACTTCATTTAAAATTCACCTGGAGGAGGCATTGAAAGCTTACATTATCGGTCGGAATTTGACGGAGATTGAAGGTTCATTTTTTATTGTTGGCGATGTCGATTTGACAGGGCATATAGTCAATCTGAAAAAAGGTGGAGGCTACATAGCAGACATCGAGCGGGGAGTAATTCGTATAATTGAAAGCCTCCCACAGTTAATACCTGCTACCATTGACGATAAACCGGTTGTGCAGCAGTTTAAAATTTCGCTCCAGGTAAACAGGGCCGGCTATTCCGGTTCGTTTGAATTTTTGCCTGTCAGGTACAAACAATAGAAAATTGTACTGTTTTAAGTTCATAAACCAATACCAGCAATTTGTTGCCATGCTCAGACGTTCCATTCTTTTCGAACGTTTCCTTAGCGTTAAGTGTGCCTTTTATTACCCTTACTAATCAACTCTTTAGATAGCTGCGACGACGTTACCAATGCCGTTGCTTAACGCCAAATGTCAATATGTTGATAACATTGCCCAATCCATGGCACTGATGTTGCCAGCCGGGGGTATGCTTGTACTATTAAAAAAGCATACAATTAAATACACAAACATGAAATCAAATTTAAAAAGAGCCAGCCTGTTAATAACCGGACTATTGGTTGGCGGTAAATTGTTCGCCCAAACCCCCGATACTACAAGGGCGACTACTACAGATTACGTTAAACCATTTTCAAGTGAAGATTCGTTCCGCACCTGGTCGATAGGAATTAACGGCGGTATTTTAAGCCCTTATACTATTATAGGGTCGAACGGAAACCAAGACTTTACCCATCCTAAAGTTGAATTAGGTTATGGCGCGTACATTAAAAAGCAAATAACATCAGGTTTTGGCATACAAGCCAACTTTATGGGCGGTAAGCTTTCAGGCGAAAACAGCCAGGTAGGGCCGCTAGGCAATAAGTACGACAGCTACAGCACCAAATTGAATTATGCCTTGAGTTTAAATGCCAACGTTACAGTAGGCAACATTAGCTGGCGCAATAACAAAAATGCCATCCAGCCGTATGTTACAGCAGGTGTCGGCACTATGCACTATACGCCGGTAGTAACTTCGGGCGGAGTAAGTCAGAATTTTAAAACCGCCGACAATGGCTCGATAAACGAATTGTTTGTGCCTGTTGGTGTAGGCGTTAAATTAAATGTTGCCCGCGGTGTAAATATCGATTTAGGGTACCAACTTAACTTTGTTTACTCCGACAATGTTGACGGATTTAATTATGGCTCAAATAACGACAGGTTTTCGTATGCTCACGCTGGTTTAGAGTTTGCACTGGGCAAATCATCAAAACCACAGATGGCGTCGCATAACCCTGTTTCATCAATGAGGACAGAATATTTAACTGAAAATCAGAATACTAAAAACCAGTTGCAAAGCGAGATAGACGCGCAAAAAGCACAAAACGACCAGTTGAAAGCTGATTTGGCCACAACTAATGCCAACCTGGCTAAATTTACAACAGATAGCGATGGTGATGGTGTACCCGACTTTTTCGATAAATGCCCTAACACCCCGACCGGAACAAAGGTTGACGGTTCAGGTTGCCCACTGCCGGTTGCTAAACCCGATGTTAAAGTTTACGTAACCGAAGAAGACAGGAAAGTTGTTAAAGAAGCTATCAGAAATCTTGAATTTGATTTTGGCAAAGCAACTATCCGGGCACATTCGTATCCAAGTTTGGACCGTGTTGCCGATTTGCTGGTTGCTAAAAACTTCAGCTTAAAATTAGCAGGCCATACTGATAATGTAGGTTCGAACGATGCCAATTTAAGGTTGTCGAAAGAACGTGCTGAATCAATCAAATCGTACCTGGTAAGCAAAGGTGCAAATGCATCACGCATTGAAGCTACCGGTTATGGCGAAACACAGCCAATTGCAAGCAATAAAACTGCAAAAGGTCGTCAGCAAAACCGTAGGGTTGAGTTTACATTATTTTAGCAATAACAACTCAATATAAACAGAAAGCGCCCGGCTATTGCCGGGCGCTTTTTTTTATGGATTAATAAATTCAAATTATAGCTATTGATTTAAGCTTTTGGGCGTTAAATTTTCTCCCAATCCTATAAATTGTGTTACTCTACCTCAAAAAATTCAGCGAGCGCACCAAAGTAGCTATTATCCCAACCTTCAGCGAAGTCATTATATTCAGCAGCAGGCAAATTGGTATGTCTCAGTTCAATTGATGTGCCATCTTTGTCCGGGTGAAGTTTAATCGTTACGATAGATTCTTCGGGTTGCCCGTCAAAGTACCAATGCTGCACAATTTTCTTGTTCTCTTCAAATTCAAGGTTTTTGCCAACAATACTGCCTTCCCACATCGAAAATTCAGAACCCGGCTCGGTCGACATTTCTGCGGTTTCGCCTGTCCATAATTCAATGGTAAGCGGGTTTGTTAAAGCCGTATAAACCTCTTCGGGTGTTGCGGGTAAACGATAATATTTTTTAAAATCAGGCACAATTAACACGATTTAGTGATAAAAAAAGATTTACACGATTGTAATTTCACAAAGATACAATACCTGTTCGTCAATCCTGTAAATCTTACAAATCCTTAAATCGTGTTCAAATCCTTAAATCATGTCTATCCAAGCGGCAACACTGTCTTGCCGTAAACCTCGTTCAAAACGTTTGCTATACCCGCGTAAATGGCGGAAGCACCACAAAGTATACCTTCAAATCCAGCGAATTTGCCAATGCTTTCGCTGCCGGTACCATGTTCTGCTGCGAGTAAAAAGAATAAAATTACGAGGGTTCCGAATACAATCTGCAGGGCGCGGTTCAGTTTTAGTGTGCCGAAAAACAGGAATAAGGTAAATAGACCCCACATTACAAGGTAGGCGCACATCGCACTTTCTGATGGTTTTGCGGCCCAGCCAAACTTAGGAATTACAATTAAGCCCACCAGCGACAGCCAGAAGAAGCCGTACGAGGTAAATGCGGTAAGTCCGAAAGTGTTGTTCTTTTTAGCCTCGATAATGCCGGCAATAACCTGGGCAAGGCCGCCATAAAAAATACCCATAGCCAGTATCATCGAATTTAGCTCGAAGAAACCTGCGTTGTGGAGATTAAGTAAAACGGTGGTCATGCCAAAGGCACACAGACCAAGCGGGGCGGGGTTGGCAATGCCATCCTTAACCGCAACTGGAGTTGTTGGGATCATAGTTTAAAGGTTTTTTTAAGTGGTTTTCAATGCAATTTAACTGTTCCTGTTACATTTACCAATTTTTTCTGCAAACTGATGAGTAACTTTATGGTTAACCACATAACCATGCAAAAAATAGTACTGCTGCGCCACGGCGAAAGTGTTTGGAATAAAGAAAACCGTTTTACAGGCTGGACTGATGTTGATCTGTCCGAAGAAGGCTTTAAACAAGCCAAAAGGGCAGGGGAAGTTTTAAAAGCACAAGGCTACAATTTCGACGCCGGTTTTACCTCGCTTTTAAAACGCTCGATAAAAACATTACACATTGTGCTGGAAGAACTTGACCATTTATGGATACCTGTGCAAAAATCGTGGCGGTTAAACGAACGTTTTTATGGCGCTTTGCAGGGACTGAATAAAGATGAAACAATAGCCAAATACGGCCCGGAACTTGTTCAAAAATGGCGTCGTGATCCGCATGAACTGCCACCTGCCATAACCAAAGACGATGACCGCTATCCCGGAAAAGACCTGCGCTACAAGGACCTTACCGAACGAGAACTGCCATTAACCGAAAACTTGAGCCAGACAATGGACAGGGTTTTGCCTTTTTGGAATGAGTTTATTATACCGGCCATTCGCAAAAATCAAAAAGTAATTGTATGTGCGCATGGCAACAGTTTGCGTGCATTGATACAATATATTGACCACTTGACGGATGAAGAAGTTACCCAGCTTGATTTACCCACCGGCGTGCCGTTGGTTTACGAATTGGATGGGGATTTGAACAGGATAAGGCATTATTATCTGGAGTGAAACAACGCAGTTTGCTTAACTCTGTCATTGCCCATACATTACTTAAACAACGTATTAAAATCCCCATAAGGCACCGTCCCATTTGCAAAAGTAAACGTCCCTTTGCCGGCAACTTCCTGTGCGGCCTGCATAAAAGCGCCATAAGCCGCTCGGGCAAATGACGACCCAAGGCTTATTCGTTTTACTCCAAGCTCGGCAAGTCCCTCAACCGTAAAGTCCGAGGAGCCGAGGCCCATAACAACCGAAACAGGTTTTGGCGCTACCGCACTTACTACAGCTTTAATATCGGCAGCAGTTTTTAAACCGGGGGCAAACAAAACATCGGCGCCTGCATCTGCGAAGGCTACAAGGCGGCGTATGGTATCTTTTAAATCAGGACGGCCGTGAATCAGGTTTTCTGCACGTGCGGTAAGCGTAAAGTGGAAAGGCAGGCTTCTTGCTGCTTCAACGGCAGCCCTAACCCGTTCTAATGCTAAATCAAAGGGAATGATCGGATCACCCGGTTTTCCGGTGGAATCCTCAATAGATCCACCGACAAGCCCGGCACCGGCAGCCAGCAAGATGGTTTCTGCACATGTTTCGGACGATTCGCCGAATCCATTTTCTAAATCAGCTGCAACCGGGAGATTGGTTGCCATAACAATATCATGCGCATTTTTTAACGTTTCTGCGAGGCTTACGGCACCCAGGCCATCTGGCTTGGCTAACGAATAGGCGAGGCCCGCGCTGGTGGTAGTCAAAGCTTCGAAACCAAGGCTCTCTAAAATTTTGGCCGAGCCTGCATCCCATGGATTCGGGATCACAAAAATACCTTCGCGTTGATGTAAAGCTTTTAGTTTTTCGGCTTTGACTGCTTGTAACGGGTGAGTGGCTTGCATATTATTTATGTAGATATAGTTTTAATAAATCAAAAAAATGGGGCTAGTGCGATAATACATGTCGTTTAATTAATCCGCCTTTAACCTCTGATACTGAATGTGTTGTGATAAAAGCATTGGGGTCAACCTGTTGAACGGTATTTACCAGGCGGGATACGTCCAGTCTTGTTATCACAACGTATAAAATGTCAATATCCTTGTCCTCAATCACGTTTCGGCCATAGCCGCGCTCGCCTTTATAAACGGTTACGCCCCTGCGTAATTGCCGGATAATTACGTTTTTTATCAGTTCGCTTTTGGGCGAAATAATGGTGACTGCCGTGTATTCATCAAAGCCCTGCACAATATAATTAATCATTTGCGAGGCGGAGAGATAGGTGAGGATGGAATATAACGCTGAGTGTATCCCCAAAAAAAATGCCGCCACACCAAATATTAATATATTGATAACCAGTATAATTTGCCCAACAGAAAGGAATGATTTAGGGTTGATATAAACCGCCAGCAATTCTGTACCATCAATTACACACCCACCCCGCATAGCCAGTCCGATACCTGTCCCCAGGAAAAAGCCACCAAAAACTGCGGTAAGCAGTTTGTCATCAGTAACATTTGGGAATTTAAAAAGATATAGAACAATTGAGAGCAGACAGATAGCTATTAATGTTTTAATAGCGTAAAGCTTATTGACCCGTTTAAAGCCGAGCCAGATAAACGGTAGGTTTATTACAACTATTAAAACAGATATTGGCGTGCCCGTTGTTGAACTGATCAACAATGATATGCCGGTTACCCCGCCGTCGATAAAATGGTTAGGGATTAAAAAACCTTTTAGCCCGAACGCGGCACTAAATATGCCGGCAATTATCAGCAATACATTGGTGATTTCTTTTCGGGTGTTTAACTTGGCTCTTTTCATATATGGGCATTAGGATGTTTAAAAGTATCAAATTTTTAAATGCAAGGCTTTTTGTTATCCACAATTTAAGCCTTGCATATCAATAATTACATTTAAATGCTTTTCTGTTCCTCCAAAACAAGGAGCCTGTTATTAATACCGGCTTTTATCATTTCGTCCCATTGGGCGGCTATCCGGGTTGCTTTCTTCAAATTGCCTTCGTTATCGACATATTGCTTATAAAACGTAATGTAGTACATGGGGTGTTTATTTTTATCCCATAGTACCAATTGAATATGTTGAATTGCAGAATCTTGTTTTTTTTCTTCAAGATTACAATCATATATGTTTTTCAAGTCGATTAATTCCGACGAATAATCCTGGAGGTTTATTTTTACAATGGCTTTTTTCAATTGGTCTATTGCAATAGCAAACGAATCAAGCTGGTCAATAACCTGGAATGTCAGGCCATGTTGTTGTTCGAGCAAATGGAGCTCGTGGGTTATTCTCCTTTTCTTTTTGTTGCGCGAACTTCTGACAGCAAAGTATACAGGAATAAATATAATAAGGAATAAAATAGCCGCAATAAGGCCATTCTCGATGGAATTGTTCATTTTTTTTAATTTTAAGATGGAAAAATCGGGCGTGGTTACGCCTTGCTTTATTTCAGAAACTAACAGGACATGCTACCTGAAAAAATGAAACGGGAATAACAGCAACTGTAAAAACTCCTGCCGGTGAATTGTTTGCAGCTTGGTTAAAATAAACAAGTTACGGCAGATTTGGGTAGACCGGCACTGCGAAAAATCGATGTCGCCAACCCACAGTGGCTTAACAAAACCATGCACAACACCAGCAAGTATGGTTTCGGCATGCACGTTTTTTACCAATGGTAATGACTGAGCCTGCTTTTTGATACTTGACTGGTAACTGCCAGTCGAATCGGTACTATTAAACCCGATTGAGTTGTAAGCAACAGGATTAAGTACTGCAAGTATAAGAAGGGGTAAAAATAGCTTTAGCAGTACTTTTTGCATACTGCAAAGTTAGGGGTTATTATAGAGTTGCGTTATAAATGGCGGTTTTATTGCATGTAATGGTGCTTTTCGATAGTTACTTGTCACAATTTCCCCCTTATGTTGTCATGCAAGGCACCCGCCTAAATGCAAACACCACCGTATGTTTGTATTGTTCAATCAAACAAAATACAATAGCTAATCACACTAAAGAATATTACAATGAGCATTTTAACTACAGTTTTAGGCATAATAGCGGGGATAGTTATCCTTGTTTTGCTGGTGGCTTTGTTTGTAAAAAAAGAATACACAGTACAAAGCCAGGTAACTATCGACAAAAACAGCCGGGTGGTATTTGATTATATCAAATACATTAAAAATCAGGCCTATTATAGCAAATGGGTTATGATGGATCCTGATGCAAAAATGGAATACAGCGGTACCGATGGCACCGTGGGCTTCACCTCGGCCTGGGACAGCGAAAACAAAAACGTTGGCAAAGGTGTGCAGGAAGTTAAAAAAATACTGGACGGCGAAAGGATAGATTGCGAAATAAGGTTTGAAAGACCATTTAAAAATGTGGCCCAAACTTTTATGGAGGTAACAGCAATTTCGGAAAGTACTACAAATGTACAATGGGGTATGCTGGGTAAAAATCCATATCCGTTTAACTTGATGAACTTGTTTATACCCGGCATGCTCGAAAAAGATCTGGATACAAGCCTGGCTACCTTAAAAAATAACCTTGAGAAATAGAATAACCGGAAGAGATGATTATCAAAAAAAAACCAAGACCCAGCCCCGAACTCCAAAAACTCGATAAGTTAGTGGGGATATGGAATGTATCGGGCGAGGTATGCGGACAGGTGAGTTATAGTTGGATGGAAGGAGGCTTTTTTTTGGTGCAATATATTGATATTGAGGGCGCTAAAGGGCTGGAATTTATAGGGTATGACGAAGAAAGCGGCAAACTGAAATCGCATTATTTTGATGGTGATGGTAAAGTGTTGGAGTATACCTACAATTTAAACAACACCGACCACATAATTGACATAAATATGCCCGGCATAACAGGAAGGTTTGAGGGGCATTACAGTAATAATGGCAACACCATAACCGGCAGCTGGCATTGGGAACAAAACGGCGAGGAAATGGGATATAAAGCAATATACAATCGTTTAAATTTAAGTTAATCAATTAATAAACAATAAACCTTTACTAAAATGAAACCAAAAACTATTAAAATAACCTACTGGTGTTTGACCATCGTGTTTTCGCTAGCCATGCTTGCCGATGCATTTGGTGGTATAACCAAACAACAAGCAGGCATTGATGTGCTGAACCATTTAGGGTACCCCATTTATATAATGCCCTTTTTAGGGTACCTTAAGGTGCTGGGTGTCATTGCCTTGCTGCAAACTAAATTCCGCAACTTAAAGGAATGGGCATTTGCGGGTTTTGCATTCAACTTTATCGGTGCCGCAGTTTCACGGGCGGCAATGGGCGACGGGGCCGGAATGGTGGCTATGCCTTTGGTTATGCTGGCGGTGTTGTTTGTAACTTATTGGTTTTGGCGAAAATTTGACGCACTTAACAACATCTAAATAAAAAACAACTATGAAAAACGAAGAGATTGCGAGAGAGGCAGACCATACCTTGACCGAATTAATACAAGTGGTTGAAACGGTACCTGCCGAAAAATTTAATACGGTACCTTTT
>Ga0209455_1001305_pt1 | contig 11606 bp, 11 predicted proteins | sample AraplaCol_mCL_r2_FD_184275 | JGI IMG/M metagenome (GOLD analysis project Ga0209455, IMG submission 184275) | Arabidopsis root microbial communities from North Carolina, USA - plate scrape CL_Col_mCL_r2 (SPAdes) (version 2) | ecosystem: Host-associated > Plants > Roots > Endosphere | place: USA...
GGCCTGTGGCCGGCCTATGCCGACGCCTCCCAGCTCGAACTGGCGCTGATCAACCTGATTATCAACGCGCGCGATGCGATGCCCGATGGTGGCAGCATCACCGTCACCGGCGAGAACCGGACGCTCGGTATTGCCAACGAAAACGGGGTTATGGCGGGCGACTATGTCCTGCTCACGGTGGCCGACAATGGCGCCGGCATCCCGCCGGAATTGATCGACCAGGTGCTGGAGCCTTTCTTCACCACCAAGGAGATGGGAAAGGGCACCGGGCTTGGCCTGTCGATGGTTTACGGCTTCGCGCAGCAATCGGGCGGCACTCTGCGCATCGACAGCCAGGTCGGTAAGGGCACGCGCGTGGAGATCTGGCTGCCACGTGCCACCTCCGATGCGGACGCGCAGCTCAAGGAGGATAGCAAGCAGGCCGCCATCATCCCCGCCCCCACCGCTTTGCGCGTATTGCTGGTCGATGATCATGCCGGCGCGCGCATAACCACCGCCGCCCTTTTGCAGGATATGGGACACGAAGTGGCGGAGGCTCCGGACGGCCCCCGCATGCTCGATCTGCTGCGCGCGGCGCCGGACCAGTTCGACCTGATCATCAGCGATTATGCGATGCCGCTCATCTCGGGTGCCGAGGGTATCCGCCAGGCGCGCGAAATCTGCGCGGATATCCCCGCGGTGCTGATTACGGGCTATGCCGAGGCCGCCTCCATTTCAGGTCGCCCGTCCGATGTGCACATCTTGCTCAAGCCCTTCGGCGCGGAGCAATTCGCCACCGCGATCGCCAGCGCGGTCAACCGCCGCTCGGTGGCAGTCGCAGCGGAGTAGACTCTAGGGCAGCGCGTCCAGAAACTGGTCGATCGCGGCCAGCGCCTCCGGTTCATCGAGCATCGGCGCGTGACCGACATTGGGCACCTCGCGCAGCCGGGCATTCTCATGTTCGGTCACCATCCGGGTCGCATCGCCCGCCGTAAGCAGATCGGACAGGGCGCCGCGCAGCAGCAGCAGCGGCCGTCCGCGCGCCAAGCCATGCCAGCGCTCCCAGGGATCGGCGGGCAGCGGCCCGGTTCCGAACGCCGCGGCGATGGCGGGGTCGTAATCCGCCGCGATCCGTCCCGCCTGCTCACGGAACATGCGCACGGCCATCGCCTGCCAGTCCGTTGCCCCATAATGGGGCAGCGCCTCTGAATTCTGCCGTTCGAGATAGGCGGCTGCCTCATCCCAGCTATCGAACACCGGCGCATTGCCGACATAAGTGCCGATCCGCGCCAGTCCCTCGGCTGCGAGCACCGGCCCGACATCGTTGATCACCGCCGCCGCCACCAGAGCGGGCGCAAGCGCGGCCAGCTCCATCGTGATCAGCCCACCCATAGACGTGCCCACTAAGATCGCGCGGCCGATGCCGAGCGTCTCCGTCATCAGCCGCACATCCTGGGCGTAGCTTGGCAGCCAGTAGGACGCTTGCGGATCGCGTGCCGAAAGCCCCCGCCCCCGCACATCGACCGCCAGCACGCGCCGCCCGCGCGCGGCGAGCCACGGCGCCAGCATCTCGAAATCGCGCGCGTTGCGGGTCAGGCCGTGCAGGCAGATCACCGGCAGCAACCCGCGATCCTCCGCCGGCGCATAATCGCGCGCGTGGAGCGTCAGCCCGTCGGCCGATGTCCAGGTATAATGTTGAAACCCCTGCCCGTCCTGACTCACGACGTGCGCGGCCCCATGCCATGCGCGATCAGGTCGCCGCCGACGCGCGCAACCTCCGCGGGCGTGTAGTCGTCGCCCCACACGCCGAAGCGTAGGCCCAGGAACACATTCATCCCCATCAAGGCCCACGCGCGGATTTCGGACGAGCCCTCGCTGATCTCGCCGCGCGCATAGGCTGCGTCGAGCCGCGCCGCGATGCGCGTCGCCGTGCTCGTATAATGTTCGCGATAGATGGCCGGGTCCACGAACTCGGCCTCATCGACGATGCGGTAAATCTCCTTATGGAGCCGCGCGAATTCGAGGAATGCCTGCTGCCCCTCGCGCTCGGCCTCGATCTGATTCGATTGCGCCGAAATGCGTGGTGCAACGAAATCACGCACCTGGGCGGAGAAGTCGCGCACCAGAGCGGTGAACACCTCCTCCTTGCTGTCGAAATAGGTGTAGAAACTGCCGATCGCGACGCCCGCGCGCTGCGTGATCTGGCTGATCGACGCCTCGTGGAATCCCTTCTCGCCAAACTCCTCCGCCGCCGCGTCGAGCAGCTGGCGCAGCGTCTTTCGGCCGCGCGCGGTCTTGGGCGCCTTGTCGCCGGACGTGGCGGCGATGCGCGGATCGTCCTGATTTTCAAGCATTTCGCGCTTTCAATCCTCGCCTTGAATTTTCTAATTTGAAACCCGGTTCAGGTTTCATTATGACGGTTGCGACACGAAGCGCAAGCGGAAGGCTCAAGCGCTCATTGGAGAAGAGGGGATGATGGGTTTTTCGGCTATTTCGATTCGCGCGCTTCTGATCGGCGGCGCGAGCCTTAGCGTCCTCGCGGCCACGCCCGCACTGGCGCAAGCGGCGCCCGCCGCGACGGACACGGCGGCGACCGCCGACACCACCAGCCAGGAAGTCGTCGTCACTGCGCGGCGGCGTGAGGAGAGCCTGCTCAAGGTTCCGGTCGCGGTCACCGCTTTCTCCGGCCAGAAGCTGGAAGTGAACGGCGCGATCGACCTGACCGACATCCAGACCACCACACCCAACACCACGCTCAAGGATGCGCGCGGCACCAATTCCACGCTCGCTGCCTTCATCCGCGGCGTCGGCCAGCAGGATCCCGTGCCGGGCTTCGAGGCGGGCATCGGCATCTATCTCGACGACGTCTATCTCAATCGCCCCCAGGCCTCCGTGCTCGACGTCTATGATGTCGACCGGATCGAGGTGCTGCGCGGGCCGCAGGGCACCCTTTACGGCCGCAACACGATCGGCGGCGCGGTTAAATACGTCACCAAGCGGCTTGCCGATCATCCCGAACTCAGCATCAAGGGCACCTACGGTTCCTACAACGAACTGGACGGCATCGTCAGCGCTTCGACACCGCTCGGCAATAGCGGGTTCAAGCTCGGCGTCTCGGGCGCGCGATTGAGCCATGACGGCTTCGGCGAGAATACCAACCTCCATATCGACAATTACAACAAGGACCTGTGGGCCGCGCGCGGCACGCTCGAATTCGAATCCCCCGACAACCGCCTCTTCGTGCGCGTGACGGGCGACTATACCGACGACAAGTCCAATCCGCGAAACGGCCACCGGCTGATCCCGGGCCTGCTCTCGGGCGCGCCTGTGCTCGACAACGTCTATGACACCCAGGCTGGGCTCAACGACCCCAAGGAAAGCGTGAAGAGCGGCGGCATCTCGATGTCGGTCAACGCCGACCTGACCGACCATATCACCTTCCGCAGCATCAGCGCCTATCGCAAGGACGTGTCCTACACGCCGATCGATTTCGACTCGCTGCCCGCGGCCGATGTCGACGTGCCAGCGGTCTATCGCAACAACCAGACCAGCCAGGAATTCCAGTTGCTCTACAAGAGCGACAAATTGAACGGCATTGTCGGCTTCTACCATCTCGCGGCCGAGGCCTCGACCGGGTTCGACGTGCTGCTCTACACCACGCTCCCCGGCCTCGACGCTTATACGGCGGGCGATGTCCACACCAACACCAACAGCTTCTTCGGCGATTTCACCTATGACTTCACCGACCAGTTCAGCCTGTCGGTCGGCGGCCGCTACACCTGGGATCAGCGCCAGAGCCACATCTTCAAGGCGAATTACCTGGGCGGCGTGACATCCGATTTTGGAGGGCACCCGACCCCACTCGGTGCGCCCTCGACCAACTTCGACGGTGCCGCGAACTTCAAGAAGTTCACCCCGCGCGCATCGCTGAGCTACAAGATCACGCCCGATCAGATGGTCTATGTGTCCTACTCGGTAGGCTTCAAGGGCGGCGGCTTCGATCCGCGCGGATCGGGCACGTCAGCGCCGGATACCAATGGTGACGGCGTCCGCTCGTACCAGGAAATCTACAACTACCTGCTGTTCAAGCCGGAGACGGTGAAGAGCTACGAGATCGGCTGGAAGGGCGCCGCGCTCGATCATCGCTTCACCTATGCGATCGACGGCTTCTACGCCAATTATACCGACGTCCAGATTCCCGGATCGGTCGGCTGCGTGATTGGTGGTGTGCAGAGCTTCTGCGGCATCACCACCAATGCCGCCAAGGCGCGCATCTGGGGCACCGAGTTCGAAGCCAACGCGATCCTGGCACGCGGCTTCGCGGGCGCGGGCTCCAACCTCTACCTGAACGGGACGCTCGGTTACATCAATCCGAAGTACAAGACCTTCATCGGTCCGACCGGCACCGATGTCGCCGACGTGCGCGATTTCCAGAACACGCCGCATTGGACGACCAGCGGCACGCTCGGCTCGGCGCTGCCCGTCACCGGCGGCACGCTGACCGCGTCGACCACCTTGTCCTATCGCAGCCTGACCCATCAGTTCGAGACGCCAAGCCCGTTCCTCGACCAGAAGGGCTACACCTTGTGGGATGCGAACCTGGTGTATGCCTTCGATGCCGGGCGCTACTCGATCGGGCTTCACGGCAAGAACCTGACCAACGTCCACTACAAGACCGCCGGTTACCAATATATCGCCTCGACCGTCGCCGGCGTGCCGATCCTCAACAACGGCAAATATACGCCGACGCTCGGCAAGGAGGGCATAGCGACCGCCTTCTACGGAAACCCCCGCCAGATCCTCGCGACTTTCACCGCGAAGTTCTGACGTGTAGCGATTGCGGCCGGGCGGAAACGCCCGGCCGTTTCTTTCCCGGGGGATTTTGGATGAAGCGTTACGACACCGCCGCCGGCCGCGCCTTCGTGCTGGCGATGCTGCTGATCGTCTACACCTTCAACTTTCTCGACCGGCTGGTGATGTCGATCCTCGCCACCCCGATCAAGGCCGAGCTCCACCTCACCGACACCCAAATGGGCGCACTGGGCGGCTTTGCCTTCGCAGCACTTTACGCAGTGCTGGCGATCCCGTTCGCTTGGATCGCCGATCGCACCAGCCGGAGCTGGGTGATCGCCACCTCGCTGGCGGTCTGGAGCGGTTTCACCGCCTTGTGTGGGGTGATCACCGGTTTCGGCCAATTGTTCCTTTACCGCCTCGGCGTGGGCGTGGGCGAGGCCGGCGGCGTCGCCCCCTCCTATGCGCTCATCTCGGACATCTTCCCGCCGCGGCAGCGTGCGCGCGCGCTCGCCATCTACTCGCTCGGTATCCCGCTCGGCGCGGGCCTTGGGGTATTGTTCGGCGGATATGTCGCCACGATGGTAAATTGGCGCACCGCCTTTCTGGTGGTCGGCCTCGCAGGCGTGGTCCTTACGCCGCTCTTCGCCTTGAGCGTGCGCGATCCGGAGCGGACCAACCCCGCGCAGGGGCAAGTCGATATCCTCCATGTCGGATTGATGTTGGCGGCCAAACCGAGCTTCTGGCTGCTCGCTTTCGGTGCCGCCTCCAGCTCGCTGGTCGGCTACGGCATCGCCTTCTGGCTGCCCTCGCTGCTGCAGCGGTCGTTCGGCATGACCTTGCTGTCCGCCTCGCATTTCTATGGCCTGCTGCTGCTCGTCGGCGGCGTTCCCGGCATCCTGCTCGGCGGCTGGACAGCCGACCGAGCGGGCCTTTCCGGCAAGACCGGTTATGCGCGCATTCCCGGCATCGCCTTCCTGATCTGCGTGCCCCTGTTCGCGGCGGGCATGCTGAACCATGCATCCGCAGTATCGTTCGCCTTGTTCCTGATCCCGCAGGCGCTTTGCTATATGTGGCTGGCGCCGGTTCTGACCGCGGTTCAGCACCTTGTCCCAGCGCCAGTGCGTGCGACCGCTTCGGCCTTCTTCCTGCTGATCAACAATCTGATCGGCCTCGGCCTTGGGCCACTCACGGTCGGCAAACTATCCGACCTGCTTACGCCAAGCCTCGGGAGCGAAGCGTTGCGCGCGGGCATGCTCGCAACCCTGGCCTTCTATCTGATCGCCGGGCTGCTGATGCTGGTCGCCGCACCGCGTCTGCAGCGCGACTGGATCGACTAGCGCATCCCTTCACACGCCGGGAAGGATACCGTCACTTCGAAGCCCTGTGGCTGTCGATTGCGCATCGCGACGCTGCCACCATTTTCGGCGGCGAGCGCGCAAACGATCGCCAGGCCAAGCCCGACACCGCCACTCGCGCGGTTGCGTGAGGGCTCGCCCCGAACATAAGGTTCGCCCAGCCGCTTCAGCAGGTCGAGCGGCACACCCGGACCGTCGTCCGTCACCCGAATCCGCACATCGTCCCCTTCGGACCAAACGGACAGCGCCACCGAGGTGCCGTAGCGCAGCCCATTGTCGATAAGGTTGGACAGGATACGGCGCAATGAGAGCAGGTCGACCTGAACAGCATATCGCTTCGCGGGATCGATCTGGGCGATCGCCACAGGCTGCCCGATTTCCGCACGCAAGGCGGCAATCGCGGCGAGTTCGCGTGCCAGGTCGATTCGCTGCGGCTGCATCCGGCGCTTCTTCTGTTCGGCGAACAGCAAAGTATCGTCGAGCATCGCACCGAGCTCGGCCAGGTCAGCCTCGGCTCGCTGTCGCTGTTCCGCATCGTCGATGAATTCGACGCGCAGGCGCAAACGCGTGAGATAGGTCCGCATATCGTGCGCGATCGCCGCGAGCATTCGCGTCCTGTCCTCCACCAATTCGACGATGCGCCCCTTCATCTCGTTGAAGGCTTCGGCCAACATGCGCAGCTCGCGCGATCCGGCCGGCACCAGATCAGGCGCTGAGAGATCGGTGCCGAAACGGCGCGCGCCCTCGCTCAGGCGAATGATCGGGCGGGTCGTCTGGCGGATGGCGAAAAGCAAGGCCGCGAGCACCAGCAAGGCGCCCACCAGACCTTGGCCGGCACGCTGCCGCAAATAGCTCCGCACCAGCAACGAAGGCCTGCTGTCGACCTGCAGCGTGCCACCGCCAACGGGGGAAATGCTGATTTCGACGGGGGACAGGAAATGCATCGGCCCTGGCCGTTGCCGGATCATTCGCCCAAGCGGCCCGGGACGGCCTCCGATGCGGACGGCACGCCCGGGCAGTGCGGCGACATAGGCCCCGCGCAGCTGCGCCAGATCGCTCGCCGCCGGATCGTCATGCGTCGGCGACGGCTGCGACAGCAGGCGCATCGTATAGAGCGAACCGTTGAAAGCCATCAGCAAGGCAGGACGTTCCGCGGCAGGCGTCGAGTCGATTGCGCCGACCATCGCTGCCAACTCGCCGGGCGGGGGCAGGTTGTAGGGACGTTGCTCGTCCCCCTTGCCCGGAAATGCCAGAGCCGAAAGGACGACGGCCTGGATCAGTACAAAACCGATGAGCAGCAGCAGGCCGACGCGGGTTCCGAGATTGGAGCTGAGCGTCATGGCTCCCTCTCGACCGCCACGCCGAGCAGATAGCCGCCACCACGAACCGTCTTTATCAGGTCGTGACCGGAGGGATGCATTTCCAGCTTGCGGCGCAGCCTGCTCAACTGAACATCCACGCTGCGATCGAACGGCGCGGCATTACGGCCGCGTGTCCAGTCTAGGAGCTGGTCGCGGTTGAGAACGCGCTGCGGACGGGTCACGAAGGCCATCAGCAGATCGAATTCGGCACCCGTCAGCGCGACTTCCGCGCCGTCCGGATCGCGAAGGCTGCGCGCACCGGCATCCAGCCGCCAGCCGGCGAACCGATGGATTTCGGACGCCTGTTGCCGCACGGCCGTCCGTACGCTGCCCCTCGTTCGCCGCAGGATGGCGCGCACGCGGGCGACGAGTTCGCGCGGATTGAACGGCTTGGGCAGATAGTCGTCCGCGCCGATCTCCAGACCGACGATGCGATCGATATCGTCGCCCTTGGCCGTTACCATCAGCACCGGCACCTCACCCGCCGCGCGCAGCCGGCGGCAAAGCGATAGCCCGTCCTCCCCCGGCAACATGACGTCGAGGATCGCAAGGTCGATCCGGCGCCGCTGCGCAAGCCGGTCATAGTCCTCGGCAGTACGGCACCCGCCCGCTTCGAAGCCCTCGCGGGCGAGCAGCGCCGTCACGAGCGCACGTATCTCGGCATCGTCCTCCACGACGGCGATGAAGCTGGGGTCAGGCATCGCGCGATTGTAGGACCGGGGAAGGGATGCGGGAAAGCCGTCTCTCCCTTGCGAAACGTTTCGTAACACTTCGTTGCCGCACTGAAAGACCCTGCACATGTCCAACGCCTAGAGGCTGGACGACCGCATGACGGTCCGACCCCAAAGGAGCGTACCCATGTACAAGATCAAATTCCCGTCCCTGTTGGCCGCCGCGATCGGCCTGATCGCCGCTGCTACGCCCGCTTTCGCCTGGCATGGCCACGTCACGCGCGTGGAGGGGCCCCTCGGCCGCGGCTATGTCCACAGCCGCTCTGTTTCGCGCGCGCCGGGCAGCGTTTCCGTCAACCGCGATACACAGACCAACCGTGGCTACGGCATGGCCACCAGCCGGCAGGCGAACTGGGGCAACGGAAGCTACAATGGCAGCGCCACGCACACGCTCAACAACGGCGAGACATTCGGCCGCACTACCAGCCTGACCCGCAACGGCGACGGCACCGCCACCTATTCCGCGACGCATACCAGCATGGATGGGCAGAGCAGGACCGTGACCGGCACGGTCGGCAATAGGCCGCAATAAGCCCCTCCCCCTGGCCGCGACGCCGCGCGGCCATTTTTTCGGATTTGACGGAAATGATGAAGCGCATGTTTTTCCTGGCACCCCTCCTGATGCTCGCCCATCCGGCGCATGCCGCATCCGGCGGTAAGCTCGATGCGATGCTCGACAAGGCAGATACGGATCATGACGGGCGTATCACCCGTACCGAATTCATCGCTGCGCGCCGCGCGATGTTCGACCGGCTCGACCGCAATCACGACGGCGTCGTCAGCAAGGACGATTTCGGCCGGCTGAGACGCTTCCGGCCCAAGGCGGCCGAGCAGATCGACGCCTTCATCGCCTCGGCCGATGCCGACCACGATGGGCGCGTGACCCGCGCCGAGCTGGAATCCGCACCGACCAAGGGCTTCGACCTGCTCGATACCAACCACGACGGCGTGATCGACGCAACGGAGCGATCCGCGGCCGCTGCGCGACGGGCAAACAAGTGACCGGTGGGTTGCATCGCGCGCCGTTGTGGCTGGCCATCGTCGCGGCCTGCGTGCTGATCGAGTTCGCATGGCGCAAGCGTGCGGGGCGCGGTTACGATGGCTGGACCGCGCTTGCTTCGCTCGGCCTGGCGCTCGGCAACATTCCCGCCGCCGCGCTCAATACCGCGATCATCGGCGGCGGCTATGCGTTAGTGTGGCGGTACGCGCCGATCCGCTGGCCGCTCCACGATTGGCGGACCTGGAGCGTGGGCTTCCTGCTCGTGGAATTTGCCTATTACTGGTTCCACCGCGCAAGCCATCGTGTCGCCTGGCTATGGGCTAGTCACTCCGTCCACCATTCGGCAGAGCAGCTTACCTTGCTGTCGTCGCTGCGGCTCGGTTGGACCAACGCACTGTCCGGCGGCTGGCTTTTCTATCTGCCGCTGGTTTTCCTGGGGTTCGATCCCCGGCTGGTTCTGGGTGTGCTGTTGCTTGACCTGCGCTACCAGTTCTTCCTTCATACCGAGGCGGTGGGGCGGCTGGGACCGCTCGAGTGGATTTTCAACACCCCTGCCCATCACCGCGTCCACCATGCGTCGAACGAACCTTATCTGGATCGAAATTTCGGCGGCATCCTGATTATATTCGACCGGTTGTTCGGGACGCTCGCCATCGAGCGGCCGGAGGAACCGCTGCGCTATGGCCTTGCCCACCGGCAAGCGAGCCGCAACCCGATCCGCATCGCGCTGGGCGAATGGGCCCGCTTGTTCAGCGGCATGCGTGCGAGGAAAGGCATTCGCGCCCGACTCGATCTCGCCTTCGCCGCGCCCGGAGACGAATGATGCGTATCCTGATTTCCACGCTGCTTCTGCTGGCCTTGCCGTCCGCCGCCAGAGCTGTCACCGTCTGCGACGCGACCTGGGTCGATTCCGCCCGGGAGCGCGCGGTGCCGGTCCGAATCCGAATGCCCGACGGACGTGGCAAGATTCCGGTCGTGCTGTTCAGCCACGGCCTGGGCGGCAGCCTGGATTCCGGCACTGACTGGACCCAAGCATGGGCGGAAGCAGGCATCGCTTCCGTCACCCTCCAGCATCCGGGCAGCGACCGCGGAATCCTCGATACCGGGATCACCACCGGCATGTCGCCAATGCAGCTTGTGGCACGGGTGCGCGACGTCCATTTCGTGATCGACGAGCTCGCCCGCCGCCGATCCGAGGGCAAGTGCGATCTTGCCCGCATCGACCTGGCCAAGCTGGGCATGTCCGGCCACAGCTTCGGCGCGATCACCACCCAGGCAGTCAGCGGCCAACATTATCCGTTGGCAGCGATGCAGGGCAGCGCCGATCCGCGTATCGTGGCCGCGATTGCCTTCAGCCCATCGCCGCCCATGCGCGGGCACGACGACGCCGGGGCCTTCGGGACCGTCCGCATTCCTTTCCTCTCGGTCACCGGGACGGAGGATGTGGTACCGCTCACGCCTCAAATCTCGGCCGCCGACCGCCAGCGGCCGTTCCGCGCCATGCCCCCCGGCCGGAAATATCTGCTGGTACTGGCGGGAGCGAATCACATGCAATTCAACGGCCAGGACGTGCTGCGCAATGGCATGGCGCCCGATCCACATGTTCGCGCGGTGACCATCGCCGTCACGACGGCCTTCTGGAAGGCGACATTGATGCATGACGCCAAGGCTGCCGACTGGCTGGCTCGCGGCGGACCGCAAGAAATCCTGACCGCAGGCGATGGTTTCGAAACGAAATGACGGATCTGGCGCCTCAATCGCCGCTTTTTCCGCCTTGGGGAAAGACATAAATAGCAGCGGGAATGAGAGGCTCCGGTGAAGAAGGAATCGAAGCCCCCCGCGGGGATCGTTGCTGCGCTGGACTTGCGGCGCATTCTGCCGTTTTGATCCCGACACCATGCCAGCGTCCAATCCGACAGACGGCCCGATCATCGTATTCGACGCGATGTGCGTTCTCTGCGCTGCGAACGCGCAATTCGTGCTGCGTCACGATAGTAAGCGCCGTTTTCGTTTGGCGTCGATGCAGGGCCCGGTCGGCTCGCAGCTCTATCGTGATAATGGCATCGATCCCGCCAATCCCGAAACCCTGATCCTCGTCGAGGGCGATAAGGTGCTGCGCGATTCCGACGCAGTGCTCGCCATCTATGCGGGCTGCGGCTGGCCATGGCGTGCGGCTGCGATCCTCCGCATCGTGCCCCATTTCTTGCGCGATCCGCTCTATCGCTGGATCGCACGCAACCGCTACCGGGTCTTCGGCCGGCGCGAGACTTGCTGGCTCCCCTCGCCCGAGGATCGCGACCGCCTGCTGTGAGCGTCATCCTTGTCCTCGGCGGCTATGGCGGGTTTGGCGGGCGGCTTTCGCGGCGGCTGACAGCGGCTGGCCATC
>Ga0209455_1001306_pt1 | contig 11596 bp, 10 predicted proteins | sample AraplaCol_mCL_r2_FD_184275 | JGI IMG/M metagenome (GOLD analysis project Ga0209455, IMG submission 184275) | Arabidopsis root microbial communities from North Carolina, USA - plate scrape CL_Col_mCL_r2 (SPAdes) (version 2) | ecosystem: Host-associated > Plants > Roots > Endosphere | place: USA...
TCAGCCCCTTGTGCCGCTCGAAGGCGCGGATGAACGCGGATTCGGATTGAAAGCCCACCGCCGCGCCGACGGTTCCCACGTTTTCCCGGCCGCGCCGCAAACGCGCGGCGGCATTGTCCATGCGCAACTGCGCCAGAAGCTGCGCGGGCGGCGTGCCGCACACGCGCTGGAACAGCCGCAGGAAACTGGCCCGCGACATATGGCAGCCTGCCGCGAGGTCTTCGATCGCGAGCGCTTCGTGCTGGCGCGACAGCATGGCGACCGCCGCGGGCCGCAGCCGCGGTTCGCGCAGCAGGCCGAACACGCCGCACACCGCATCCGATTGCCGCCACCAATGACGCAGCGCGAGCACGAACAGCGCCGACGACAGTTGCCCCACGACGCTGCGCGCGCCTGGCGCGGCGGTCTGCACTTCGTTGCGCATCAGGGTCACCAAGGGCGCCAGCGCCGCGGGCGGCAAACCGGTCTCGCCGGGCAGATACAGCAACCGCGGAAGCGCGGTCAACAGCGTGGCCGCGCCCGCGCCGAAGTCGATGCGGCCGCAGAGCATGTCCAGCGCGGGATCGGCATCGCCATCCGTGCGCCATTCCAGCACGGCATGCGTCCGCCTGGCCTCGCGCGGCGGCGGCGCATCCCAGTCGCCCGACTGCGCCGCCAAGCGGTGCTCGTCGCCGCTAGGCAGCACCACCACATCGCCCGCCGCCAGCGCCAGGGCAGGCTCGCCCGGCAGCTGCAGATGGACGCGGCCCTGGACGATCGCATGAAACCGCACCGAGCCCGGCGCTTCGGCCCGATGCCAATGCGCCCAGCGCCCCGACCACTGGCACTGCACGTCGAGATTGCCGCACGCCGGATAGGCATCGAGCAGCGCGCTGAGTGTGTCCATGACTGGCCGGCGGTTGCGAAGGAGCGGTCAGCTTAGTTCACTTGGCCGCCTCGTGGGCGCCGACGGCATCGAGCACGCGGGCGGAATACACCATGGCGGCGCCCGCGTTCAGCGCGACCGCCACGCCCAGGGCTTCGGCGATTTCCTCATGGGTGGCGCCGTGCTTGAGGGCTTCGGCGCTGTGCACCGTGATGCAGCCGTCGCAGCGCGTGGTGACGGCCACTGCCAGCGCGATCAGTTCGCGGGTCTTGGCGTCCAGATGGCTGGTCTTCTTGCCGGCATTGGACAAGGCCTGGTAGCCGGTGAGCGTGTCGGGGGTCAGCTTGCCCAGTTCGCCGATGCGGCCCATCAGTTCCTTGCGATATTCGGTCCAGTTCAACATGGCGCTTCTCCTTGAGGGACGAGTGCTCCGGGAAACTCCCGGAGCCTTCAAGCGCAGTCTATGCCTGGGCCCGGCGGAGCCGAATACCTGGCCGGCTCGTTTCATTGCCCGTTCGTCTCAATCGCCGTTCGATTACCGAGGGGCGATCAGGCCTTGAATGTCAGCGCGTTGGTCAGGTCCCCCATGGGCTTCTGCCCCCGCGCCCGCATCGCCTCGTCGCGCTGCTTCAGGCCTTCGAGCGTGGGCAGGTCGAACACCCGCGTGATCAGGCGCAGGATGGAGCCCGTGTCGTAGACCGTGTGGTCCACCGTGCCCTTCTTCGCGTGCGGCGATATCACCAGCGCCGGCACGCGCGTGCCCGGACCCCAGCGGTCGCCCTTGGGCGGGGCCACGTGGTCCCACCAGCCGCCGTTCTCGTCCACGGTGACGATCACCACCATGTCCTGCCATTGGCTGCCGCGGCGCAGGCTGTCGACGATGTGCGCGATGTGGCGGTCGCCCGACTCCACGTCGGAGTAGCCCGCATGCATGTTCAGATTGCCCTGCGGCTTGTAGAACGTCACCGCGGGCAGCCGGCCAGCGTCGACATCCGCCAGGAACTTGTTGGTGGCCGGCATGTCGCCCAGGCCGCCGTCGCGCAGGCGCCTGGCGCGCGCCTCGGCGTGCTGCGGGCCGAGGTTCTCGAAATAGTTGAGCGGCTGATGATGGAACTGGAAGTTGGGCACGGACGGAAAGCCCGGCTCGTCGGGCTTTCCGTCCACGGCGTCCTGCCAGCCGCCGGAATACCAGGCCCAGTCCACGCCCTTGGCGTCGAGCAGGTCGCCAATGTGCGCGTGGGTCTGCGGCGGCACCACCGTCGCGTTGGAAGCGTCGGCCAGCGCCGGATTCCGCTTGTCGCGCGGCGCGCGGCTCGGCCAGTACGGCGCCTGCATGGTGTTGACGGCGTAGCCGTCGGGCGTAAGCGCGCTGGGGCCGAACACGGGCGGGCCTTGCAGGGCGCTGGCCGGCGACTTCTCGGGATCGGGCTTCAGGCGCGGATCGGCCGGGTCGTCGCTTTCCAGCGTGGCGATCAGCTTCTTGGCCGGCGAGTCGTGCGCGTCGGGATAGAACGGCGCGCGCGCGGCCACCAGGTATTGGTGATTGAGGAAGGACCCGCCGAACGCCCCCTGGAAGAAGTTGTCGCACAGCACGAACTCCTGGGCCAGGTTCCACAGGCGCAGGTTGTAGGCGGTGTCGGCGTAATAGCCCATGGTCAGGCCGCCCGAATCGGCCCAGGCCGCGAACTTGTCGTTCCTGCCGCCGTTGATCTGCATCTGGTTCTGGTAGAACACATGCCACAGGTCGCGCGTGACCACGCCCTGCGGCAGGTATTCGCCCTGCGGACCGCGCAGCGCGAAGGGGCCGTTGTGCAGCCCCGTCATGTAGGGCGCGTCTTCCTTGACGTGGTACTTGACGTGGTTGACCGTCTGCTCGTGCGGCACCAGGCCCTTCCACACCGGCGGCAGCGTCGGCAAGGGTTTGCCGTCGCGGTCCAGCTGCCGGTAGTCGTCGGCATCGAGCGCGGACAGCGGCTTTTCGACGCCGGGGAAATTGCCGAACAGGTTGTTGAAGCTGCGGTTCTCGGCATAGATCACCACGACGTGCTTCACGTGCTTGCGCAAGGCATGCGTGAAGGCCGGGCTGGCCGGATGCGGCGCGGCATGGCCGCCCTGGGCCTTGCCTTCCTGCGCCGCCAGCGCATCGCCCGCCGCCACGCTGGCGCCCAGCGCGGCCATGCCGGTCAGGAAGCCACGGCGCGTCGCGCGCGGGGCGGCCTGTTCGATTTCGTCGCCGGCCGGTTCGTTCGTGTCTTGCGGCTTGTCGCTCATGGTTCACCTGGTAGGAAAAGTCCGAGCCCGTCAGCTTAAGACCCCGGCGTGTCAGTTTTCTTGCATCCGGGGCAAAGCTTCGGGGCAAAAAAGGCGAAAAAAAAACCCGCATCCAGACGGATGTGGGTTTTTCTACCGCACCGCGGGCATGCGCGGCAAGCAGGTATTACATGCCGGGCATCATCAGGACGTTGGCGTTGTGCATCACCCACAGCGAGCCGCCGACGGCAATGCCCAGGACCAGCGCGGTGAACAGGAAGATCGCCGTGTTCTGCCGTTGTTCGGGGTTGGCGCCCAGATGCAGGAAGAAGCCCAGCTGGACCAGCAGCTGGATGACGGCGAACAGCGCCAGCCAGAGCTCGATCGAATCGTGCGCCACCGCGCCGCCCAGCACGATCCAGAACGAGATCAGCGTGAGGATGATGGAAAGGACGAAGCCGACGGTGTAGGACTTCAGGCTGCCGTGGCTGCCATGACTGGCATGGTCGTGACCGGCCTCATGTGAGTGCGGCATCAGAGGACTCCAAACAGATAGACGAAGGTGAACACGCAGATCCAGACGATGTCCAGGAAGTGCCAGAACAGGCTCAGGCAGGCCAGGCGGCGGCGGGTCATGCCGTCCAGGCCGAAGCGGCTGACCTGGTGCATCATGATCGCGATCCAGATCAGGCCGAAGGTCACGTGCAGGCCGTGGGTGCCGACCAGCGAGAAGTAGGCCGACAGGAAGGCGCTGCGGTCGGGACCGCTGCCTTCCAGGATCAGGTGATGGAATTCATAGACTTCCATGCCGATGAAGCCCAGGCCGAACACGAAGGTGATGAACAGCCAGCCCATCACGCGGCTCTTGTTGCCGGCGTACAGGTTGAGCATGGCCACGCCGAACGTGAAGCTGGAAACCAGCAGCAGCATGGTTTCGACCAGCACGTAGTGCAGGTCGAAGATTTCCTTGCCGGTGGGGCCGCCCGCGTAGTTGTGGCCCAGAACGGCGAAGGTGGCGAACAGGCCTGAAAAGATCAGGCAGTCGCTCATCAGGTAGATCCAGAAACCGAGAGTGATCTTGGATCCGTCGTCGTGGTGCTCGTGATGATGCGCCACGTCGTGCGGGAGAGTGGATACGGCTTCGGTCATGGCTCAGGCCACCTGTTGCAGTTGACGATAACGCGCGTTTTCGATGGCCTCGACTTCCTTGGCCGGCACGTAGTAATCGGTGTTGCGGTTGTAGGAGCGGCGGATGAAGGTGCCGATCATGCCCAGGAAGCCGACGATGGCCAGCCACCAGATGTGCCAGATCAGCGCGAAGCCCAGGATGGTGCCGAAGATGCCGCCGATGAAGACGCCGTCGGCGGTATTGCGCGGCATGTGGATGTCTTCGTAGTGCGTCGGCTGCTTGTAGGCGCGGCCGGCTTCCTTGTCTTCCCAGAACTGTTCCAGGTGGTCGACGTGAGGCACGTGCGCGAAGTTGTAGAACGGCGCGGGCGAAGCGATCGACCATTCCAGCGAACGGCCGCCCCAGGGGTCGCCCGTGAGGTCCATGTTCTTCTCGCGGTCCTTGATGCTGACGACGATCTGCAGCACGAGGAAGAAGATGCCGGCGGCGATGATGACGGCGCCGAACCAGGCCAGGATCAGCCAGGGATGCCACTCGGGGTTGTCGTAGTGGTTCATGCGGCGCGTCATGCCCTTGAGGCCGACGACGTACAGCGGCAGGAAGGCCATCCAGAAGCCGACGAGCCAGCACCAGAAGGAAGCCTTGCCCAGGCGCTCGTTGAGCTTGAAGCCGAAGGCCTTGGGGAACCAGTACATCATCGCGGCGACATAGCCGAACAGCACGCCGCCGATGATCACGTTGTGGAAGTGCGCGACCAGGAACAGGCTGTTGTGCAGCAGGAAGTCCGCCCCGGGGATGGCCAGCATCACGCCGGTCATGCCGCCGATCACGAAGGTCACGATGAAGCCGAGCGTCCAGTACATCGGCGCGGTCATCTCGATGCGGCCGCGGTACATGGTGAACAGCCAGTTGAAGATCTTCACGCCCGTGGGAATGGAGATGATCATCGTGGCGATGCCGAAGAAGGCGTTGACGTTGGCCCCCGAACCCATGGTGAAGAAGTGGTGCAGCCACACGACGAAGGACATCACGCCGATACAGGCCGTGGCGTAGACCATCGACTTGTAGCCGAACAGGGGCTTCTTGGAAAAGGTCGAGACGATTTCCGAGAACGCGCCGAACGCCGGCAGGACCAGGATGTACACCTCGGGGTGACCCCAAACCCAGATCAGGTTGATGTACATCATGGCGTTGCCGCCGCCGGAATTGGTGAAGAAGTGCATGCCCAGGTAGCGATCGGCCGTCAGCAAGGCCAGGGTGACCGCCAGGATGGGGAAGGCCGCCACGACCAGCACGTTGGTGACCAGCGCCGTCCAGGTGAACACGGGCATCTTCATCAGCGACATGCCGGGCGCGCGCATGCGCAGGATGGTCACGACGAAGTTGATGCCGGAAAGCGTTGTTCCCAAGCCTGATAGCTGCAGTGCCCAGATGTAGTAATCCACCCCCGTGTTCGGACTGTATTTCAGCTCCGACAGCGGCGGGTAGGCCAGCCAGCCCGTCGTGGCGAACTGGCCCACGAACAGCGAGAGCATGACCAGCACCACGCCCGTGCAGAACAGCCAGAACGACAGCGAATTCAGGAAGGGATAGGCCACGTCGCGGGCGCCGATCTGCAGCGGCACGACCACGTTGACCAGGCCCGTCATGAAGGGCATCGCCATGAAGAAGATCATGATGACGCCGTGGGCGGTGAAAACCTGGTCGTAGTGGTGTGGCGGCAGGAAGCCGGCATGGTCGTTGTTGGCGATGGCCAGCTGCGAACGCATCATGATGGCGTCGGCGAAGCCGCGCAGCAGCATGACGAGCGCCACGACGATGTACATCACGCCGATGCGCTTGTGGTCGACCGTGGTGAACCATTCGGTCCACAGGTACTTCCACTTGCCGAAGTAGGTGATGGTGCCGAGCAGCAGAATGCCGCCGAGCGCCACCGCGGCGAAAGTCCCCATCACGATAGGTTCGTGGTAGGGAACGGACTCAAGGGTAAGTTTGCCGAACATCGTTTTACTCCGCGCTGGCGACCAGATTCTGGGACGTGGGGGTGCAGACAGGTGAGGTCACACCGGCGATCTTGGCCATCTGGCTATTCAGGACGTACTCGAACATGCTGGGCGGCGTGCTCGAGAAGTACGCAACAGGATTGGCCTCGCTGGGTTTGGCGAGCGCCGCATAGGCTTGCTGGGTCAGCGGATTGTTGGCGGCGCGGACCTTGGCGACCCAGTCGTCGAAGCCTTGCTGCGTCGTGGCGATGGCCTTGAAGCGCATGCCCGAGAAGCCGGCGCCGCTGTAGTTGGCCGAGATGCCGTCGTAGGTGCCGGCCACGTCCGCGATCAGGTGCAGTTGGGTTTGCATGCCGCTCATCGCGTAGACCTGGCTGCCCAGCTGCGGGATGAAGAACGAGTTCATCACCGATTCCGAGGTGATGCGAAAGTCCACCGGCGTGCCGACCGGGAACGCGATCTGGTTCACCGTGGCGATGTTGTAGTCGGGGTAGATGAAGAGCCATTTCCAGTCCATCGCGACCACGTCGATCTTGATGGGCTTGACGCTGGATTCGAGCGGCTTGTAGGGATCGAGCTCGTGCGTGCTCGTCCAGGTGAGCGTGGCCAGGATGGCGATGATGACGCAGGGAATCGCCCACACCACCACTTCGATGGCGGTGGAGTGCGCCCAGCGCGGCGCGTAGGTCGCTTTGGTGTTGCCCGCGCGATAGCGCCAGGCGAACACGATGGTCATGATGATCACGGGGATGATCACCAGAAGCATCAGGCCCGTGGCGATGAGCAGCAGGTTTTTCTCCTGCATGCCAACCCAGCCTTTGGGGTCGAGGACTTCGAGGTGTTTACAGCCGCTGAGCAGCACGATGCTGCCTACCGCGAACGTACGCGCGATGGTGGCAAGGGACGGGATTTTCACTGTCTACCTTCGTAGGTGTAGAGCCGCGGTTGCAGCGACGACGGGATAATAACGCTCAAGCATGGCGGTTACGCGCGACACGATGTCGCACCTCGGCCAGGAAATGCACCATAACAGTGCAATCTTTTCGTGTAAACCTTGGTTACCGCCCGGGAAGCCCGAAACAAGGGTGCGACAAAATGTCGCACCTCTTTTTTGCAATATTGCAACGCAGCGGCCGCCCTTTCGGGCGTCAGCCTTCGTCCGACGGATCGCGCTCGGGGCCGGGCCGCTTGGCCAGCTTGCGCTGCAGCGAGCGCCGATGCATGCCCAGCAGCCGCGCGGCCGCCGAGACGTTGCCGCCGGTCGCGGCCAGCGCCTGATGGATATGCTCCCATTCCAGGCGATGCAGGGGAATCATGGTTTCTTCGATGGCCACGTCCCGCGCCTCGCTCAAGCCCAGCGTGCGCAGGATCACGGGCACGGTGGCCGGCTTGGGCAGGTAGTCGTCGGCGCCGCGCTTGATGGCGTCGACCGCCGTGGCCACGCTGGCGTAGCCGGTGACGAGCAGGATGCGCATGTCGGCGCGCAGCGCGCGCAGCGGCGCGATGAGCGCCAGGCCCGACTCCTCGCCCAGGCGCAAGTCCACCAGCGCGAACGACGGCCGCAGCGATTCGGCCAGCCTCAGCGCCTCGGCCGCGTTGCAGGCCAGGTGCGTTTCCAGGCCATGGCGCGACAGCCCGCGCTGCAGCGTGCGCAGATAGAGCTCGTCGTCGTCGATCAAAAGGCCGGGGCCAGACAGAGTCACGATGCGATTCCAGATTGCGAGGGCCTGTCCAAGGGCAGGACGAAGCCGATGCGCGTGCCGCCGCCCTCGGCGGCGGTCGAGGTCATCTCGCCGCCCCATTGCTCGACGGTGGCGTGCGACAGAGCCAGGCCCACGCCCAGACCCTGCGGCTTGCCGCTGCGGAACAGGCCCGAAGCCGGCAGCAGCGGCCGCTGCGGATCCATGCCGGCGCCGTAGTCGCGCACCTCGCCGCGCAGGATGCCGTCCTGATAGGACAAGTGTAATTCCACGCGCGGGTCGCCCGCTTCCTCGCCCGCGTCCGCGGCATTGTTGAGCAGGGCCTGCAGCAGGTGCGCGATGGCGGGCTCGACACGCAGCGTGGGCGGCAGCTCGCCGCTGCGCTTGAGTTCCACGGCGGGCCGCACCAAAGTCCATTGGCCGACCACCCGCACCAGGTCGACCTGGCTGGGCACGGCCAGGTTGCGGATGCGCTCGCGGCACAGAGCCAGCAGCTCGCCCAGCGTTTCGACGTCGCGGCGCATCTGCTCGTCGACAGGATCGTCGGCGCGGACCTGCTCGGCGATCTCGTCGACCAGGAGCGTCATGGTCGCCAGCGGCGTATTCAATTCGTGCGCCATCGAGGCCGCATGCGTGGCCAGCGCGACGATGCCTTCGTTGCGCGTGAAGCGCTCGCGCAGCGCCGCCAGCTCGCGCTCGCGGCTGCGCAGGCCCGCCGCCAGGCGCGTGAGAAAGGAACACACGATGGCCACGGAAATCAGGAAGGTGACGGCCATGCCCCACAGCACGAGCGTGTGCTGGTCGTGCGGACTGACGAGCGGCTGGCCGAAGACGGCCGACACGCCATAGCCGGCCACGCTGGCCAGGGCCGCCAGCAGCGCCCAGAAGCGCGGCAAGGCGAGCGCCCCAAGGGCGGTCAGCACCAGGAACATCATGCCGAAGGGGTTGCCGATGCCGCCGCTCCACGCCACCATCCAGGTGAGCGCCAGCATGTCGACCATCAGGTGCGCGAAGGCCACGCCCGGCGCCAGCTCTTCGCTGTGCTGGGGCAGCGCGGTCGCGACCACGTTGAACAGGATCAGCGCCAGCACGCCGCCCCATAAGGGCAGCAGCGGCAGCGAGACGTCCAGGAATTTGCCCGCCACCAGAATGGCCGCGGCCTGGCCCGCGATGGCCACCCAGCGCAGCGTGCACAGCGTGCGAACGAAGGAATGGGCCGCGCGCGGCGCGGACGGACGGACGGCGGCCATGCCGCGCGGCTCAGGCACTGTCAACAGGCCCTAGAGGAATGCCGGGCCGCGAGGCCGAGCGCGAACCCGGCAGCGGCTGGACGCGGTCGGGATGATAGGTGTGCACCAGCGACAACTTCACGGCGTCGCTGGCGTTGCGCTGCGCCGCATGCAGCGTGAGGCAGTGGAAGAACACCGCGTCGCCCGGTTCGAGCTCGGGGCACACCGCCCGCGCGATCCAGTCCTGGTTGCCGGGCATGTCGGGCCGGAAGAATTTCTTCTCGTCGAACTGTTCGGACGTAAAGCCCGCGGCATGCGAGCCCGGCAGGAAAAAGAGGCCGCCGTTGTCGGCCGTTTCGCGTCCCAGGGCCAGCCAGCACGACACCAGCTCGGGCGCGCTGAACGACCAGTAGCGAATATCTTGATGCCAGCCCGTGAGGCTGCCGTAGTCGGGATGCTTGGTCATCACGCAGTTGTGATGCACGGTGGACAGGATCGGCGCCTGGCCGGGCCGCGTCAGGCCGAAGTAGGCGGACAGCCATTGCGCGATGCGCGGCGAAGCGGCCCACTGCGCGAACAGCGGATCGCGGCCGCAGGCATCGAGCAAGCGGCGCGCGGTATGGCCGCCGGCCGCCTGGCGCGAAGCGGGCGCGCCGGGATAGGCCAGATCGGCTTCGTATTCGATGGGCTCGATGGCCTGGTCCAGATGGCGCTGCGCGACCTCGCGCAGCGCCGACACCGCGGCGGCATCGGCAAAGCCGCGCACCACCACGAAACCTTGCTCGCGCAGAGAAGCGATCTGGCTGGCTTGCGTCATGGCGATGTTCCTCCCAGCTTGGCCTGCTCGGCCTCGCGCTCTTCCCGCACGGTGCGCACCCATTCGCGCCACACCGACACCAGCAGCGCCATCAGCACCGGCCCGACGAAAAGGCCCACGATGCCCAGCGTCTTCACGCCGCCCACCAGACCGAAGAAAGTCGGCAGGAAAGGCAGCTTGACCGGGCCGCCCACCAGGCGCGGCCGCAGGGTCTTGTCGACGATGAAGAGTTCGATCGCGCCCCAGGCGAGCAAACCGATGCCGGCCGCGATGCGGTTCGATCCGATCAGGTAGAGCGACACCAGCGTGAACGAGGTCGGCGCCCCGCCGGGCACGAGCGCCATCACGCCGGTGATCACGGCCAGGAGCACATGCGCCGGCACGCCGGCGATCCAGTACGCCACGCCCAGCACCACGCCCTCGCCCAGCGCGATCAGGCCCATGCCCGTGACGGTGGCGCCGATGGTGGCCGGCACCATGCGCGAAAAGCGCTGCCAGCGCGCGGGCAGGATACGCTCGCCCAGGATATCGACCTGGGCCAGGATCTGCTGGCCGTCCTTGTAGATGAAGAACAGCGTGAGCAGCATGAAGAACAGCGCCAATATCAGCCGCGCCGCGTTGCCCGCGAAGCCCAGCACCATGCGGTAGATGTTGCCGATGTGCTCGCCGCTGACGAGCTGCACCAGGTCGCCCAGCGCGTGCGGCTGGCCCAGATAGGCGTCCCAGTACGAGGCGAGCTTCTCGCCCACCATCGGAATGCCGGGCATCCAGACCGGCACCGCCGCGCCGTAGCGGTTGGTCGCCAGCATCCAGGTAAAGAGATGGCTGACTTCGCGAAAGGCGTAGACCGAGGCCAGCGACAAGGGCACCACCAGCACCAGCAGCACCAGCAGCAGCGCGATGACGGCGCCGATCGTCGTGTTCTGGTTGCAGTAAGCCAGGATGCGCCGATAGAGCGGCCAGGTGGCCAGGCCGATGACCAGTGCCGCCAGCGCCGGCACCAGGAAATCGCTCAGGAAGTACGCCCCCGCCAGGAGCACCAGCAACAATAGCCAGCGGGCGATCAGAGAAGCGGGCAAGACAGGCGGCATAGGGGCAGACGGCAAGAAGGCCGGCGGAAGGATTCCGCCCGGCCTGAGCAATATACGAGTTTTGGCCGGGCCGCGTCAGGCCGGGCCGCGTCAGGCCGGGCCGCGTCAGGCCGGGCCGCGTCAGGCCGGGCCGCGTAAGGCTGCAACTCGCCCGCCGCAGCTACACCAGGACTTCCGGCGGATCCACCGGCACTTGCTGGCGCGTGGCTTCCTGGGCCTGCGGGCTGATCCGGGCGCCTTGCGCCATGAGCCGCTTGCATTCGAGCACGGAGGGGTTGTTCTCGTCGCGCCCGCTGAGCAGCGGGCAGCAGGCGAACAGTTCGGCCAACCAGTCGGAAAACGCGCGGATCTTGGGCGAGAGCTGGCGGTTCTGCAGGTAGAGGAGCGAGATGGGCACCGCCGCGGGCCGGTATTCGGACAGCACCTCGACCAGTTCGCCCTTTTGCATGTGCGGCAGCGCCGCGAAGCGCCCCGTCTGGATGATGCCGAAGCCCTGCACGCCGCAGGCCAGG
>Ga0209455_1001307_pt1 | contig 11592 bp, 14 predicted proteins | sample AraplaCol_mCL_r2_FD_184275 | JGI IMG/M metagenome (GOLD analysis project Ga0209455, IMG submission 184275) | Arabidopsis root microbial communities from North Carolina, USA - plate scrape CL_Col_mCL_r2 (SPAdes) (version 2) | ecosystem: Host-associated > Plants > Roots > Endosphere | place: USA...
GCCTCGGACATGGCGGCACATTACACCCCTAGGGGTGAGGTCGGGCCGCTCGGTCGGTGGTTGCGTGGAGTCGTCAACAACTCCACCGGAAAGGGTCGTGCCATGAACATCCTGCTGATCATCATCGCCGTCATCGCCATCATCCTGCTGCTCACCGGAGGCTTCGTGTCGTCGCTGAACTTCCTGCTGTGGGTGGGGATCGTCCTGCTCGTCATCGCCGCCATCGTGTGGCTGGTGCGCATGCTCACGGGTAGCCGGCGCGTGTGAGGAAGGGCTGAGGGAAGCCCTCGGGGACAGCCGGCCGGCGGCGGGAGGACGCGTGTCCGCCCGCCGCCGTCGCTCTAGCCTCACCCTCGCCCGCAGTGCTAGGTTCGCGCGTGTTGTGGGGGGAGACGTGGCCTATCGATGAGGATAGGGAGTCATGTCGATGAGGACATCGAACATCGCCATTCGTGTGGGCGCGCCCGCACTGCTCGTCGCGGCGCTGATCGCCGCCGGCGCCACCTCCGCCCAAGCGACTACACAAGCGCATCCGAGACCGCCGGGCGGCACCGTGCAGGTGGTCGTGTCCGGGCTGGACAACCCCCGCGGGCTGACCTTCGGGACAGGCGGCCAGCTCCTGATCGCCGAGGCCGGTCACGGCGGCACGCAGCCGCTGGGCGGCGGGCCCGAAGGCGACCAGTACGGAGGCCTCACCGGCAAGCTCGGGGTGTGGGCGAACGGCGTGCTGACGCATCCCGTCACCGGACTGTTCTCGGCGGCCGACCAATCCGGGATCGGCGCAGAGGGGCTCGTCTCGGTGGATGCGCAGGGGCGCTGGGTCACCGGGCAGATCGCGCTGAACACGTCGCCGATCCCGCCGGTCCCGCCGGGGAACCCGATCATCGATGCGGCGCGGGCGCAGCTCGGGCGCACGATCGCGATCGACCCGCGGTCGGGCAGGTGGGCGGCGATCGCGGCGACCGGTGACGCGGACTACGCGTGGACGGCGGCGCACAAGGATCTCGTGCCCGACCAGTTCCCGGACGCCAACCCCAACAGCGTGATCGTCGTCGGGAACACTCGGTACGTCGCGGACGCCGGCGCGAACATCCTCGCGAGGGTGGACAGGAACGGCTCCGTCTCGACGGTGGCGTTCATGGGCGTCCCGGCCGGCTCGGTCACGGACGGCGTGAGCACGTGCGTCGCGAAGGCGCCCGACGGGTCCTTCTACGTGACGGAGCTGCTCGGCGGCACCTACGCGCCGGGAGGCGCTCGCGTCTGGCAGATCTGGCCGAACGGCGCCGCGCGGGTCAAGTGGACGGGCTTCAGCACCATCCAGGGCTGCGGCTTCGACGGGTCGGGCAACTTCTACGTGACGGAGTTCCAGGTGAACGGCCTCAACCCGGGGCCGGGCGGCAATCCCGCCGGAGACCTGGTCAAGATCAGCCCGAACGGGAAGCGGACCACGTACGGGACCGGGCAGCTGTTCTTCCCGTCCGGCTTCGCCTTCCGGGGCGGCAGCGCGTACGTGTCCAACTGGTCGATCATGCCCGCGACGGGCGGCCCGAACGGCGTGAGCGGCCAGGTGGTGCGCATCAACGTCGGCGAGTGAGAGCGCGGGGGCGTCCCGTCCGGACGGGCGGGGCGTCCCTCTGTGCTGCCGTCGACATCCGCACGCCGGCCCGCTATCGTCGCGGGTGACCGTGCGCGGAGGCCGGAGGGGCCGGCCGGAGGAGGGGGCACCGATGTCGAAGTTCATGATCTCGTTCCCGAGTGGCGAGATGCATTTCCGGCCGGAGGAGTTCGACACGGTCGTGGCGGAGTCGCACGCCGTGATCGAGGAGATCAAGCAGGCCGGCGCCTACGTGTTCGGCGGAGGGATCGACGAGACCGTCCCGCCGGTGCTGGTGTCCGCCGAGGGCGGGGTGCGCGAGGGGACGTACCCGCAGACCGCGCACCTCGAGGGCGGGTACACGATCATCGAGGTGCCGACCCGGGATGACGCACTGCTCTGGGCGGCGAAGATCGCGAAGGCGTGCCGCTGCGATCAGGAGCTGCGGGCGTTCGGTTACGACCCGGCGTCGTAGGACAGCTCGGCGATCAGGAGCTCGTCGGCGCCTTCGGTCCACGTCTGCGTGCGGGCTACGCGGAAGCCGGCCGGAGCGACCGTCTCGGTCAGGTGCGCGACGGAGTCGAACGGGGAGTGATCCGACGTGCCGGGTGGCGGGGCCGCGCGGTGACGGGTCGGGTCGACGGCGACGAAGGTCGCGGTGACGGCCCGGCCGCCGGGGCGGAGGACGCGTGCCCACTCGGCGATGGCGGCGCCGGGATGCGGGAAGAGCTGCAGTCCGGTGACGCACGTCACCAGGTCGAAGGACGCGTCGGGCAGCGGGAGGTCGGCGGCGTCGGCGACGATGAGGTCGGCGTCGGTGAGGTGGCGGCGGGCCTCGTCGATCATGCCGGGTGAGAGGTCCACGCCCGTGAGGGGGCCGGCGAAGCCGCGGTCGCGGAGGGCGCGCAGCACCAGGCCGGTGCCGGTCGCGACGTCGAGGACCGTGTCCACGCCGTCGAGGGCGATGAAGGCAGCGACGGCGGAGGCCAGGGCGCGGTGCATCTCGGACTCGTCGTAGGTCGGGGCGCGGCCGTCGAAGCGTTCGCGGACCATCCGCAGGTGGTCGTCCGCGGATGCGGGCGCGGGGGTGTCGTGCCGGTCGGTCACGTCGGCAGCCTAACGCCAGGCGGGTGACGCGGACACGCCGCCGCTCAGCCGGCAGCCTCCTGCAGCTTCGCGATCTCGGCGCGGGCGGCCTGCACCAGCTCGTCGTTGGTGTGGGCGTGACCCCACAGGCCCCAGCCGCCGGGAGCGGCCTCGGTGAGGAGCACCCAGGTGCGGTCGGCGAGCCGGGCGTCGCCCGCGGCGTCGGCGACGAGGGCAGTCAGCCGCTCGACGACGGCGAGCTGCTTGTCGCGGTCGAGAGCGCCGGCGTTCGTCAGCACCTGCACGCGCACGTGGTCGCCCGCGCCGTCCACGTCGGCGAGGTGAGCGGAGGGCAGCTCGTGGACGAACGCCGCCGTGTTCGAGCGGAACATCGGGATGTCCGGCACGCGCTCCACCTCCTTGACGGTGGCCGCGGCGGCCGTGGCGAGCGCGTGCGGGTCGGCGAAGGTTCCGGCGGGAGCGTAGATGTCGATCATGGGCATGGCGGCCTCCTGAGGCTCGACGAGGAGAAGTGGATGGTTCGAGCCTGGCAACAAGCACCATTATGATCAACGTCATAATCGTGACTCGCCGAGACGGAGGCTGCCGATGGATGACACCCGCGACCGGATGCTCGACGGAGCGATCCGGCTCCTGGCGTCGAAGGGCGTCCACGGCGCGTCGCTCGGCAAGATGCTCACCGAGACGGGTGCGCCGCGCGGGTCGATCTACCATCACTTCCCCGGCGGCCGGAACCAGCTGTTCAGCGAAGCGCTCGACCGCACCACCGCGTCCCACGACCGCTGGGTCGCTGCGCACGCGGGCTCGACGGCGGTGAGCGTGACGGAGGCGTTCCTCGCTTTCTGGCGCGTGGTGCTCGAAGGGTCGGAGTTCGAGTCGGGATGCCCGGTGCTGGCGGTCACGGTGTCGGCGCCGGACGGCGAGCTGTTCGACAAGGCGGGTGCCGTCTTCGCGTCGTCGATGGAGCACCTGACCGGCCTGCTCGAGCGCGCAGGCGTCGCGCACGCGGACGCAGTGGAGTTCGCGACGGTGCTCGTGTCGTCGGCCGAAGGGGCGGTCGTGATCGCCCGGGTCCAGCACAGCGTCCAGCCGTTGGACGCGGTCGCCGCACTGCTGCTGCAGCGGGCCCGCGAACTCGACGCGGCCGCGGCGACCGCCGCTTAATATTTTGCGGCGGTCGACTCACCCGAAATGTCGACCGCCGCGCACCGGGAACGCAGTACAGCTGCCCGCCCCCTGCGGTTCAGCCTGCCATCCGGTTGCTTAGTGCACACAGTAAACGACCGGCCTCAGAAGTCAACCCCGTGGGCCAGCGGATGTTCGGATGTTCACCTCGAGTTCACGAACCGAGGCCGCGATCGCATCCCGCGCCGGGTCGTCGAGGACTTTGCGGAGAGCGGGTCGGCCCGGCGTAATGTGGAGGACATGGCCCGCAACCGCGACGAGAATCGTCGCGCGGCTCGCGAGTCCGACCCGCTCGTCGAGGCCGCGCGCTACCGGCTGCGACGCGACGCCGAGGCGCGTGGCGAGCAGGTCGAGGAGACGAACGCGGGCCAGCCGTCGATGGACCAGCGGGCGCAGATCGTCGAGACGGCCATCCAGCAGGCGATCCGGCGCGGCGACTTCGACAACCTGCCGGGCGCCGGCAAGCCGCTTCCCGGGCTGACCGGCACGCACGACCCGGACTGGTGGATCCGCCGCAAGATCGAGCGCGAGCAGCTGACGGGTCTCGGGCCGCCGGCGCTGATGCTGCGCACCGAGGACAAGGAGCTGGACGCGCGGCTCGACCGCCTGGCGTCCGAGGCGGCGGTGCGCGAGCACCTCGACGGGTTCAATCGCCGGATCGTCGAGGCGCGGCGGCAACTGCAGGGCGGACCGCCCGTCGTCACGCCCACGCGCGACGTCGACGAGGAGGTCGCCCGCTGGCGGCAGCGGCGCGAGGAGCGCATCCGACAGGCCGACGAGACGCGTCGCGCGCAGCAGGAGGCCTGGGCCGCACTCTCCCGCCGGGAGCGCCGCCGCCTGCGCCGCGAGAACGGCCGCTGACGCCCGCGGCCCACTGATCCATGGGTCGCAACACGCCGTTATCGGCCGGCGATGACGGCGCGTTGCGACCCATGGATGCGGGCTACTCCGACAGGTGCTGGTGCGGCGCGGTGAAGTGGATGCTGTCCGCAGTCACGCCGACGAGGCCGAGCGTCACCCGCAGCAGCTGCGGCGGGAGACCGTCGGCGGGTGGAGGAGTCGCGGCGCCGAGGGTGATGCCCTTGCCGTCCGGGCCGGTCGCGGTCACCGAGTCCAGGTAGACCTGCACGTTGCCGCGGAGCGCCATCTGGTCGGCGGTCGTCGCGAGCTTCGGGCCGGTGTCCTTGCGCACGGTCAGGCTGAAGCCGTCGATGGTGATGGCGTCGGCCGAGATCTTCAGCACCGGGATGCGGCGGCCATCGGCGAGGGGCACCGTCACCACGCTGATGCCCTTGAGCCCGGAGAACGAGAGGGACCGGCTGCCGAGCTGCGCGGGCGGCTGCGTGAAGACCGGGGCGCCGCCGTCGGGACCCGCGGGCGCCGGCGGAGCGGTCGGCGTCGGCGTGGCACCCGGGACGACCGGCGCGCCGGTGGTACCCGGGACCGGCAGCGCCGGCACGCCAGGAAGGCCGGAGCCGGACGACGGGGAGGGCGTCGGCGTGGGGCTCGGCGAGCTGCACGACGTGAACAGCGGGATGCACAGCGCCGCCGGAGCCGTCGTCGGCACGCGGGCCGCGCCGATCCCGGCCAGAGCGGCCGCGATGCAGGCGATCAGCGCGCCTGCGACGACCCCCGAGCGCGCGCGCCTCATGCGGCCGTGCCTTCGCGCGGGGCGGGAGCCGGCTCGTCGTCGACCGCATCCGCGTCGTCCACGGCGGCCGCGTCCTTCTTCGGCATCCACGCCACGGTCAGGATGCCGCCCACCGTCGCGAGCAGCATCCCGATGAAGAAGCCGCCGAGATTCACGCCGACGAGCGAGTACACGGCGACGGCCAGCGCGATCACGCCGTAGAAGATGCGGTGCGCCGGCATCGCGATCGCGAGCACGCCGAGCAGCACCAGCAGGATCGGGATGATCGTCGCCTGGAGGCCCTCGATGCCGAGCTGCACGTGGATCTTGCCGATGTCGAGCTGCCCGGAGAAGAACAGCTCGATCCCGCCCAGCGCGGTCAGCACGCCGCCGAGGAACGGCCGACGGCGCCGCCAGCCGCGGAAGCGCGCCCAGGCGCCCTCGGTGGCCGGCGCGTCCGCATGGTGTGCGGCCACGATCAGAAGCATCCCTTCGAGCCGTCGGTCAGCTGCACGTGCATCCCCGTGAGGGTGAAGACCGAGGCCTGCGTGCTCCACGCGGTCTGCTGGAGGTTGGAGATGGTGACGGTGTCCGAGTCCTGCGCGAAGTCACCGGCGGAGCCCTTCGCGGCGGTGTTGACCGCGGAGGCGTCGACGCCGATGCGGATGTTGTGGAACTCCGAGTCGCCCTTGAGGTCGGTCATGCCGATCTGGAGGTCGGATGCGCTGGCCGGCTTTCCGTCGCCGCCCGCGGTGATCAGGATGCCGGCCTTGCCGAGCGGCGTGTCCGTGACGACCGACTGGCAGAGGTCGGAGAGCGTCGCCGACTTGATGTTGGCGATCGCGACCTGGTGGTTCTTGCCCGCGGTGTCCGGAGCGACACCGGCGTACTGCGAGAACCCGGTGCCGTCGAGCTTCGACGCGCTGATCTGGAACTGGCTGCCTGAGACGGCGAACGAGACGGGCACGGCGCCCTGCGCGACGCCGGCCATGAGCACGGTGGACACGACGGCTACGGGGACGGCTGCGAGAACGATCCGTCCGGCGTGCGACCCGGCGAGCTTTCGGAACTTCATCGATCCTCCTGTTCGGGGGACTTGACAGCGTCGGCGCAGTCAGGTCCAGGAGCGAGCCTAAACGTTATTGACCGTGTGTCAATAGTTGGGGGATGCATCCATTCGTGTATCCGCACAGTCTCGGCGGCCGGGGGCGGCGGTTAGGCTCGACGCATGGAATCCGACCGGCGCACCAGGCTGACGCCGGACGAGCGCCGCGCACAGCTCGTCGCGCTGGGCGTCGCGTTCCTCGCCGACAAGCCACTGGACCAGCTGACCATCGAGGAGCTGTCGGCGCAGGCAGGAGTGTCGCGCGGGCTGCTGTTCCACTACTTCGGGTCGAAGCAGGGGCTGCACCGGGATGTGGTGCGCACCGCGCGCGACAGCATGCTGTACGCGACGGAGCCGATCGCCGGCCTGCCTCCGCTGGAGCGGCTCCACGACACCCTGACGCGGATCGTCGCCTTCGTCCGCGAGCACAGCGGCACGTTCTACTCGCTGGTGCGCGGTGTGGCCTCGGGGGACACGGAGGTGCGCGCGGTCGTCGAGGAGGCGCGCGGCGAACAGGCGGAGCGGGTCCTCGCGGTCTTCCGCGAACTCGGGGTGCCGGACACTCCCATGCTGCGCATCGCGCTGCGCTCCTGGATCGCCTTCGCCGAGGAGGCGCTGGTCGAGAGCGCGATCGGCACCGACCTCCCGTCAGAGGACATCGTCGGCTTCCTCGAGCGCAGTGCCCGCGGGGTGGTGGAGGCGCTGGGCTAGATGCCCTCCTCCTCCACGTCCTCCTCGGTCAGGACGCCGTCGTCGACGTCCTCGCCGTCGTGCTCGTCGTAGACCGGCTCCGCTTCGCGCGCCTGGCCGCCGGTCGGGCCGTCGTTGCCGTCGCCCGGGCCGGGCCAGATGGTCTCACCGGCCACCGCGTCGTTGGTGACGAGCTCGTCGGCGAAGTCGGCCTCCGCCTCCGGGTCGTTCAGGGCGTAGTCGACGTCTCCGTCGGCGGGGTCGGCCCAGCCGGGCGTCTCGCCCGCGTCGGTCTCGCCGATCTCGACATCGTCGACGCCGTCCTCCGGGATGCGCTCCATGCCGTGCCTCCGTTCGCTCGTGGGTTCCCTCGGAACGTACACCCCACGGGAAAGCCCCCGCCATCGGATCCGCTGGGGATCCGACGACGGGGGCTCCTCGCTGGAGGGAGGGTCAGCTCGCGGTCGGGAAGGTGATCGTCTTGCCCGAGCCGGCGTCCTTCACGGCCGCGTCCTTGAACGCGGCGAACTGCTGCGCGTTGGTGAAGCCGCCCTGGTAGCGCTCGCCGTTCACGAACACGGTCGGGGTGCCGAAGCCGCCCGAGGTCGGGTTCTTGAGCTGCGAGTTGGTGGTCGCATCCTGGGTCATGTTGGTGATGAAGCCGGCGTACGTCTGGTTGTTCACGCAGTCGGTGATCGACTTCGAGTCCACGCCGTTGTCCTTGAAGATCTTGAGGATCTCGGCGTTCGTGAGTCCTGTGCCGGTCTGCTCGTCCGGCTGGTTGGCGAACAGCGCGGCGTTCAGGTCGAAGAACTTCGACGGCTCCGAGTTCGCGACGCACGACATGGCGGCCGCGGCGCGGGTCGAGTACTGCTTGTTCTGCGAGCTGTCGAGGATCGCGACCGGGTGGATCTCGAGCGTCGCCGATCCCTCGTCCAGCCACTGCTTGATCTGGCTGTTGTTGGTCGTCTCGAACTGGTCGCAGTACGGGCACTGGTAGTCCAGCCAGATCTGGATGTGCGCCGTCTTGCCATCGAGCTGCATCTTGGTCGGCGTGGGCTGCGCGCCGCTCTTGATCGCCGGCGTCTCGGTCGCCTTCGTGGCCGAGGTGAGCAGGAGCCCGCCGCTCGCCATGTTCTTCGGATTCGCGGCGCTCGAGCCGGCGCCGCCGACGCTGGTGAAGATGACGACGCCGATGATGGCGAGCACGGCGACGATGCCCACGATGACCGAGCTCTGCACGATCACCTTGCGGCGCTTGGCCTTCTTGGCGGCCTCCTCGCGCATCTTCCTGGCGGTCTCGCGCGCCTCCTCGCGGCGGTCGCGTTTCGTCGGACCCGAGGTCCCCCTGCCAGTTGCCATTCAGCTCATCCCATCGAACGGTGGTCGGTTTCCTTTGAATGGTATTGGGATTTTGCTTTGAAGCGGCTGTACCGGGTGCCCTACCGTGGAGGGATGGATCCGATGGAACGAGCCAGTTGATGTCCGACAGCGCAGCCGGACGCGCGGGCGACGGTCCGAACGAGGGACGCGACACCGCAGGCGCGGAGTACGCCGAACGCCTGCGTCGCCTCGACGCCTCGTGGTGGCGGCGGACGCTCAACGTCCAGGCGCCGTACCGCTGGAACATCAGGCGGCTTCACCTGGGCCGCGTCCTGGATGTGGGAAGCGGACTTGGCCGCAATCTGGCCCACTTAGGCAACAACGGCGTGGGGGTCGACCACAACCCGGAGTCGGTGGCCATCGCCCGTGCGCGCGGCCTGAACTCGTTCACGAGCGACGAGTTCCCGTCGACCGAGTATGCGAAGCCGGGCACGTTCGACTCCATGCTGATGGCGCACGTGGTCGAGCACGTCGACCCGGACTTCGCGGTCGAGCTGGTGCGGATGTACCTGCCGTACGTCAAGCCGGGCGGCAGGGCGGTCTTCATCACGCCGCAGGAGCGCGGCTACGCGAGCGACGCGACGCACGTGTCGTTCATGGACTTCGAGGGGCTGCACCGCCTGGCCGAGCGGGTCGGGCTGACCGTCGAGCGCGAGTACTCCTTCCCGCTCCCGCGCGCGGCGGGCAAGGCCTTCACCTACAACGAGTTCGTCGTCCTCACCCGCATCCCCGGCTGACCCCCGCGGTGAAGGGCAGCTTGTTGCGGTCGACACGCCGTGGCAGAGCGCAACTACCTGCCCTTCGCGAGGGGAGAGGGGAGAGGGGAGAGGTGCCGAGGTGGCTAGTCGGCGGGGGCGGGGGAGCGGCTGAACTCGACGTCCTCGACGCGCGAGCGCGGCATCGCGAGAGCGGCCACGATTGTGAGGATCGCCGCCACCGCGACCGCGACGAACACCGCGGTGGAGGCGGCCTGGATGGTGGCGGGGGCCTTCGTCCCGCCGGCGGAGCCTGCGATGATCGCGTTGGCGATCGCGCCGAAGACGGCGACACCGACCGCGCTGCCGATCGAGCGGGCGAACAGGTTGCTGCCGGTGACCACGCCGCGCTCGTTCCACGGGACGCTGGACTGCGCGGCGATCAGCGTCGGCGTGGCGATCAGGCCCATCCCGAGGCCGACCACGAAGCAGCTCAGCGCGACGAACAGCACCGACGGAGCGACGGAGGTCGCGGCCAGCGCGATCGCGCCGACGATGGCGATCCCGGTGCCCACCAGCGCGGTGTTCCGGAAGCCGATCCTCAGGTAGAAGCGGCCCGACACACTCGCCGCGATGGGCCAGCCCAGCGTCAGGGCGGCGACCGCCAGGCCGGAGACGATCGGAGCGACGCCGATGGTCCCCTCCAGGTAGGTGGGAACGTACGACGTGAGTCCGATCAGGATGGCGCCGACGCCCAGTGAGATCAGTGTCGTCGTCACGAGCAGCCGGCGGGAGAACACCCAGAGCGGCAGCACAGGCTCGGCGGCGCGTCGCTCCACCAGCACGAAGGCCACGAGCAGGACGGCCGCGATGGCGAAGGCTCCGATGCTCCAGACGGAGTTCCACGCCCACGCCTGGCCGCCCTCCAGCACCGCCAGGATGAGCAGCGTCATGCCACCGGTCAGCAGGACCGCTCCGGCGTAGTCGATGCGGTGCTTGCGGGGTTCGATGCTCTCGTGGAAGGTGCGGATGAGCATCCACGCCGCCAGCACAGACAGTGGCACGTTGACGAAGAAGATCCACCGCCAGGACAGGAACTGGGAGAACACGCCGCCGAGGGTCGGGCCGACGACCGACGAGATCGCCCAGACGCTGGCCAGGTAGCCCTGGGCCTTCGCACGCTCCGCCACGGTGTAGATGTCGCCCGCGATGGTGATCGCCATCGGCTGGATGGCTCCGGCGCCCAAGCCCTGCAGCGCGCGGAACGCGATCAGCGCGGGCATGCTCCAGGCGAAGCCGCAGAGGATCGACCCGACAAGGAACAGCGCGATCCCGATCAGCACGATCGGCTTGCGTCCGACGGTGTCCGACAGCTTCGCGTACACCGGCACGGACACGGCCTGCGCCAGCAGGTAGACGGAGAACAGCCACGGGAACTGGGCGAAGCCGCCGAGGTCCTGCACGATCGAGGGGACCGCCGTCGCGAGGATCGTCGAGTCGATCGCGACCAGTCCCGTCGTCAGCATGAGGGCGATGAGGATGGGGCCGCGCTCGGATCGGAAGCCGACGCTCGCTCGGGTTGGTTCGTTCATATCTGTGAACAAGTCTCGCACCCGAGGCGGCATTCCTTGACGTGAAAGAAATCGTGCGACAAACTCTGAAACATGTCTTTCACATCGGGTGACGAGCGCACCGCCGAACACCGCGAGGAGCGTCGTGCGACGGTCACCGACCCCCGCGCGCTGCGGGCGCTCGCGCACCCCCTCCGTCTCGCCCTGCTCGACCACCTGATGTCGTTCGGCCCCCGCACCGCCAGCGAGTGCGCCGCCGTGGTCGGCTCCACGCCCTCCAACTGCAGCTACCACCTGCGCGCGCTCGCCAAGGTCGGGCTGGTGGAGGCGGCGGATGCGGAGGACGGCCGAGAGCGTCCCTGGCGGTCCGCTGCGACCGGGCTGAGCTTCGGCCGGTCGGAGGACCCGGAGTTCGCGATCGGCTCCGACACGGTCGAGCGCGCGCTCGCCGATCGGCAGGTCGACGACGAGGGCGCGCTGGTGCACCGCGCGATCGCCCAGCGCGACGAGCAGCCGGTGGAGTGGCGCGAGGCCAGCATGCTGAACGGGTACGCCCTGAAGCTGACGCCGGCCGAGCTCCGCGAGCTGGGGGAGCGACTGGATGCGCTCATCCGCCCGTACATCGCCCTCAC
>Ga0209455_1001308_pt1 | contig 11563 bp, 10 predicted proteins | sample AraplaCol_mCL_r2_FD_184275 | JGI IMG/M metagenome (GOLD analysis project Ga0209455, IMG submission 184275) | Arabidopsis root microbial communities from North Carolina, USA - plate scrape CL_Col_mCL_r2 (SPAdes) (version 2) | ecosystem: Host-associated > Plants > Roots > Endosphere | place: USA...
CCGGGCGCGGTGGGCGGCGTCCAGATGCCGGCATCCCAGAACCAGTTCGAATACAGCCGCTCGCCCCTGGAGTTGACCGGCCCGGTGTAGATCTTCTTCAGTGCATCGACCTGGCCGCCGGTGAGGCAGGTGCCGCCATGCGGCGTGCTGCCGTGCGAGCCGGTGCCGCAGGTGTAGCTCGCGAGCGCCGGATAGACCTTCTTCGCCGTGCAGGCGTGGTAATTGTCGATGATGCCGTCGACGAGACCATCGAGCGCATCGCAGGCGCTCAGGATCGCGGCTGATGCCACCTGAAGGTCCTGCGGCGGGAAGGTGTCGGGAATGAAGGGCTGGCCGTTGACGTCCTTGCTGGTTGCGAGCGTGCCAAGCACTTGCTCGTTCCAGGCTTCCGCAAGGGCAGCCTGCGGCAGGTTGAAGCCCGGGTTTTGCGAGATCACGCCGTCGAACAGCCAGGGCGAGCGCTGCGAGGCCACCATCGCGTCGCGGCCGCCATTCGAACAGCCCATGATGTAGGAATAGACGGCGTCGAGGCCGTAGAAATAGGAGATGATCTGCTTGGCGGTGGTCGCAGTCTTCTCGATGCCGTTGTAGCCGTAGTCGCGGCGCGCCTGCGCATCGACGGCGAAATGCGCGGAGCCGCCGGCATTGGCGTCGTCGTCCTGGTAGCCACCGACCGCGTTGGCCGGGTTGTCCTCGTGGCCGCCGTCATCGGCTGCGACGGCCCAGCCCTGGCCGACCTCGACGCCGGCCGCGCCTTGCGGGTCGGCATTGAGACCGCCGTCGGTGCCGCCGCCGCCCATCATCTCGAAGCGGCCGTGCCAGGTGTTGGGCAGGTTCAGAGCAAAGCCGATGCCGTAGGTGAAATGGTCAGGGTCTTGCGTGGAGACGCGCTTGTTGATGATGCCGACAACGTTGCAATAGCCCGACTTCTGCGTCGCGCTCAGGATCTGCGTGTTCGGCAGCGTGAGGCCGGTGAGGGCGGTGCAGGACGCGCGTGGCGCCACGCCGCTCGGTGGCAGTCCGTGCGCGGCGGCCTGTGGACCAAGCGACGCCCATGTGGCGATGATCGTCGATGCCAGGAAAAGTCGTTTCATGTCATGTCCTCCCAGTTTCATTTTTGATGATTGAACGAAGCGCCCGGCGGCGCCGCCTTCAGGCGGGGCGGCGTGATCTGCGACGTTGTTGTTGGGAGAGAAGCTCTCGCGCCAATGGTCGGCGTCAGCGCGGCATCGGCCGCGCGCAAAACCATTCCGCCGCGATGCACGATGGCAATGCGGATCGGCGTGCACCCCTGATGACGGCACCGAATTTCGCTCCCCTTCAGCCCGCTCGTATGACGGCTGGCTTTCACGATGCTTAAGGGAGCGATGTTGCCGTGTCAACATGACGCATCGCGCGATATTGCTGTGCAACCTGTCGTAGAAGCTGTAGGTGCGCGGACGGAACCCGCTCGCTTCTCGATCCGGTCGCATTGCGGTAGAGTTGCTGTCCGAATCCGCCGGATGCGCCTGCACCGGCTCTGCGAAAGATGCGGGTCGATGCAGCCGGGCAAGGCACAAGTGAGGAAACGGATCGCACGACCGCAGCGGGCAGCACGCGTGACAAAGCCGTCGCGATCGGCGCCCCGCACCAAGCCGGCCAAGGCGAAGCCGCTTGCGCTTGGCGACCTCACGCAGCTGCTGGGCTACAGCATCCGCAGGGCGCAGCTCTGGATCTTCAAGGAGTTCAGCCGGCAGTTGGCGGCCTTCGAGATCAGCCCCGCGCAGTTTTCCGTGCTCTGCGTCATCGACGCCAATCCCGGCGTCAACCAGCTCGCGGTCGCGCAACTGCTGTCGATCGAGCGGGCCGGGCTCGGCAGGCTGGTGGATCATTTGGAGAGCCGCGGCCTGGTGCGGCGAACGGCGTCGGCCGTCAACCGCCGGTACTATGTGCTCTATCTGACCGAGACCGGAACGGCGCTGCTGAGCCGGCTGAGGCCGGCGGCCGCCGAGAGTGACAAGGCGCTTGCGGCCAAAATCGGACCGCGCGCCTTTAAGGAATTGCGCCAGGCCCTGTCGATCTTTGTCGAGGACGCCTGAGCGCTCAGCAAGGCGGCGATTTGGCAGGCCGCCCCTCCTTTATCATGGCTTGAACTGCAAGGCCGGAACGGGCAAACGGTCCGCGAAGACGGTGGCTTACGCCGTCCATTTCAAGCCTGACTTAGAGGGAGAGACCCCGCCATGAAACGCCGTACATTCCTCAAGGGCGGCGCGGTCGCCGGCGCGACGACGCTGGTGGCTGCTCCCGCGATCGCGCAGAGCGCGCCCGAGATCAAGTGGCGCCTGACCTCGAGCTTTCCGAAGTCGCTCGACACCATCTTCGGCACGGCGCAGACCTTTGCGAAATACGTCGCCGAGGCCACCGACAACAAATTCCAGATCCAGACCTTCGCCGCCGGCGAGCTCGTTCCGGGCCTGCAGGCGCTCGATGCCGTCAGCGTTGCGTCGGTCGAGATGGCGCAGACGCCGCTCTATTTCTACATCGGCAAGGAGCCGGCGCTGGCCTACGCCACCGGCGTGCCGTTCGGCATGAATCACCGGCATCAGGAATCGTGGTGGTACTTTGGCGGCGGCGCCGAGCTCACGGACGAGGCCCTCAAGCCCTTCAGGGCCCACGCCATCCTCTGCGGCAATTCCGGCACCCAGATGGGCGGCTGGTTTCGCAAGGAGATCAAGACCGTCGACGATCTCAAGGGCCTCAAATTCCGCATCGCCGGCATGGGCGGCCATGTGCTGGCGCGGCTCGGCATCGTGCCGCAGCAGCTTGCCGGCGGTGACGTCTATGCGGCGCTGGAAAAGGGCTCGATCGATGCCGCTGAATTCGTCGGTCCCTACGATGACGAGAAGCTCGGCTTCCAGAAGGTCGCAAAATATTACTACTTCCCCGGCTGGTGGGAAGGCGGCGCGATGCTGCACATGATCGTCAATGACGAGAAATGGGCTGGTCTGCCGAAGCAGTATCAGGCCATCGTCAACCAGGCGGCCTCAGCCGCCGGCGCCTGGATGCTGGAGAAGTACGACAGCGTCAATCCGGCAGCGCTGAAGCGCCTGATCGCGAACGGCGCCGAGCTGAAGGCGTTTCCGCAGCCCGTGATGGAAGCCTGCTACACCGCGACGCAGGATCATCTGAACGAGCTCGCCGCCAAGAGCGACCTGTTCAAGCGCACCAAGGACAGCCACGACGCGTATATGAAGGAGCTGCTGTTCTACACGCAGATCGCGGAGAATTATTACGACAATTATCTGCTCGGCAAGATGCGTAACAAGACCTGATCGTGAGGAGGGTGCGGCGCTGCGATTGCGCTACGCTCTCGCAAGGTGGCAAAGGGCGCACTTGCGCCGTGCCCACGATCTCTACGACAGCTCGATGGAGTTGGTGGGCACGCTTGCGCTTTGCCCACTCCAAGGGGGCTGAGCGAGTGGCCTACGCCGCGCCCAGCCCGAGCTTCGCATAAATCCGCCTTGCATAGGCGCCGAACGCATCCGTCGTCTTGAGCGGCAGGTCGCGGGGGAAGGGCAGGTCGATCGGGAAGTAATCGGCCATCTTCGCCGGGCCCGCGGTCAGCACCGCGCAGTGCGAGGACAGGAATACGGCTTCCTGGATCGAATGCGTGACGAAGATGATGGTCTTGCCGCTCGTGCGCCAGATCCGCAGCATTTCCAGATTCATCTGCTCGCGCGTCAGTGCGTCCAGCGCGCCGAACGGCTCGTCCATCAGGATCAGCTTGGGATCGTGGATGAAGGCGCGGGCAATGGCGGTGCGCTGCTGCATGCCGCCGGAGAGCTCTCGCGGATATTTATCTTCATAGCCTGATAGCCCGACGAGCTTGAGCAGGTCGCGCGCCCGCTCGCGGGCGGCCTTCATCGGCAATCCCACGATCTCGGCCGGCAGCAGCACGTTGTCCAGGATGGTGCGCCATTTCAAGAGCAGCGCCTGCTGGAACACCATGCCGATGTCGCGGCTCGGATCGAACGGGCTCTCGGCATTGCCGATCGTCACCGTGCCGCCGTCGGCGCTGTGCAAGCCCGCCAGAATCTTCATCACCGTGGTCTTGCCGCAGCCGGAGGGGCCGACCAGCGAGACCAGCTCGCCCTCCTGCACGTCCATCGTGACATCAGAAACTGCCAGGAATTCGCCACCGCCGCTGCGATAGACCTTCCGGACGCCTTGCAGGCTGATGAAGGGTTTTGGGCTCATGCCAGCCATTTGCTCAAATTGGCCGCGACGAAGGCATCGTCGCTGAGGTCGGCATGCTCGCGCGTGACGCGGTCGATCTCCTCCTTCTGGCCGCGGCTGAGGCCCTCGTTCGGATCGAGGCACCACAGGCCCTGCATCAGGCCCTGGCGCCGCAGCACTTCATGGCAGCCTGCGATGCAGCCGTGAAAATTGTTGGCGACGTCGAAGAAGGCGCTGTTGCAGTCAGTGACGCGAGCATCGAGCGCGAGCAGATCGGCCGGCACGCTGTCCTTGTGCCGCGCCTGTTTGCAGCGCTCGAATTGCTTGATGGCGCTCGCGGTCCATACCGACCAATGGCCGAGCAGGCCGCCTTTGAAATAGGTGCGCGTGGTGACGTCCCTGTCGCGGAGGTCGAACGGCAGCATGAGATCGAGCAGGATGTGATCGTCATTGCCGGTGTAGAGCGCGACGCGGTCGAGTGCGCCGGCGGCGGCGACGCCGCGCAGCACGTCGAGTGTGCGATAACGGTTGAACGGCGCGATCTTGATGGCGATGACATTGTCGATCGAGGCAAAACGCTGCCAGAACCGGGTCGACAGGATGACGCCGCCCACCGCCGGCTGGAGATAGAAGCCGACCAGCGGGATCTCGGCGGCGACTGCGGTGCAGTGCGCGATGATCTCGTCCTCGGAGGCGCTCTTCATGGCGGCGAGGCTGAGCAGGCCGGCGTGATAGCCGATGTCGCGCGCGGTGCGCGCCTCGCTGACGGCCTGCTTCGTAGGACCTGCAAGGCCCGCGACCATCGCCAGCGGCCGCTTGGTCCAGCTTGCTGCCGTCTCGGCGGCAAGCTCGAGCACGGGACGGTAGAGGCCGACATCGCGGATCGCGAATTGTGTGGTGTGCACGCCGACCGCAAGGCCGCCGGAGCCGGCGTCGATGTAATAGCGCGTCAACGCGCGCTGATGTGTCTTGTCGAACTGGCGCTCGGCCGTGAGCGCGAGCGGATGCGCCGGCAGCACGGTGCCTTCGGCAATCAGCTTGCGGATCTCGCTGTTGATCTGGCTGTGGTGCATGGATGTCCTATCCGAATTCGGGGCCGGCGACGGCGAATGGCATTTCATCGCCGGCTGATATGGCGGGGCCGAACCGCATGCGCTGGAACGGGCGCTCGATCGTCCAGCCCGAAGCGGTCAATCCTTCCAGGAACGCCGCCTGCGGGGCGACCGCGTCGATCAGCAGCGGCGCAGTCTCGGATCGGGCGATCGCATGAACCAGCGCCAGCGCGTCGGCGGCATTGTCCGCAAACAAGGGGCCGATATGGCGCGCGGTCCTGCCGTCGCGGATCAGGGCGATCGCCCCGCGCGAGGCAGCGATGCGCGAGCCGGAGCGCTGCGCAAAGGCGGTCAGGAGAGCGGTGCGGTCGAAGCCGGTTGCGCGCAGGTCCCGCGTGCGGAGCGTATCGAGCGATGCGACCGGCGGTGGTGGCGCGGGGAGGCGCGTCGGCATGATCAATTTCAGCCGCCGCAATTGCAGCGTCGGGGTGAAGCCGAGCGGCCCGTAGACGGCGGCGCCGTCGGGCGTCGCATCGAGCCAGCTGGTCAGGTCGTTCTTGCGCGCGGTCTCCAGGCAGGCATCGACGAGGCGCGTCGCAAGGCCGCGCCGGCGATGGCTCGACATCACGAGCACCATGCTGATCCAGGCGTTGTTGCCGGAGTAGGGCAGCAGCGCGGCCGTGGCGACGAGCAACGGGCCGTTGCGGATGCCGAACACGACGCCCTCGCGCAGGAAGACGCGCCAATCCTCCTCGGTTTGATTCCACCTCGCTTCCGTCGACAGCACAAGCCCGGCGATCGCATCCTCGACGCCCAGCTTGACGACAGGCAGCCCGTCAGTAACGTCCATCGCGGACCTCGTATTTGGTCGGCTTGCCGAGGCTCGGCATGGCGCGAGAGACCCAGTCGGCCGTCCAGGCGATCAACTGTTCGGTGTCGACGACCGGCAGGCCGAACAGCTCAACGGCTTTCGATGTGTCGGTCAGCCACGCCGTCGGTTCTTCCTTGCCTGACAGCACCGGCGCGCGGCCGAATCGTGCGCCGAATTTTTGCGCGAGATCGCGCACCGCCAGGATCTCATGGCCGCTGACATTGATCGGCGAAGTCGGCGTGGTGCAATGCGCCAGGCACCGCAGCGCCTGCGCTGAGGCATCGCCCTGCCAGATGAAATTGACATGGCCGAGGCTGACGTCGATTGGTGTGCCCGTGAGCACCTTCGTGGCGATGTCGTGCAGCACGCCGTAACGCATGTCGATCGCGTAATTGAGCCGGAACAGCCGTCCGGGCGTGCCGAATTGGTGCGAGAAATACTCGAACATGCGTTCGCGCCCGACGCAGGACTGGGCGTACTCGCCGGGCGGGTTCGGCGCCATCGCCTCGGTCGAGCCTTTGCCGTCGACCGGCACGAACGGATAGACGCAGCCGGTCGAGAACGCCACGATCCGCGACGACGGGAAGGCCTGCGCCACCAGCGCCGGGACGTGCGCATTCATCGCCCAGGTCAGCGACAGATCGCCCTCGGCGCCGAACTTGCGGCCGGCCATGAACACGATGTTCGGCGCCTTCGGCAGCGCCTTGATCGCGCGCTCGTCCAAGAGGTCGCAATTGATGGTCTCGACGCCGCGCGCGTGCAGCCAGTCCTTGATGCCGGCCTCGCTGAAGCGGGCGACGCCGATGACGCGGCGCTCGGGCGCGGCGGCCTTCGCCAGCCCTGCCAGCGTCGGGCCCATTTTGCCGGCGACGCCGAGGATCATGATGTCGCCTTCGACCTTCTTGAGGTCGTCGATCAACGCCTGGGTCGGCCGGCACAGCAGCTCGTCGAGGGCCGCGATGTCAGGGATCGTCTTCGGCAGCGTCTGGCGGGTGAGCAGCATGAGATGGTCCCTCAGGTTTGCCGTTCTAATTTTGTCTGGCATCGCCGACCACGAACAGACGTTCGAGGGCGAGCACCAGGCCGTAGAGCGCGACGCCGAGCAGCGTCAGCAGCACGACCGCCATCACCATCGCCGGCGTGTCGAGCGAGGACTGCACCTGGATCATGAGGTAGCCGAGCCCGCGCTCGGAGGCGATGAACTCGCCGACGATGGCGCCGGCGACCGCGAGGACGGCGCCGACCTTCATGCCGGAGAACACGTAAGGCAGCGATCCCGGCAGCTGGATCTTGCGGAACAGCGTCCAGCGCGAGCCGCGCAGCGATTTGACGAGGTCGAGCAGGTCAGGCTCGACCTCGCGCAGACCCCGCGCCGTCGTCAGCAGGATCGGGAAGAAGCAGATGCTGAAGGCGATCAGGATGTTCGGCAGGATGCCGTAGGAGAACCAGACAATGAAGAGCGGCCCCAGCGCGACCTTCGGGATCATGTTCAGAGTCACGAACAGTGGCAGCAGCATCAGGCTCACCAGCGGCGCCCAGCTGAAGATCACGGCGAGCGCGACGCCGACGAAGGCGCCGAGCGCGAAGCCGCCAAGGATTTCGATGGCGGTGACCAGCGTGTTGGCGCCCCAGGCATAGCTCGCGGTTCCCAGCGTCTGCACGGTCGCGAGCGGCGAGGGGAGGATGAATTTCGGCACGTGGAAGGCGTCGACCGCGACCTGCCAGAGCACGAGCACGGCGAGGTGCACGATCAGGACGATCGCAAAGCTCCGCGCCGGCCCTGCTCCGCCACCTGCCACCGTCCGCTCCCCGTTGCTTCGGCCTCATCGCCGCGAGCCGAGCCTAGCCGCCCCAGGCGCAAGTTTCAACCAGGTGGTTGATTACGGCCGGAGCGACTGCAGCACCAGATCGGCGACATGCCGGCGGCGCGCGCGGCGGGCGGTGCGGCTCGACAGGTCCTTGCCGAAGATCGCCGACAGCGTCGGCGTGTTGGAGAAGAAGAAATAGGAAAGGCCCGCGATGGAGATGTAGAGCTGGATCGGGTCGATCCCCTTGCGGAATATCCCCGATCGCACGCCCTCGTGGAGGATATGCGAGAGGCTCTTCACCAACGGCGAATGCATCGCCTCCAGTCGTGTCGAACCGCGCACATGACGTGCGCCGCCGCGGTTCTCATCGTTCAAAAGCACGATGAAATCGGGGTTTTCGGCCAAATGGTCGAACGAGGCCTCGATCAGCCGGCGGATCGCCTTGTCCGGCGGCAGGCCTTCGAGATTGAGCCTGCGCTCCTGTTCGCGGATGTCCTCATAGACCCACTCCAGCACGGCGAGGTAGAGCGCGTCCTTGTCGCCAAAGTAATGATAGACCAGCTGCTTGTTGACGCCGGCGCGCTCGGCGATCTCGTCGACGCGCCCGCCCGCAAAACCGTGCCGGGCGAACTCCTGGCGCGCCGCGGTGAGCAGCTTCTTGCGGGTGGCGACGGGGTCGCGCCGCTGCGGCACGGTGTCGCCTGAGCGTTTTGCGGGCATTTCCAACCAAACAGTTGACAAGTTGAGGACGGGCTTGTTGCATTGGTAGCCGCACATGGGGAGAGCGACAAGCCGGGTCGCGGGAATGAGGAGAGTACGATGAAGCGCTTGCAGGCTGCGATCGTAACTCTGATGCTCGGATTGCCGGTGGCGCCGGCCGGCGCGGGCGAGGCGGTCAATCTGATCCTGAACTGGACGCCGACCGCCGATCATTCGCCGTTCTACTACGCCAAGGCGCAAGGCTGGTACGAGAAGGCAGGCATCGACCTCACCATCGAGGTCGGCAAGGGCTCCGGCGTCTCCGCCGCCAAGGTCGGCTCCGGCGGCTCGCCCTTCGGTATCGCCGATCTCGCCACCATGCTGGTCGCCAAGAGCAAGGGCGCCGACGACGTCGCGGTGATGAGCATTTACGCCAATACCGGTCAGACCTTCTACTGGCTGAAAAGCTACGGCGTGAACGGCGCGAAGGACTTTGCCGGCCACAAGATCGGCAATCCGCCCGGCGATGCCTCGCGCGTGATGTGGCCGGCCTTCGCGAAGGCCGCAGGGCTTGCGCCTGACTCCGTCAGCTTCGTCAATATCGGGCCGACCGCGAAGATCGCCGCGCTGAAGAGCCACACCGTCGATATCATCAGCGACTTCTACAACGAGCATGATCTGAAGGTGATCGAGTTCGGGCCGGACCTCGGCTACGTCAACTGGAAGGACATCGGCCTCAATCCTTACGGCAATTCGCTGATCGTCAACGGCGCGTATTTGCAGAAGAACCCGAAGCTCGTCGAGGATTTCGTGCGCATCTCGCAAAAGGCCTTTGCCGCCTGCGTTGCCGACGTCACGCCGTGCCTGAAGGCGCTGCTCGACCAGGTCTCCGGCCTCGACAAAGAGAACCAGGAACGCCAGTGGGAGCGCATCAAGTTCCTGATGACGGACGAGTTCACCACGACCAAGGGGCTGGGCTGGATCGACGGCGAGCGGATGAAGAAGGACTATGAACTGGTCCAGACCTATCTCGGCATGGAGAAGCCATTCGACGTGACCACGGCGTTCACGACGAAGATGCTGGATCCTGACATCAAGATGGATGCGAGCAAGGTGAGGAAGTAGGGGCGCGAAGAAGTAGGGGGCTCGGAGGCGGTTCGGCGCGTCATCCTTCGCAATCCATCACCGTCATCCTGAGATGGCCGCTCCTTCAGCGGCCCTCGAAGGGCGACGGCCCGGCTGCAGCTCGGCCGTGCGTGCTTCGAGGCCTCCCCGCGCGATGCTGCGCATCGCGCGCCTCGCACCTCCAGCGACAACGGCTTCGCCGTTGCGCGGGAACGACGGGGCGGCGGTCAAGACCGCGGCTTGGGCAGCTATGGGCAGGCCCACCCACGTAACCCCACGGAGAAATTAACCGGCCATTAACCATATCGGCGGCATCGTTAACCATTCAATAACAGGGAACGAGTCGGCCGCTATGGAGGCTGCAGCAAAAGTCCAACGCCAAATGGTGCGCCTGCGCGGGCGCTCCTATGTGGCCTTCGTGTTCGTGCCGACGGTTCCGATCCAGGACTGGCTCCAGGAGATCGACACCACCATCGCGCGCTCGCCGGGCTTCTTTGCCGGCCGGCCCGTGGTGATCGACCTGTCCTCGGTCGATCTCAGCCAGGCCGGCATCGGCCATCTGCTCACCAGCCTTGGGGATCGCAACATCCGCGTGCTCGGCATCGAGGGGGTGGAGGAGGCAAGGCTGACCCCGATGATGCCGCCGCTGCTTTCGGGCGGGCGCAGCTGCGTGATCGAGCCGACCGCGCCGAAGAAGCCGGAGGCCAAGGTCGAGACCAAGCCGACCTCGCTGCTGCTCGAGAGCCCCGTGCGCTCCGGCCAGACCGTGATCTTCCCCGAAGGCGACGTCACCATTCTCGGCTCGGTCGGCTCGGGCGCCGAGGTCGTTGCCGGCGGCTCCATCCACATCTACGGCGCACTGCGCGGCCGTGCCATGGCGGGCGTCAACGGACACACGAGCGCGCGCATCTATTGCCAGAAGATCGAGGCCGAACTGCTTGCAATTGATGGATTTTATCAGACTGCCGACGACATCGACGAAGCCTTGCGCGGCAAGCCGGCCCAGGCCTGGCTGCAAGGCAACACCATGCGAATTACTGCGCTGAACTGACCAGAAGGAGATATTTGAAATGGCCAAGGTACTGGTCGTGACATCAGGCAAGGGCGGCGTCGGCAAGACGACCACGACCGCCGCATTGGGAGCCGCGCTGGCGCAACGCGGCGACAAGGTCGTCGTCGTCGATTTCGACGTCGGCTTGCGCAACCTCGACCTCGTGATGGGCGCCGAACGCCGTGTGGTGTTCGATCTTATCAACGTGGTGCAGGGCGTGGCAAAGCTCCCGCAGGCGCTGATCAAGGACAAGCGGCTGGAGAATTTGTGGCTGCTGCCGGCCTCGCAAACCCGCGACAAGGACGCGCTGACGGAGGAGGGCGTCGGCAAGGTCATCGCCGATCTGCGCAGCCGCTTCGACTGGGTGATCTGCGACAGCCCGGCCGGCATCGAGCGTGGCGCCTCCATGGCGATGCGATTTGCCGACGAGGCCGTGATCGTCACCAATCCGGAAGTGTCCTCGGTGCGCGATTCCGACCGCATCATCGGCATGCTCGATTCCAAGACCGTACGGGCCGAGAAGGGCGAGCGCGTCGAGAAGCACATTCTCATCACCCGCTACGACCCCTCGCGCGCGGCGCGCGGGGAGATGCTGACCATCGAAGACATCCTGGAAATCCTTGCAACGCCTCTGCTCGGCATCATCCCGGAGAGCCAGGACGTGCTGCGCGCCTCCAATGTCGGCACGCCAGTGACGCTGTCGAACGCCGAAGGCGCACCTGCGCGGGCCTATATCGACGCG
>Ga0209455_1001313_pt1 | contig 11517 bp, 12 predicted proteins | sample AraplaCol_mCL_r2_FD_184275 | JGI IMG/M metagenome (GOLD analysis project Ga0209455, IMG submission 184275) | Arabidopsis root microbial communities from North Carolina, USA - plate scrape CL_Col_mCL_r2 (SPAdes) (version 2) | ecosystem: Host-associated > Plants > Roots > Endosphere | place: USA...
CGCGCCGTTCAGGACAATGGCGGGGCGACGTAGCGGACGAAGCCCGGACGTCCCTCGATCTCGGCGAACCATCGCGCCAGCTGCGGCAGATCCGGCTTTGCAATCCCCTCGAGCCCGAACCAGCGCCGCGCGAAAGCACCCAGCGCGATATCTGCGAGCGTGAATACCTCACCCTCGACGTAGCGGCGGGTCGCGAGCTGACGGTCGAGAATCCGCCAGATCTCGGCAGCCGCCTCGGCGCTTTTCTGCAGCGCGACCATGTCACGCTCGGCCGGCGGCGTGCGGATCAGCCCCCAGAACAGCGGACGCTCGACCGGCTGCACGGTCGAGAGCGTCCAGTCCAGCCAGCGGTCGACGGCTGCGCGCTCGCGAGGAGAGTGCGGATAGATCGACGACTTGGGGCCATGGGCGAGACAGAGATAACGCATGATCGCGTTGGATTCCCACAGCACGAAATCGCCTTCGACCAGCGTCGGGATGCGGCCGTTCGGATTCATCGCCAGATAGTCGTTCTCGGTGTTGCGGCCGAATTGCATTCCGGCATCGATGCGCTCGAACGCGACATCGAGCTCGGCCAGGCACCACAGCACCTTCTGCACGTTCACCGAATTGGGCCGGCCCCAGATCGTCAGACGCTGCTCGTTCGGCACATCGTTCTCCGCATTCAATAGGATGGTCGGCGTTTGATAGCGCAAATCGGTGCTTCGCGCGCGAGATACATATGCAAAAAAGCCCCGCCGGGGCGGGGCTTTCATAGGAAATGGCAGGGCGTTGTGCTCTTTGTGATCAGTGGCCGAAGAACAGCCACAGCAAGATGATCACCGGGATCGGCACGCCCAACAGCCACAATAGAAGTCCTCGGCCCATCGTCGCCTCCTCATCGTCGCCTGTGTTTCACAATCGAACTGACAACGCTGATAGGCCGACGAGGTTCCCGCCGCACGTCGTCAACGTGCTGCGTACCGCCGCGATGAAGTTAACGGGCGCTCACCAGTGCCCGGTGTTGGGCATCGACACCCAGGGCTCCTGCGGCGGCTTCGGCTCGCCCTTCTGCAACAGCTCGATCGAATGCAGGTCGGGCGAACGGACGAAGGCCATGTTGCCGTCGCGCGGCGGGCGGTTGATGGTGATGCCGAGCTTCATCAGCCGTTCGCAAGTGGCGTAGATGTCGTCGACCTCATAGGCGAGATGGCCGAAGAAGCGATCCTCGCCATAGGTCTCCTCGTCCCAGTTGTAGGTGAGCTCGACCAGCGGCGCGCCACGGCCTGGCGGAAGGCTTTTCAGGAGATGCTCGTCGTCCGGCGCGCAGAGGAAGACCAGCGTGAAGCGGCCCTTGTCGTTGTCGATCCGCCGGACTTCCTTGAGCCCGAACGCATCAGCGTAGAACTTCATCGCGCGGTCGAGATTGCGCACGCGCAGCATGGTGTGCAGATAACGCATGTTTCGTGTCTCCCTGGACTTTTGAAAGCAAAGGCGTGACGAGTTTGGTGCAGGCCGGTCAATAGCAGCAAATTGCCGTCACGGGCACGGCTCGCGCAGCATGGCGAACCCGTCTCGCGTGGATTTGTTCGCTTCCAAGACGCTGACGTTGCGGCACGGCGGCGATCTGCAGTGGGGCAGGCTGGATGCTGTTCAGCTTCATCTCGGAAATCCCTGAAAACAAGCCGAATCCCTCGTCGGCGCAGCTTTATTGTGCACGCAGGTGATTCGCAGATGCCATCTGAGGACGAGGAATCGCCTTAAAATACGAGGATTCCGCGCCTGCGTTCGCGCCTGATCGGGGCGTGGAGATGCGCCGCAGCCGAAAAAGCCTTGAAATGCAGGGGAAAATGAAACATGAGGTGCCGTTAGTGCCCACGCGTCACTTGACTTCTGCACGCACCATTGGAATTTTGACGCCGCTCTGGGTGCTTCGGGGCCCTAGAAACCCAGGAGAAACCCGAAAAAACGCGGGGTATAAGCCACCAGACGACTCGAAGCCCGGCTGCGCAATGCAGCCGTCAGCCCCGACCGATCCGTGCAGTAATGCGCAGAGAGCCGCGCCAATCGTCTAGTGTTCATCGCTACGAATCAAAGGAGATACGATGGCTACCCAACTTTCCAAGTCGCAGTTGATCGAGAAGATTTCGACCACGACCGAGCTTTCCAAGCGCGACGTCAAGAACGTCTTGGAGACGCTGACCGATGTCGGCCACAAGGAGCTGAAGAAGAACGGCCTGTTCCTCGTGCCCGGCTTCGCGAAGTTCGTGGTCATCAAGAAGCCGGCGACCAAGGCGCGCAAGGGCACCAACCCCTTCACCGGCGAAGAGATGATGTTCAAGGCCAAGCCGGCTCGGAAGATCGTGCGGGCTCGCCCGGTCAAGGCCGCCAAGGATGCGGTCGCCTGAGCTTCCTTCGCGTCGCCCGCTAGAGATGCAAAGGCCCTCCGGAAACGGGGGGCCTTTGTTTTGGTTTGTTCTTTTGTTTGCCGCGTGCGTTGCGCTCCGGTCCGTTGATGGCATTCCCCGGTGAATGTCTTCGTACGCAGAGTTTGGATCGCGATTGCTGAAGGGTTCGCGCCTGTGGACGGCTTGTGGATATGCTGCGGATAGGCTGTGGGCAGGCTGGGGACAGAAGCTGCGGTCGACGGAAGCGATATGGCGCGGCGCCTACCTTTGGTCTCGGCCGGGAGCGACATGCCGGGAAGCGGCGATTGCATCCCGCGGTCCGAACGGCGATTACATCGCCTTCCGCCGACGTTCACCGCATCAGTTTCCCGGAATCATCGGGGCCAATTTCGTGCGAGGTGCGCTCCCCCGAAGAGGATGGGTGCCAGGTGGCCAGGACGACGAAGCCGCCATAGCCGATGATGTTCAGGACCAGTTCCAGCCACGACGCCATGCGCGTACCTCATTCGCTGGAGAACAACCGCGACCGTACTCGGTTCCTCCGCTGCAGGAACAAATGGGCATTGTTGCAACCATCGCACAGTCCGCGCGTTATTTGGCAGCCCTTGTTGATTGGAGGACATCAGATGCGAAAGACACTGGCAGTTCTGGCCACTGTGGGCGCGGTAGCCGCGACCGCAATTGCGGCCCCTGCGCCGGCCGAAGCACGCGGCATCGGGCCGGGCTTGGCGTTCGGCTTGGCGGCGGGCGCGTTGACCGCCGGCGCCATCGCCGCTTCGGGACCATACTACTATGGCCCGGGCTACGGCTACTACGGCCCGCGCTATTACTATGGACCGGGACCGTACGCCTATTATGGCGGGCCATATCCTTATTACCGACACCGCTATTATTATCGTCACTGGTAACGAAAGAGCCCGGAAGCCTTGCTTCCGGGCTTTTTCGTATCCAGTCCCAGGAGGGCATCTCAGCCGACCGATTCGTTCGAAGAAGCCTTTCGCCAAGCGGCCGCGGCATATTCCTCGCGCTCGCGGATGAAGCGGTCCTGCGTGGCCTTGAACTTGGCAATGCGCGTGGCGATGTCTTCCCGCTCCCTGGCAAGACGTTCCTGCCGTTCATTCTTCCTTGTCATGCCATCTCCTGCTCGAAGCGAATCACGGCGCGATGAGCGGTCTGGAATGAGGCGGCAATGCGGAAAGCAGGCCGCGTCCCTGATCATGTCCGGTGCTCCCCGGAAAGCGATCGGAGAGCACGGTATTGCCGAGGCGAGAGTTCCCGCGCAAGGTGGACCGATGATTGCATCCGATCTGCGAGAGGGTGTGGAGCGGCTCGGCGACATGATCGCGGCCGCTGAGGTGATCGTGCCTTTCACGGGCGCAGGCATCTCGACCGAGTCGGGCATTCCCGATTTCCGCTCACCGGGCGGCTTGTGGACCCGCAACCAGCCGATTGGCTTCGATGAGTTCGTGGCCAGCCAGGACGCGCGCGATGAATCCTGGCGGCGCCGGTTCGCGATGGAGGAGACCTTCGCACGGGCCGCGCCCGGTCGGGGACACCGTGCGCTGGCCTCGCTCTATCGCGCCGGCAAGATCCCCGCCGTCATCACCCAGAACATCGACAACCTGCATCAGGCTTCGGGTTTTGCCGCGAAGGACGTGATCGAGCTCCACGGCAACACCACGTATGCACGCTGCATCGGGTGCGGCCGGCGGTACGAGCTTTCATGGGTCAAGCAGCGCTTCGAGCCCGACGGCATCGCGCCGGACTGCGCGACCTGCCACGCGCCGGTGAAAACGGCCACCATCTCCTTTGGCCAAGCGATGCCGGAGCCGGAAATGCAGCGCGCCGCCGAACTCGCCCGGCGATGTGATCTGTTCCTGGCGGTCGGTTCGTCGCTCGTGGTCTGGCCGGCCGCAGGGTTTCCGTTGATGGCCAAGGAGGCAGGCGCCAAGCTTGTCATTATCAATCGGGAACCGACTGATCAGGACGACGTTGCCGATCTCGTGCTCCGGTACGACATCGGCGAAACCCTGGGACCATTCGTCAGCAATTGAGTCAGGAACTGATTCGCAGGCATGCAACCCTGTTCATAGTTTGTCGGTGTGGCCGATTTTAGTCTATGCGCAGCACAAGGGAATGTTATCTTTTGATTCGAGAGATTCGCGTGATTCATCGTGAGTATTGTTGATGATGACGCGTTTGAGGACGTTGCTGGGGTGGCGTCTCACACTTCATATGTGAGGTCCGGGGTTATGGGGTCGGACGGATTTGAGTCCAAAAAGCTCGGAGTACCGGTGCCTGGTGGGTCATCACCAAGCCGGCTCGGAGGCGAGTATTCAGGCGGCACGGAGCGCGACACCACGATCGATGCCTTTGCGGGACTCGGCGAGGATCTCGTCGAAATCAGCGGCGTAATCAAATGGTTCGACGCATCTAAAGGTTACGGCTTCATCGTGCCTGACAATGGAGCGGCGGATGTGCTTCTGCACGTCACGGTGCTTAGGCGCGACGGCTATCAGACGGCCTATGAGGGTGCACGGATCGTTTGCGAATGCGTCCAACGAGCGAAGGGCTATCAGGCCTTCCGCATCGTCTCGATGGACGAATCGACAGCGATCCATCCGGCGCAGATGCTGCCGCCGCGAACCCATGTTTCGGTGACGCCGACCAGCGGCCTCGAGCGTGCACAGGTCAAGTGGTTCAATCGCCTGCGCGGCTTCGGCTTCGTGACCTGCGGCGAGGGGACACCCGACATCTTCGTGCATATGGAGACGTTGCGCCGCTTTGGTATGACCGAGCTGCGGCCTGGCCAGTATGTGCTTGTCCGCTATGGGCCCGGCTCCAAGGGCATGATGGCTGCCGAAATCCATCCCGAGACCGGCTCGCCCGCGCTCTCCTCTCACTGAGCGATCTGCGGACATAACGCAGTTGTGAGTTCTGCGGTTACGCTCCTGCGGTTGCGCCGGGCGGCGGCAAGCTACGGCTGTTGCTGCACCTTGCTGCGGGCGCTGCGAGCGTGTAGTGACGTCTTGCTCACACCGGCATGGCCTTCGCGGCCATTGGGCATCGGGGTATAGCGCAGCCTGGTAGCGCGGCAGTTTTGGGTACTGCAGGTCGTTGGTTCGAATCCAGCTGCCCCGACCAACCGATCTCTGCAGAGCGGCTAAGCCGGAAGCATCGGACGTAAGCCGACTCCCTCCGAGGAGCGAGCCGCCGAAATCGACCAGACCTGAATCCTGATCGCCGTTGTGCTCGGGGTGTCGGATTTGAATCGACGGCCTGACTACCCGGCTGTCTTGACCGGCCGCCCCAAGGTGAACTGTCCGACCGGTCCTTCGACATGGAAGGGCAGGCCGGTGACCTTCTCGAACAGGTCGATATCGCTGGTGCCGACGGCGCAGCCGCCGAGCCCCATGTCGACCGCCATCAGATAGAGCGTCTGCAGCAGCGCGCCGACATCCTTCAGCGTCAGTGCGTAGGCGATGGCGCGGTATTTCCAGGCGACCCTTGCAAAGCGCGACGCGGCGGTGAGCAGGATCTGCGGCCGCCCTTCGGCGCCCATCGCGAATTGCGCGAAGTCGAGCATGGCGCCGAGCTGCTCGGGCCTGGTAGGGATCAGCGTCAGCGCGTGTGCATCGGCGTCATAGTGATAGAGGCCCCCGGCCAAGCCGTTGCAATTGGCGATCGTCAGATAGAGCTCGAGCTCGTAGGCGCTGCCGCCACTGGGGTAGGGACGGCGCGTGTAGTCCAGCATCGGCCCCTCGCTGCCATCTTCGAGATCGAGCGGGCTCTCCCAGCGCGACAGCACCCGCGCGGCACCGTCGAGGAACAGCGACAGCTCGGCCAGCGTGATCGGATTCTGGTCGTCGTAGTCGCGTACCGATACCCGATCGCGAAACAGTTTTGCAGCCGGCGAGACAGTCTCCGACGGCGCGGGCAGCACAGCCTTGAGATCCACCCGTTCGCCGGGCCAGCCGGCACGGACCGCCGGCGGCGCGGCGATCGAATCGAGATAGGGATAGACCCCGCCGACCAGATCGGCCTGCCGTCCCTCCGCGCTGCGCGTGTGGAACAACAGATCGTGGAAGTCCCACATCACGAGGGTCTCGTCGCCCTCGCTGTTGCGGCGGCCGTCATCATCGGGCTTCCCGATCTTGAACAGGACCGCGCAATCGACGAGCAAGCCCAAGAACGCGTCGCCTGGAAAGCCCGCGAGCTTGCGCAGGGTGCTTACTTTCTGCGGCGTTGCCAGCATCACCAGCATGGCCGCGACGGCGGGATCGACGATCCGGACCAGCGCGCCGGCGCGAGGCGATTCCAGCACCATCTCGCTGCCGCGCCGGCGGACATACGCAAAGCGCGACAGCACGATGGTATCAGTGCTGGCGAGCTTCACCGCGTCCGGCCAATAGTCCGGCATCTGCGGCTCAATGACCGCCAGCTCGTCGCCGTCGGCCCCGCGCGTAAGCGGGTATTCGACCAGGCCTCGTCGGGCCAGCACCCGCACAACGCGCGCGATCTCCTGCCCGGATGGCGCTTTGTCGGCAAGCACGCCGATCCTGAGACCGTCTTTCAGGGTCAACGCACGTTTGGTCGCGCCATCACTGAGCTGGCCCAGATCGAGCGGATAGAAGCCGACAACCGCGCCGAGATGGCCATTGCTCCACTTTTCCAGCGCGACTTGCGATCCCAGGCGAACCGACAGCACGGCGGGGGCGAGCCGCCGCGCTGCCGTTTTAGCGACAGTGGCCCTGGCTTTCGCCCTGACCTTTCCTTGGGCTTTATCCGGTCTTTTGGCTGCGGCCTTCGGTCTGACCTTGCTCACCCGCTTGCGTTCGGCCATGGCTGACATCCAACCTTAGCTGTGTGGCAGGAACGGCGTCAGCTCTGTCTCTGGGATCGGCTGATCGCGCAGGCCGAGCTTGACCGGCACATCGTAGAGCCGGCCGGGCCCGAAGCGGCGATAGAAGTGACGCAGCCCAGGGACGATGACACGCACGACCGGCACGCCGACGTCGGGCCGGGTCTGGTCCAGCACCATGAAATCGTGACCAGCGCGCCGCGCGATCTCGACGCAGGTATCGACCTGCTCACGGGTGGTCATGCGGGGGATCGGCAGGCCCAGCTCCGGCGTTGCGATGGGATTCCGCGCCGGCAGCAGGAACGGATAGTTCTCGATTCTGAGCGGTGTCTCGCCATCCAGGCTCGGCTTCTCGCCGCTGCCGCCATTCATCAGGCCAATGGCGAGAAATTGGCTGAGCTCGGTCAATGTGCGCAGGAGAGCGATCCGGGGATCGAAGTGCGCGCCGGAGCCGAATTCGATATGCTCCTGGCCGTTCTTCATCCAGTGCATGATCGCCACATAGGTCGGCACGCCGAGATCGCTGGTGACGTCGAGCACCCAGACCTTGCGGCCGAAATCTGCGAACTGGCTCTGCAGGTCGCGAACGTAGGAGTCCTCGATCCGGCTGAGATCGATCTCGGCCCGCTGCGAGCGGTTGTACCACCAGATCGCGTAAGCATCGCGCTCGACCAGCTCGAGGAAGCCCTGCACGATCGCTTCCTGCAGCGTGTTGCCCGCCGCGCAGCCATTGGAATCGGCATGGAAAGCACGCGGGCCGCTGTAGAAGAAATACAGCAGGCTGGTCGGGATGTACTTGAAACGCTGATCGCGCAGCGACCACACCGGCGACCATTCGATCTTGGCATCCGGATCGAACGGCTCCGGCGCCGGCTGTGTCTCGTCACCATGCGTATGGTCGTTGCGAACAGCGTATTGCGCCTCGCTGAATGTCAGGATGTCGTTCGGCCTGACGGCGTCGCCTGCGGCGAAGTCGGTGAAGCGCTTGGAGCTCCGGATCTCGTCGCCCTGGTAGATGCCGGAATAGCGCTCGATCGCTTCCATCAGCGCACTGGCTTCAGCCTGCTCGGCGGTCGAGCCCTTGCCGAAACTGCCGCCGGAGAGGCCAGAGCGCAACTGATCGACGCTCTGCGCGGGCGCGGAGAAATTGTGCTGGGCGAAGAAGTTGGTGTTCATCGGCAGATCGGCCTCGATCCGCTCCAGCCGCTTCACCACGCCGGTGAGCGGGCTGACATGCCGCCTGAAGCGGGCCACGGTCGCGCGCGACGTCACCGTGCGGTAGCCGCCCGAGGTGATGAGCAGCTTGGCGCCGGCATCGAGCTTGATCGGTTCGGCTTTGCGGCGCGGATTGAGCAGTTTCTTATCGCCGCAGGTCGGGCATTGCGGCCGCTGCGCGACGTAATGCTTGGCGAGCACGGAGCCCGTCAGGTCGATGCTCATGATGTGGTCGCGGATCTCGGTGCGGAAGCCGGTCGCGATCGCCTTGGCGATCTCTACGGCCGCAAACTGGAGCGCGCTCTGGCCGATTGCGTTGCGTGCAAGCGGCGAGACCGCGACGGCCTTGGCTCCGCCGCGGTCGAGAAATCCCTTGATTTCACGGTTGCGGATCATGCGGTCGAAGAGGCACGTCCAGCAGGCGGTGCCCGGGCTGAATACCGGGCCGACCAGCGGAAATACGCCGGACGGCTGCACCAGCAGCCATGGCGTCTTGTCGGCAACCCGGGAGCGATTCAGGTCGGCCAACTGACGTTCGAGATAGTCATTGACCAGCGTGACGGTGAGGTCGGGAGAACGGTTGACGACGCGCACGCCGAGCTTGCCGAGCGCCGTGGTCAATTCCGCGGCGCCCTTCACGTCGATCGCCTCGACCCGCACCTTGCACTGGGTCAGATTGCGCTCGGCCTCACCGGCGGGCAGGCCGATGCTGGCCCAATAGCCGGCCAGCGTGTCATCGGCAGTCTTGTCGCCGTTCACGAGGTAGCGGCGCTCGACCATGCGATTGAGCGCCTCCTCGACCTTGTCGGCCGGGTAGCGCTTGCCAAGCTGGTTCACCAGGTCGCGCACGGTCTTGCCGCCTTTGCCGATCAAGGCAGCCAGCGCGCAATAGAGCTCGCCATGCAGGAAGAACTTGCGGTCCTCCGAATAGATGCAGACCACGTCGGGTGGCATCACATAGGCGGTGAAATTGGGGGCGAATTGCAGCGTGCTCCTGCTGGCGGCGATTCGCGCTGCGGAGCCGGTCTTGCGGGCGCTCATCGCGAAAGCCTCTCGAATGCGACGGCGCTCCAGCGCGACGGACGGGCGGCCGCGTCGGCCACTGAAAGGTTCTGGGAGCTGGTCAACATGTGCTGGAAATTCCGGAACGGCCGGGAGAGCAGGATCTACGTTGATCGGACGACCGGCTTGGCCGCCAATTGGGCCGATTGTGGGAAGACGACACGAAATAGCCGGGCAGACCCAGTCATGCCCGGCTATTACGATAGCTTATCGCCAATCAAAGTCGTTGATCAAAGGATGGTGCGCTGTCCCAGATCAGCACAGGCGGCAACCGCCCCAGGAGATGCAGCAACCGGCGCAACCACCACAGCCACCGCAACCGCGACACCCGCGACAGCCACGGCAACCGCGACAGCCACGGCAACCGCCGCAACCACGGGCTTCCATAATCTTCGTACCACCCGCATTCTCCTTGTCGAAGAGATGGAAGGTGGCGAGGCTGGTGTCGGCGAGCTCTTCTTCACCCAGCGTAATCGGGTGCGTCGCGGAAAGATCCAGTGTCTTCGGTGCGTCCGCCGTGGTCGGCGCGGTGGCCGCCGACGCGGCGCCTACCAGCGAGAGTCCTAACCCTGCAGCGCCCAATGCAGGCACGGCGATCTTCGCCGCGCGCTTCCGCTTCGAAGCCGATTTCGTTTGTGCCATCGTTCTATCCTCCATACCGTCGAAAGGTTTGTGTCGATCCGCCCCGCTTTCATAGTACGCTGCACCTATAAATCACGCAAGGCGAGAGAAGTTTCCTGCGTAACGTAACGTCGCGATTGTATTCATCTTTATGAATATCTCGACGGCGCGGCACGCTTGGCTCGCTTCAGCAAAACGCCACATTCACCACATCTTGCGAGAACGTCGACGCGGAGAGAGCAGCGCTTTATTAGTGATGCGCCAGGGACCGAGGTTCAGCGGAAAATGACGACATGATCGGCGACCACGGACATTTCGTCTGGTACGAGCTCCTCACCACCGACATCGTCGCAGCGGAAGCGTTCTATCATCAGGTTCTGGGCTGGGATGCACAGGACGCCTCGACCGCCAAATTCGCCTATCGTATGCTGACATCGGATGGTGCACCGGTCGGCGGGCTGATGGCGCTTCCGCCTGAAGGGCTTCAGCGCGGCGCAGCACCGCGCTGGGTGGGCTATGTCGCGGTCGACGATCTCGACGCTCGCATGGGCCGCCTGAAGGCGCTGGGTGGCACGATTTACGTTCCGCCGACTAACAGCAATATCGGTCGCATCGCCATCATCGCCGATCCGCAGACGGCGACGCTGGCGCTGGTCCAAGGGCTGACCATCGACGTGCAGCCCGGCGGCCGGGACCGGATCGGCCGGGTCGGCTGGCACGAGCTTTTGGCCGCCGAATGGCGCCAGGCGTTCGCGTTCTATGAGGGTGTGCTGGGCTGGCAGAAGGCTGCCAGCGACGAGGGGCTCGCGCCGGTTGATGGCTATCAGTTGTTCGCGGCCGGGCCCGACACGCTGGGCGGCATGTTCACCAAGCTGCCGCATGCGCCATTTCCGTTCTGGCTTTATTACTTCAACGTGGCGGACCTGACCGTCGCGTTGCAGCGGGTGACGTCGCATGGCGGCAGAGTCGTCCAGGGACCGATCGAGTTGCCCGACGGCGTCTGGATCGCGCGCTGCATCGATCCGCAGGGGGCCATGTTTGCGCTGCGTGGTCGCCGGCCGGGCGCCACGTCCGACGACGTTCCGCCGTTCGAAATCCGCTGGTCGGCCGAGTGGGGCGGCTTTACCTCGCGCGGTCGGTTGGTCGACAAGCGGTCCCCTGCAGCTCCGCCGACGGCATCCTCGAAGAAGCCGCCGTCAAAGCGCTGATCTCTTCCACGCCCGGGCTAAGCCCAACCGTCAGGCGGGCTTTGGTTCGCCGGCCGGCTTCGGCTCGGCAGGCTTGGCTTCCAAAGGCTTGGCTTCCAAAGGCTTGGGCGCGACCGGCTTTGCGATCGGCTTGTCCTGCCGCTTCGACCACGAGATGTAATAG
>Ga0209455_1001314_pt1 | contig 11510 bp, 11 predicted proteins | sample AraplaCol_mCL_r2_FD_184275 | JGI IMG/M metagenome (GOLD analysis project Ga0209455, IMG submission 184275) | Arabidopsis root microbial communities from North Carolina, USA - plate scrape CL_Col_mCL_r2 (SPAdes) (version 2) | ecosystem: Host-associated > Plants > Roots > Endosphere | place: USA...
TATGCCCCTTATTTTAACGCATTTGCCATAATCATCAATAATAGGCAGCCCTTTGGCACGTACCCAGATCAAATTATTTTTTGCCGAGCGAAACATCAGCTCCAGGTCGTAAGGCTTGCAAAATTTTATGGCGTTATCAATGGCATCGTTTATCAGCGGGCGGTACTGAGGCTCAAAAAAACTAACCGCTTCTTCAATACTTAGTTTAAGCTGGTCGTTTAGTTCATAAATGTCAAAGGCCTCTTTTGATAGCCAAAGACTCATGGTGGGGACATCAATTTCGAAGCCGCTTATTTTGGCGATAGTCCCCGTTTCGTTAAAAAGGAAATCGTTTTGTGCCGAGCGCAGGCCCAATATTTTTGATTTGTTGATGTTTACCAGCGAGCCGGTATATTTTGGTGCGCCGTTGTCATCCCACTTATTGGTAATGCTTTCAAACCATTGGTAGCCTGATGTTTTGGTTAACAGCCTTATTTGTACGGTATTGCTTGAGTCGGCGCCGCGATTGTGGAGTGCTTTTAAAAATATAGGTTTGTCATAGTGATAAAGCAGTTCGTCTAAAAAAAAGTTGTAGGAACATTCTATCTCTCCGGGTACGTATCCCAGGATTTTATAGAAACCGGCAGACCATTTAACCTCTTTTGTATTGACGTTAAACTCCCAGATACCCGCATTTAATTGATCAATTATTTGAGCAAGATGGGATGCATCATCTGAATAAAAGTCGTTCCCCACGGTAATGCTCATATTGTTATCCAACTCATTTTGTTACAATCAACAGCTACAGGGTTAGCAATAGAAAATTCTATGCCAAAGCAGGCCGGGAGTGAAACCGACGAGCCCGCTTAATACGAAAACCACCCCGAAATGGTTAGCAATAATATGTAAAATGTTATGAGGATAAATAATTTGGAGGGCAAAATCAGCAAAACTTAACCATTAATTATCAATGGTTTGCCTGATAGTTCATTTAGCGCATCTTTGGCTATCCACCTGGCACTCTTGGTGTTCTGTAATAAAATCCGTTGGGCGGTTTCAATAGCATGGGCCCGCAGGGTGCTATTCCTTTTGCCAATCTGTCGCAAGGCCCAGTTAATGGCTTTCTTTACAAAATTGCGATCATCCCATGCTTCGCGTTCTATTATAGGAAAAAAGGGCAAAAATGCATCGTCAGGGGCTTTTTTATCATGAACAGCAAACGCTGCCATCAGCACAAAACCAGCCCGCTTTACAAATTCTTCGCTGCTGTTGGTATATTCAAGGGCCTTGTTTAGTGAAAAGGTCGTCCTGTCCAGCAGGTTACCGCAAACCTGATCGCAGATGTCCCATGAGTAAAAATCGTGTACCCATTCATCGGCTTGCTGTTCGGTAAATTGTTTCGGGTCGGCTATCATTGAAGCGAGCAGTTTGGCCTCGTGAATATTTATTTTCCACAAGGCAAGGGCAAGGTCGTGGCTGGTCTTAATTTCCTTCGCAATCTTCCTCAATTCGGGGAGGGGGATACCCAGTGCGGATTCGTTGTCAATCCCAAAACGCTTCATACCGGCATGGTGTTTAGCGTTTGATTTTTGTTTGAGATGGGTGATGATTTCGTCGACAGTCATAACAAAAAAAGCCGGACTTATGCCGGCTTAAAAATAGTGAATGTTGTCAGAAGTCAGAAATCGGAGGTACGATATCTGAACACAATCGATATCGCTGTTATTTCTGACACCTGACCTCCGTCATCCGAACCTCCTACAAGTTCCCTCTCAATTCCTGCTCTCTTTCAATCGCCTCAAACAACGCCTTAAAGTTACCGGCGCCAAACGATTTGGCACCTTTACGCTGGATGATTTCGAAGAACAGCGTCGGCCTGTCTTCAACGGGCTTGGTGAATATTTGCAGCAGGTAGCCTTCGTCGTCTCGGTCAACCAAAATACCGAGTTTTTTCAACGGCTCCAGGTCTTCGTCAATGTGGCCCACGCGGTCTATGAGTTCATCGTAATACGTGGTCGGTACAGTTAAAAACTCGATGCCGCGGCTTTGCAGCGTGGTAACAGTATTAACAATATCATTGGTTGCAAGGGCAAGATGTTGTACGCCTTCGCCTTCGTAAAACTCCAGGTATTCTTCAATCTGCGATTTCTTTTTACCTTCTGCCGGTTCATTTATCGGAAACTTTACGAAACCATTCCCGTTGCTCATCACCTTGCTCATCAGGGCCGAATATTCGGTCGAAATCATTTTATCGTCAAAGGTTAAAATATTACGGAAACCCATAATCTCTTCATAAAAGTTAACCCATTCGTTCATTTTGTGCCAGCCCACGTTGCCTACACAATGGTCGATATGCACCAGGCCTGTCGGTGTTGGATGGTAACCCGAATCCATCTTTTCGTAATGCGGCAAAAATGCGCCGGTATAATTTTTACGCTCCACAAAAAGGTGCACGGTTTCGCCATAAAGCTTTATCCCGCTGGTGCGTACTTCGCCAAATTCATCGGTCATGGTTTGTGGTTCCTGGTATGGCTCTGCTCCGCGACTGGTGGTTTGGTAAAACGCGTCGTAAGCATCATCAACAGATAATGCGAGGATTTTTACCCCATCTCCATGTTTTTTAATGTGATCGGCAATTGGATGGTCGGAATGCAGCGGTGTTGTCAGTACCAGGCGGATTTTGCCTTGTTGTAACACGTACGAAGCGCGGTCGCGCAAACCGGTTTCGGGCCCGGCGTAAGCCAAATCCTGGAAACCGAAAGCGGTTTTATAATAAAAGGCTGCCTGCTTGGCATTGCCTACGTAAAATTCAACGTGATCGGTACCGTTAAGTGGTAAAAAATCAGTTGTTTTTTGTTGTTTATCTATGGTTAGTGTTTCCATTTTTAATATTGTTGAAAGAGTTGTAAATGTTGTGAGAGATTGTAAAAGTTGTAAGGGTTGAAAATGTTGTAGTAGTTGGCCTTACTTTTACAACCATTACAACAACTATAACCTTTTCAACCTCAACTCACCCAGCTTTTATAATAATTTTCGTCTTCTATTTTTATTGCGTCTTCAGTCAGCATTAATGGCCTGAAGGGGTCTATCATTACGGCTAACTCGTCAGTTGCTTCTTTGCCTATCGATTTTTCTACAGATCCCGGGTGCGGGCCGTGCGGTATGCCGCCGGGGTGCAGGGTAATTTGCCCCTTAACCACGCTTTTGCGGCTCATAAAATCGCCATCTACATAGTATAGTAACTCGTCACTGTCCACATTACTGTGGTTGTATGGCGCTGGTATCGATAACGGATGATAGTCAAACTTCCTTGGCACAAATGAGCAGATAACAAAATTATGTCCCTCGAATGTTTGGTGTACGGGCGGCGGCTGATGTAAGCGCCCGGTTATCGGCTCAAAATCATGTATGGAAAATGCCCATGGGTAATGAAAGCCATCCCAACCTATGAAATCAAAAGGGTGCGTTCCGTAGATGTATGGATAAATCAGCCCCTGTTTTTTTATCAGGATTTTAAAATCGCCCTGTTCATCATGCGTTTCCAAATCGGCAGGCCGTTTAATATCACGCTCACAATAAGGCGCCTGTTCCGTTAATTGCCCATAGGCGTTGGTGTAGCGTTTTGGTATGCGGATAGGGCTAAAGCTCTCGGTAATGAACAATCGGTTATCCGGCGTGTCAAACTCCATTTGGTAAATGGTGCCACGGGGGATGATTAGATAATCGCCGTATACAAATTTGATATTACCGTAACCGGTTTTTAAAGTCCCGGAACCTTCGTGTATAAACACCACTTCGTCAGCCTGGCTATTTTTGTAAAAATAGTCGGTCATTGACTTGCGCGGAGCTGCCAGCGAAATATGTAAATCACTGTTAACAAGCACAGGCTTGCGGCTTTTCAAATAATCGTCTTCCGGCTCAATTTTAAAACCTATCAGGCTGGTATGTTTCAAATGCTTTTCGCGCGCTATTTTGGGCTCGACGGAATATGGCTCGCCGAGTTCTTTTACAAGCGTCGGCGGGTAGCAATGGTAAACCAGCGAATACAGGCTGCTAAAGCCCTCGGTTGATACCAGTTCCTCGGCATAAAGCGTACCGTCCGGCTTGCGGAATTGCGTGTGCCGCTTCGGCGGGATAGCTCCTAATGTATGGTAAACAGGCATTTTTAATTGGTTTAATAAGTTAAAAACGTTGTAGTTGTTGTAAAAGTTTTAGAAAGGTTGCAAGGGTTGTAAATGTTGTAAACGAAGTGAGCGGTATAACGGGACAACCTTTACAACAACTACAACTTCTTCAACAATTACAACTTAAACTTAATACTGCGCCAGAACAATTTTAGCGAGCACGGCATCCCTGAAAGAAGAAGCATCACTCATAGAAGTGAGGCCAAGGGAAAAAAGAAAATGCCTTTGTATGCTCATAATTTGGTTATACAAAGTTAGGGTAATTTAATTGAAAAATGCAAGGGAGTCAGGAAAGTCGGAAAAGACCGGAAGTCCGAAAGACAAAAATATAGTTTAGGATGTTTTAAAGAGCCATCGGCTCGGCCAATATTGTAGCGCCGGGTTTTAACCCGGTGCGTAAAAGGCCTGCAATGACAATAGCCCATAATAACATTCCAACGTTACAACATTTCAACGTTACAACAATTACAACCTAATTCCTTAGCTTTGACGCCAACCACCAATTATTATAATCGTATGAAGCTAGTTTCCTACAAAACAGAAGACCGTGAACACCTGGGCGTTTTCATAAAAGGGCATATTTATAACCTTAACTCGTGCGATAAGCTGATCCCCGATAATATGAATGAATTTTTATGGGGCGGTGATGAGCTAATGGAGCGCGCACAGAAGGTAAATACTGCAATTGCCTCCGGTAAAATGGAAGCTAAGGAAGAACTGTTTTTCGAGATGCTGGCGCCTGTGCCACACCCGACAAGTTGCAGGGATGGTTATGCTTTCAGGCAACATGTGGAGTCGGCCCGCAGAAACAGGGGCGTGGGGATGATTGCTGAGTTTGACCAATACCCCATATTTTACTTTACCAACCATAATGCCATACAAGGCACTGGCGAAATTGAGTGTATGCCCGACCATTTTGAAAAGCTCGACTTTGAGCTGGAGGTAGCCGTTGTGCTTAATAAAAAAGCCCGCAATATTAAAGCTGCCGATGCGGATAGCCTGATTGCCGGATATATGATTATGAATGATATGAGTGCCCGGACTTTGCAGATGGAAGAAATGCTGCTTAATCTTGGCCCGGCTAAAGGAAAAGACTTTTGCACCGTTATAGGCCCATGGCTGGTGACGCCTGATGAATTGGAAAAATATAAAGTGGCGCCAAAAGCCGGTCATACCGGTAACGCTTATAACCTGGAGATGAAATGTGTGGTTAATGGCAAGCAGGTATCGCAAGGCAATATGGCCGATATGGACTGGACGTTTGCCGAAATAATAGAACGCTGCGCTTATGGCTGCGATGTGCTGCCCGGCGATGTAATAGGTTCCGGCACGGTGGGTTCCGGCTGTTTCCTGGAACTTAACGGAACAGGCTTGCTTAACGATCCTAACTACCAAACACAATGGCTACAACCCGGCGATTTAGTCGAAATGGAAGTAACCGGCCTGGGCATGCTGGGTAATGTAATAGAAAAGGCCGATACCGACTTTTCAATATTGAAGCTAAAGAAAAAATAACATTCCAACGTTTCAACCTTTCAACAAAAGAATGCTTACGCTCAAGACATCCGATTTATCGCCTGTTGAAATACAAGGACTACTAAATTGCGCTGTGGCACCGCGGCCGATTTGCTTTGCTTCTACCATAGATAAAAAAGGCAACATAAATCTTAGTCCGTTTAGTTATTTCAATATTTTTAGCGTGAACCCGCCGGTATGTGTGTTTTCGCCATCGCGACGGGTGAGGGATAATACAACCAAGCACACGCTTGAAAATATTAAAGAAGTGCCTGAATGCGTGATCAACATCGTTAACTACGATATGGTGCAGCAGGCGTCACTGGCAAGCGTTGAGTATCCCAAAGGCATTAACGAATTTATAAAAGCAGGCTTCACTATGCTGCCATCGGAATTGGTGAAACCGCCAAGGGTGGCTGAATCGCCGGTGCAATTGGAATGTGTGGTGAAGGATATTGTAAACCTTGGTGATAAGGCAGGTTCCGGTAATCTTGTAATTGCCGAAGTGAAATTAATACATATCAGCGAAGCCGTTTTAGGTGATAACAGCAAAATTGACCAGCGAAAAATTGACCACGTGGCGCGCCTGGGCGGCGACTGGTATTGCCGCGTTACGAACGATAACCTTTTCGAGGTGGCCAAGCCAGTAAGGACCGTGGGCATCGGCGTAGATGCCATTCCATTTGCGATAAGAAATTCAAAAGTGCTCACTGGGAATAACCTGGGCCAGTTGGGGAATGTGGAAGTGTTACCTTCCGCCGAGGCTATCGAATCTTACGCAGGAATGCCTGGCGTAAAGGAGTTATTTGATGTGGACAATAATGAAGCCCAAATTCATTTAAAAGCGAAGCAATTGCTTGATGAGGGAAAGGTTGATGAAGCGTGGAAAGTGTTATTGATGAAGCCATAAAAAGGGCGTCATTGCGAGGAACGATCCGCCAGCTGGCGGACTACATGTGCTAATCATGGACCGCCATTATATGATGACCTATCAGCCGCATTTAGGTCTACACAATCATTTGGGTTCGTGACTGTCCTGCGTAGAGGTTGCTTTGTTCCTCGCAACGACGTGCTGTTGTTGTTTGATTATAAGATGTTTAACTCTAATAATTTTCCCCTCAACCCCTCCGCTCCCGTAAAATGTATCGATTGTATCCCCAATTTTTCAGCAGCCAAAATATTCCGGTAGTTATCATCAATAAACAGAGCTTCTTCAGCTTTGACGTCATGCCTGTCGAGCAATAACTGGTAAAACTCTGGCGCGGGTTTGCGCATTTTCTCGGCACCTGATACCACTATACTATCGAACCAATGCAAAAAATCAAACCGTTCCAGCGCTACCGGGAACGTCTCGGCCGACCAGTTAGTCAGCGCATATATGTTGTATTTGCCGCTTTCTTTCAATTCTTTAAATATCTCAACGGTATCGTGAAAGGCTTCACCCAGCATTTCGTCCCAGCGACCATAAAAAGCACGGATATTTTCCTCGTGCTCCGGGTATTGTTTTACCAGTATTTCGGTGCCCTCGGCAAGCGGACGACCGGCGTCCTGCTCTTCGTTCCAGTCGGAAGTGGTTATAGTGGCGAGGAAGTTTTTCATTTCTTCTTCGTCGCTGAAGATGGTGCGGTACATGTAGTGCGGGTTCCAGTCAATTAAAACTGCGCCGAGGTCGAAGATGATGGTGGTTATCATAAAAAAGCTTTGCCGGCTGTAGCGATATAGGCGACGATTATTTAAATTTGATATTTTCTTATTTTTTGAGGGTTCTGACGGTTGTCAACAAAAGAAAGTAATTCAATTTCTTTTGTTCGTTCTTTTACCCTGTAAATGAGAGATACGGGTTTAATTATAAGACCCATGTGGACGTTTTTAAGTTGGCCTGGTCGTTTACCGATTCTTGGCTCAATCGTCAAGATTTCAATATAATCGTTAACTCTTTTCTTAAATTTTTTTATTTCCTTTTCCGTGAAATGTATTTTAAGATATTCAATTCTATACTCGAAAGTTTCTAACGCTTCCGGCATCCATATTATTGAAAACTTCATAGACCCAATCTTGCAACCGCTTCTTCATGAGAGATACCTTCGCCTCTATCAGCTTGCTCTAAGCCTCTTAATACCGATTGCTGTTGTTCTTCGCTAAGGTCATCAAACCAATCATGATGTTTTGCTTCCAATAAGCTTTCTATCTCTTTTATTACGGCAATATCCTGAATGTCTAATACCGCTTGCACTAGTTTTAACTTCTCTGCCTGTAAATTCATCGCATTATCTTTTATATGCTAAGTTACGGAAGTTTGAGAATCAAAACATTTATAAATAATAATATTTGTTTATATCTGTATTGGTTTTTTATTTCGCTTCCCACAAAATATTCACTGCCGATAATTGTTCATTTTCCAGCCGCAATTCATTATTAACGGTAAATCCGTTTTTAAGATAAAAATTTATAGGCGATGGGTAAGGCCTGCCATCTGATTTTACATCATTGCTGTGGTCAATTGCCCATGCGAAGAGTTTTGGCCTTCTTTTTTTAACTCATTCAATAAAATTGTACCGTAACCCTTTCCATGGTATGCGCTGTTTAGCATAATAAAAAAGCTTCGCACCGATCCTGCGGTAAATGTTGCTGCCCAGCCTGCAATGCTACCGGCATCAATCAAAAGGTAGTATTTTGTATCGATTAGCGGATTTAAGAAGGCATCAAACTCATCCATCCCCGGCATTTGCAGTTTAACCGGGTATTCCGAATTCCAGATTTTTAAAGCTGCCTGCTTTTGTTCAGGTGTGAGGTATGTTTGGGTTACGATTTTCAACGCCATTTATTCATTCTCCAGCAAATATTTTTTAAACCCTTCAAAATCCTTACCCAAACTTGTGGCGTGCTTCTCTTTTTTATGCAGGTTTTCTACTTGCTCCGGGACGTCAATTTTATCCGCTATGCTTTCCGGGAAAACATCCGGGAATTTGCAGGGGTGTGCGGTTGATAAAAACACACCAGCAGTATCGGCCTTGTAATTGTCCTGTTGATAATCGCGCAGCGCCTGCCAGGCAATAGCGGTATGCGGGCAGGCTACATAGTTATAATTGTCGTTAATAAACTTGATAGCTTCAAGTGTTTCTTCGTCATCATAGCGGAAACCGGAAACCAGCGCTTTAAGTACATTCACATCCTCCTTAAACATATCGGCAATGCGCACCCAGTTGCTGGGGTCGCCAACATCCATGGCATTGCTTAACGTAGCTACCGACGGTTTCGGCTGATAAACGCCTGTTTTTAAAAATTCAGGGACGGTGTCGTTGACATTAGTCGCTGCAATAAAATGTTCAACAGGCAAGCCCATTTTCCAGGCTAACAGCCCGGCACCGATATTGCCAAAATTACCGCTCGGCACCGAGAAGATCGCTTTGCTAATGCCCTGCTTCAATAATTGCGCATAAGCATTAAAATAATAAAACGTTTGCGGGATAAGCCGCGCAATATTGATGGAATTGGCCGACGTTAGCCTGAATTTTTCATTCAGTTCTTTATCAGTAAAAGCGTGCTTAACCAGCGCCTGGCAATCGTCAAAAGTACCGTCGACTTCCACCGCCCGGATGTTTTGCCCATTGGTGGTCAGCTGCAATTCCTGTATATCGCTTACTTTGCCCTTGGGGTAAAGTATGGTAACGCGGGTATCAGGCACGCCCAAAAAACCAAGCGCAACTGCACCACCTGTATCTCCTGATGTAGCTACTAATACATCCAGCTGTTTTTCGCCGGATTCTAAAAAGTAGCTCATCACCCGGCTCATAAAACGTGCACCGAAATCTTTAAACGCCAGCGATGGCCCATGCCAAAGTTCAAGCACAAACAGGTTTTCTTCCAGCTTTACTACCGGGGCTAAAAAGTTAATGGCATCGTGGATGATCGCCTTCAAATCATCAGCCGGGATATCATCGCCGATTAAATTTTGCGCCACATGGAAAGCAATTTCGGGCAGGGTGTATTGGTCAAGGTTGTTTAAAAACTTGTCGTCAAGCCGGGGAATGTTAACAGGCATGTAAAGGCCTTTATCCTGCGGCATGCTGTTAAAAACTGCGTCTTTGAAGGATACGCGGGCGGATGGATTTTTGGTACTGTATAGTTGCATTTTGTTATTTCCTTAATACTTTTTCTTAAAAAACTCCGTCATTGCGAGGAACGAAGCAACCTCTGCTAAGGACAATCAGGAATCTATTCAATTGTGGGGACCTAAAAGCGGGCTGTCGGTCTCCATATTGTTTTGGGTTCGTAATTAGCGAGTGTAGAGGTTGCTTCGTTCCTCGCAATGACGCTTGGGGAGTGGGCTTTGCCGTGCGGAGATCATTCGCACATCGGCATATTCACCCATCCGCACATCACCCTATCACTCTCGGCCCTTTATCATTAATTGTTGATACATACGCATTGCTGCCAATACTAATCCCAGTTAAGTGCTTCTGCAGCTTTTGGGTAATTCGGTTTGCTGTGTCCTCATCCCTTGCAAATGCAAAAACCGATGGCCCTGAACCACTAATACCAAAGCTTACGGCTCCCAGTTCCATCGCCATTTCGCGCATCTTATAAAAATCGGGAATCAGCATGGAGCGTACCGGTTCAACCAAAATATCTTTCATGCTGCGGCCAATCAGATCAATGTCGTTCATAAATAAACCGCTCACCAGGCCGGCTATATTACCCCATTGGGTCACCGCATCTTTCATCTGGATGTTCTTGCGGATAATCTGCCGGGCTTCGCGGGTCGGCACGTCAACATCCGGAAATACAATTGCACAATATAAACCTTCCGGATGAGGCAGCCTTACAACATCCAATGGATCATAACTGCGTATTAGCACAAAACCGCCAAACAGGGCAGGGGCAACGTTATCGGCATGCCCGTGACCGCAAGCCATTTCCTCACCTTTCATGGCGAAGGGCAGCAGGTTTATTGGGTCGGTATCATCGCCTAAAAGCGTTTTTATCGCATACAAACCTGCTACGGTACTCGCTGAACTGGAGCCTAACCCACTACCGATAGGCATTTTCTTATGCAGTTCAATATCCAGCCCAATATCCGTACGACCAATGCTGTTTAAATAATGCTGCACGCTTACGCTTACGGTGTTTTTTGCAGGATCCATAGGCAGACGGCCATCGTCGCCGGTGATTTTGCTGATGGTAATGCCGGGTTTGTTGGTTACCCGCATTATTACCTCGTCGCCGGGCTCATTAACAGCAAAGCCCAAAACATCAAAGCCGCAAACTACGTTGGCAACTGTGGCCGGAGCGAAGACCTGGATTCCCCCCCCGCCCCCTAAAGGGGAGGCTTTAATTGCAGGGCGGCTTTTTGCTTCTGGTATTTTATCTTCCATATATTAAATTCATTTTTTGCTCCCCCTTTAGGGGGTTAGGGGGCTCTGCTTTAGATTCCCACATTTATTAAATCTGCAAATACTCCCGCTGCGGTCACTTCCGCACCTGCGCCCGGGCCTTTTACTACCAGCGGCCGTTCGCGGTACCTGTCGGTGGTAAATGAAATAATATTATCACTTCCGGACAATGTAAAGAACGGGTGGCTTTCGTCAACCATTTGCAGGGTGATGGCTGCCTTGCCCTCTTCCAGTTTACCAATGTACCGAACTACTTTATTTTCTGCTGCTGCCTTTGCTTTCAGTTTTGCAAAAAAAGCGTCCTCAGCTTTTAATGCAGCGTAAAAATCGTCAACGGTTTGCGCATCGAGACACGCCTGCGGCAACATATTCTCGATGTGTACATCGGCTTCTTCCATTGGGTAACCTGCATCTCGCGCGAGTATCAATATCTTGCGCA
>Ga0209455_1001315_pt1 | contig 11499 bp, 11 predicted proteins | sample AraplaCol_mCL_r2_FD_184275 | JGI IMG/M metagenome (GOLD analysis project Ga0209455, IMG submission 184275) | Arabidopsis root microbial communities from North Carolina, USA - plate scrape CL_Col_mCL_r2 (SPAdes) (version 2) | ecosystem: Host-associated > Plants > Roots > Endosphere | place: USA...
CTCATCGATCTTGCGCCGGGCGGTTTCGAGCGCAGCCTGCTGCTTCGAGCTGTCGAGCGTAAACAGCACCGTGCCTTTCGTGACCGGCACACTGAATCCCACCTTGACTTCGGCGACGCGCCCGGATGTCTCCGGCACGATCGGCACCGTCCTGAAGAACAACGCTGCTGATGTAGTCGACGGGTGGAAATAGAAAATCGTCGTAATGAGCAGGACCGTCAGCATCACGCATCCGGTGATGCCCCATCGGAGCTCGTACCACATCGAAAACAGCGTGATTTCCTTGCCGATGCGTTTTCCCTGCCCGTAGCGGCGATAGAGATAGTCAGGCACCAGCGTGAACATCGAGCATAGCATCAGCTCAAACATGGCCGTGGACCTCTTTCGCAGCTGCATTGGCGGGCATGGACCCGATCCCGGCCGCGCGCTCGGCCTGCGCCGCCGCCTCGGGAGCGACAGGCCGCTTCTCCTCCTGCCCGGCCGGCGCCTGGTCTGTGTCCGCGATCTTCTCGACCGACCCCGCGATGCGCGACAGCGGCGTGGTGAAATCAGGCAGATCGACCAGCGCAAGCAGCAGCCCGACGATCCAAAAAATATGACTATGCGTAAACAGCGAGATCAGCCCGAGCGCGGCGACGACCTCGAATTGCAGCTTCTGGCCCTTGTGCGCCAATCGTTCAGGCAATGAGTGGAGGCGCAGATAGACATTGCCGACGGCAAGCACCGTGAAGATCAGAAACACGCCCATCACGATCATCAGCACGTCCGTCTCGCCAGGCTTGGCCATGTAGAACGGCAGATGATGCGGTGTCATTGGATGAAGCTGGTCGGTCAAGGGGCACTCCCGTCACGCAGCGATTGTCGGCGCCATCCGTCTATTCGTGCCGTCGCCGGGCGGGGAGGTTTGATCTGGATCAAAGGACAGCTGATCACGAAACCGAAGCATGTGCGGATCGACTGGCTGGGAGAGCAATGCCATGCCCGACAATATCGATGACCTGATACCGACGGCGAAGGAAATCCAGCGTCAGGCTGCGATCAAGGAGGCCGAGAAGGCTGACGAGCTTCTCCGGCACGCGACCGCCGGCGATGCGGAGAAGCGCGCCCTCATCGAAAAGCTCAGCAGGCCTTCCGGACTGTCTGGGGACGAAAAGATAAAGCTTGCCTCGACCGTCATCCAGCGCGCGGTGCGAAACGGCCTCAGCGAGGTTCAGGTCTACCGTTTCCCCAATACGCTGTGCACCGACCGTGGCCGCGCCATCAATCGGCAAGAAGCGGGCTGGGAAAAAACGCTGACGGGCATTCCAAGAGAGATTTTCCAGCTCTGGTCCGATTACCTCGAGCCACGCGGCTATCGCATCAAATATCAGATCGTCGGGTTTCGTGGCGGTGTTCCGGGGGACATCAGCGTAGTCATCGCGTGGGGTGATTGACGCCGGAGGAACCAGCTGCGGGCGAATCAAGCGCAAAGCCTATGAAAAAGAAGTGCGCAAGCTCCAAGTCGGATTCTGCAGGATTGGGGGAAGGAGAAGAAGCTCCGTGTCATCATCCTGTAAGGCAGCGACGCGGCAGGCAAGGGCGGAACGATCGAGACCATGACAGGAAAATGTCACCCCGCGCGTGTTCCGCGTTGTCGCCCTGCCCACCCCTCCGACCGCTAGCGCAGCCAGATGTTCGTGCAGCTCTACATGCAATATTCCCGCGCTCGGGATCTGATGTTCAAAGCCACGCATTCCGAGCAGGCGCCATGGACGATCATCCGCTCCGACGACAAACGCCGGGTGCGAACTGAACTGCATCGCGCAGCTCCTGAAGGCGGTTCCGCACAAGAGCCTGTCCCGTGGCAAGATCGAGTGCCCAAGCGATCCAGCAAGGGCCGCTATAGGACTCTTCCAGCGACAGCGTAGCCAAGTTGAGCCTACTCCAGCGCGACCTGGACCCCACCAACGGCGGCCGAAAGTTCGAGACCCACCTTGCCGCCAGCGAGTTGCAGGATTACGCCCTTCTCGTTCTGCAGCTGCACGCCTCCCGCTCCGGCGGCCAGCGCTCCACCAGCGCCGAGCACGCTGTAGGTCCCCTGGATATCGCCGGGGCTGCGCAGGTTCAGAGCCTTGCCGGATAGCTGGGAGGTCGACGCGCCGATCGTAAATCCGACACTCATGCCGGAGACACGGAATGGATAGCGATGTCCGCGGAAATAGAGCACGCCGTTGCCGCCGCCCACTCCGATGATAAATCCACCCTTGGTGAAGACTACACGGACCGCCCCGGTATCTGCCTCGGCAGGCTGTGCGAAGCCGTATGCCATTCCTGAAATGATCGCAGCACCGAGTACACGAAGATATGGATTTCTCATAGGGCGTCCTCTCCAGTGTTGATGTCAATCAGGTGTCGACCGGGATTGATCCAGCATGATCACCACCTTGGTTACGTTGGCAGATACTTCGATGCCGGCTTTCGGGCCCCGCAGCGTGATGGTGACGCCCTTGGCGTTCCTGAGCTGCACGCCGCCGACGCCGCCGACCAGGGCGCCGCCTGCGCCGACCACGCTATAGGTCCCGGCAAAGTCGCCGAGTTCGTTGATGTGCTCGGCCCGTCCGACCAGTTTGTTGATGGAGGCGCCGGCGGTCAGGCCGAGGCTCAAGCCTTGAACGGCGAACGGATACTTTCGGTGACGAAAAGTAAGAGTGCCCGTGCCGCCCCCGGCACCGACGATGAACCCAGCTTTGCCGATCGTGACGCGGACCGTTCCGGTAACCGCATGTGCCGGCGCCCCCACACCGAGCCAAACTGCAAAGCTGATCACGGCGATCAGGCCTGGTCGAGGCTTCGTCATACGTGGCGCGCCATAACTATCGTCCTCTCCACCAGAACGAAAACAGCATGACAAGGCTCCAGTGCCGCCGCGGCGGCAGCGCGCGCAACTGCCCGTTTTCCTCACTCCGCAGCGGGTCGAAAGCTCGATAGCGAAGCGTGAGAGCCCGCGAATTTGGCCAGAGCTTCGGGGTGCACGAGCTTGAGCCCCTGCACCGCGTTGTAGCCGTGGATTTCCTTCACATCGAGCTTGCGCATGAAGTCGATCGTTTCCTGCGTGACCACCTGCCCCGGCACCATGATGGGAAAACCGGGCGGATACGGAATGACGAAGTTGGCTGATACCAGATCAGGACCGTTCCGCAGGCGAATGTCGATCTGTGGATCATTGAGGCGGATATATTCGCACCCGGCCGCGTCGTAGGCTGCGAAGAAGCCGCTGCGGATATCCCCCTCGTTGGTCTTCTCGCCGGCGTCGCCACGGAATCCAGCGTGGAAGCAAGAGAAGTTCGGCAGGTCGGGCACATCGGTCATCAGGCTCTTGACTCGCGCACCGAAGACCGCGAGGGCATTCGCGCCACCTTGGACGAGACCACGCTCGATCTCGCCGCAGATTTCCGCCAACACCCGGATCAGATTGGCGACATCGCTACGCGTGTTGTTGATGTTCGACTGGATCAGAACGGAGTTGCGCGAGGTCTTGTTGACCTGAATTCCGTAGCGGTTGGCGAGAATACCCTTGAACTGGGTGCCATCGAAGCCTGCGGTGCCGCACACTAGCGTGAGCCGCGTCGGATCAAGGCAGAACTCGTCCTCCTTGAGGCTATGCAGCACCTGTCCCCAGTCGACGCCCGGGTGCAGATAGTCTGTGAAGCCGCTGGAGCGATAGTCCACCGGAACCATCTTGTCGGCTCCGAGCACGCTAAAATACTTGGAGATCAGCGGATTGGCTGCAACCGCCCTGCGGATCGCGAACGCGATCTCGATCGCGTTGGCGACGAGCCCGTAACCCTCGAGCTCCATCTGACGGCGGGCGACGTCGAGACTCGCGATCAGCTGTTGGTTCGGGCTCGTGGATGCGTGCGTAAACACCGCCTCCTTGAATTGCGCCTCCACCTTGTGGAAGTCGACATCCTTGACCAGCAGCATCGAGCCTTGACGGATCGCCGACATCGACTTGTGGGTGGAGTTGGTCTGGTAGACACGCACTCGGATCTGCCGCGGATCGGGCAGCAGCCGTGTCGTCAACAGCGTTTCGTCGGACGGATCGTCGCCGAGCTCGGCGCGATGCTTCTCATAAACTGCCACGGAGGCCGGATCATGCATCCACGCCTCGATGTCGTTGGCTGCGCCCATTGCGGTCCGCGGCCGCAGGAACGGTGAGAACCGCGCGAAGCCAAACCAAGCCTCATCCCAGAGGAAGACCAGGTCCGGCTTGATCGCCAGGCACTCCTCCATCACCCTGCGCGGATTGTAGATGTGGCCGTCAAAGGTGCAGTTGGTCAGGTCGACCATCTTGACGCGGTTCAGTCGGTTTTCCGCTCTCAGATCGAGCAATGCCTGCTTGACGGTCTTGAGCGGCACGGCGCCGTACATCGAATATTCCGTCATTGGAAACGCTTCGACATAAAGCGGCTGCGCGCCGGAAAGCACCATGCCGTAGTGGTGGGACTTGTGGCAGTTGCGATCGACGATGACGATATCGCCCGGCGCAAGCAGCGCTTGCACGGCCATCTTGTTGGATGTCGACGTCCCGTTGGTGACGAAGAAAACGCGGTCGGCGCCGAATGCGCGCGCTGCCTTATCCTGCGCGTTCTTGATGGTGCCGGTCGGCTCCAGAAGGCTGTCAAGGCCGCCCGTGGTCGCACTGCTCTCCGCGAGGAATAGATTTGGACCGTAGAATTCGCCCATGTCGCGAATCCAATCCGAACGGAACACCGACTTTCCACGAGCGATCGGCAGCGCATGGAAGGTCCCGATCGGACGCTGCGCGTATTTCTTCAGATTGTCGAAGAACGGCGTCTCGTAGCGGTCCTGGACGCCTTCGAGAATGGCGAGGTGCAACTCAAGCAGCTCTTCCACGGAGTAGAAAATGCGTCGGACCACGTCCGCTTCGGGATTGCCGGCAAGCTCCTCGACGTTGCGGTTGGACACCAGATAGATGTCGAGTTCAGGTCGAATCCGCTTCAGCGTCCGGGCCAGAGCGATTGCCGAATCGGATGTCTCCTGCCGTTCCAGCGAGCTCATGAGAGAGCGCAGGACCGGCGCGTCGTGCCTCGATTGTTGTGCAAAGCCCTCGTTGACGATAACGGCCGCGATGTCCGGATTGAGCATGGCCGCGCAGAACGCATCCTCGAAGCTACCGACGAAGACCGGCTCATGGATGAAGCTATCGGAAGATCGGCGCATCTTTCGCCATTCTGCGCCGAGCTCGGTCCAGCGGCCGGCTGGAATTCCGGTCACGATCAATGTCTCGAAATACGGCCGGCGCGTCGTGATACTGCCGAAACCTGGCGGCAGTAGATCCGGCATCTCGGTGTCGGCATCTGCAAGCACATCCCAATCGCCGGCATGCTGGCGGAAGGAGCGCGTGACCAACGCGTGCGCGATGCGCATTGCCAGTGCCAATGCGCCGGCGGAGTCATTGGCAGCCGCACGATCCTTCAATGCAGCTAATAGCTTGGGACCGGGGTAGGCGTGAAATTCTTCCATGACAGCAATTTGCGCGAGCTGCGTCTCGAACGCAGCACGGTTCGATGTGCCGACAGACCATGCCTTTACCGCTTCCACCAGAGATCGCCATCGATCTGCCCGCGCGCCGGGCCCTGCAAAAAACTCATCGATCCGCCGTTCCTGAGCGTCCTGCAGCATGGCCGTCTCCCATCCAGATATTTGGTTGATGCAGCCTAGGCGGCGCCGCAGGCGTCCACCCTTGATCTAGATCAAGGCGGGCGCACCGGTGAATTGCCGCTTAAAGCGAGACCGGAGATCCCCCGGATCTATCCGCCGGCCGGGAGCGTGATTTCAAAGATGGAGCCACGATAATCGGATCTTGCAAGTCTCAATTTGCCGCCGTGATCCTCGATGATGGTACGGCAAATCGCCAGTCCGAGCCCCATGCCCGCCGCCTTGGTCGTGAAGAACGGCTCGAAGATGCGATGTTGCGCTTCAAAGAGCATTCCGCTGCCTGAGTCCTGGATCGATAAGAGGACGATCGAATCGCCTTCAAGTCTCGTGGCAAGGTGCAGCAATCTTGCGTTAGGCGTCATGGAGCTCATGGCCTCGATCGCATTTACGACGAGATTCAGGATGGCCTGCTGAAGCTGCATCGTATCTGCATTCAGCCGAGGGAGATCACTCTGAAATTTGGTGACCACCGAAATTTCGTTGACCTGCAGATCGTGCCGGACCAGGCTCAATGCTTGCCGCGCGACGTCCTCGATGCTCGTCATGGTCTTCCGATCCGCCGGTGCTTTCGCTGACAACGCGCGAATGCTGGAGATGACGGCACCAGCGCGATGGCTGCTGGCCTCGATATCCTCAAGGACCGCATCGAGATCCTCCAGACGAGGAGGGTTCGCTCGAATTTGGCGCAGTGCAGTGCTGGCGTTCAGCGCGATGGCTCCCAGCGGAGTTCGAAGTTCGTGTGCCATGGCAGCGGTTGCAATTTCGACACTCATAAGGCGGTTGCTCCGCTCGCGTCGCTGCAGCGTCAGCGCACTGGCAAGGCGCGAGTAGAGGAACGTCATTTCGGTCAGCAATACGCCAAGCAACATGCAACTCGCCGCCAATGCGAACCCACGCGCCGCGTACCAGCCCAGGGAGAAGCGCACCGAGCTGGCCACTGCAGCTACCAGAAAGTTTGGGATCCAGGCCATCAGGACGACCATGAGCCACAAATCCAGCACGGTGCGCCATCGGGAGAACAACACCAGCAAAGCCAGCATCGCCAAGAAGCATAGGGCGAGGTTGGTCTGGTTGCCCAGTCGGGTCTGCAGGGTCACATTATCCAGGTAGAATTGCGGTAGATATCGAACGCCGCTTGTCACGACAACGCTCAATCCGACGATCGCCAGAAGCGCAAGGGCGATCGTAGTCCCGACCATGGTCCCGGTCGAGCCGCGAGGTGACGCCGAGCTTCGATTCTCGTCCTTCAGCAGCCCGTAAAAGAGAACCGATCCAAGAAACCCCGTATGCCAAAGCACGAAGAACCAAGCTGCACTGTTAGTTCCGTCTCCGATTAGGCCGGCTGGAGCGTAGGCACCCGGAAAAGCCAATGTCTGCAGGAACGCGAACGAACCACTGAATATGTAACCGCTCGCCAGAAGCAGAAGAGCGGGCTGCGGCTGGGCCGAGTATTGCACGAGCAACAGGGTCGCAGTGACAAGATCTGCAACGCTCAGGACCGTCTGGAGCACGGGGATGAAATTATCGATCCGGCTCATTTGGACATGCGCGAACGGCGCAATGACCAGCGCAACGGCGAACAGAACGATTATGATGCGCAACGCCATTCGGCGCTGTCGGTTGGTAGCAGGCATCGTCGCAATGACAATCGGGAAATCGTCATCGGAAGCTTCCGCGGCCGTCCCGCCTCCGTTCTTCGGCATCAGGATCCTCCAAGACGCCAGTTGTCCCGGCCGCCGTCCAGGCAAGGGATTTCTATCGTGTTTGACAGGCCGAATGGAAGGCCCCCGCCCGACACCCTCGCCGAGGATATCGGGCGGCGCATCCCGCGAGTTGCTGTTCTCGAGGAGATGGGGCGCTCGCAACCCAGCGAGCGATCCTGCCCATGCGTCAGCCCACTTCGCGCGATTGGATTTTCTCCATCTCGGAACCCTGCTCGCAAAGCCATGTCAGGAGGACCAGGAGCATGACGGGGACTGCTAGGCTATAGGAACGCGAGACTTGCGTGCCGAATGCGCCGATGGCAGCGCCTGCGCCGAACGCGATACATATCGCCCCGAACACGCAAGGACGGCGAAATGACCGTGTTTCGGCATTCCCGGCGAAGGCGGCAAACAGACCTTCGATGGTCTGACGGAAATTGCTGGTCACCATCACCGAATTGTAGCTCCATCCTTCTACCCGGGGAAAACTGACCATCTGAAACGCTGCGACCAGCGAAATCCCGAGTGTGCCCGCCAGGCTAGGAAGCCGGTTGTGCAGGATCGCGACAATGAACAGGAATACGATCTCGATCAGAAGACTGATCCGCGCCGCACGCAGCGTCGCGGCCCACCGCAGCCAGCAGGCCAAGATTACCCCTCCCGTGAAGGCCAAAAGGGGCGGAATGTAGTGCAGCGCCCTGGCCCATTCGCCGCTTGTCACATAAACCCAGAGGAACACCAGGTTGGCGCTCTGCGCGTTGGCAAAAACGCGGTGAACAATCCAGGCATAGGCTTCGAGATAGCCGCCGGTGAACGCCAGCCCGACGGCGATGTAGGCGGCCTCGTCACGGGGAGATGAGGCCTGAGCGACCTGTTGCAACGCCACGCGCTGATGTCCCGTTCGATGTGGAAGCCGAGCATTGAGAAATCATCCCGACAGGCCACGTCGTCTTGATTTGAATCAAGCCCCCGTGCGCCGGGCCAGACGCTGCCCACCCGCCGGCCGAGCATCAGATCACCATCCCGACACCCTGCGTGATATCGGCCCAGGTAGCTTCGTCCCCTTGAGGAGTCGCGGAGGCCTAGACCATCGTACCTGCCGGCGCCAGTCCGCATGGCGTCACAATGCGCTGCAGACATCGCTCTGCCGTGGATGCTGACATTGACAGTGGCGAGTGAGGAACAAAGGCTTGATCTGGATCAAGGGAGCTATCTCAAACCGGTTGAAATCCCTTCGCGATCGTCCGCCCGTTTGCCGGACGCCTGGTTCGCGGTGATAGGATGTTTCGGTCCTTGTGCATGTCCGTCATCATCGGCGCCACCGTGGCCCTCATCGCAGCTTGCGACAAGGGAAGCGCGGGCGATCAGGCGCCGCGGCCGATCCGAGAAGAGATCTGGGCGCTGCCCTTGGTACTTCCTACGCTCGCCTATGTGGTTCGTCCCGTCGGGCCGGGACCGTTTCCATTGGCAGTGATGAATCATGGCGTGGCGCTCAATCCGCGTGACCGCAGCATTTTTCCGCTGGTAGAGTTCCGCGATGCCGCGATGTGGTTTGCGCGCCATGGCTACATGGTCGTGGCGCCGAGCGGCTCGGGGTACGGTGCGACCGCGCTTGATACCCCGGAGCGCGGCTTATTCGCCGTGTTCTATTCCAAGATCGGACGATGCGAGAACCCAAACTTCAGGGACGCGGGCATGGCCGCCGCCCTGCTTGACCACTGGATCATCGACTATTTGACCGATCAGAAATTTGCTGTTCCCAACAGCTCTATCGTCGTCGGTCAATCTGCCGGCGGCTGGGCTGCGATCGCTCTGTCGAGCCAAAACCTGCCTTCGGTAAAGGCGCTGATTGTCTTTGCCGGCGGCCGCGGTGGACGCGTCGACGGCAAGCCAAACAACAATTGCGCGCCGGACCGGCTGGTCGAAGCTACCAGCGAGTTCGGTAGGACCGCGCGTGCACCAATGCTATGGATCTACATCGAGAACGACACGTTCTTTGGACCGGCTTTGTCCAAACGCATGCACGAAGCCTATACCGCCGCTGGGGGCGATGCCGAGTATCATCTGATGCCCCCGTTCGGCAGCGAGGGGCATTTTTTCATCGATTCACCCGACTCAATTTCGCAGTGGTCGCCTTTGGTCAGCAAATTTCTCGACGAGCATGGCTAGCACGGCGGAGACAGATCATGCAGGTTCGATGCTCTCGGAAATCCATTTCCTCGATCGTGGCCGGCTTGTTGATCCTGCCCATGTTCACGTTTTCGGCCGTTGCACAGCAGAGCACCGTCCCAGAACCGGCGAACGAAAAGTCGAACCCGGAATTTTCCCTCCGCGGTCAGCGCGACGCACGCACGATCACATATGACGATTGGCAAAAATTCTGCTTCAAGACGCCAGGGACCAATCTAGTTTGTCGTACGACCATCAGCGGCACGTGGGAGACCGGCCAGTCGGCGGTCCGGATTGACCTCATCGAACGGGAGGACGAAGGGGTGGCCCGCTTGCAACTTTTCCTGCCGGTCGGGCTCTATATTCAAGCCGGCGCCAAGCTGACCGTCGACCAGCGTGAATCCTTTCAGATTCCCTTCCGCTGGTGCCTCAGCAACACCTGCATCGCAGGAGACCGGGCTGATCCTGTGCTGATACGAGAGATGGAAGCTGGGCAAGAACTGGAGCTTGAAATCGTGGACACAAACCTCCTGAGCGTCAGCACGGCGCTTCCGCTCAGCCGATTCGCCTCAGTTCGCAAGGCAGCCCCAACTCGCACTTTCGTGCAGGATGTCGACGAATAATAATCTGCCGCCTATGCAGAGAATCCGGTCGATGCGCGCTCGATAGAATCGATCAGAGCTTTGGCAGCGAACGGCTTGGTTAGATACGCAAGGCATCCTGATTCCATTGCGGCCGTTCGCGTGCTCGCGCTGTCCTTTCCCGTGATGTAGATGACCGGCAGCGATATGCCGGCCGCCTTCATGCATTGGCGCACCTCGATCCCGGATTGATCATCGAGGTTGATGTCGAGGACGACGCACATCCCCTCTTTGGTATTGCCAAAGCTTTGAAATGCCGCAGCAGAGAGAAACGATAGGCTGTCATAGCCATACTCTCTCAGCAGACGCTGAACGCTTCTGAGAATGGCGGGGTCATCATCGACGAGAAATACGAGGTTTCGTTTCAACAATGGCGCAGCCCCATTCTGCCGCGAGTGCAACTTGCTTCATTAGCAAGTAGATCGTATCCGATAGCGGACCAGATCATATCCGACCGGTCTCGCCATCACACCGGGTAGCGTGTGAATCGTGCTGTTCAATTGCATTATGACAGACAAAAGTTCAATTGTCCTCGGGGACAATGGCAAGGCCGCTCTGGATGACCTTCACCGGGGCTGAAGCCGATGAGCGTTCAACTGTCGTAATTTTTGACTGGATCACTCACCATAACGCCCAACCGTTCGGCAATGGACACGAGCTCGGCAAGGGACTGCACCCTCATCTTCTCCATGACACGATGACGGTGAGCCTTGATCGTGCGTTCCGTTGCGCCCAGTTGTTGAGCGATTTGCTTGTTGATCTTGCCATGAACCACGCGCTCGAAAACCTGTCGCTCTCTGGGCGTCAGCGTTGCCAGGAGCTGACGATGCGTATCGATCCTGCGTTTCACGTCCCGCGTGGCCTCCTGGTGGGCCAATGCATGAGCGATGACCCGCAGCAACTGTTCTGACGATACCGGCTTGGTCAGGACATCCTCCGCGCCCGCCTTTATGGCTCGCACGGTGGTCGGCACGTCGGCATAACCCGTGAGGAAAACGATCGGTAAGGCGGAGCCGAGTTGGCTAAGACGAAGCTGCAATTCGGGGCCGCTCAGGTCCGGAATGCGGACGTCGAGAAGAATACATCCGGGCTGTCCGTCATCGGGCAAGCGATCGAGCAATTGCTGCGCCGACGGATACGTTGCGACCGAATAGCCAGCTTCCTTCAGGTGCCGCGCTATCGCGGATCGGAAACATGCATCGTCGTCAACGACGTGAACTGTCCCCTGCACCGATCCCTCCTGATGTGCCGTTCGAAGACGGAAT
>Ga0209455_1001317_pt1 | contig 11494 bp, 12 predicted proteins | sample AraplaCol_mCL_r2_FD_184275 | JGI IMG/M metagenome (GOLD analysis project Ga0209455, IMG submission 184275) | Arabidopsis root microbial communities from North Carolina, USA - plate scrape CL_Col_mCL_r2 (SPAdes) (version 2) | ecosystem: Host-associated > Plants > Roots > Endosphere | place: USA...
GCTGTAAGTTATGCCGTTTGTGTAGGTGTATTTGCCGATACACAGGAGCAGGCAAACGGTTTTGGTGCGGTATCGATAGTTATACTGGCCTGCATAGGCGGTTTAATGGTGCCTAGCTTTGCCATGCAAGGCTTTTTTAAGTCGGCGGCTGATATTTCGCCTATGCACTGGTGTTTACAGGCCTATTACACTTTATTCCTCGAAGGTGGGAAATTAAAGGATGTTGTAAACAATATCATACCTTTGTTTATTATTACACTTGTGTTTCAATTTGTAACCTTTATCGGGTTAAAACGAAAGAATTTAATATAATTGCCTCAATGGAGACCACAGCACTTAAAGAACAACTAAAAACCCAAATCATAAAGTTTTTAAACCTTACTGACCTTACCCCAGCCGATATAAAAGACAATGAGCCACTGTTTGGCGATGGCCTGGGCCTGGATTCCATTGATTCACTCGAACTTATCGTATTGCTGAAAAAAGAATACGGCATCGATATCCGCGATCCACGCGAAGGCCGCAAAGTGCTGGTTGATGTGGCTACTATGGCGGATTATATCCAGGAACATTCAAGCAAATAATTTTTTTGTCTTAAAATTTTGTCATTGCGAGCGAGGAACGAGCGCGGCAATCTCGTCGCAAGCATGGCTACTATACGTGTTCGCCCTGTATAGCTACGAGGTTGCCGCGCTGCGCTCGCAATGACAAAGTTGGTTAAACTCGGGCGAATCTACCCTGCATCTTAAAACAGACCCTGTCCCCATCACTCAACTTTCCTGTAACGCTGATTGACTCTTCGTCAATCTTATAGCTCATTTCCAATTGCACCGAAGGGATAACCAAAGGCTCAATCATCCCAATAAATTTTAAACTATCCGCTTTTTTAAGCTGAACGGAATATCCAAGAGCGCTTTGCAAAACATCTTTTACAAGCTGTAACATACACGCACCCGGCACTACAGGCTGTCCGGGGAAATGTCCTTTAAAAATAGAACTGCCGGGGTTGATGGATAATTCAGCTTTTATGATGCCATCGGTATGGGTTACGCTGTCTACAATAAACAAATCATCATTTCCCGCTTCCATCCCGCAAAATTAAATCGCTGAAACCAGCATTAATGAATGATATTTATTTTGATAGTGGTTGTAGAGCAATATCTTTTTAGGAGTGGCTGTAAACTCAGGGGTTTGCAATACAGCCTTGGGTACCACCCCTTTTTTTACAATGTTTGCCGCCAGCCATAGCGCAAATGTTGATGCCATGGTATATTCACCACAAAGGTGTTTGTAAGCAGCTAAAGTGGTGTTTTTAAACAGCGAATCACAAACCTCGGTGTAAACAGCATCATTCCTTGTGTCGCCGTTTTTGCCGGTAATTACAAGGTCGATATCTGCAGCCGTTAACGAATGCTCATATAAAAATGCGGTGATGCGCTTTTCAAGGTCGGTTGGTTTATAAAAGAACGTATGCCCCAGCAATTCGGCCTGGTTATCCGGTGATGGTTTATCCGTTAAAAGGAAAAAGCCTGCGCCTTCGCCGCCAATGGTTCCTTTTGTGAAATGGTCATATAGCGACAGATTGGTAACCGACTCGCGCTTGTATAAACCCAAACGTGTTAAAACAGTAAAGCTGGTATCAACCATTTCTTCGGTTCCGCCTACCAATATGTTGTCGGCTTCGTGTTCATTTAAAAGCATGGTGGCATCAAGCAACGCGCTTTCAAACGACATGCCCTTATGCACAAACGTGTTGTTATAGGCGTGGCATTGGAGCATCAGCGCTATTTGAGCTGCTACTGTATTGTGGGTTGATTGTATAAAGGCGGTAGGGGGGAGTAACTCTTCTTCCTGCTCGATTATGCGGGTTAAAAAGGTAACAGTATCTTCCATGCAACCAAACGCTGTGCCGGTGACAATAGCGCCGGGCATCTCAACGTTGCCGTTTATCAAGCACTCTTTTGCTGCAGATACGCCCATTTTTATTACATGGCTCATTCGCCGTATTTGCTTAGGGTCGATGAATTGTTTGTAGTCGGGTTCAATAGCCCTTAAACGTGTCCCTTCATATTCAACAACGTCAGTTAAAAAGTCCTGGTTGCCAAAGGTTTTTTGTGCGGAAATACAGGCCGATGAGCGGATATACACTTTCATGGTTAAACTGCCGAAAATATTAAAGATGTACAATTGCCGCCAAAGCCAAACGAATTCGACATTACGTGCTTTATATCCTGACCTTTTAAATACCTTGTTTCAGGTTCAAATGGCAGGTCGCTTATCCTGGTCTTAAACCGCAGGTTGGGATAAATTAATCCGTGTTTGATGGATAGTACAGAGAACACCGCTTCGATACCGCCGCTTGCTCCCAAAGTATGCCCGGTAAACGATTTAGTCGAACTCACCGGCGGGTATTTTGGATCGAATAACCGTTTAACTGCCGTGCCTTCAGCACTGTCGTTATTTTGGGTGCCGGTACCATGCAGGTTAATGTAACTGATATCAGCCGGTTGCAGGCCGCTTTTTTCCAATGCGCCTTTCATCGCCATATATGAGCCTGTTCCTTCGGGCGACGATGCAGTTTGGTGGTAGGCATCGTTACTGTTATTATAGCCGCTCAATTTGCAATACGCAGGGTTGGTTAGTGTTTTTGCTACCTTATCCGAAACCAATACTACGTAACCGGCACCCTCGCCAAGATTTAATCCTTCGCGGTGCTCGTCAAACGGTTTGCAAAACTCTTTGTCCAGTATCATTAATGTATTAAAGCCATTTAACGTAAACTTGGTAAGGGCATCAACTCCACCCGCCACTGCTACATCCAGCATGTTGTTTTTTATTAGCCTGGCGGCATAAAAAATAGCATTTGCCGATGATGAGCAGGCAGTGCTGATGGTGGTCATAAAGTCGGTAATGCCCAATTGATCGGCCACAATCTCCGTCATGCTGCCGCACTCGTGATCGAAAACGTTCTTTAGTTTGCCCTTGCTGTTATCAGCCAAAAACTCCACGAAAAAGTCTTCACTCTTATCCATACCACCAACGGAGTTAGCCGAAACAAAACCGGTGCGAAGGTCACCCAGGTTCGGAATGCCTGCATCGTTTAATGCTTCGCGTGCCGCAACCAGGCTCAGTAACGCGGTGCGGCTGTTGTGCGTGGTTGGTCCGGTGATGGCAATCAATTCCTCATCGGTTAGTTTAACTTCGGCTACGGGGAGCTTATGGCGGTGTATGGTATTAAGCAAAGTGATATCGGCCATGCCGGCTTCACCGCGTTCAAACGCAGCAAGGTGTTCCGTTACATTATTCCCTATCGCCGAAATTACACCCACACCTGCCACGTAAACTGATTGACTCATATCGCTATCTATATTGTATTAAAAATGCTGTCCATACTTTCAGGCGAAAATAACAAAGCTTGTTCATTTTTTTTCTTTTCAACCAAAAACAAGGTTGCTTTATAATCCTGCCCCAAAACATCGGTCCAGCCACTAATGCAGGCCTGTAAGATGTTATTGTCGAGCAGGTAGTTTACCTGCTGCGCTATAAATGCCGCGTCAAATTTTTCCTGTATAAAAAAAGCATGCTCGCCTTTAAAATTATTCCTGATACAAATTTCACCAATAACAATGTTGGGCAGGGTGTAAACAAATACGGAAGGGCTCGGGACATCGCTTATGGTATCGAAATACTTGAGGTCGTTATCCAAACTTGAGTTGGAATTGGTCAAAACTACACCAATTTCCTCCGGTTCATAATTAAATCGTTCGAAATCGTCTGTTAGCAGTATTTCAGCCGTAAGCCAGCCCAGCTTACTTAAATTATCCATTTTGTAAAACTTTGGATAATTGAAGTGGAAGTGCTGGTAAACAGAAAGCAGGAAGGCTGTAATATCGACACCCGGGTTTTCAAACAGCGTTACGCTATTTTTACACACCGCGTTTTTAGCGATGGTGCAGCTGGATGATATGTATTTATTTGTTGCCAATTCTCTTTTTAACCTTATTTAAAACTTTGTGTTCTAATAAACTTTGTCATTGCGAGCGAGGAACGAGCGCGGCAATCTCGTCGCTTTACATATCGAACAATGTATGTCGTACATTGTATGGCGACGAGATTGCTTCGTTCCTCGCAATAACAAAGTTTCTTAATTTCTCATTTCCCAATCACCACCGCCGCATTACAACCCCCAAATCCTGACGCGGTTTTAATAAAATTAACCGCATCAATTTGCAATGGGGATATACACACATTCACCGCACTGGTTACGCCATTTTCTATAAATCCCAATGCAGGTATCACCAGGTTCTCTTTTAACGATTGTATAGAAACAACCGATTCAATCAAACCCGCTGCGCCTAACGTGTGCCCGTAATATCCCTTCAAACTATTTAATGGTACCGATTGCAAGCCTGAAAGCGTCAAAGCGTTTGCTTCCATCTCATCGTTATAAACGGTAGCAGTGCCATGTGCTGAAATAAAATCAATATCACCAGCCGCCAACCCTGCGTTGCTCATAGCTTGTTTCGCTGCGTGTGCAAGCTCCGCTCCTGTGCGCGATGGTCCCGAAATGTGGTTGGCGTCATTACTTACCGAGCCGCCCTTAACTTTGATATTACCTTTAAATTTCGGTTTGGTAGATAGGATGATCGTTGCCGCACCTTCGCCCAGATTCAACCCGTCACGACTTTTATCAAATGGCCTGCAAATCAAAGGACTAAGCGCCTGGAATGATTGAAAACCGGAAACGATAAACTTCGTAATAACGTCAGCCCCCGCTATTACCGCGTTTTCATACTCACCAGCCTTTAATAGACGCATGCCGGTTATGATTGCCATTACACCTGATATACAGGCATTGGATATAATAATTGGCTGGTTTTTAAACCCAAAGTGTTCAGCAACCAATTTGGCCGATGTTGACATCGCTATGCGTTGCTGCAATGCCGGGTTGTTATCTTCAGTCTCCAACAGGGCGATGTTGCCTTTGGTGCTGGAGATGATTAAAACAGTTTTATTATCTTTTGGCTCGATGTCACCATTCTTTAACGCATCGGAAATAGAAGCGATAAGCAATTGCTCGAATTTTGTATATCCATCGCCGGATTGAAGAAACTGGTTACTGTCAGCAAACAGCGATGCATAAAAAGGGGCAGGGGACAGGCTTTCGTCATCATGGCGCTTAACTCCGGACACATTGTTTTTTAGCCGCTCAAAATTCTCAGCCGTAGTTTTGCCTAAGGGCGAGAAAATATTATCTGCAACTATAAAAACGTCGGGTTTCATCATTCTGCTCATATTTCGGCAGACTTACGAAGTTTTTAAACGGCGAAGCCCTCAATGAGGCCAATGAAAACTACCACCGCGAATTAAACTTCGTAAGTCTTATCGTTCTTTATTCAACACCTATAAATACTTTCATTTCACATTTGGCTAAAAGATTGCCGTTAAGCCAAATCTTTCCCTCAATTACGGTAACATTGAATATTTGGTTTTGTATGTTGATTTCGGTTGTTAACTCGTCGCCTGCTTTTGGGAGGTTAAATACTTCGAAATCTTTAACAGCACCAATGTAGCCTGTTTCAAGGGGCTTACTGTCTTTTTGTGCCATATACCCGGCGCGTAAGGCGGCTGTTTGTGCTATGTTCTCCATTAGTCCTGCCTCCTGGAAAACGCCATCTTTCACAAATACATTGTCGTTGGTGATTATAAAGCTGCTCCTGGTAGTTAATTCATCGGCGAAAAGCAACTTACCCACCATTACAAAAGGTGCTTTTTGCGGAATAAGAGCGCGTATATCTTCAACCGGCAAGTTCATATCAGGAGTATAGCCCACCGTTTATCGAAAGCACCTGCCCGGTGATATAAGCTGCGTCAGCCGAGGCCAAAAAGGCCGCTGCATGTGCCACTTCTTCAGGCAGGCCAAAACGGCGGGCAGGAATAATCATTTTTAATTCTTTTTCATCAAGCCCTTCAGTCATGTCGGTCTTTATAAAGCCGGGGGCAATGGCATTCACGGTGATTCCCTGTCGCGCAATTTCCTGTGCGAGGGCTTTGGTAGCGCCAATAACCCCCGCCTTTGCAGCCGAGTAATTGGTTTGTCCCGCCAGTCCCTTCAGCCCCGAAAGTGAAACGATGTTTACAATGCGCCCGTATTTGCGGCTAAGCATGCTGTTCAAAACCAAGCGGGTCACGTGAAAAAAGCTGTCAAGATTCGTTTTTAATACATTATCCCACTGCTCTTCAGCCATCCAGGCCATCAGGCTATCATCGCGGATGCCGGCATTGTTTATCAGTATCTCGATGTATTTATCTTCGTTGGCTTCAATCCAGCCGCCGAGTATTTGTTTTATCTGTTCCCTGTCTGCAACATCAAATGGCATTAACTCACCACTGCCTCCATTTTCTTTGATGGTTGCAAGGGTTTTATCTGCTTCTTCAATATTGCTTTTATAATTTACCAGCACATAGTAACCCAACGCCGCCAGCTTTACGCAGATTGCCTTGCCTATGCCACGTGAACCGCCGGTAACCAGTGCGCATTTCATTTGGAGAAAGATGTTATATGGTCCGCAGATTCGAGGAAGGTTTTAACCCTTTCCAGGTCTTTATATTTGGGTGCATCCTCAATAAATACAGGGAATATCGCCCTCACTTCGTCGTATAGCGTGCGCGATATAGTCGATAGTTTATCCTTGCACTCTAAATAGTCTATCGCCTGTAAAATCGTCATCAGGTGAATGCCAAGCACCTCGAAGGAATTATCAATAACTCTTTTCGTCATCAGCGCCGCATTACAGCCCATGCTCACAATATCCTGATTGTCGTTATTGTTGGGTATGCTGTGCACATACATCGGGAACGATAACGTCTGATTTTCGGCGGTAGTAGATGTAGCCGTAAACTGCATACCCTGCATACCAAAATTTAAACCAAGTACGCCAAGGTTTACAAATGGTGGTAGCTTTTGGTTCAGTTTGGCGTTAAGCAGGTAGTTCAACTGCCGTTCGGCCAGCATCGATACGCGGGTCATGGCAATTTTTAATTTATCCATCTCCAGCGATACGTAGTCACCGTGAAAATTACCGCCGTGGAAAATATTGTGGTTTTCATGGTCAATCACCGGGTTATCGTTAACCGAATTTAGCTCGTTAACAACCGTGTTTTCAACCTGTGTGATGGTATCATAAATAGGCCCTAAAATCTGGGTTACACAACGCAACGAGTAATATTCCTGCACCTTATCCTCAAATATTTCATAGTCAAGATTGTCCGGATTGTATAAATGTTCCGAGCGGTCGCGTATCATTTTGCTGTCTTTCAAAATATCGCGCATCATGCCTGCGATCGCGTTTTGACCCACATGGCGTTTTACCACGTTCAATTCGTGCGAGTAGTGATCGTCAAACGCTTCCACAATCTCGTTTATCATCGCCGAAAACAGCACCGACCAGTTCAATAATTTTTTAGCCTGTATGATGTTGAGCATACCAATGCCTGTCATGGCCGATGTGCCGTTCAAAATGGCCAGCCCTTCGCGGATATGAATAAACAGCGGTTTAATATTGAATTTGTTGAAAATATCCATCGTTGGATGAACCGCATCTTCAAAAATCACTTCGCCCTCGCCAATTAAAACCAGGCCAAGGTGGGCTAGCTGCACCAGGTCGCCGCTGGCGCCAACACCGCCATGTTCGAAAACACAGGGCGCAATGTCTTTGTTAATTAATTCTTTCAGTAACTCAACTACGTCGGTATGCACGCCCGAATATGCTTGCATGAAACTGTTTAACCGGGCAATCATTAACGCTTTGGATAGTTGCGCGGTCATCAGCTTACCACTGCCAGAGGAGTGGCTGCGGATAAGATTATATTGCAGTTGCAGAATATTATCCTCGCTAACCTTGTACTGCGCCATCGGACCAAAGCCGGTATTTATGCCGTAAATCAGCTTGTTTGACGAGAACTGTTTAAGAAACTCGAAGTTGGTGTTTATTTTATTTAAAGCGGCTGCATCAAGTACAACCTCGTTTTTTTTAAATATCAGTTCAGAAAAATCGTTTAAAGAAAGAGGACTTTGTCCAACATGTATCATGGGCAAAAATTAATGTTTTGTCAGGGTGAATAATAATCCGCTAAAGTATAAAATATATGTAAAACGGGTTAATGTAAACTGCAATAACACAGGGAACGGGTTAAGGTTTTAGCTATTATTTTCGCGGATGCCGAACGGAATTCTGTTAAGCCCTTTTATCAATAAATTTTATCGCTTTCCTGCTTGCCTCGCTGAACTGTATTTTCTGGATTTCTTCGGCAGTTACATATTTTATATGCGGACTAACACGTAGCCGGGCCTGCAGGTAGGCGCGTATGCGGTGGTCGCATTCATCGGTCAATTCGGCGGGTACAACGTATAGCGATACCTGGTCCATGCCGATATCGTTTGATGATACCTCGATAACAAAATCCTTGATTTCTTCGCGCTCATTTAACAGTTCGAAGAGTGCCGGCGGGTACAGGGTGGTGCCTTTAAACTTAATCATCTGCTTTTTACGGCCCATTATGGGCGATAGGCGCAATGTTGTGCGGCCACAGCTGCAGGGTTCGTCATCGAATGTGCAAATATCCCCGGTTTTGTACCGCAACAGCGGCATGCCTTCCACGCCTAAGGTGGTAATGGTTACTTCGCCGGGCGTGCCGGGGGGCACCTGCTGGTCGTTTTCGTCAAGCAGCTCCACAATAACCAAATCGGCCTGGTTATGGCCGCCCCTGCCTGCGCCGCATTCGGTAAATGCGGTTTGCATTTCGGTTGAGGCGTAAGTAGAGTATAGTTTGATATCCCAGCTCTCGGTAATTTTGCGGCCGAGGATGTTTAACGTAAAATCATTGTTTCGGATGTTCTCACCGATGCAAACGGCTTTTTTTACCGAAGTGGAATTAATATCGATGCCGCTATCCTTTGCAAATTGGATCAGCTTTAAAATAAACGAAGGGACGGCAACAATGGCTGTAGGCTTTAATCGCTGGATGGTTTCCCACTGTAATGCAGGCACGCCTGGCCCCAGGCGGATTATACCAGCACCAATTTTGCGGATACCCAGGTAATAAGCAATGCCGGCCATAAACTGCCTGTCGAGCGTGAGCATCAACTGGTAGGTATCATCAGCCGAGCCATCGGCGCACAAAAACGAATTGTACTCGTTATACGCCAAACGGTTAAGGTCATTTTCGGTTAATGCAATAGTTACAGGCCGACCCAGTGTGCCTGATGTTGAGGTGTACTCAATAATCTTATCCCGGGGTACGCACAAAAAATCATCATTACGCTGCTGCAGGTCATCTTTCACTGTGGTTGGTATGGCACTGATATCAGCCAGCGTTTTTATTTTTTTTATATCGATGTTGTGTTTTGCAAACATCTCCTTATAAAAAGGGGAATTTTGGCTTATATAAGCTAAAAGATCCTGCAGTTTTTGCTGCTGCAAATGTGTTGCTTCGTGCGAATATTGATTGCTTTCCGTGGCGATAGACATTGTAATGGTAGTTGTGTCCAAAATTAAAAAAAATGTGTTACGGAGTGTTATATAAAGCGGTAGGTATTAATATTGTTTTGCATTAACAAAACAACCGCCAACCACAATTGTAACGTATATTAGTTATGACAATTAAACAGCCCTTATTAATTGCCGGCATATTTTGCATTACTATTACAGCGAAGGCCCAGGCAGTTAAATATAAAGACATGGTATTTGGTGGCGTAAAAACCACAAAAGATATAAGCTATGATGGAAGCGATTCCATAGGTAAAAGCAAAGCTCACTTGTTTGATTTGTACCAGCCGGAAGGAGATGAAACTACTGGGCGCCCCCTAATTATCTGGATGCACGGCGGCGGCTTTAAATTTGGCTCAAAAGCCGATAAAAGCGCCGAAATATGGAGTAAAACGTTTGCCCAGCGGGGTTATGTTTGCGTATGCATAAATTATACATTGAGCAAGAAACTGCCGTTTTTGAATTTTGATGAGTTGAAGCGGAGTTGCTATTATGCGGTGCTGGACGTAAAAAAGGCGGTTGCCTATTTCAAAGAACACGCTGCCGAATATCACATTAACCCTGATAAAATTATACTAGCGGGCAATTCGGCAGGAGGGATGATAGCCCTGCAGGCGGCCTTTGCCACCAATGCCGAACTTGCAAAATTTGCAGGCATACCCGAAGTTGATGCCGGCAAAAATGAATTACTAAAGGTTGAGGGGGTGATTAATTTATGGGGCGGTATTTTCAAGCTGAACTGGTTGAAAAACGCCCGGGTACCGGTGGCAAATATTTATGGCAGCAACGATGGTATAGTTACACCGGCACACAAAGACACATCATTGTACGGTGGGAAAGATATTTACGAAAACCAACCGATGTGAAAGTTTTTGAAGGTTACTCACATGAACTGCGGAAACACTTTAACCCGATTTTCTCCAGCGATAAGGCTACGCAGCAGCGTTGGCTTGAGGCGGGACAGTTTGCTGCAGATTTTATGTACAGTAATCTGTTTAAGTAATATCCGGTCTTATACTGTTTTTAAAACATAATTGTACATTTAACGTTATAAACAACAATCATCATTAACCACTAACACATGAGATATTTAAAAATTTTAATTGTGGCCTTGGTTTTAACTTTCAGCGTTGAATTTTCGCATGCAAAATCAATGACATTGACGGTTACACCAACGTTTTTACAAATACGCCGGCCACCGCCACCGCCACCTCCACCGCGAATACGGTTGCGCAGGCATCGCAGGCACCATGCAAGGATTCATATCCGTTTGCCAAAACCGCCGCCGCACCCACCGGGTCCGGGGCTGCCGCCTCCGCCTCCGCGCCCGTAAGGAAAATAAATACAAAAGCCCTTCATATTGTTTGAGGGGCTTTTTGTTTGTCTGTAAACTTGGTTTTATTTTGCCAGGTCTATAACCTGGGCGTTACCCGGTTTTCGGCGCGACCGAATTTTAATAAATTGGTATATCACTCCGATAATAAACAACCCAACCAAACTCATTAACCCTGTTTGTATTACGGGCGAATTTGGACCATCTGCAATAGGTCTGCTCATTGGCAGGCGGGTCAATGTCTCAACAATAGCTGGAATGAATGAAAAGAATAAAGTTAACGACATAAGGAAAACCTGGATGTAAGCCGCGCTCTTACCGAGAAATTTAAATGAAGGTATGTACACCGCGATAGGCAATACAACTAAAACAATTACCGCAAGCGCATGTGCCTGTGTAAAATGCCCGGTTTTCATAATTGGCAGCGCCGTAAGGCAGGTAATCACTGTTAACAGGATATACAACCTCCCGCGACCATTGGCCGGGCTTATTTTCCCATCGCGCAGCAAAGCATACAGCGCTACAATAATTGCAATGACACTCACTGCGGTGTGGAAGATTCCAAGAGGTGAAAGGTGGTTCGGCATAATCTTATATTTTAGCGTTAAGGTTG
>Ga0209455_1001318_pt1 | contig 11490 bp, 7 predicted proteins | sample AraplaCol_mCL_r2_FD_184275 | JGI IMG/M metagenome (GOLD analysis project Ga0209455, IMG submission 184275) | Arabidopsis root microbial communities from North Carolina, USA - plate scrape CL_Col_mCL_r2 (SPAdes) (version 2) | ecosystem: Host-associated > Plants > Roots > Endosphere | place: USA...
ACGGCTTCGGCCGTCGCCGGGATGCTCGGCCGAAGCGCATCATATCCCGTACCCATGACGCAGCGCCGACCAGGCCGACCCGCCTGCAAACCAGCCTCCCTGCACGCCCTGCGACGTGCTTGCCGCGCTTCCGGTTTCGGGTAGGTGTTCGGCCGGATCGCTTCGTGAAGGGGGAAGGAATGATGAAGGGCTCTGCATATCTTGGCGCCGGCGTGGGCGCCGGCCTGCTCGCCGCCCTCGCAGGCGCGATCCCCGCTGCGGCCGCCCCTCCCCCGCCCGCCGCCCGCTATGTTGTCGACGATGCGCCCAAACGCCGCCTGTTCGTCCTGACTGATATGGAGGCAGACCAGGACGACGCGGAATCGCTCGTCCGGCTGCTGCTCTACGCGAACGAGACCGATATCGAGGGACTGGTCGCCACCACCTCCACTCATATGCGGCACGAGCTGCACCCCGAAACCATCCGCCGCATCCTTGGCGCCTACGCACAGGTTCAGCCCAACCTGCTGAAGCATGACTGGCGCTATCCCCCAGCGGCCAAACTGCTCGGCCTGGTCGCCACCGGGCAGCCGACCTACGGCATGGAGGGCGTCGGCCCGGGCAAGGATACGGCCGGCTCCAACGCGATCATCCGCGCGCTCGAATCCCCCGATCCGCGCCCCTTGTGGGTCACCGTCTGGGGCGGCCCCAACACGCTCGCCCAGGCCCTGCTCACGCTCAAGGCGACCCACAGCCCGGCCGAAACCAGCCGCCTGATCGCGAAGCTCCGCGTCAACACCATTTCCGACCAGGACGATAGCGGTGCCTGGATGCGCCGCGCCTTCCCCGATCTGTTCTACGTCGTCAGCCCGGGCGGCTATAACCACGCCACCTGGGGCGCGATCATGGAGGTGGTCGACGGGATCGACAATCGCACGATCGGCAATGCCTGGCTCCGCGACAATATCCAGCAGGGCCACGGCCCGCTCGGCGCGGCCTATCCCGATGTCGCATACGGGATGGAGGGCGACACGCCTTCTTACCTGCCGCTCATCCCGAACGGGCTGAACGACGCCGACCATCCCGATTGGGGCAGCTGGGGCGGCCGGTTCGAGCTCTACACCCCTGTGCTGCAGGATCTCGATCCCACCGGCTTCACCGGCGGCGTACCGGTCGAAGCCGAAACCCGGCCGATCTGGACCAACGCGTCGGACGCATTCGCGCCCTTCGTCCATGGCGATTATGGCCGCGCGGTCGCCGCCGGTCCGCGCACCTTCCGCGGGGCGCGCGTCTCACTCTGGCGCTGGCGCGACGATTTCCAGAACGATTTTGCCGCCCGGATCGGCTGGACGACTTTGCCCTACGAGAAGGCCAACCACCCGCCCGTCATCCACCTCGCCGGCCCGGACCATCTCACCGTCCACGCGGGCGAGACCTTCACGCTCAGCGCGGAGGGCACGACCGATCCCGACGGCGACAGCCTGAGCTATGTCTGGTTCAATTATATGGAGGCCGGCACGCTCAAGGCCCCGATTCCGACCATGGGTGCGGAAAATATCTTCCACATGGGCTTCAAGGCGCCGGCGGTGACCAAGCCCGAGACCGCGCATTTCATCGTCGCGGTGACGGACAAGGGGACTCCGCCGCTCACCCGCTACAAGCGCGTGATCGTCACCATCCTGCCTAACTGAGCGTGTGGCGGCAGGCCACGCCGCCCGAACTCCCGGCATCGTCGAGATGGCGGAACCGCGCCAGTGCCTCCTGTTATCCCGCTCTTTTTCAGCCGAGCTGACGGCAGACTTGCGCTGCCCGCGCAGCGCGGGGCGCCTCACATTCCACCTCGCCCAAAAACCGGCGGGATCGGGAACAGCCGCCCTGCCGGCGCGCTTGCTGGCTGATATTTCGTAGGAGACGACAATGCGTGTGCCGCTGATGATCCTTGCCGGTGTTGCCTTGGCCGGCGTCGCCGCGCCCGCTTTTGCCGATACGTCGGAATTCCTGACGAAGGCGATCAAGGGCGACAATTCGGAAAGCACGCTCGGCGCACTCGCAGCCCGGCAAGGCCACAGCGCGAAGGTCCGTAATTTCGGGATGATGCTGGAACGCGATCACCGCAAGGCGAAGGCGCAGGCGGCGCCTATCGCCGCGCGCCACCATGTCGCCGTGCCGTCCGCCATGGCGGACGAGGCACAGACCGAAATGGGCGTGCTGCAGCGCTTGCATGGCGCGGCGTTCGATCACGAATTCGGCCGCTACATGGTCGAGGACCACACGAAGGACATCGCCGATTTCGAAAAGGAAGCCGGCAGCGGGGATCCCGCCGACGTCCGTGCCCTCGCGCGACGGACGCTTCCGGCCCTGCGCAAACACCTCGCGACCGCGCGCTCGATCGGGTAACCGAACGCCCCCCGGCGCCGGACACTTAGGTAAAAGGGCGGAGGTAAGGGGCACCTCCGCCCTTCGGAAAACGACTTACTCCGCCGCTACTACTTCGGCCTCTTCATCCTCCAGCGGATGCGAAAGGCGCGTCAGCATTTCCTTCGGCACGATCTGCCAGAAGCGATCCCGCCAGCGGTCCCAATCGTCCAGGATCGCATTGGACCAGCGGCTGTCGGTCTTGGTCGCGTGCTGCGCGATCAGCGCCTTCAGGCGTGCTTCCCAATAAGTCGAGCCCAGCCGGCGCCAGGTGATGCTTTCCGGGTTGGCGCGCTTGGCGAAGCCATCGTCCTCGTCGAGCACGAATGCCATGCCGCCGGTCATGCCCGCGCCGAAATTCTCGCCCGTCCGGCCGAGGATCACGGCGGTGCCGCCCGTCATATATTCGCACCCGTTGGCGCCGCAGCCTTCGACCACCACGGTCGCGCCCGAGTTGCGGACCGCGAAGCGCTCGCCCGCCTGCCCCGCCGCCAGCAACGTGCCAGCGGTCGCGCCATAAAGCACGGTGTTGCCGATGATCGTGTTGGACTTGCTCTCCAGCGGGCTCGACACCATCGGCCGCACCACGATCGTGCCGCCCGACAGGCCCTTGCCGACATAGTCGTTGGCCTCGCCGAACACCTCCAAAGTCACGCCCTGAACCGCGAACGCGCCCAATGACTGGCCCGCCGACCCGCGCAGCCGGATATGGACATGGCCGTCGGCCAGCGCCTTCATCCCGAACTTGCTCGTGATCTCGGCCGAAAGCCGCGTGCCGACCGCGCGGTGGGTGTTCCGCACCGTATAGGTCAGCTGCATCTTCTCGCGCCGGGCGAACACGGGCGCCGCGTCCTTGATCATCTGTGCGTCGAGGCTGTCCGGCACGTCGTTGCGGAACGTGCTCAGGTTGAAGCGGCGATGATGGTCGGGCGCATCCACCTTGGCCAGGATCGGGTTGAGATCGAGGTCGTCGAGATGCTCGGCACCGCGGCTCACCTGGCGCAGCAATTCGGTCCGCCCGATCACCTCGTCCAGGCTCCTGTAGCCCAGACGGGCGAGGATCTCGCGCACCTCTTCCGCGATGAAGGTCATCAGGTTGATCACCTTCTCCGGCGTGCCGACGAACTTGGACCGCAGCGCCTCGTCCTGCGTGCAGATGCCCACCGGGCAGGTGTTCGAATGGCATTGCCGCACCATGATGCAGCCCATCGCCACCAGGCTCAAAGTGCCGATCCCATACTCTTCCGCGCCCAGGATCGCCGCGATCACGATGTCGCGGCCGGTCTTGAGCCCGCCGTCGGTGCGCAGCTTCACGCGATGCCTCAGCCCGTTGAGCGTCAGCACTTGGTTGACCTCGGACAGCCCCATTTCCCACGGCGTCCCGGCATATTTGATGCTGGTCTGCGGGGAGGCGCCCGTGCCGCCGACATGGCCCGCGACCAGGATCGCGTCGGCATGCGCCTTGGCGACGCCCGCCGCGACCGTGCCGATGCCGGCCGAGCTGACCAGCTTCACGCACACGCGGGCGCGCGGGTTGATCTGCTTCAGGTCGTAGATCAGCTGCGCCAGATCCTCGATCGAATAGATATCGTGGTGCGGCGGCGGCGAGATCAAAGTCACGCCCGGCGTCGAATGCCGGAGCTTGGCGATGAATTCGGTCACCTTGAAGCCGGGCAACTGCCCGCCCTCGCCGGGCTTGGCGCCCTGCGCGACCTTGATCTCCAGCTCCTCGGCCGACCCCAGATATTCCGCGGTCACGCCGAACCGGCCCGACGCGACCTGCTTGATCACGCTGTTGGCGTTGTCGCCATTCTCGTACGGCGTGTAGCGGATCTTGTCCTCGCCGCCCTCCCCCGACACCGCCTTGGCGCCGATCCGGTTCATCGCGATCGCCAGCGTCTCGTGCGCTTCCGGAGACAGCGCGCCCAGGCTCATGCCCGGCGTGACGAAGCGCTTACGGATCTCGGTGATCGCCTCGACCTGGTCGATCGGGGCGGGTTCCTTGGCCCAGTTGAACTCCATCAGGTCGCGCAGATAGACGGGCGGCAGATCGCGCACCCCGCGCGAGAATTGGAGATACTGGCTGTAGCTGTCGGTCGAGACCGCGGTTTGCAGCAGATGCATCAGCTGCGCCGAATAAGCATGCGCCTCGCCGCCCGCGCGCTGCTTGTAGAAACCGCCCACCGGCAGCACCGAAGCCCCACCGTCGAACGCCTTTTCATGTCGGATCTTGGCCGAGAGCTGGAGCGAGGCATAACCCTCGCCCGAGATCTTGGCGGGCATGCCCGGGAACAGATCGTTCACCAGCGCGCGCGACAGGCCCACCGCCTCGAAATTATAGCCGCCACGATACGAAGAGATCACCGCGATCCCCATCTTGCTCATGATCTTGAGCAAGCCGTCGTCGATCGCCTTGCGCCAGCGCTTGAAGCAGTCGGCCTGGCTTAAATCCCCGAACAGCCCGCGCGCGTGCCGGTCCGCCACCGCCGCCTCCGCGACATAGGCGTTCACCGTGGTTGCGCCGACCCCGATCAGCACCGCGAAATAATGCGTGTCGAGGCACTCGGCCGAGCGCACGTTGATCGACGCGTAGCTGCGCAGGCCCTGCCGCACGAGGTGCGTGTGCACCCCCGCCGCCGCCAATACCATCGCGATCGAGATGCGGCCTTCGGACACATTCTCGTCGGTCAGGAACAGCTCGCTCTTGCCCTCGCGCACCGCCTGTTCGGCCTCCCGGCGAACGCGCGCGATCGCCTGGCGCAGCGCGTCGGGGTTGTCGCTGACCGGATAGGTGCAATCGATGATCGCATGCGCCGACCCGAAATAGGCCTTGAGCGTCGCCCAGTCCGTGCTGGTCAGCACCGGCGATTCCAGCACCAGCACGCCCGATTGCTGCGCCTCGTCGTCGAGGATGTTGGCGAGGTTCCCGAACCGCGTCTTCAGGCTCATCACGCGCGTCTCGCGCAAGCTGTCGATCGGCGGGTTGGTTACCTGGCTGAAATTCTGGCGGAAGAAGTGGCTGATCAACCGCGGCTTGTCGGAAATGACCGCCAGCGGCGTATCGTCGCCCATCGATCCGATCGCTTCCTTGGCCTGTTCGACCATGGGCGCGAGGATCAGCTCCATATCCTCCATCGTCTGGCCCGCGGCGATCTGGCGCCGGATCAGGTCGGACCGGCTCCACTGCGGCAGATGCTCGCCCTCGGGCACGGTCAGATCGGCCAGCTTGCGGAAGCCCTGGACCCATTCGCCATAGGGCGCTTCGGCCGCGATCCGCGCCTTGACCTCTTCGTCGGTGTAGAAACGGCCCTCTTCCAGATCGACCGCGATCATCTGGCCCGGGCCCATCCGGCCCTTCGCCACTGCCGAGCTTTCCGGCACGACCACCATGCCCGCTTCCGAACCCACGATCAGCAGGTTGTCGGCGGTGCGCAGCGTGCGCAGCGGACGCAGCGCGTTGCGGTCGACGCCCGCCACGACCCAGCGTCCGTCGGTCATCGCCAGCGCGGCGGGGCCGTCCCACGGCTCCATCACGCTCGCGAAGTAATTGTACATGTCCTCGACCGGCTGCGGCATGTCGATGTCGGAATAGGCTTCCGGCACCAGCATCAGCTTGGCGGTCGGCGCGTCACGGCCCGAGCGGCAGATCGTCTCGAACACCGCATCCAGCGCAGCCGTATCGGACGCGCCCGCCGGAATGACCGGCTTCACGTCTTCGGAATGCTGGCCGAACGCCAACGAGGCCATCTTGATCTCGTGGCTCTTCATCCAGTTCTTGTTGCCGCGGATCGTGTTGATCTCGCCGTTATGCGCGAGACAACGGAACGGCTGCGCCAGCCACCATTGCGGGAAGGTGTTGGTCGAATAACGCTGGTGGAAGATCGCGACCCGGCTGGTGAAGCGATCGTCCTTGAGGTCGGGATAGAAGACCGACAATTCCTCGGCGAGGAACAGACCCTTGTAGATGATCGAGCGGCAGGAGAGCGAGCAGATGTAGCAGCCCTGCACCTGCGCCTCGATCAACTTCTTCTCGATCCGGCGCCGGACCAGATAGAGCTTCTTCTCGAATTCGGCCGCGCTCTCATCCTCGGGCATCGGCCCGGCGATCATGATCTGCTCGATCTCGGGGCGGGTCAGCATCGCCTTGTCGCCGATGCACGACACGTCGACCGGCACCTGGCGCCAGCCATAGATCGTGTAGCCGAAATCGATGATCTCGCTCTCGATGATCGTGCGGCACGTCTCCTGCGCACCAAGGTCGGTGCGCGGCAGGAACACCATGCCCACCGCCAGCCGGTTCGGCCGCGGCGTGTGACCCGCCGCCTCGATCGCATCGTCGAAGAAGCGCGCCGGCAGGTCGAGATGGATGCCCGCGCCGTCGCCGGTCTTGCCGTCGGCATCGACCGCGCCGCGGTGCCACACCGCCTTCAACGCATCGATCGCGGCGGTGACGACGCGGCGCGACGCCTTGCCATCGGTCGCAGCAACCAGGCCCACGCCGCAGGCATCGCCCTCGAACTCGGGGCGATACATGCCCTCGCGGGCAAGGCGTTCGCGTTCGGAAGCGAGATCAACTGACATGCTTCACTCCGTCCTTTTCGAATGCGGCCTTGAGGTCAGCCGTGAACTTCTGCATCTCACCCTGCTCACGAGCGCCTTCTTTCGCGGCGACCGCCTGCTGCCAGGCTGCGACGTCGGGATCACGAAGTAGCGTTGCGCCACGCACCGCGAACTTGATGCCTGCAGGCGTCTGATAGAAAGCGCGGATCTGGTTCATCTCATCCACGCTGAACATCCGCGCGTAAGCGCGTGCATAGGCCTCAACCAAATCGGGCATCGCAGCGCGAACGTCGGACAAGGCCAATTCACGCTCGTGCGCGATGAAATCGGTGAATACGTGCTGGGCCGACGGGCTCTTTTCCAGGGCTGCTTCACCGCCATTACCCCTCAGTGCGCCCATGACGACATTGCCCAACATCGCGGTGAGCATGCCATCCATCATCTTGTCGCGCTGTTCCGCCGGCATCACCACGGCAATCAATGCCCGGCCGGCCGCTAGGCGCGCGGGATCGATCGAAGCGGCCGGACCATGCGGAAGACTGGCCGGTGCTTGCGCATAAACCGGCGTCGCCGCCGACAGCGCCAGCACCAGCGCAAGAAGAGCCCTCTTCATCATGCCGCCACCTTCGTCTTCGCCTGAACCTTCAGCCATTCGTGCATCCGGTCGCTGACGTCGCGCCCGTCGCGCACCGCCCACACCACCAGGCTCGCGCCGCGCACGATGTCGCCGGCGGCGAACACGCCATCCAGGCTGGTCATCATCGTCTTGTGATCGACCCTGACCGTGCCCCAGCGGGTGACCGAAAGCTCGGGGGCGTCGAACAGGCGCGGCAATTCCTCGGGATCGAAACCCAAAGCCTTGATCACCAGGTCCGCATCGAGCCGATATTCGCTGCCAGGATCGGGCTCCGGCGCGCGGCGGCCCGAGGCGTCGGGATCGCCCAGCCGCATCTTGGTGACCTGCACGCCCGAAACCGTATCGGTGCCATGGAACGCCTCGGGCGCGGAGAGCCAGACGAACTCGACGCCCTCCTCCTCGGCATTCTTCACCTCGCGCTGCGAGCCCGGCATGTTGGCGCGGTCGCGGCGATAGAGGCAGCGGACCGACGCCGCGCCCTGGCGGACAGCGGTGCGCACGCAATCCATCGCGGTGTCGCCGCCGCCGACCACGACGACATTCTTGCCGAGCGCGTTGAAGGTGCCGTCGTCGAATGCGGGCACTTCGTCGCCGAAGCCCTTGCGGTTGGACGCGGTCAGATAATCGATCGCCTCGATCACGCCCGCCGTACCGACGCCGGGCGCCTTGATCGCACGCGTCTTGTAGACGCCAGTCGCGATCACGACCGCGTCGTGGCGCTGGCGCAGTTCCTCGAGCGTGGCGTCGCGGCCGACCTCGAAATTCTCGTGGAATACGACCCCGCCGTCGCGCAGCCGCTCGACCCGGCGCATCACGACATGCTTCTCCAGCTTGAAGCCGGGGATGCCGTAGGTCAGCAGCCCTCCCATCCGGTCGTGCCGGTCGTAGACATGGACCTCATAGCCTTTGGCGCGCATCAGGTCCGCGACGGTCAGACCCGCAGGGCCGGCGCCGATGATGCCAACCGACTGGCCGCGCGCCGGCCCCGGCGTCAGCGGCTCGACCCAGCCCTCTTCCCAGGCGGTATCGGTGATGAACTTCTCGACCGAGCCGATCGTGACCGCGCCGTGGCCGGAAAATTCGATGACGCAGTTGCCCTCGCACAGCCGGTCCTGCGGGCAGATGCGACCGCAGATCTCGGGCATGGTCGAGGTGGCGTTGCTGAGTTCGTAGGCCTCGCGCAGCCGCCCCTCGGCGGTCAGGCGCAGCCAGTCGGGGATATGATTGTGGAGCGGGCAATGGGTCGAGCAATAGGGCACGCCGCATTGCGAGCAGCGCGACGATTGCTCTTCCGCCTTGGCAACCTGGTAGGCGCGCGAAATCTCCGCGAAGTCGGCGGCGCGTTCGGCCGCGGTGCGCTTTTCAGGATAGTCCTGTCCGACGGACGGGAAACTCAACATTCCAGCCATGTGCATGATCTCCGGCCGCCCCAATGCTGGAGCGACGGGGCCGTGTCACGCGCAAAATGCAAGATAGGTAAGTAAGGCTGACGTTATTTATAGGCATTTCTTGATTTTGGCGCCGGGGCGCGCAATTTTCTATCAAATATAAGGTTCGTTCCGGACCTATCCGTGAATCAGCCAAAGCAAAGCAGCCGATCCGGCTATGATTCGGTACCAGGCGAACGGCGCGAAGCCGTGCTTGCTGATCACCGCGACGAACGCCTTGATCACCACCATCGCCACGATGAACGCGACGACGAAGCCAACCCCTATCGTGCCGAGTCCGACCGCACCCGGCGCCATGATGTCATGCCGATGCTTGGCGAGCTCGAGCGTGGTGGCGCCCAGCATGGTAGGGATAGCGAGAAAGAAGCTGAACTCGGCTGCGGTGCGCCGTTCCACACCCAGGCTCAATGCCCCCATGATGGTCGCGCCCGAACGGCTGACGCCGGGGATCATGGCGAGGCACTGGATGAAGCCGATGCCGAGCGTGGTCTTGACCGGCACCTCGGCGACGCCCGCAATATGACCCTTCTTCACGCGCCATTCGATCGCGAGGATAGCCATGCCGCCGAGGATCAGCGCTATCGCCACGACCAAGGCATTGCTGAGCAGCGCCTCGATCTTCTTGTGGAGCGCAAATCCAATGACCGCGGCGGGCAGGAAAGCGACCAGGATGTTACGGGTGAAGCGGATCGAGGTCGGATCGCGCCGGACCAGCCCCTGCAGCACCGCCCAGAAGGTCCGCCAGTAGAGCACCACCACCGCCAGGATCGCGCCCAGCTGGATGACGATGTTGAACACCTCCCATTTGTCGGCGTCGTAGCCGAGCAATTTGGTGGCGAGGATGAGATGGCCGGTCGAGGAGACGGGCAAAAACTCGGTCAGACCCTCGACGATGCCGAGGATCACGGGGGTTGCAATGCTCATCTGGGTCAGTGTCTCAGGCGGCGTTGAGGCTGAAGCGGCCATGCGTGCGATAGCGCACCAGCCATTTGGGCGCGACCGCCGCCAAGGGCGCAGGTTCGATCCCGAGATCGGCGAAGGTCTTGCCACCCTTGCCCACGACATTGTCGTGCTGAAGCATCAGCCACTGATCCCAGGTAAGCGGGGCCAGCGGCAGGAAGCCGAAGCGCGCCATCGCCGCGGCAGCGACGTCAGGCACCTCAACGAAGCCCGGATGATGCGCGATCGCATCGGCAATCCATTTGTGCAGGTCGAGCATCGACAGAGCCTGCGGCCCGCCCAGTTCGAACGTCCTGCCCTCGCCCACCGGAGTCAGTGCGGCCTTGGCGACCGCCTTGGCGACATCGACCACCCAGACCGGCTGGAAGCGGGTCTTGGCGCGGATCACGGGAACGTAAGGAAGGCGCGAAATCAGGCCCGCAAAGCGGTTCACGAAATCGTCCTCGGGCCCGAAAATGACCGAGGGGCGCACGATCGTGGCATTGGGGAACGCCGCGCGCACCGCAGCCTCGCCCTCGCCCTTGGTGCGGGCATAGTTGGGAGCCGCCACCGGATCGGCACCGATGGCGGAGACATGGACCAGCCGCCTGACGCCCGCCGCCGCGGACGCCTTGGCGACGTTGGCGGCGCCCGTGACATGCAGATCCTCAAACCTGCCCTTGAGCACGCCGACCAGATTGATGACCACGTCAGCGCCGGCGACCGCGCGCTCGACCGTCTCGAGCTTGGTGATGTCGGCGCGGACCGACTGAGCCTGCCCTAGCGCCGCGAGCGGCTTGAGAAAGAAAGCATCGAGCGGATCGCGTTCTGCGATGCGTACGCGTGCGCCGCCCCTTAGCAGTTCCTGTGCGACATAACGGCCCACGAAACCGCCCCCGCCGAACAGAACAACCAGCTCGTTCATCCCGAATATCCTTATGCGCGCTTGTCCGTCCGCCCATGCCCCCGCGCTTGTTTCCATGCAAGCGCCCGAAGTCCGGTTGACAAGCTGCAACCCGCCCCCCTAAAGGCCGCCGCCTACCCCGTGCCCAGATGGCGGAATTGGTAGACGCACCAGCTTCAGGTGCTGGCGCTCGCAAGGGCGTGGAGGTTCGAGTCCTCTTCTGGGCACCATTTCGTTCTTCCCAGAACGTCCTGTAAACGGCTGTTTTCCGGGTTTTTCGTCATCGTCCGAAGATCCGGTCGAACGTGCCGGTGACCGGCAAATTCCCCATGGCCTATTCCATGGTGTTCGAAGCGGGTCGAATGCCCGATCCAAAGAGCTTCAACCGGACGATCGCTGAGGCCCGTATGGCTGGATTCGGCCGATCGCGGCTTGAACGTGCGGCGCGAATGTCTGGACACCGAGGGATCCCAACGCCCACTGTCCGCCTCAGCCGAGCAGCCCGCGCTGCATCAGATTTTGCATGAGCCCTGCGATGCCGAGCGTCCACGGCCTGGCATCCTTCGAATGCGTGACGCGGTTGACCAGCTTGCCGAGCTTGGGGGTGG
>Ga0209455_1001321_pt1 | contig 11467 bp, 12 predicted proteins | sample AraplaCol_mCL_r2_FD_184275 | JGI IMG/M metagenome (GOLD analysis project Ga0209455, IMG submission 184275) | Arabidopsis root microbial communities from North Carolina, USA - plate scrape CL_Col_mCL_r2 (SPAdes) (version 2) | ecosystem: Host-associated > Plants > Roots > Endosphere | place: USA...
GCAGGAACTCGACGCCATGCAGGTGATGGGCATTTCGCACAGCCGTCGGCTGATCCTGCCGCGCGCGGTGGCGCTCAGCATCACCATGCCGCTGCTGGTGCTCTGGACGGATGCCTTGGCGCTCCTGGGCGGCGCGTTGGCGGCCAAGGCGCAGCTGGGCCTTTCGGTCACGTGGTTCCTGCGGACTTTGCCGGACGCGATCACGCTCACGAACTACGGCATCGGCCTGCTCAAGGGCGTCACGTTCGGCATACTGATCGCATTGATCTCGTGCCACTTCGGCCTGCGCATCAAGGCCAATACCGAGAGCCTGGGCCGCGGCACGACGACGTCGGTGGTGACTTCGATCACCGGCGTGATCCTGGTGGATGCGTTGTACGCGATTCTTTTCAGTTCGGTGGGGTTGTGATGGACGAGGCTGCCGTCGAACCCGTTATCTCGGTGCGCGGCCTGCGCACGGCGTTCGGCGACCATGTCGTGCACGAGAATCTCGACCTGTTGGTGCGACAGGGCGAGATCCTGTCCATCGTCGGCGGCTCGGGCTCCGGCAAGACCACGCTGCTGCGCGCCATTATCGGGCTGGACCGGCCCGCGGCCGGCACGGTGCGGGTGCTGGGGCAGGATCTATACGAACTGACGCATGCGCAATTCCGGCGTCTTTCGCGGCGCTGGGGCATGCTGTTCCAGGCGGGGGCGCTGTTCTCGGCACTATCGGTGTTCGACAATGTGGCGCAACCCTTGCGCGAGCTGCGCACGCTTCCGGAAGATCTGATCGCGGACGTAGTGATGTGCCGCCTGGCCATGGCGGGGCTGACGGCGCAGGACGCGGGCAAGCAACCCGCGGATCTGTCCGGCGGGATGATCAAGCGCGTGGGTCTGGCGCGCGCCCTGGCGCTGGATCCGAGCCTGCTGTTTCTGGACGAGCCCACGGCGGGCCTGGATCCGCAGCGGTCGGACGAGTTCGTGGCGCTGGTGCGCAGCCTGCATCGGGAGCTGGGTTTTACCGTGGTGATGATCACGCACGACCTGGACACGCTGGTCGACCTGTCGTCGCGCGTGGCGGTGCTGGCCGACAGGCGCGTGATCGCGTGCGATGAATTGCAGCAGGTTCTGAAGGTGAATCATCCCTTCATCAAGGAATTTTTCCTGGGCGAGCGCGGCCGCCGCGCCCTGGGTGGGCTGATATCCGAAGATAAGGTGGGGTATGGAGAACCGTAGTTATGCCTTGATGGCGGGGATATTCACCCTGTTCCTCGTCGCCGCGGCAGTGGTCGCGGCGATCTGGCTCGAGCATGGCAAGAAGGCCGTGGTGAGGTACGACATCGTTTCGCAGCAGTCGGTGGGCGGCCTGTCGGTGCAGTCGCCTGTGCGGTTCCAGGGCGTGCCTGTGGGGCATGTGGAGTCGATGACGCTGGACCAGGAGCGTCCCGGCCGCGTGCTCATTCGCATCGCCGTCCAGCCCACGACGCCGGTCACCGACGAGACCTGGGCGGAGCTCGACACGCAAGGCATCACGGGCCTGGGCGTGGTGGCCTTGCACGATGCCGGCATGTCCACGCATCGGCTGCTGACATCGACGGCGCACCCGGCCCGGATCCCCCTGCGGCCGGGCCTGCTCGAGCGGCTCGAGGAAAAGAGCAGCGGCCTGTTGGACGATCTCGATCAGGCGGCTGAGCAGATCAAGGTTCTTCTTTCGCCGCAGAATATGCAGGCCTTGTCGGCGACACTGCAGAACACGGCGCAGATTTCCGCGCGGCTCAAAGAGGCGAGCGGCAATTTTGGACCGCTTATCAAGAACCTGGACGCCGCGGCCGTGCAAGCGGGCGATGTCGCGCGGCAAGCCAATGCCGCGCTGGCCCGGCTCGTCGCGCCCGACGGGGTGATGGCCGCAGCCACGCAAAGTCTGCAGCAGATCCGCTTGGCGGCGGCGCGCCTGAATACGCAAACCTTGCCGGACGTGAGCGATATGGCCGGCCTGGTGGGCACGACGGCGCACGGCGCATCGGCCATTCTGCGCCGTGTGGGCGCCGCGCCGCAGTCGCTGCTGTTCGGCCCGCCGCCGGCGCAGCCGGGGCCGGGCGAGGCCGGGTTTGCCGGGTTTGGAGAAAAGCGATGAAGCGTTCGATGCAGAGCCGCGTGAAATGGATGGGCGCCCTATGCCTTGCACTGGCCCTGGCCGGCTGCAGCCTGGGCAAGATGGAGCCGGCTCCCGTTCTGTACGACCTGGGGATCGATGAAGGTTCGGCGCCCGCGGGAGTGGGGATGCATAAACCCGTCGCCCTGGCTTTCAATGCCACCCCCGCGCTTGCCGATACGGGCATGATCTGGCGCGTGGCCAATGGCGACAGTCCCAGGATCTATACCCGGTCCAGATGGTCCGTGTCGCCGCCGGATCTGGTCAGGCAGCGGCTGTCGGAGCGCTTGGCGCGCCTGGGGCCGATCCTGTCCGGCGACACGGTCGGCCTGCCGAGATTGCAGGTGACGTTGACGCGTTTCGAGCAGGTGTTTTCGGCCGATGGCGCCACGAGCCGCGGGCAAGTGGCCCTGCAGGCCGTGCTGCTGCAGGCCGATGGGCAATTGGTCGCGCAAAAGCTGGTGCGGCGTTCGGTCGCGTCGACGACGCAGGATGCAGGCGGCGGCGCGCGCGCATTGAGCCAGGCGACCGACGAGGCGGCCGACGAGCTGGCGGTCTGGCTGAGCGGCGCGATGCGCTAGGATTGACGGGAAGAGCGGATTCGATATGGCAATACGTACTGAAATCGTAGGTTTCGAAGGAGCGGCCGGACGCATCGATTGCGCGCTCGATTGGCCCGAGGGCGCGCCGCGCGGCTGGGCGCTGGTGCTGCATCCGCATTCGTTGCAGGGCGGAGCGCGCGACAACAAGGTGGTGACCACCATCGCCCGGGCCTGCCTGCATCATGGGCTGATGGCGGTGCGGCCGGATTTTCGCGGCGTGGGCGCCTCGGCGGGCACGTTCGACAAGTCGATAGGCGAGACCCAGGACATGCTGGCGCTGGTGGCGCAGTTTCGCGAGCGCCATCCCGACCTGGCCGCGCAGCCCTGGGTGCTGGGCGGATTTTCGTTCGGCACCTCGGTGGCGGTCGGCCTGCATGCCGGGCTGGCGGCCGCGGGCGACACGCGCCTGCCCGCGGCGCTGATGCTGGCCGGGGCCGCCGCGCAGCGCTTTCAGCCGGCAGACATTCCGGCGCCGGCGCATACGCTCCTGGTGCATGGCGAGCTGGACGACGTCGTGCCCTGCGCCGAAACCATGGACTGGGCGCGTGCGCGCAACCTGCCCGTGGTCGTGATCCCCGACGCCTCGCACTTCTTCCACGGCAAGCTGCTGATCCTGCGGCAACTGGTGCTCGACAAACTGACAGTAGCCTTGACCGCGGCCGACTGATTCGGCGCTTGGCCTCTTGTCATCCCACGCAACAAATTACGTTGCACTTCTTGCAAAATGGGATACGTCCACGCCCCTGCCGCCCCGGGGCCGCTGCCTATAATTGCACGCTGTTACCCGCCGCCTGAGCGAGCGTTTGTTTCCCCGTACTGGATGTTGTCGCCGATGAAGAAGCTATCCCCGTCTTATGCCCGTCTTGCCGTAGCGAGCCTGTTGGTGCCGGCCGCGATCTTTGCCGTGGCCGTGCCCGCGGCCGACGCGGCCGACGCGACGCCCGCCGCTTCCGCCCCGGCCCCCGCGCCCGCCGCCCCTGCCGCCGCGAGCCGTGCCGCCGCCTCCTCCTCGTCCTTGTTTGCCTTCGCCGACCCCAAATCGCTGGACGTGAGCAGCCTGTCGGTCGTGCCCGCGCCCGCGCTCGACGCCAAGGCGTGGATCGTGGTCGATGTCACCAGCGGCCAGATTTTGACGCAGTCCAATCCCGACGCGCAGGTCCCGCCGGCTTCGCTGACCAAGCTCATGACCTTCTACCTGGCGGCCAACGCGGTCGACGAAAACCGCCTGCCGCTCGATCAGCAAGTGACGGTGTCCGAGCGAGCCTGGCGCACGGGTGGCTCGCGCATGTTCATCCAGCCGCGCCTGCCGGTCACGGTCGACCAGCTCTTCCAGGGCCTGATCGTCGATTCGGGCAACGACTCCGCGGTGGCGCTGGCCGAGGCCGTGGCGGGCAGCGTCGACGCCTTCGTCACCTTGATGAACCAGGAAGCCCAGAAGCTGGGCATGCGCAACACGCACTTCGACAACGTCGACGGCTTGCCCGATCCGCAGCACCTGACCACCGCGCGCGATCTGGCCATCTTGTCCGCGCACATCATCAACGACCATGCGGCGCTGTACCACTACTTCAAGCAGCGAGACTTCACCTACAACAACATCAAGCAGCCCAACCGCAACAGCCTGCTGTGGGCCGACCCGTCGGTGGACGGCATGAAGACCGGCTTCACCGACGCGGCCGGCTATTGCATGATCGCGACCGCGCAGCGCGGCGACCGCCGCATCCTGACGGTGGTCCTGGGCACGCCCAGCGTCACGGCGCGTTCGCAGGACAGCCTGCAGCTATTGAACTGGGGCTTCCAGAACTTCGACGACGTCAAGCTGTATGGCGCGAACCAGCCGGGCATGGACGTGCGCGTCTGGGAAGGCCAGTCCGAGAACGTGCGCCTGGGCCCGCCCAAGCCCGTGTGGCTGACCGTGCCGCGCGGCAAGACCGGCGACATCAAGCCCGTGGCGCATTACCCCGATCCGCTGATCGCGCCGCTGGCCAAGGGCCAGCAGGTGGGCACGCTCGACCTGACGTTGGACGGCAAGGTCGTCCGGACCGAACCGCTGGTGGCGCAGGTCGCGGTCGAGCGCGCCGGATTCTTTGGTCGTATGATCGACATGGTCAAGCGTCGTTTTTCCAGCAAATAAGCTGCAATGGCCGCAGCGGCATCGCGCCGCTTCGGTGTTTCGATTGCGCATCAACACGCTCGCCGCCAGTCGGCGAGCATTTTTTTCCAGGAGCCTTCATGACCATCCCCGGTATGGCGAGCGACAGCCAGGTCTATCTCAACGGCGAATTCATGCAGATCGGCGAGGCCAAGATCTCGGTGCTCGACCGCGGTTTCATCTTCGGCGACGGCATCTATGAAGTGGTGCCGGTCTACAACGGCAAGCCGTTCCGCATCAAGCATCACCTCGATCGCCTGGACCGCAGCCTGGCGGCCATCCGCATCGCCAATCCGCACGATCGCGCCGGCTGGATGGCGCTGGTCGAACAGCTCATCGAGCGCGCGCCGACGCCGATCTGCATGGTGTACCTGCAGGTGACGCGCGGCGTGGCCAAGCGGGATCACGGCTTTCCCAAGGAACCGATCGCGCCGACTGTGTTCGGCATGGTCAATGCCATGGTGCCGCCGGGCAAGGCCCAGCGCGAGCAGGGGCTGTCCGTCATCAGCCTGCCCGACGAGCGCTGGCTGCATTGCGAGATCAAGTCGGTGTCGCTCCTGGGCAACGTGCTGGCCAAGCAGGCCGCGACGGACGCCGGCGTCGACGACGTGGTGATGTTCCGCGACGGCTACCTGAGCGAAGGTTCGTCGAGCAACGTCTGGGTGGTGATCGGCGGCAAGCTGCTGGCCCCGCCCAAGAACAACCTGATTCTGGAGGGCATCCGCTACGGCCTGATGAGCGAGCTGGCCGAGCAGATCGGCGTGCCGTTCGAGGCGCGCAAGCTGTCCAAGGACGAAGTGCTGGCCGCCGACGAAATCATGGTGACTTCGGCCACCAAGGAGGTGCTGCCCGTGGTCCGCATCGACGGCAAGCCGGTGGGTTCGGGCAAGCCGGGGCCGGTGTATGCCCGCTTGCGCGAGCGCTATGATGCGCTTATCGCGTCGCTTTGATGCGCCGCTAAACGGGAGCAATCATGCAGATCCCGCCGGAAGAATCGCTGATCGAGTATCCGAGCGATTTCCCCATCAAGGTCATGGGCAGGCATCATCCCGATCTTGCCCAGACGCTGACCGAGATCGTGCTGCAGTTCGACCCGGACTTTGACCCGGCCACCGTCGAAATGCGGCCGAGCAAGGGCGGCAATTACCTGGGGCTGACCTTCACGGTTCGCGCAACCTCGCGCGAACAGCTCGACGCGCTCTATCGCGCCCTGCACAGCCATCACATGGTGTCGGTGGTCTTGTAGCCGAGAGCGTTCGATGTAGACTGGCCTGTCTCGCGTCATGCATTCAGGAGTCAGGTCATGCAATATCGTCGTCTCGGCAAAAGCAATCTGGAAGTGTCCCGGCTGTGCCTGGGCACCATGATGTTCGGCGAGCAGTCGCCTTTCGAGGCAGCCGCCGACATCGTGGCCTCGGCGCGCGACCACGGCGTCAATTTCATCGATACGGCCGACGTCTATAACGGCGGCCGCTCGGAAGAAGCGGTGGGCAAGCTCATTGCCCAGGACCGCGACGACTGGGTGCTGGCGAGCAAGATCGGCAACGCGGTCGACAAAGGCCGCAACCACGCGCGCTATTCGCGCAAGTGGCTGGTGCAGGGCGTGGAGCAGAGTCTCAAGCGCCTGAACACCGACTACATGGATATTCTTTATCTGCACCGCGACTTTCACGATGAGAATCTGGAAGAGACGGCGCTGGCGCTGGGCGACTTGATCCGCGCGGGCAAGCTGCGCTATTTCGGCATTTCCAATTTTCGCGCCTGGCGCATCGCCGAGATGGCGAACCTGTGCGAGAAGCTGGGCGTGCCCAAGCCCGTGGTCTGCCAGCCCTACTACAACATGCTCAACCGCATGCCGGAGGTGGAGATCCTGCCGGCCTGCGCGCATTTCGGCCTGGGCGTGGTGCCCTACAGCCCCATTGCGCGCGGCGTGCTCACGGGCAAGTACGCGCCGGGACAGGCGCCGGCCGCCGACACGCGCGCCGGGCGCGGCGACAAGCGCATCATGGATACGGAATTTCGCGAGGAATCGCTGAAGATCGCCCAGGAGCTGGTGACGTATTGCGCGGGCAAGGGCGTCAAGCCGGGGCATTTCGCCACGGCCTGGGTGCTGGCCAACCCGGTCGTCACCAGCGTCATCGCCGGGCCGCGCACCCTGGCGCAGATGGAAGACTATTACGGCGCGCTGGACGTGGCGATCGATGCGAAGGAAGAGGCCATGGTCGACGACTGGGTGACGCCGGGACATGCGTCGACGCATGGGTACAACGATCCGAGCTATCCGTTCTTTGGGCGGCCGGTTTGAGTCGTTGAATGGCGGGAGGCCAAGGGACTACAGGAATCCCTTGGCGATCTGGGACAGCACCGCGGCGGCGGTCGTCACGCTTATCCACTTGATCAGCTTGAGCTCGGAGCGGAATTCGCTGCGCAGTTCGGCCATTTCGCTGCGCAGTTCAGCGGTCAGCACTTTCACATCATCTTTGGTGACCAGGCGTTGCAATTGCACGTCATAGGCATCGGCGGCAGCCCGGGCATGCGCCTTGGCCTGGATTTCAGGCACTCCGGCCGCTTGCAGGGATTCCGCGTATTTGAGGGTGTCGAAGGCGGGCATGGCGCTGGACATAAAAAGCCTCGGTGACGTTCATCTTAGAACGTCCGCAGTATGTCCACGCAAGCCCTAATTTGCTATTCGTAGATTCCGAGGGGGCTCAAGACAGGCCCGCCTGCTTGACACCGGCATCCGCCGGATGCCGGTGTCTTCTTACAGCACGTAGCGCGCCAGGTCCTGGTTGCCCGCCGCGTCGGCCAGTTGCTCGTCGACGTAGGCCGCGTCGATTTTCACCGTCTGGCCGCCGTGCGCGCCGGCGTTGAAGGACAGTTCTTCCAGCAGCTTTTCCATCACGGTGTACAGGCGGCGCGCGCCGATGTTCTCGGTGCGCTCGTTGACCGAGAAGGCCAGTTCGGCCAGGCGTTCGATGCCCTCGACGGTGAATTCGAGCTGCACGTCTTCGGTGGCCAGTAGCGCCGAGTATTGCTTGATGAGCGAGGCGTCGGTGTCGGACAGGATGCTCACGAAATCCTTGGCGGTGAGCGACTCGAGTTCGACGCGGATGGGAAAGCGCCCTTGCAGTTCGGGAATGAGGTCGGACGGGCGCGACAGGTGGAAGGCGCCCGAGGCGATGAACAGGATGTGGTCGGTGCGCACCATGCCGTAGCGAGTGTTGACCGTGGTGCCTTCGACCAGCGGCAGCAGGTCGCGCTGCACGCCCTGGCGCGAGACGTCGGCGCCGCCGGTTTCCTGGCGCGCGGCGATCTTGTCGATTTCGTCGAGGAAGACGATGCCGTTCTGCTCCACGTTGGCGACGGCGGCGGTCTTGATATCGTCTTCGTTGATGCGCTTGCCGGCTTCTTCGTCGACGATGAGCTTGAAGGCGTCCTTGATCTTGATCTTCTTGGGCTTGGTCTTGTCGCGGGCCAGGCCGGCGAACATGCCGCGCAGCTGCTCGGCCATTTCTTCCATGCCCGGAGGCGACATGACGTCCAACTGGGGCACGGGCTGTGCGATTTCGATCTCGATCTCGGTGTCGGCCAGCTGGCCTTCGCGCAGGCGCTTGCGGAAGGTCTGGCGCGCGGGGCTTTCGTTGTTGCGCTCGGGTTCGCCCATGGCGTTGCGCGAGGGCGGCACGAGCACGTCGAGGATGCGGTCTTCGGCGGCGTCTTCGGCGTGGCTGCGCACGCGGCGCACTTCCTGTTCGCGCGCCTGCTTGACCGCGAACTCGGTGAGATCGCGGATGATGGTGTCGACGTCGCGGCCCACGTAGCCGACTTCGGTGAACTTGGTGGCTTCGATCTTGATGAAGGGTGCGTTGGCCAGTTTGGCCAGGCGGCGCGCGATTTCGGTCTTGCCCACGCCGGTGGGGCCGATCATCAGGATGTTCTTGGGGTGGATCTCGTGGCGCAGGGGCTCTTCGACCTGCTGGCGGCGCCAGCGGTTGCGCAGCGCGACGGCGACGGCGCGCTTGGCGTCGTGCTGGCCGATGATGAACTTGTCGAGTTCGGAGACGATTTCTCCGGGGGTCATGGTGGAGGCGGACATGTTGTTTGCGTTCCGGGTATGGGTTCTTGAACCGCTACTGCTGCCTATTGGCCGCCCCGCGCTTCGGATTGCTCTGGGGTCCTCGGCTCGCCGTATCTCGTGATGGAAGGATTACAGCGTTTCGACGATGTGGTTCTGGTTGGTGTAGATGCACAGGTCGCCGGCGATTTCCAGCGACTTTTTTACGATTTCCGCGGGCTCGAGCTCGGTGTTGTGCAGGAGGGCCAGGGCGGCTGCCTGGGCGTAGGCGCCGCCCGAGCCGATGGCGGCCAGGCCGTATTCGGGTTCGAGCACGTCGCCGGTGCCGGTGAGCACCAGGGTGTGTTCGGCGTCGGCCACGATGAGCATGGCTTCCAGGCGGCGCAGGATGCGGTCGGTGCGCCAGTCGCGGGTGAGTTCGACGGCGGCGCGCATCAGGTGGCCCTGGTGCTTTTCGAGCTTGGCTTCGAAACGCTCTTGCAGGGTGAAGGCGTCGGCGGTGGCGCCGGCGAAGCCGGCCAGGATCTTGTCGTGATAGAGGCGGCGGATCTTGCGGGCCGTGCCCTTGATGACGATATTGCCGAGGGTGACCTGGCCGTCTCCGCCCAGCGCGACTTTGTCGCCGCGGCGCACGCAGATGATGGTGGTGGCGTGAAACTGTTCCATGCTTGGCTCCCTGTGAAGGGCCTACGTGGGGACGGCCGGCCGGATTTCAAGCCTCAGGGTAGGTTTTTCGCCTGGGCCTTCGCGTTGATCAAATCGACCAGAAGTCTGTCCCTCTCTTGCAGCATCGTCGCGGTATCGAGCGGGGTCGTTTCTTCGCGGGTGCTGTCCACCAGGGTTTTCTTCACCTCGTCGGTCAATTCGGTTGGACCCAGTTCGGCCCAGATTCTTTCGATCAAGGGGCCGATGTGATCCAGGAAATGTCGCATGCCGCCCGCGCCGCCGCCCAGTTCGCCCAGCAGCATCGGCCCCATCAACGCCCATCGCAGTCCCGGGCCGTGGGAGATCGCCGCGTCGACCTCGGCGGCGCTTACCACGCCGGTGGCGACCAGGTGGTAGGCCTCGCGCCAGAGCGCGGCCTGCAAGCGGTTCGAGACGTGCCCGGTGAGTTCGCGGCGCACGCGTATGGTGACTTTGCCCAGCGACTTATAGAACGACTCGGCCCGCTCCAGCGCGTCGGGATCCGTGGCCGCGCCGCCGACGATCTCGACCAGGGGAACGATGTGCGGCGGATTGAACGGATGGCCGACCAGGATGCGCTCGGGATGCCGGCAACCCTCCTGCAGCTGGCTCGGGCGAAAGCCCGAAGTGCTGGATGCGAGGATCACGTCGGACGCCGCCAGCGCGTCCATTTCAATGTAGGTATCCCGCTTGATGTCCGCGCGCTCGGGGCCCGATTCCTGGATGAAATCCGCCTGGGCAACGCAGTCGCCGAGCGTGTCCGCGAAGACAGGCTCAGCGGGGGCGAATGCTTTGGCCACGCCGAGCCGATTCAAGGCCGGCCAGGCTTTAGCGATGAAGTCGCGCAGGCGTTCATGCGCGCCGGGGGCCGGGTCGGTGGCGACGACGCGAAAGCCGCATGCGAGGAAAAACGCGGCCCAGCTCGCGCCGATCAGTCCTGTTCCCACCACGCCTATGGTCTTGATTTCGCGATATTTCATATACGGGAAAGAGTGAGCAGGGCGCATCCGTCCTGGAAGTGAAAGAATACTCCAGCACCCACGGCCGCCCTGCCGCGGCGTTAACAGGCGCTAGACCAGGAAAACACATGAATGAAGCCTTGATGCAGGAAGCCGTCGCCTACGCGCAGGAACACGAATCCGAATGGGACCGCAGCGCCGCCGGCGCGTTCGGCGTGCACCAGGGCGACCCCGCTCCCTGGAACCGGACGTGGGGGCCTTTGCACGACCGCGGCCCGGCCTGCGGCGTGGTGGTGGTCGAGGGCCGGACGCTGGCCGCCTGGGGCGAGCCGGCCCGGGCCGACCTGACCTTCAGCGTGGCCAAGCTCTACCTGGCGCTGGTCGCTGGCGTCGCCTGGGATCAGGGCCTGATCCGCGACCTGGACCAGCCCATAGGCCGGCAGTTGCCGGGCATCGGTTTCGACGAGGGCAACAACGCGCTCGTCACCTGGCGCCATCTGCTGCAGCAGACCAGCGAATGGGAGGGCGAGCGCTGGGGCATTGCCGACCAGGCCGACCGCTATCGCGCGGTGACCTACGGTGCGCCGCCCGCCGGCAAGAAGGGCGAGGCCCGTCCGCTGCAAGCGCCCGGCACGTACTGGGAATACAACGACGTGCGCATCAACCAGCTCTCGTATGCGTTGATGATGCTGTTTCGCCGCCCGGTGCCCGAGGTCTTTCGCGAATTCATCGCGCGCCCCTGCGGGTGCGGCGAGGATTGGCGCTGGGTGGGCTACGACACGTCGTGGGTCGAGATCGACGGCAAGCGCATGCAGTCGGTGCCCGGCGGTTCGCATTGGGGCGGGGGCTGCTCAATCGGCA
>Ga0209455_1001324_pt1 | contig 11452 bp, 9 predicted proteins | sample AraplaCol_mCL_r2_FD_184275 | JGI IMG/M metagenome (GOLD analysis project Ga0209455, IMG submission 184275) | Arabidopsis root microbial communities from North Carolina, USA - plate scrape CL_Col_mCL_r2 (SPAdes) (version 2) | ecosystem: Host-associated > Plants > Roots > Endosphere | place: USA...
TGGAAGTGGTGGTACACTTTCACGTTTTTTTTGAGACCCTTATTTTGATTAGAGTTACGTTCGTAGCGCTTTTTTCATACTTTTTTTTGGTTTTTAGGTTTAATAATTAGTTAATTAAATTCTCATAGGTTTATTCTTATTTAGATACAATTATCTTTCTTCCTTCAATTTTGAAATGTACCTTACCGGTTAATTGGAGTATCTTCAACACTTCTGAAACATTTTCGAATCGGGAAACGGAACCACCAAAAGGATCATCCTGGATGGCTCCGCTGTAGGCAACTTCAACATCATACCATCTCGATACCATGCGCATAATATGCTGGATGTTATCCCCGTCAAACACAAATAGCCCGTTTTTCCAGGCGACTGCTTCCTCTAAATCCACATTTGAGTTTATATTTATTTCGGGATTCAATTCTTTGTTACTTATTTGTGCCTGCTGGCCTGGTTTGAGCACAGCAATCCGGCTACCTTTGCTTATTTTCACGGCTCCTTCCAGAAGCGTTGTTTTTACAGCACGTTCGTCGCTATAGGCATTAATATTGAAGTGGGTCCCAAGTACTTCCACTGTCTGACCATTACTACTTACTTTAAATGGCTTAACAGGGTTATGAGTCACTTCAAAATAGGCTTCACCTTTAAGTTCAACCTTTCGTTCGTCGCCGGTAAAAGCAGCAGGATATATTAAAGATGAAGCTGCATTGAGCGATACTTTACTCCCATCGGGAAGGATAACTGTATATTGGCCCCCACGCGGCGTTGTTATGGTATTATACTGTATCCCTGGATTTTGATTAACGGATATACCCGGGCTATTTGTGGTGTACACAATTTTACCATCGGCTGTCTTTTTAATTTCCGTATTATGTTGTATTGCCAGGGTACCATTGTGTGCATCGGTTAAAACGATCTGTTTACCATTAGCAAGTGTCAATATCGCTTTGTTTCCACCAGGTAAGATGTCGTTTTTTAATTTTAAAGGTTTATTGACAGCCACAGATAGCTTTTTGTCCCGATGGTTCAGAAAATATAAGCCGACAAAAGTGAATAATAAAACAGATGCAGCCACAGCTATCCATTTTAGTTTGGATCTTCGCAATACGTATGGGCTATCGACCTTTTGCCTTATACTGTTAAAAATTTTATCCTCCACTTCCTGCTGATCTCCTATCTCCTTATTCCATGGAATATCTAAAAGGTCAAACTCGTCGAAGTACTCGTCCAGGAGTTTTTTTTCTTCGGGAGTGCACTTTCCTGAAAGAAATTTCTCATACAACTTAATGTAGTCTTGCTGATCCATGAAAATCTTATTAGGTTCTGATACTATAGGCACTTTTTTTAAGGTGAACACACATAAAAGATGAAGAAAAAATTCTTCACAAACACAACACCCTCATTGTCAGTACCTAATATTGTAATTATCTTTGAGAAATTGCTTTTGTATATTGTTAATAAAATAATATAATTTTAACCAGCCAATTATATGTTGAATAATACCCCTACAGATGCAGAGTTATGGGAGGCCATCGTCGATGATGACTTCAGGGCATTTAATGTACTATTCAAACGTTATTGGCGAAAGCTGTTTATGAATGCGTACAGCTACCTGAAAGATAAAGATGCCTGTGAAGAGATCATCCAGGATATTTTTATTTATTTATGGAATAAAAGGAAACAGTTACAAATAGAATCGTTCCCTAAATACCTTGCAGCGTCAACCAGGTATAAAGTATTTAATCATTTAAGGTCAGCGAAATCATCGCGGATATCATATTTGCAAGATATTGAAGATACAGCAGACAATTTTTGCAATAACCAGGGAGATGAAAACATAAAGCAAACTGAATTAATTCAACAACTTCATTCTTATCTTGATCTTCTTCCAAACCGGTGTAAAGAAATTTTTATAATGAGCAGGGTGGAGCATTTATCCAACGACGAGATTGCAGCCAAGTTAAATATTTCCAAAAGGACGGTTGAAAATCAGGTTACGTCGGCTTTAAGACAGTTAAGGGTTTCCTTAAAGGACTCGACATTACTATTCCTGATCCTGGCAATTATCACACAAAATTAAGTTTTGCGATCTAATTTTCGCATTTCCTTGACCAAACACTTCTGCATCGCTATACCTGGAAATTCTGGAGCCATTGACCACCTTATTCCGAAACGTCGTGCAGATAAATCCCGATACACTTTGACCATATTAAAAACCTGATTGTTAATTGCGATTTTTCTAATTACCAACGCAACTCGGTGCTCTAAAGCGCACGGAATAGCTTGGTCAAGCCTCCAGAAATACCCAGGTAATATTAATCTTCCATCTGAATACATCAGTTTCTATACTCAAGTCGATTTTTAGAAACCCTTCAAAATGCCCAATTTCTTTATTCTCGCAAACAGGGTATTAGCAGGTATGTCAAGTAATTCTGCGGCCCCACCTGCTCCGGAAACCTTTCCGTTGCAGTGCTCCAGTGTTGATATAATATGGTCTTTTTCGAGTTCCTTGATAGTTTTTATCCTGGCGTCAAGTGGTAGCGCCTGTGTTTCTATTATTTGATTTTCCGGGAGTTCAATATGTTCAATAATATCCTCACGGTTAAGTACAAGGCTTCGTTCAATGATATTTTCCAGTTCACGGATATTGCCCGGCCAGTCGTAGGCCATGAGGGCTTTTAATGCATCCTCTGAAATATTCTTTGCACGCCTGCCCATCTTCCCGGTAAGGTTAGTTATAAAATGACGTGATAGCGCTGGAATATCTTCTTTTCTGTCCCTCAGCGGCGGCATTGTAATAGGAAATACATTGAGCCGGTAATAAAGGTCAAGACGAAAACGACCGGCTGCAATTGCTTTTTCCAGGTTACAGTTTGTAGCTGCTATTACTCTTATATCAACTTTGATAACCTGATTGCTCCCTAATCTTACTATCTCTCTTTCCTGTAAAACACACAAGAGTTTAACTTGCAGATCCATCGGAATATCGCCTATTTCGTCTAAAAAAATAGTTCCTCCGTTAGCTTGTTCAAATTTGCCGATCCGGCGGTCAAAGGCACCTGTAAAGGAGCCCTTTTCATACCCGAACAATTCTGCTTCTATCAGCGTTGCAGGAATTGCAGAGCAATTAACTTTAATCATCGGCTTACTTCGGCGGTCAGACAAATTGTGAATTGCCCGGGCAATTCTTTCTTTCCCGGTACCGCTTTCACCGAGTATCAGGACGGAAATGTCAAAACTGGCCACCGTGTTAACCTGTTCTTTGATTTTAGTGAACACATGGGCATTGCCTACCAAACCTGCACTGGCGTCATCTATTGGTATTGTCGAAGGCGTGAACGCATCAGGCAGGTTTTCTGTTGGGGCATCAGGAACAGTCGATTGGCTCTCCACATTTCCGAGTTTTTTGATCTCAGGCAACTGGTCTGATATCCTCACTAATAAAAGGTCAAGACGGTCCAGCAATGAAGCATACTGTTGCACAAAACCCTTGGCATTCAAACTATATAACGAAAAATTCAGTTGTCCCCAGCTGCATATCTCGAAAGTTTTGATGAGTGCCGAGTTAACCTCGAAATTGCGTCTGAGCAATTGTTCGAAGCTATTCTGCCTGCAAATTTCCAGAAAAGCATTTCCGGTAAGACAAACTGCTTTAGTGGTCGGGGACGAAAAGTTGGTTAAAGCCGGCAATTCTTCAGGCGTTTTCTTGATCGCTAAGAAAAACTCATTTTTATCCAACAACCGAAATTTCATTTCATCGGTTTTTTGAAAGGCACGTACTTCAGCTGACTTCCCTGATTTATCCTTCCAGTTTATTGTGAAAAAGTCAAAAGGTATATGGGACTCGAGAACAGTGACAATTCGGGCAACTTCTTCTTCCTTAGAAATCGTTTCTGCGAAGATTTTCATGACCTGGTCTTTGAGAACCATTTCACTTTGCAACTGTGTTTCCACATCATTTTCATGACGGTACTTGGCTACATCCAGCGTTACCAGTACATCTTGCTCCCGGAATGGTTTTACCAGAAACCCGTAAGGCTTAGTCATACGGGCTTCGCGCAAAACGCTTTGATTGGAATTAGCAGAAACGTAAATAAATGGGATATTCATTTCAACCAGCATCTTAGCCAAATCTATACCGTTTAGCTTACCAGACAGGTAGATATCAAGAAAAACCCATGCGGGTTTTTTTAATTTAATTATTTCCAAAGCTTTTTCAACAGAGGATGCTATTCCTGCAATTTCATATCCAGCACCTTCCAGAATGATCCGTAAATCACATGCTATGATAAACTCATCCTCTACAATCAAAATTTTCCCGTCCATGTCAGTAGTGTTTAGTGTTCCTGAATAATGCTTTTGAATTCGTCCTTGTTAAATACGCCGGTATCTTTAAACGTAATCCTCAGGATCGTACCGTCATCAGTCTTAATATGAAGTTCTCCGTTAATCTGATCCGTCAAACCACGGATAAGGTTCAGGCCTAATGAATCATGTTTGTCGTCCATTTCGAAATCCGTTGGCATCCCAACTCCATTATCGGCGATCATTAAGTGAAATGTGGATTCCATGTTTTTTTTTAAGCTGATGGAAATAACACCTTTTTTACTCCCCGGAAATGCATATTTGATAGCATTGGTGACAGCCTCATTGATGATTAATCCTAATGGTATAGCTTGCGTTATTTCAAGCATTAACGGCTGAATGTCTAACTCAAATTTTATATCCTTTGACCCCTGAAAGCTTTCTTTTAAATAGGATACCAATTCTGCTACATAATCGGACATTTGCACATGAGTCATCGTATCAGATTGATATAGCTTCTGATGAATCAAAGACATTGCCTGCATTCGTCGTTGGCTGTTCCGGATGGCAGCCAGCGCCTCATCATTAGAAAGATAGGCCGACTGCATATTTAACAGGCTAATTGTAGTTTGCAGATTATTTTTTACCCGATGGTGTATTTCACGCAGAAGCCAGTCTTTTTCACCCAATAAGCTTTGCAGCGCAAGGTTCTGTTTGTTGATCTCATATTGCTTCACCTTTAATTTCAGGTTACCGCGCTGTTTGTTGCTGTAACCATTATAGGCCAGCCCTGCTATAATTAACAGCATGGCGGTTCCTATAAATGTTATATTCCTTTGCAGGTTTGCCTTTTGTAGCTGGGTACGCTGTACCAGGCTTTGACTTTTCAGAGAAGTAATAGATTTTTCTTTCTGGGCAGTTTCGTATTTTATGCTAAGCTCTGAAATTTGTTTGCTTTTTGTAGCGTTAAATAAGGAATCATTTACTTTTTTAAATATTTGAAAGTGCCCAATAGCCGATCGGTAGTTGCCAGAAGCTGAATCAACTTTAAACCTCATCAACTCAATTTCGCGTAAGTTTAATGGACCAATCAAGCTGTTTGGAAAACCCTGTAGTTTTTTCAAATAGAAAGCTGCTTTTGTAAACTGTTGGGTAATTATATAAAAATTAGCCACTGTTTGGTATTGTGTTTCATCGGCGAGAGCTTCATTTATTTTTAGCATTGCCACGTAATATTTTTCAGCCAGGTCATATTGTTTAAGAGCCGTATAGCAGTTTCCGAACAACTTAAATAAAACCCGTTTTTGATCCAGATTCAGTAAATCACCAGGTTTAAAATTTTGTTTCAAAAGGCGAAGTGCTTCCTGGCTTCTATTTGTTAATATTAAATCTTTGGTCAGCCATGATAATTCATTTATGAAATATGCACTTTTACCCTTTTTCGAAGTGCCCAGCGCCTTGTAACAATAGAATTCTTCTTTATCGTGCATTTCTAAGTCGGCATAAACCATTACAGCTCTCAGGTAAAAATATTCCCTCCCGGAAGGGGGCATCGTAGCTTCAGCGTATTTTATAGCCTCTAATTGATAATACAATCTTCTTTGCAGTTCCCCTTTTAAATTATATAAAGATGCAAGCAGATCATAAGTGTATTGCAATTTTTGGTAATGAATAGCCTTTAACTGGCCCAGTACATCAAATAATTCCTTTTCAGAAAGGTCAATTTTGCCCTGATTAAGATGCATATCCGCCGCGTTTTTTAGCATTGTGATGTCACTTAATTTGTCATTAAGTGTTCTAAATAAAATTCTCGCACGGCCATAGCAAAATGCTTTGTCATCTAAAAGATTTGGAAACCCGGGGATATTGTCACCTAATTTGACCCAGGTCTCTGCTTCCAATTTCATTTGACCGGTTTTGTGATAATAGTTAATTACCTGCATAAGGCAAGCCTTTCCAGACTTAATATCATTCCCTTCCAGGAAACAATTTCCTTTAAGGATCAAAGCGGCATTTTGCCACTTTATAGAATGGAGCGTGGCACTTAACTGCATAGCCTGGGTAAAAAAATTTAAAGCGCTGTCCAGGTCATTTTTATATTCACCAGGTTTAAAAAGGTAGTAACTTCCCAATTGCAATTGGAGTTTAATCCTGTTTGTATCCGGATTGCTTTTTTCAATTAAAGGAAATAACTCGCTTGGTTTTTGTGCAAGTTCCCGCTGCGCTTTCAAACCAGTTGAACTGAATATCAATAAACTGATTAAAATTAGCTGCTTATTCATGCTGCATTCCCATTTAATTAACTTGAATTCTGCCTTTTAAAAAAAAGCAACCTTAAATTGTAAATAGATAATAACCAGTTAACCTGGCCTGTCTTGAGGGCTATAAAGATACCACAAATTAAGTGGCTGATTTTCAATTATATTGACAATGCAAAATTAAAGAAGTTGTTTTATTTCGCTAATTCCCCAAAACGCCGTGTTATATAAAACAGAAAAGAAAAAAGTTGTTAATTCCTGTAAGCACGTTTGATGTTTAAACGTCGCATTTTAGAATTTAAAGTGGACGCCGGTATTTGCAGAACATCAGCAGCCCCTCCTATCCCCGCAACCTTGTTTCTACATTTGTTAAGCACCATCATAATATGTTCCCTTTCAACCTCATCAATTGTTCTTATCCGAATATCTGGGACAGCATCACCCATATCTTCCATACCGGTCATAAGAACAGGAATCTGGTTGATAACCGGTCCGTTTGTCAGCAACACACAGCGCTCAATCAAATGTTCCAACTCCCGGACATTGCCCGGCCAGTCATAAGCACAGAGCTGTTTAAGCACCCTGGAAGAAAATCCTGTTATGCGCCGTGTCGCCTTTTTAATGTGTTTTTCTAAAAAATGACTGGCAAGCAATGGAATATCTTCTTTGCGATCTCTGAGTGGAGGCAGTATGATAGGAAATACATTCAACCTGAAATAGAGATCACTTCTGAAATTTCCGGCGTGAACTTCTTCCATGAGGTTACGGTTGGTAGCCGCAACAATCCTGACATTGACTTTTATAACAGCGGTTCCACCGATACGTTCGATTTCCCTTTCCTGTAATGCCCTCAGAAGTTTGACCTGAAGGTCCGGGGGTAACTCGCCAATCTCATCAAGAAACAGCGTGCTGTTATTTGCAAGTTCAAATTTTCCAATACGCCGTTCTGTGGCACCTGTAAAACTTCCCCGCTCATGGCCGAAAAGTTCACTTTCTATGAGGTTAGCGGGAAGCGCGGCGCAGTTCACTTTAACCATCATTTTCTTTTTCCGGGAAGATGTGTTATGAAGTGCCCGCGCGATCAGTTCTTTGCCTGTACCGGTTTCTCCGAGAATCAGTACTGAACTTTGTGTTTCTGCCACCTGGGAGACCATGTAAAATACCTTTTGCATCACAGGGCTCAGTCCAACAATATCGTTGTAGTTAAAGGCTGTGGCAATTTCTTCCTGGAGATAGTTGTTTTCAATTTCAAGCTGTTGCTTGTATTTTCTTATTTCGTCAAACTGGTCTTCAATTTTTTCACTGGTAATAACATTATTCAGAGCAATGGATAACTGCCTGGCAATTTCACGAATGGCCTCAGCGAAATAAGCCGGTGCTTCGAATGTTTCTTTGAAAAGAACAATCAGCAGTCCAGTATTCCGGTTTTTGCTGTCAATCACCGTTAAAACTGCATCAGTCCAGTTTCGGTTTACCAAATCATTAAAAAGCTTAGGAGAATTACGTTTACCTGCCAGTTCTTTAAGTGACCGAAAAACAGGGTTTAATGCCTGTACGTCCCGGTCGACCCATTCTCCGGCGGGCAGTAACTCTTCTTCGGTTTCAATGTCAGACCCGATATTTGTTGCTACCGGTTGGTAGGCCTTACCTCCATTGCCGGTCCTGTAAACCAATATGGCCAACTCAGGAAACAAATTGTCAATGCGCTGTTGGATAAGTTTGTTTAAATCCTCTTTATTTCGTATCGCTGCAATTTCATTGCTAAAGGTAAACAGCTCCAATTTCAACTGATCAAGACCTGCTTCGTGAACTTTGGGTATGGTTGCAGTATGAGCGTTCACCAAATTTCCCAATTTAGGTGTCAGTAATTTTCCTGTAAACGTAAGGATCTCCTGCTCCGCGTTACTGAACCCATCCCTGTTACCTGTCCTGAACTGAAGAAATCCTGCCAGATGGTTTTGATGAAAAAATGGGATATAAAAGGTGAATTTATATTCTGTTTCCTTTTTAAAGAAAAGAGACGCTTCGGGTACCCTATTCATCCAATAAGACCCGCTGACCTGTCTGGATAAGCCCGGGAGAAATAAACTGCTTAACGATCCCCTTCCCTGTGCAGAAAAAAAAAGCGGGTCTGTCACAGCCAGAAATTCGGATACCTGTCTGTTCCTAAAAGTAAACCTCGAATGTTTTGCTGATACCTCATCGTTAAAAATGAATAGATCGGCAGCCTCAAAATCAACCATTTCCTGTATCTCTTCCGCTACCGTTTTAAAGAATTCCCTGATAACAGTTAGCGGCCATACCGCGACAGAAAGATTCAGCAGCCTGATGGCATACCTGTTATCCATTTCTATTTCGGTAAGATACTTTTCCATCATCTAAATGTACAATTTAAAACCCATCATTATTGATTAGGTTGATTCTCCGGCTTTTGTTAGTTCGATTTCTGCACTAACATCTAATCTTTCAATAATACCTTTGTTATATAACACGGTTAAGCCGCTTTTTTTTAAATCAATTTCCCCAAAAAGATGAAATAATGCCGTTGTTTTTCTGCCTTTGATTTTTACGGTTGAAAAATTGACGATCAGGTTAATCGTCGAACTGATCTGCTTAATTTTAAAATCCCCCTCTAATTCCCAGATCACGCCGCTGCTTGCCCGGCAGCCACCAACTGAGGTAAACAACAGGTCAGGAAATGCCGCTGAATCCAATATGTCTGCAGACCTTATCTTTCTATTCAATTCTCCATCCAGTGTTTCCACTGAAGATGTGCTGACAATCAAATCAACTTCGGGCTCTTCAAACTGCGGGCCTGCGATCACCTGTCCGCGGATCTTATTAAAGCTACCCGACAAATGCCCGATTGTAAAGTATTTGGCTTTGAAATGGAGAACAGACTTTCGTTCAGAGATATTCCAGATAAATTTTCTCATAATGGTCAACTCCCTATTCCAATATTCGCACCAGTGCTATCTGGCTAACAATCAATGCATTATTTCAACACTACTGAATTTTGACGTTATATATCGCCATTTTACCAAATCCCTTCCCAATATTTAAAAGCTAAATCTATTTAACCCCAAACTCCCTCTGTTTTACTTTAAAGTCCTGTTCCTGTCTGAGCTATTTTAATGCCTGACTATAGACTACTTATAATCAATCAGTTAACCTATTGGTAAATTAATTTAGTTGTTTTATTTCGATGATTCACCAAAATGAACAGGCATATTATTGCCAAAAGTCAAAAAATTCCCTTTCCACCGCATTCTGTAAAATGACGAAATAAAACAGCGATAAAAATCCTCACCAATAGAAGTTACTGATATTCAATTATTTAATAACAGGCATATAATTGGCAGTCCCCGTTGAAAATAAAAAATCATGAATGAGTTAATCGATCTGGCAATAGACGCACATGGTGGAATGGCGCAATGGGAAAAATTTAACCACCTTAAAGTTCGCCTGAAGACTGGTGGCCATATTTGGGAAATCAAAGGAAAAGCAGGTTTGCTGGCCGAAGGCTTTTATGAGGCGAATACAAAAGAACAGCGCAGTAGTTACCATTCTTTACTTGAACCTTACCAAATTTCAAAATGGGAATCTGACAAACTCACCATTCAAAACGGAGAAAATGGTGAAATACGCGAAGTAAAACATCCGCGATCCATGTTTGACGGTGAACAGTTGGAAAGCCAGTGGAATGATTTCCAACCGTATTATTTTTGCAATTACGCGTGGTGGACATACTTTACGGCTCCCTTTAATTTCAAACTTCCGGGTTTTGTTTTACATGAACTGGAGCCATGGCAACAGGATGGCGAAACCTGGCGCCGGTTGGAAGTTACTTTCCCTGATTATATTCAAACACACAACAAGGTACAGGTATTCTTTTTCGGCGGAGACCATTTGTTAAGACGGCACGATTACGCACCGGATATCCTGCAGTCTGTGCCATCTTCACAATATGTAAAGAATTATAAAGATTATAATGGAATTAAGATAGCGACAAACAGGAGAATTTATCTAAGAAACAACGATGGCGGATACAATGCCGAACCCATTATGGTGTCCATTGACGTTTTGGATTTTAAATTAAGCTAACAAAAATGAAAACATCTATTAATGTAACTTACATTGGCGGCCCAACCGTCATTTTTGAGATTGGGGGGCTGCGGATCATGACAGACCCGACACTTGACCCTCCCGGAGATTTTCCCGCCGGGCCTGATTATATTATTAAAAAATTATCCGGCCCTGCCCTGGCGGATATCGGCCACATCGACCTTGTTCTCCTTAGTCACGATCAGCATGACGATAATTTGGATAAAGCGGGTCGTCAGCTCTTAAGTATTGTACCTCAGGTTCTGTCTACGCCAGCCGCTGCCCAACGGCTTGGAGGCACAGTCAAAGGAATGGAACCATGGCAAACAATAAGTATTAACGCACCTTCGGGCGATGAAATCACCATTACAGCAACGCCTGCAAGGCATGGCCCGGCCGACGTTGAAAAACTTGCAGGAGAAGTTACCGGTTTTATAATTACTATCAACGGTGATAAAGATTCGGGTATATACCTGACAGGCGATACCGTTTTTTACCAGGGTGTCACCGAAGTTGCCGGGAGATTCAAACCAAAATATGTTTTTGTATTTGCAGGGGCAGCTAAACCACGCACACCATTCAGCCTGACCATGGACAGCAATGACGTGGTAGATACCGCTGCGGCCTTTCCTGATGCCATGATCATTCCTGTTCATTATGAGGGTTGGTCACATTACTCTGAAGGGAAAGATCTTTTAGCAGGCTCTTTCGGTGCTCTTGGAATTGCTGACCGTCTTAAAATCCTGGTACCGGGTATTTCCACATTACTTTATTAGCATCTGCTTCTC
>Ga0209455_1001325_pt1 | contig 11451 bp, 13 predicted proteins | sample AraplaCol_mCL_r2_FD_184275 | JGI IMG/M metagenome (GOLD analysis project Ga0209455, IMG submission 184275) | Arabidopsis root microbial communities from North Carolina, USA - plate scrape CL_Col_mCL_r2 (SPAdes) (version 2) | ecosystem: Host-associated > Plants > Roots > Endosphere | place: USA...
GAGTGGTTCGCGGCGAGCGGGCCGGTCGGGGTGACGGCGTGGCTGCTCGTCCCGACGGCGGTCGCGGCCGGGGGCGCGTACCTGGCGCTGTCTCGGGCGACGCCGCGCAGCTGAGCCGACATGGACGTGGCCGGGAGCTTCACGCTCCCGGCCACGGTTTCATGCCATCGGCCTCACTCGGCCGGCGCGGCATCCGCTCCGTCCGACGATGTCGTCGTCCCTCAGGCTAGGACGCAGCCGCAACCGCCGACGGGACGTGCGGTGAACTCATAGCCGACCGCTAACGTGAACCTGTGCTGGGCTATCTCTACCTCGCCGTCGCCATCGCGACCGAGGTCGTCGCGACCACGTTCCTCAAGTTCACCGCGGGTGAGAACGCCCGATGGTGGGCGTTCGTGATCGTCGTGGTCGGCTATGTCGCATCCTTCTTCGCGCTCTCGCTCGCCCTCGGGCGCGGCGTGCCGCTGGGGATCGCCTACGCGATCTGGTCGGCCGTCGGCGTCGCCGCGATCGCGATCATCTCATGGGTGTTCTTCAAGGAGTCGCTCACCTGGCTGCAGATCGCCGGCCTGGTGCTCGTGGTCGGCGGCGTCGGGCTGCTCGAGCTCGGCGCGAAGCACCCGGCCTGAGCGTCGGCCGCCGCGCCTACGCCGATCCCACGAACGCAGCGAGTGCGTCGTCGAGCGTGTGCGCCGGGGCGATCCACTCGAAGCGGGCGCCGTCCCCGCTGGGAACGTACTCCCCCTCCGGCGTGATCACGACCGACCCGAGGAGCCGGCCGCGGCCGAGCGCGGCGTCCTCATCGGGGAAGGAGTGGTCGTACACGTCGTAGCGGTCGCCGTCCTCGTAGACGGTCAGGTCTTCCAGCAGCGGCATCAGAACCTCCTCGTGAACGGCAGCGGCTTCCGCATCCGGATGAGCAGCAGCAGGGGGACGAGCACGTACGGCCCGTTGTAGAGCAGGAACACGACCGGGTTGGGCGTCCGGTCTCCGACCGGGCCGAAGAACTCGACCCCGAAGATCGGGATGGCCGTCAGGCTGATGATCATGGTCGCGTAGATGACGGCGAACAGCTGGATCCAGTTGAAGCCCTTCACCAGGCAGACGATCAACAGCACGTAGAACGGCAGATAGATGAAGGCGCTTGTGCCGGTGATGAACCGCAGCCAGAGCGGCTCGTGCATGTAGAGCGGGTCGTACTGCGACGAGTACGTGTAGTTCCACTGGGCGAGGATGTTCGTCGTCGTGGCGGTCTGCGGGATGCCGAGGGTCGGGATCGCGTCGCTGATGATGCACGTCACGATGAACAGCGAGAACATCACGATGAAGAAGATGTCGAACGGACGCTTGCGCAGCGGCAGGTTCGCGGGCGTCGCCGGGGCGGCGGACGCGACCCGGGCGCTTCCGGTTCCAGGGGTCACGGTGGTCACGGGAGGGAGCCTAGCGCCGGTTAGCCGCGACCCGCCGCTACTTGAGCGACTTCTGCATCAGCACCGTGCCGAGCCAGCGGTCGAACTTGTAGCCGACGCGGCCCATGCGGCCGATCTCGGTGAAGCCGAAGTTCTCGTGCATCTTGATCGACGCCTCGGCGCCCTTGTCGGCGATGACCGCAATCATCTCCTTGAGGCCCGCCTCCTTGGACTTGTCGATCAGCGCCTGCATCAGCACCGTCCCGAGCCCCTTGCCCGTGGACGCGGCGCCCAGATAGATCGAGTTCTCGACCGTGAAGCGGTACGCGCGCTTCTGCTTCCACGGCGACACGAGCGCGTAGCCGAGGAGCTGGCCGGTCGGCGACACCGCGACGATGAACGGCATCCCGAGCTTCTTGAGGTACGCGTACTTGCTCTTCCACTCGCGCAGCGTCATCGCGTCCTCGTCGAACGTGACGGTGCTGTTGGCGACGTAGTGGTTGTAGATCTCGCGGACGTGCGGGAGGTCGGCCGGCTCGGCGTCGCGGATGACGTACTCGAACGGCGCCTCCGGCGCCTCCTGTTTGCGCAGGTGGCGCGGCAGGACGCGGCGCTCCTGGTATTCCTCTTCCAGCACGCCTTCCAGAGTACGTCGCCCGTGTTGCCGCCGGGTTACGGATCCAGCGTCCAGTCGACCGGCTCCTCCCCCACGCGTTCGAGCAGCGTATTCGCGCGCGAGAACGGCTTCGACCCGAAGAAGCCGCGCGAGGCCGAGAGGGGGCTCGGATGCGGCGACTCGATGACCGGGTTTCCGTCGAGCAGCGGCTTCAGCGTCGCCGCGTCCCGGCCCCACAGGATGGACACGAAGGGGCGGCCGCGGGCGACCAGCGAGCGGATGGCGTGCTCGGTGACCTCCTCCCACCCCTTGCCGCGGTGAGAGGCCGGCTCGCCCGGGCGCACTGTGAGGACGCGGTTGAGCAGCATGACCCCGTTCGACGACCAGGCGCTCAGGTCGCCGTGCGGCGGCGGGACGACGCCGAGGTCGTCGCGCAGCTCCTTGTAGATGTTCCGCAGGCTGCCCGGCAGCGGACGCACGTGGCGCTCGACGGCGAACGACAGCCCGATGGGATGCCCCGGCGTCGGATACGGGTCCTGGCCGACGATCAGCACCCGGACGTCCGCGAGCGGCGCCCGGAAGGCGCGCAGCACGTTCTCGCCGGCCGGGAGGTACGGGCGCCCGGCTGCGACCTCGGCGCGCAGGAACTCCCCCATCGCGGCGATCCGGTCGGCGACCGGCTCGAGAGCCTGCGCCCAGCCCGCATCCATCGAGCCGTCGGCGGTGAGCTCCGCCAGCGTCTTGGCCACGGCGGCGTCAGTGCGTCGCGGCGGTCACCGGCGGCAGCGCCGACCACGGGAAGGTGATCCAGCGATCGGTGCGGCGCCAGACGAAGTCGGGCTCGAGCACGGTCCGCGGCTTCGAGTAGAGGCAGACGGTGCGCACGTCGGCGCCGGAGGCGGAGATGAGGTCGACGACCATGGCGAGCGTGCGGCCGGAGTCGGACACGTCGTCCACCAGGAGCACGCGCTTCGCCTCCAGTGCGGCCGAGTCGAGCATGGGCGGCAGGACCACCGGCTCGGGGAGGCGCGAGTCGACGCCCGTGTAGAACTCGACGTTCAGAGCGCCGCAGGCCTTGATGCCGAGGGCATAAGAGATGGCGCCCGCGAGCAGCAGACCGCCGCGCGCGATGGCGACGACCATGTCCGGCTCGTAGCCCGACTCGACGACCTCGCCGGCGAGATGACGGGACGCCTCACCGAATTCGAGCCAGCCCAGGACCTCCCTTTCCGTCTCCTGAAGGACGTCTGCTCCGGAATCGTCGAGTTCGCTGGCCATCCATCTACCGTACCGGGACGGCGCGGGTGTTAGCATCCGCGCATGACTTCGGAGAAGACGTCGACCCAGCGCCGGGCGACGGTCGCGATCGGCGCCACCGCCGCCCTCATCGGCTGGCTGGCGCTCGTCGAGCTGACCAGCGGTATCCTGCAGGGCTATTACGTGCCGCTGATCTCCGACATCGTGAAGCATCTGGGCATCCACGACGCCGACTACAACTGGTTCGAGGCCGCCCAGTTGCTGCTCTCCGCTCTGGTCGTGCCCGTGCTCGCCAAGCTCGGCGACATGTTCGGGCACAAGCGAATCCTCCTGGTCGCGACACTGCTGACAGCGCTCGCCAGCTGGGCGCTCGCGTTCTCCGGGGACTTCGTCACGTACCTGGTGGCGTTCGCGCTGCAGGGCTTCTACGTGGTGTGGCTGCCGCTGGAGGTCGCCCTCATCTTCGACCGCGGCCGGAGGAGCGGAACGGCGGCCTCCCGGACGCGGCGCGCGGCCGGTCTGCTCGTCGTCGCCCTGGAGGCAGGAGCGATCGTGGGCGCGATCGGCGCGGGTCTGCTGTTCGAGGCGCTCGGCGGGAACGTCACCGTCACCCTCATGGTCCCGGCGGTCGCGGTCAGCCTGGTCTTCTTCGCGATCCTGTTCGGGGTGCCCGAGTCGGAGCCGGTGCCCGGCCGCTCGCTCGACGGCATCGGGTTCTCGCTCCTCGCCCTCGGCCTGCTGCTGATCACCTCCGGTCTGACCTTCCTGCGGCTCAACGGGGTCGGCACCTGGTGGGTCTGGGGGCTCATCCTGCTCGGCATCCTGGCGTTCATCCCGTTCGGGCGCTGGGAGCTGAAGCAGGCAGACCCGGCGATCGACCTGCGCGTGCTGCGGAGCCCGGCGATGTGGCCGGTGCAGCTCACCGCGGGCCTGATCGGGATCAGCCTGCTCGGTGCGCAGGCGCCGCTCAGCACCTACGCGGGCACCGACCCGGCGAACGGCTACGGGCTCGGGCTCTCGGCCGGGCAGCGCAGCATCCTGATCGGCGCGTACCTAATCTCGATGATCGTCGGGGCGCTGCTGTTCCCGCTGGTGTCGTCGTGGCTGACGCCGCGCGTGACCCTGATCGGCGCGTCGTTCCTGGTCGCGATCGGGTACCTGATGTTCTTGCCCTTCCACCTGCAGACGTGGGAGGTCTTCCTCAACATGGCCGTCGCCGGGATCGGGTCGGGCGCACTCGTCGGGGCGCTTCCCGCCGCCGCGGCGGCCGCCGCCCCGCGCGGGCAGACCGGTGTCGCCACGGCGCTGACGAACACCACCAAGACGGTCGGCGGATCCTTCGCCTCGGCGGTGTTCGGCGTGGTGCTGCTCACCGGCGCGGCCACGGTGACCGCCACGGCCGCCAGCCTCTTCGGCTACATGATCGTGTGGACCATCTGCGGCCTCGGCGCGCTCGTCGCCGCGGTGCTCCTCTTCTTCGTGCCGCGGCTCGCGTTCGCGGACACCAAACCCGCCTTGGAGTGACCATGTCCGAGCAGCTCCCCGCCCCCGTCGCCGACGCGCTCACGCAGTTCCTGCTGGAGCAGAGACGTCTCGCCCCCGGCCTGGTGAGCCGCGCGGTGGTCACCGGATCGGCCGTCGCCGGGGACTGGCATCCCGGTGTCAGCGACATCGACGTCGTCTTCGTCGTCACGCGGGACCCGGTGGACGACCTCCCGGCCCTCGCGGACCTGCATGCCGCGTCCGACCCGCACATCGACGGCGTTTACCTCACCGAATCGGAGATCGCCCGCGGACCGGACGTCATCGAGACCGCGCCGCAGGTGGTGGAGGGCGTGCTCGTCTCCCAGCTGCCCGGGGCGCAGCTCAGCTGGATCACCTGGCGGGAGCTGGAGTCGGGGGTGCAGGGGATCGTCGACGGCGGCGACGTGATCTGGTCGCCCGTCGCCGATCGGCACCCCAAGGCGGCCGAGGGGGTGGTCGCCTTCTCGCGGCAGAACCTGCAGGACTACTGGCAGGGCATCGGCGACGGCCTCGAACGCGAGATCGCCGACCGCCCGGACGACGGGCCGATCCGCGCGGAGACGGTGCGCTGGGTGGCGCTCGGGCCGATCCGCCTCGTCGCGACGATCGAGACGGGCGAGGTCGTGTCCAAGACCGCGGCTGCCTCTTACGCGGCCGAGCGCTGGCCGGAGCACGCCGAGCTGTTGGAGCGGGTCGTACGCGACCGCGCGGGTGAGCGGCAGGAGTTCACCGCGGGCGACGGACGAGAAGCGGTGGAGCTCCTGCGGAAGTGCGTGGCGGTGGCGGAGAGCTGACCGAGGTGAGAATGCCGAAGGGCCCGGCGGGAGCTTCCCGCCGGGCCCTTCGTGACATCGCTTACGCGCGCGCCGCCTCCGCGACGGAGCGGGCGGCGGCGAGGCCCGCTGACAGGTCCGCCTTGAGGTCGTCGATGTTCTCGAGGCCCACGGAGAGGCGGACGAGACCCGGGGTGACGCCCGCGGTCAGCTGCTGCTCGGGGGTGAGCTGCGAGTGCGTGGTCGAGGCCGGGTGGATGACGAGGCTGCGCACGTCGCCGATGTTGGCGAGGTGGCTGAACAGCTTCAGGCTGTCGACCAGCGCCGCGCCCGCGTCCACGCCGCCCTTGAGCTCGAATGACAGCACCGCGCCGACGCCCTTGGGGGCGTACCTGTTGGCGGCCGCGTACCAGGGGCTGGTCGGCAGGCCCGAGTAGTTCACCGAGGCGACGTCGGGGTGCGCCTCCAGGAACTCCGCGATCTCCTGCGCGTTCTGCGTGTGGCGCTCGACGCGCAGCGACAGGGTCTCGATGCCCTGGATGAGCTGCCACGCGCTCGCCGGCGCGATGGCCGAGCCGAGGTCGCGGAGCAGCTGCACGCGCGCCTTGATGATGTAGGCCAGGCCGTCGCCGACCGCGGCGGTGTAGCTGGCTCCGTGGTACGACGGGTCCGGCTCGGTGAGGCCCGGGAACTTCTCGACGTTCTTCGACCACTCGAACTTCCCGCCGTCGACGATCACGCCGCCGATGACGGTGCCGTGGCCGCCGAGGAACTTCGTGGCCGAGTGGATGACGATGTCGGCGCCCGACTCGAACGGGCGGATGAGGTACGGGGTCGCGATCGTGTTGTCCACGATGAGCGGCACACCGGCCTCGTGCGCGACGTCGGCGACCAGCGCGATGTCCAGGATGTTGATCTTCGGGTTGCCGATGGTCTCCGCGAAGAACAGCTTGGTGTTCGGGCGGACCGCGCGGCGCCACTCCTCGGCGTCGTCCTGGTTCTCGACGAACGTCGTCTCGATGCCGAGCTTCGCCAGCGTGTACTTGAACAGGTTGTACGTGCCGCCGTAGATCGAGCTGGAGGAGACGATGTGGTCGCCGGCCTGCGCGATGTTGAGCACGGCGAAGGTCTCGGCCGCCTGGCCCGAGGCGACCAGCAGAGCGCCGGTGCCGCCCTCGAGGGCCGCGACGCGCTCCTCCACGACGGCCTGCGTCGGGTTCTGGATGCGCGTGTAGATGTTGCCGAACTCGGCCAGCGCGAAGAGGTTCTTGGCGTGCTCGGCGTTGTTGAACACGTAGGAGGTGGTCTGGTAGATCGGCGTCGCCCGGGCGTTGGTCACGGGGTCGGGAGCAGCTCCGGCGTGGATCTGCTTCGTTTCGAACTGCCAGTCGGCGGCGTCGGTCATGGCGTTTCTCCTTCGGGTGCTTCGGGTGCGCGGTCCACTGAAGGCTAGACGCGCCGCCGCGCGCGGGCAACGCCCTCGAAACACGCCGTAACCCGGGAGAATGGCGGCATGAGCAGCAGACGCGTTGTCGTGACCGGAGCGAGTTCGGGGATCGGGGCGGCGACCGTCCGCGCCTTCCGTGCGGAGGGCTGGGATGTGGTGGCCGTGGCCCGCCGCGAGGACCGTCTCCGCGCACTCGCCGACGAGACCGGCGCCGGGTACGTCGTCGCCGACCTCACGAAGCAGGACGACGTGGATGCGCTCCGCGACCACCTCGCGGCGACCGGCGGCATCCACGCGCTCGTGAACAATGCGGGCGGCGCGCATGGCCTCGACTCGGTCGAGTCGTCGAGCGTCGACGACTGGGTGTGGATGTACGAGATCAACGTCATCGGCACCAAGCGCGTCGTCTCGGCGCTGCTCCCTCTGCTGCGCCAGGGCGCCGCGGAGACCGGGCACGCCGACATCGCCGTGGTCACCTCGATCGCCGGCCTCACGGCCTACGTCGGCGGCGGAGGGTACAACGCGGCCAAGTTCGCCGAGCACGCCCTCACCGAGGTGCTGCGGCTGGAGCTCAACGGCGAACCGATCCGTGTGGTCGAGATCGCGCCGGGGATGGTCGCGACCGAGGAGTTCTCGCTGGTCCGCTTCGGCGGCGATCAGGCGAAGCGCGACGCCGTCTACGCGGACGTGCCCGAGCCGCTGTCGGCCGAGGACGTGGCCGGGACGATCGTCCACGCGCTCACGCTGCCGCGCCATGTCGATCTGGATCTGATCGTCGTCAAGCCGGTCGCGCAGGCGGCGCCCTACCGGCTGCACAAGGGGCCTCTCGCCGTGAAGGGCGCACAGGGCTGAGACTGTGTCCATGCCCGATCAGGACGAGGACAGCCGGCGTCACGCCTGGGAGCGGGTCACGGGCTATCCCGCGCTCGCGGCCTCGTTCCTGTTCCTGATCGCGTACTCGGTCGGCATCCTGTGGGTGGGTCAGCCATCCTGGGTGTCGGTGACGCTCGCCGTCATCCTCATCGCGGTGTGGGCGTTCTACGTCGTCGACTTCACCGTGCGGCTGCTGCTCTCGAAGCGCAAGGGGCTCTTCGTCCGCCGCCACCCCATCGCCCTCCTGTCCGTGATCCTCCCGCTCGCCCGCCCGTTCCTGCTGCTCACCGGGCTCGCCCGCGTGCGCGCGTTCCGTGGGAACACGCCGTCCCACCTGCGACGACGGGTCCTCGTCTTCGCCGGCGCGTTCATCATCATGTTCATCTACGTGATCTCGCTCGCCGAACTGCATGTCGAGCGGTACGCGCACGGATCGAACATCAAGACGTTCGGTGACTCCGTGTGGTGGGCGTGCGTCACGATGGCGACGGTCGGCTACGGCGACTACTACCCGGTGACACCGCAGGGCCGCATCCTCGCGGTGATCCTCATGATGGGCGGCGTCGTCATCGTCGGAACCGCGAGCGCGACGATCGTCAATTACCTCAACGAGCGGACGCAGCACCTGCGGCGGCACCCGGACGACGCGGCGGTGGATCCCGCACAGGTGCGTGACGATTCGGACGACAGGGGCTGACCGCGCCGCGCCGGACGACCGTGATCTCACAGCCGTCGCCCACTTCACCCGTAACAGAGCGCGCGGGATGCACACGCTCGGGAAGAATGGGGCCCATGGACTGGCAGACCTCCGCCGACACGGCCCCGTCGAGCTTCATCACGGAAGCCCAGGCGCGGACGCTGCTGGGCAAGCCGCCCGCGAGCGGCGCCTGGAAGGAGTCCGACCCGGTCGCCGGACGCCGGTTCGCCGGGATCGGCGCGTTCTCGTTCGAGAGCGGCGAGAGCCTTCCGTACGTCCGCATCGCCTACGAGACCTGGGGCGAACTGTCCGAAGCGCGCGACAACGCCGTCCTCGTCCTCCACGCCCTCACCGGCGACGCTCACGCGGTCGGACCCGCGGGGCCCGGCCAGCGCACCGCGGGGTGGTGGCAGGGCATCATCGGCCCCGGCAAGGCGATCGACACGGACCGCTGGTTCGTCGTCGTCCCCAACATGCTGGGCGGCTGCCAGGGCACGACCGGCCCCGCATCCCTCGCTCCCGACGGAGCGGAATGGGGGTCCCGCTTCCCGTTCACGACCATCCGGGACCAGGTCGTCGCCCAGGCGCAGCTCGCCGACGCACTGAGACTCGACCGGTGGGCCGCGGTCGTCGGCGGGTCCATGGGCGGGATGCAGGCGCTGGAGTGGGCGGTCACCTTCCCCGAGCGCGTCGAGAGGCTGGCGGTGATCGCCGCTCCCCCGTCCTCGACCGCCGACCAGATCGCGCTCAACTCCGTGCAGATCGAGGCGGTGCGCACGGATCCCCTGTTCCGCGGCGGCCAGTACTACGACGCCGAGGACGGCGACGGTCCGCACCGCGGCCTCGCTCTCGCCCGCCGGATGGCGCTGCTCAACTACCGCAGCCCGTCCGAGCTCAACGAGCGGTTCGAGCGCGCCTGGCAGAGCGGCATCAGCCCGCTCGGCGGCGGCGGGCGGTTCGCGGTCGAGTCGTACCTCGACTTCCACGGCAACAAGTTCGTCCGCCGCTTCGACGCCAACAGCTACATCACGCTCGTGGAGGCCATGAACTCGCACGACGTCGGGCGCGGCCGTGGCGGGCTCGCCGCCGCGCTCTCGCGGGTGACGGCCACGACGCTCGTCGTCGGCATCGACAGCGACCGGCTGTTCCCCGTCGAAGGACAGGACCTCATCGCCTACCACGTGCCGGACACGCTGGACGGTAGAGTTCCAGTGGTGATCCGCTCGGACTTCGGTCACGACGGGTTCCTGATCGAGGACGACGCCGTCAGCACGCAGCTGCGGCGGCTGTTCGCCGTGTGACCGAGGATGGAGGGGCATGTCGCGCATCCAGAAGGAGCGTGATCGTCTCCTCGCCTCGACCGCTCGCACGGTGGGCCTGACGGCCACCGCGACGGCGCTGATCTGCCTGAGCGTCCCCGGCTCCCTCCCGCTGCCGCTCTACCTCGCGTCCCTGGTGCTCGTCGCCTGCCTGGCGTTCGCGCAATGGCAGCTCGCGACGCTGCTGCGCCTCATGCTCTGGATGCCGGTGATCGTGGTCGCGGGCGTCGCGCTGATCCTCATCCACCTGCTCCCCGGTACGCCCCTCGGACCGTCGGCGATCAGCGCGGTCGGCGTGATCGGCGCCGCGGCCGTCGCGTGCGTGTGCGTGCTCGCCGTCACGTCTCGCCCCCGCGTCCTGCTCCTGGTGGTCTCGGCGCTGGCGACCCTGGCCGCGCTGGGGGTCACGCTCGGGATGACGCACTCGCGACTGATCGAGCCGCTCGTCTTCACCGTCACCGGCTGGATCGCGCTGACCGCGACCGGCATCTGGCTCTCGCGCACCGTCCCCCGCACGCTGAAGCGCATCTCCACCATGAGCCGCGCCTACCGCGTGGAGCGGCAGGCCAGCGAGACGGAGGCGCGCCGCCGGCAGAGCGCGCGCCTGCTGCACGACACCGTGCTCGCGACCCTGACACTGCTCGCCCATTCCGGCGTGGGCGTGAGTCATGGCGCGCTGCGCGAGCAGGCGGCGGAGGATGCGGCCCTGCTGCGGCAGCTCCGGCTCGGCTTCACGCCCGACCCGGCGCGCTCCGGCGACTACAAGCTGAAGCCGGTTGAGGAATCCACGCTCGGCAAGACGCTGGAGTCGGTCAAGCAGCGGTTCCGCCGCATGGGTCTCGAGGTCAACTGGCACGGCGCCGGTCAGGTGCTCCTGCCGTCGGACGTGCTCGACGCGTTCCTGCTTGCGCTGGGCGAGTGCCTCGAGAATGTGCGCCGACACTCCGGAGTCAACGAGGCGCACGTCACGATCACCGACGACGAGACGAACGTGCGCGCGATGGTCACCGACGCGGGCAAGGGCTTCGACGTCGCCACCATCGACACGGAGCGCCTCGGCTTCACCGAGTCGATCGTCGCCCGACTGCGCGACGTGGGCGGGAACGCCCGCCTGTTCTCGTCGCCCGGCAGCGGGACGACCGTGGTGCTGGAGGTGCCGAAGTGACCCGTGTCGACGAGCGGACCGTCCCCCGCAGCCCGATCGCCCGCGGCGCCGCCGGGGACGAGCGGGACGCGCTCGGCCGTGCTCGCCTCGACCTCGGCTTCAACGTGGCCACGGTCGCCCTCATCGCCTTCCTGCTCATCCTGTTCGCGATCAACGCGAGCGAGTACGCGCTGCTCGGCTTCACCGTCTCCGCGTGGGTGCTCATCGGGGTGTCGCTCGTCGGCGCGCTGGTGCTGCGGTTCCGCCTGCCGGACGAGCTGCCGTTCCCGCTCTACCTCGGCGCCCTCGCGCTATGGGCCGGCGCTGTCGCCCTGGACGTCGTCGGAACCTGGCCCCTCGACGGCGCGATCGTCCCGCTCACGGCCGCGGCC